>Ga0075163_10009860_pt1 | contig 12514 bp, 13 predicted proteins | sample JI1023141ADNA_FD_71478 | JGI IMG/M metagenome (GOLD analysis project Ga0075163, IMG submission 71478) | Wastewater effluent complex algal communities from Wisconsin, to seasonally profile nutrient transformation and Carbon sequestration -... | ecosystem: Engineered > WWTP > Effluent > Algae...
TGCATCTCCACCATGAACGTCGATTGGCCGCGCAGCAGGTAGTCCGAGGCTCCCACCCGAGTGAAGAGGCGATCGCAGACCGTCATCTTCGCCTCGAGCGCGGGCACGAAGCTCCCCATCTGGGCCATCACCACCATCAATCCGGTCTGGCGCAGGAAGGTCGACTTGCCGCCCATGTTGGGACCGGTGACGATAAACAGGCGGGGCGACTCGTGGGCCACTCCGAAGGTGAGGTCGTTGGCCACGAAGGGGTTCTCGGTGGACGACTCCACCACCGGATGCCGGCCTTCGCGATAGACGAGTTCGCCTTCCCCGGAAAGACGCGGTTTCACATAGTTGAGGCGCTGCGCGGCCTCGGCCAGCGAGGCGATGACGTCGATGATGGCGATAGCTCTGGAGGTCGCCTGCAGACTCTTCACGCAGGCAAGCGCCTCTTCGACCAACGCCACGAAGATCTGCTTCTCGCGTTCGAGAAGGTGTTCTTCGGCGCGGAGGACCTTCTCCTCGAAGTCCTTCAGCTCGGGAGTGACGAAACGTTCGCCCGACACCACGGTCTGCCGGCGGATGTAGTCGGCGGGCACGAGATGCAGGTTCGGCTTCGTGATCTCGATGTAGTAGCCGAAGACGCGGTTGTACCGGACCTTGAGCGAGGTGATGCCGGTCCGTTCGCGCTCATGCGACTCGATCCGCGCGATCGCTTCCTTGCCCCCGGTGTGGAGGCTGCGCAGTTCGTCGACTTGCGCATCAACGCCGGGACGCACGAGGTCGCCCTCGCCCACCGTGGCCGGAGGTGTCTCGACCAGGGTCGACAGGATGTGATCCGCGAGTTTCTCCTGGGCATCGAGGGCCTTGATCTGCCCGCGCAGCAGGGGCGCGTTCAGTTCGGCCCCCGCCACCACGGCCGCGGCCACGCCGCGCAAGGAGGCGGCGAGGGAGGCGAGATCCCGGGGGTTCGACCGCCCGAAGGTGAGTTTGGCCACCAGGCGGTCGAGATCGCGGATGCGGGCCAGCGCGTCTTCGAGATCGCCGCGGGTCCGGGTGCGAAAGGCCAGCTCCTCGACCGCGTCGAGACGATCCTGAATGGGCTCGCGCCGCGAAAGAGGGCGCAGGATCCAGTCGCGCAAGAGGCGGCCGCCCATGGGCGAATGGGTCTGGTCGAGAACGGAGAGCAGCGTTCCCCGCGCCGATCCGTCCACGAGGTTCTCCACCAGCTCGAGATTCCGTCGGGTGGACTCGTCGAGGATCAGCACATCGCTATCGTCGCGATGGACTAGCGACGTGACGTGGGACATCTCGCGCTTCTGCGTCGACTTCAGATAGAGAAGCAGGGCGCCGGCCGCGGTGGCCGCCTCCGGCATCCGTTCGCAGCCCATGGCCTCGAGGTTGATCACGCCGAAGTGGCGGAGCAGTTCCTCTCTCGCGCGCTTGGTGTCGAATTCGACGTCGATCTCGAAAACCGAGGCGCCGATCTTCGCGGTGTCGAAGTGATCGGGAGCAGCGACACCCTCGGGCCAAAGCAGCTCGCGCGGACCGATGGCGAGGAGGTCGTCGAAGAACGCCTCGACCCGACCTTCGCCCCGACGCTCGAAAACGAAGAACTCTCCTGACACCGGATCGATGACCGCGGCTCCCAGCGCCGAGCGCCCGGGGTAGCAGGCGGCGATCCGCGAGGCCTGAGCAAGCGGCGACTCATCGTCGATGAACGTGCCCGGAGTGATGACACGCACCACACCGCGTTTCACCACTCCCTTGGCGTTCTTCGGATCCTCGAGCTGTTCGCCGATGGCCACGCGGTGACCCTTTTCGACCAGGGTGCGCACATAGGCATCGAGCGCCCGATGGGGGATCCCGCACATCGGTATGGCTTCGCCACCGGCATCCTTGGCCCTTGAAGTGAGGGCGATGTCGAGCAGGGGCGCCGCGATCCTGGCGTCCTCGAAGAAAAGCTCGTAGAAATCGCCCATGCGGAAGAAGAGCAGAGCGCCCGGGTGCTCCGACTTCATGCGGTGGTACTGCTGCATGGCGGGCGTGGGCGTCACAGACATGGGCAGTCGACGAGTATAAGCTCTGTCTCTTCAGTGCCTTCCATCAACGCGCTCCCACCCGTCCCCCTCATCCTCGCCCTCGACACGTCTTCCTCCCTTGGCAGCGTGACCCTGGCCCGGGGCGAGACCATCCTCGCCACCCGTGCCTTCGAGGCCGATCACGGACACTCCCAACGACTCCTTCCCGCGATCGACTCGGCCTTTACCGAGGCCGGGATCGAGCCGGGTGCGGTCGATCTCTTTGCGGTGGTGGCCGGACCGGGCTCCTTCACCGGACTTCGCGTTTCCCTGGCCTCGATGCGTGGCCTCGCCGGGGCTAAGCCTTGCTTCGGCGCCCTGGCTACCGAAGCGGCAGCGTGGGCGGCCCGCGGGCGCGACGCCCATATCCTCGCCATCACCGACCTCTTCCACGGCGAGGTCTTCGCGAGCGTGCATGACGCCGCGGGCGCTCTCATCTCGAAGCAGGAGTCGGGCGATCTCGATGCCGTGCTGGCCGCACTCAAGCCGCCTCTCGGAAGTCCGGCGATCGCGGTGGGCTCGGCGATCCGTCGACACGGTCCCGCAATCAAAGCGACCTTCCCCGGCATCACCTTCCTCGACCTTACGGGCGGTCTCGCCTCTCCCCTGGCCTCACTCGCCCTGGCCCGGGCTTCAGACTCCACCCTCGGCCCCGCCTCGGACATCCTGCCCTTCTACCTCCGCGATCCGCTGACCCGCGGCCTGCTCGCCACTCAGCCGAAAGCGAAGTGAACCAAGGGACGGATGACGGTCCGGTCTTCGGGCCCGCATCGCCCCACGACATCGCAGCGATCGCGGCCATCGAGGCAGGATCCCCTCAAGCCTGGCCGGCGCAGGCCTTCGAGGCCGAACTGCCGCACGACCCTCCCACCCTCTTCGTGCTCCGCGCTTCCGGCCGCGTGGTCGCCTTCGTGGTGGCGCGGGTCCAGCCCCCCGAGATGGACATCGTGAACATCGGCGTGGAGACGAACCACCGCAGAAGGGGCCTCGGCCGGATTGTCGTGCGATCACTCCTCGATGAAGCGCGGCGCGCAGGGGTGTCGAACGCCTTCCTCGAGGTGCGGGAGGGCAATGAGGCGGCGCGGCAGCTCTACCGGAATTGCGGCTTTGCCGAGACCCAGAAACGACGCCGGTTCTACCGCAATCCTACGGAAGATGCGGTTCTGATGGCGTGCAAAATTGAGCCATGAACGAGGTTGAAAGCCTCAAGAACCGCGTGCTAGGGTCGGTAGCGCCGGAGTTCTTCATCGAAAGCCTAAGGAGGCCCTCACTCATGACGTCAGCAAACGGAGTGAACCGCGAGTCACTGCTCGCCACCAACGAGGAATATCGGAGGCTCCACGAGGAGCACCTCGACCTCGACACCCGCATCAAGGCGCTGTCCGACAAACCGGTCCTGACCGACGCCGAGCAGGTCGAGGAAATCCGGCTGAAGAAGCTCAAACTGGCCGGCCGCGATCGCATGGAAGAGATCGCGCGCGCCGCGCACTGATCCCCCTTTTTTCAAGTCGAACCGTCGTGCAGGGCGTCGGTCGCGGTTACTGCGGCGCCACGCTCCCGTTTTCTCCGAGGAACACTCGTTTTGAAGATCGCCCCCGAAGGTATTCCCTTCATCGCCATCGCCGTTCTTATCGCTCTCCTCGGGGCGTACTTCTCCTGGCGGACCTTCGCCGTCCTCTTCGTCCTCGCCATCTTCGTGGCCGCGTTTTTTCGCGATCCCCACCGTGACATTCCCCAGGGCGAACGTCTCGTGGTCTCGCCCGCCGACGGCAAGGTGGTGATGATCGTTCCCACTCCCGCAGGGCACGCCGCGGGCGAGGGAGCCACCCAGATCTCCATCTTCCTCTCGGTGTTCGACGTCCATATCAACCGGGCACCCATCGCCGGAAAGATCACGGACGTGCTCTACACCCCTGGTGAGTTCCTGCCCGCCTTCGACGACAAAGCCTCCCTGCGCAACGAACAGAATCGGGCCTTCATCGATGGCCCGGAAGGACGGGTGGGCTTCACCCAGATCGCGGGGCTCATCGCGCGCCGCATCGTCTTCCGCAAGAAGGCGGGCGACGTCGTGGCCCGCGGCGAACAGGTGGGGCTCATCCGTTTCGGCTCCCGCACCGATGTTTTCCTGCCCAAAGGATCGACGCTGAAGGTGAAGGTCGGGGACCGGGTGAGCGGCGGGAGTTCGGTGATCGCCCATCTGCCTGAAGCACCAAAACCGGCGCCCGCGTCATGACCATCACCGACCGGCTGAAGAGACCCGTCGACCTCCGCAAGGGCGCGGCCATCCTGCCCACTCTTTTCACCATCGGGAACCTGTTCCTTGGCTTCTCCGCGATCATTCACGCCCTGCGGCTTGATTTTGAGGGATCGGCTCAGTTGATCGTCGTCGCGGTGATCTTCGACATGCTCGATGGACGGATCGCCCGCATGACCGGCACCACCTCGGAGTTCGGCGCGCAGCTCGACAGTCTGGCCGACATCGTGTCCTTCGGCGTCGCCCCCGCGGTGATCGCCTACCAGTGGGGCCTCGCCACCCTCGACCGTTCTTACCTCGCCGCCTTCTTCTTCGTGATGTGCGCGGCCATCCGCCTCGCCCGGTTCAATGTGCAGCGCAAAGTCGTGGATGGGCGCTACTTCGTGGGCCTGCCCTCGCCCGCGGCGGCCGGTTTCGTGATCGCGGTGGTGTACTTCCATCCCGCGCCGCTCGGCGATCGTCTGGGCGCCGGCTTCACCATGGCCCTTCTCGTGGTCGGAGCCTTCCTGATGGTAAGCACGCTGCGCTACTGGTCGTTCAAGACCTTCGACCTCCGAAGCCGGCGGAGTTACTTCGCCATGGTGGGCATTGCCGCTCTGCTGGCGCTCGTGGCCACGGAGCCCGCCTGGGCCCTTCTCGTCTGGTCGGTGGGGTACACCGCCTCAGGTCCGGTGGCCTACGTGTTCGGCCTGGTGCGCCGAAAGGGGGACGGCGGAGGGTCGGCCACAAGCCCGGTGACTCCCGAACCTGAGCCCACGGTCGCCACCCCCTGACCGAGGACCTCGCCAAGGCGGTCCGCCATCCACAGATCGGAGTCGGCGCCGTGGTCTTCAATGAAGCAGGGGAGATCCTGCTGATCAAGCGTGGCAAGCCTCCCCAGTATGGCCGGTGGATGGTTCCGGGAGGGAGGCTCGAGTGGGGCGAGACGCTCGAGGAGGCCGCAATCCGCGAGGTCCGCGAAGAGACCGGCATCGACATCGAGATCGACGGCTTCCTGGAGATCATCGAGGCGATCATCCCGGGCGACGGCGGATTCCACTACGTCATCATGGACTACTCGGCTCGTGCGGTTTCGGGTTCGCTCGCCGCAGGCTCGGATGCGCTCGAAGCCGTCTGGTTCTCCCCCGACTCCCTGGAATCTCTGGACCTCACCCCCGACCTGGTGAGGGTGATCGACAAGGCCCGCGCCGGGCGCCGCTGACGTCGCGTTCCCTTGGAGCTAGTCGGCGAGGGGCAATCGGAAGACCGCGCGTGTCACCTCCCCGTCCCGCTCGAGGGAAGCCGAACCACCGAGGTCTTCCGCCACTTTTTTGACGAGGGCGAGACCCAAGCCGGAGCCCTGGGTCTTGGTGGAGAAGAAGGGCTCGAACAGGCGCGCGCGCGCCTCCTCATCGAAGCCGGGACCCGTGTCCTCGATCACCAGCTCGGCGAAGCCCGTCACCTTGATGCAGGAAACGCGGATTTCCCCGGAGGCGCCCACGGCCTGCAAGGAGTTTTCGATGAGGTTGCGCACCGCCCGTTCGATGAGCTTGGGCTCACCGAGAACAAAGGAGGCCTCGTCGAACTTCTCGGTGAGGCGGAGCCCTTCAGGCAGGACATCCCGGTAAGGCTGAATCACGCCTCGGGTGATCGAGATCATGTCCACGCGTTGCGATCGTTCGACCGGAGCGCGCACGAAAGCGGCGAACTCGGAGGCGATGTCGCGGAGTTTGATCACCGACTCGAGGATGGTCCTGGTGCACACCGCCACCACCGAGTCGAAAGCCTCCGAGTTGATCCCGCTCGCGCGATAGGCGCGCTGAAGGTGTTCGGCGGAAAGCTGAATGGGGGTGAGAGGATTCTTGACCTCGTGCGCCACCTGGGCCGCCATGTCCGCCCACGCGGCCAGGCGCTCGCGCCGTTCGATCTCACGTTGCTGCCGGGCCAGGTCCCGGGCCATGGTGTTGAACGAATGGGCGAGTTCGCCCACCTCGTCGCCGGTGCGCACGGGCACGCGCACGCTGAGGTCGCCATGCGCGATCCGTCGCGACGCCTCCGTCATCTCCAGAACCGGGCCCGAGATGCGGCGAGCGAGGAACCACGCCAGCATGGTGGCCACGGCGAGCAGGGATAACGCAGCCAGGCGCATGCGCGTATCCAGATCGACGAGCGCCGCCGCCACCTGATTCTCGCGATTCTGCAGGTTGACCCGGACCAGTCCGGTCCGGCCCGCGGGCAAGTCGAGCCGGGCCGACACCGCGGAAGGCACGAGGGCGCCCTGCGGCCGATGGAACATCATGTCCTCATCATCGAGGACCAGCCGGCTGTAGGCATCGGCGGGAGCGAGCCTCGATAGAAGGCCCGCGTCCACGTCCTCGCGCACGTTGGTGGCCACGAGTTCACCCGATTCGTCGAAAAGTTCGAGATCGTTCGAAACCAGAGCGGCCACCCAGGAAATGGCGGCGTCGGAGATGGCGAGAGGCCCTGGAACCTCCGCTTCCTGGAAGGCCGAGAGGTCGCCCAACGACTTGCGGGCGATAGCGGCGATCCGTCGCGCCTCGGTTTCGGTCTCCGAGACCAGCCGCTGGGCCACGAAGTCCCGCACCAGGGTCTGGAAGAAGAAAAGAGACAGCGCGGATAGCGTCAGGAAAGCGAGGAAGAGGCGGAAGGAATGTCGGCGAAAGAGTCCCAGGGCGAAAGCCCTCGAGCGTTCGCGGTTTCCGAACCACGCGCCAAGGAGCAGGCCGAAGGTGACGAGGCCAAGACCCGAGCCCAGCACGCGCACACCCACGGTGCGGCCCGGAGCACTCAGGGCCGGGCTCTCCGCCTCGAAGATGTAGGTCCTCGCGTCGATGGCGACCTCGAATCGAACGCCGCCCGGGCCCACGAGCAGGGGGGAGACGGTGTGCGGTGAGTCGGCGATCTTTCTTCCATCCGGGCCGCGAACCTCCAGGAGACGAATCCCCTTCTGTTCGAAGAGTCGGCGCAGGGCAAGCGACAGGTTCGACACCGCTCCGATGCGGACCGCGCCCAGGAACTCGCGCTCGGAGAAGAGCAACCGCTCCGAGAGCAGACCCGGCGCCTGGGCGAAGTCCCCCATGCCCAGAAGCGCGCCGGACCGGACCCAGGCGCTGGTGGCAGGGAGCGCAGGCTTGGGTCCGCGGGGGATATCCCGTGCGTAACGGCTCACCACCGCGCCCGAGCGATCCATGATCTCGACGAACGAAGGGACGAAGGGGTGAGACAGCGGCGAGTCGGACCAAAGATCGAAGGCCAGCTCCTCCGTCCCGAATCGGCCGGCGGGAGCAAGCTCGAAGAGCCTGGCCGCGTCGATGATGCGTTCCGTGCCGGCGAGGGTTGTCTCCAAAGGACGGAGATGGGCGAGAAGAACCGATTCGGCTTCGCGGCGCATCGCCTCGCGTTCGAATCGGCGTACCGCGAACTCCGCGGAAAGAGCCATCACCGACACTCCGGACAGGATGCAGAGGAGTGCGATGACGAAAGGTCCGGACGGGGCGAAGCCCCGACGGGCGAAGCGATAGGCAACAAGCAAGGTGGCGGTAAAGAAGAGCAGGAACAGCAGAGGCAGGACGGGCCGGGTTTCGGGAAGCGCGATCAAGCCTTCCCCGGTGGGCAATCTCCGCGAAACCCTCGCGAGCGTCACGCCCAGAGCGGTGATGGTTTCCTCGGGCCGGGTCGACGCGTCAGCTGAATGATCGGAGTAGTCGAGGCCCAGGGTTCGCGCGGGATCGAGCACGTCGAACACTTCGATCTGATCGCCCTCGGCGCGACGCGTCTCGAGCAGCGGGGCGGAGACGAGGACGAACCAGGGAGCGGGCGCTTTCGCGGTGACCACCAGCGCGGCGCGCGAGCGGGTCGCGGCCACGAAGCGGGCCGACTGGGAGGGGTCGACCTCGGGAAGGCGCAGTGGATCCACCGGCTCCCCCACCCAGGCCACGCGCCGGCTGTCGGAGTCGTAGACGCCGATGCTCGATCCGTCATGGGGATCAAGCGTCAGCAGGGTCGCGAAAATGGCGCCTTGAGCCTGCTGGGGTTTCAGTTCACCGGCCACCCGGGCGGCCAAGGCCACCGAACGTTCGATGAGGGTCTTCGCCCGGTCGCGCGCCGCCTGCACCTCGTCCCCGGACGCGGGGCCGGCGAAGGCGAAGGCCAGCAGAAGCGGGAGAAGAACACGTCTCACATCTGGTAGAGCATCAGGTAGACCACCACGCCGGTGATCGAGACATAGATCCAGATCGGGAAGGTGATGCGTGCGATCTTCCGGTGGAGGTCGAACCGCCCGCCGAGCGCCCTATGGAGAGTGGCGAGAACCAGGGGCGCTACCGCCGCGGCGAGCACGGTGTGGGTCAGGAGAATCGCAAAGTAGAGCGTCCGTATCGGACCCTCGCCCTGGAACTTCACCGAGCCCACCTGAAAGTGATAGGCGAGGTAGCTGAGCAGGAAGATCACCGAACAAGCAAACGCCGCGAGCATCCAGCGCTTGTGGGTCTCCTTGCGCGCGGCACGGATCGCGAGATACCCGTTCACCAGGCACACGGCGGAGGCGAGGTTGAGCACGGCGTTCACTGCAGGCCAGAGAGGCGAGATCACTGGTCGTTCTCCGTTCGATTGAAGGTGAGGCGCCTCAGGGTTCTGGAGGTCCAGGCCCGCACCGTGGGGGACAGGGACCAGGCCGCCATCGCGGCGACGCCATAGGGAGTGAGGGCGAGGCCGACGATGGCGTAGTTCATGGCGGTGCGCGTCTCGGAGGACGAGGAGGCCGCGGCGTCGCGGCACATCGCGCATTGCGCGAAAGCGCTCTCGGGCCCAACCAAGACCAGCAGGGCTGTCGCCGAGGCGACGCCCAGAAGCGGCAATGACAATCGCGGACGCATGGAACCGCTCATCGCACCGACAAGACCAGAACCGAGCGGCTCTCGATCACCAGAGCCAGCAGCAGAGAAGCAAAAAGCACGGCGATCACTCCTCCAGCGATCAGTCCCGAGCGCTGGGAGCGTTTGAGCTCCATCCATTCGAAGACCAGAAGCGAGGCCTGGGCGAGGGCCGCCGCGAGAACAACAATAAGGGCGAAAAGCCGGGATGGTCCGAACATCACCGCGCCGGCGGCCGCGAGCAGGCACAGGCCGCGAACGAGCATCCCGGCGATGCTCCGGTTGGTCGGCCAATAGGGGCGGAGGGGATCGATCATGGCTCAGAGGAAGTACAGGGTGGAGAGGATGAAGATCCAGACGAAGTCGACGAAGTGCCAGTACAGAGCCACGCTTTCGAGCCTCGTTTCGTTCGTCTCCGTGCCGGTGAGGAGGAGCCACGCCATGAGGACCAGGCCGAGGATCACATGCAGACCATGAAGCCCGGTAGCCAGGAAGAAGATCTGCATGAAGGTGGCCGCCCCCCAGGGATTGGAGAGCAGGGGCGCCGTCGTTCCCGGCGCGAGGGCGGTGGCCGCGCGCGTCACCTCCCACCACTCATAGGCCTGAATGCTCAGGAAAACCGAACCGGCAAGGGCCGTCCCGAGAAGCCACCGGCGGCAGAAGAGCGTGTTGCCCCGACGCAAGGCATCGAGAGACTCATTGAGGGTGGCGGAGGAGGCAATCAGGATGAAGGTGGCGAGGATTACGGGGCCCAGCGCGAGAGCCTCGCCCGGACGGGGCCAGGGAACCGTGCCCCCGAAGCGCAGGAACAATCCGCCGGCCAGGATCGAGCCGAAGAGGAACCCCTCGTTCACGAGGAAAGCCCAAACCGCCAGTCGATGGGCCGGCCACCGGTTGAGAGGGATGGTGCGGGAGGGAATGGTAGCGCTCATCGCAGCACGAACAGCACGAAGAGGATGCCGAGGAGTAACGCGGTCAGGAAGTGGGTAACCAGCCGGCCAAGGACGAAGCGCTCGCCCGACCCGGACCATGGCGCCTGTCCATCGCGCAGGGCCCAAACCGCGAAGGCGGCGCCGAGAACGGCGTGGAGCACGTGAACGCCGAGCAGCAACGCCACGAATGCGTCGTGGGGAGCGGCGAGTCCTCGCGGACCCGTGACCGTGGCGCCGATCACGACCAGTGCGGTCGTGAGATACAGAGCGCTTGCGGCGACAAGGGTGATGAGGCCAGCGCGACGCGTGGCTCCTTCGGCCCGAGAAGCGACTTCGATCCCGACCGAGGCGAGCAGGCCCAAAGCCATGAGGGGCATGGGCCACAAGGCGGCCACCGGACGCCAGTCCTCGAACGACCGTCGGACCAGGTAGGCGCTTACCAGGGACGCGAACAGCATCACCGTGGCGGAAAGGGCCGCGACCACGGCCACGCGCAGAGCCTGATCGGACGCGACGGAGCGCGAGGCGCGGACGGGAACCACGACCACGCTCATGACGTCCCTCCCTCAGTCTCCGGTTCAGGCTCGGACCATTCGAGCGAACTCGCCTCCCAAGGATTGGCCGCCGCCTTCGCGCCACGCCGGGTACTTGAGAAGAAGTTCCACAGGAACAGGAGTTGGGCCAGGGCGAGGCCGATGGCAGCCCAGGTGATGAACGCGTTCATCGAGGCCAGCGGCTTCAGATAATCGTACTGATACGGATCGTAGACGCGCCGGATCTGTCCTTGCAGACCGGCCATGTGCATGGGAAAGAAGGTGGCGTAGTAGAAGACGAAGGTGAGCAGGAAGTGGGCGACGCCCAGCCGCTCATTCATCATCCGCCCGAAGAAAAGCGGGAACCAGTAGTGCACGCCGGCGAACACGCCGAAGAGCGCGGCTCCGGCCATGATGATGTGGAAGTGGGCGACCACGAACGCGGTGTCGTGGAGCTGGATGTCGACCTGGGTCTGACCGAGCCAGATCCCGGACAGGCCACCGGTCACGAAGAGGGAGAAGATGCCGAGCGCCCACAACATGGGAGTGGTGAGACGCAGCGGGCGATTCCACAACGAGGCGATCCAGTTGAAGACCTTGATTCCGGAGGGCACCGCGATCAGCGTGGTGGTGACGGCAAAGGCCGACCCGAGGAACGGGCTCATCCCGGACACGAACATGTGGTGGCCCCAGACGAGGAAACTCATGCCCGAGATCAGCCCCATGGCGATCACCATCGACTTGTACCCGAACACCCGCCGCCCGGTGAAGACGGTGAACAGGTCCGAGGTGATGCCCAGCGAGGGCAGCATGATGATGTAGACCTCGGGGTGTCCGAGGAACCAGAAAAGATGCTGCCAGAGGATGGGCGAACCTCCTCCGCCGGGGATGGCATCGCCGGAGAGCACGAGGCCCATGGGCATGAAGAAGCTGGTGCCGGCATGCCGGTCGAGCAGCAGCATGATCGCGGCCGCGGTGAGCGAGGGGAACGCGAGCAGGCCGAGGATGGCCACAAACAGCATGGACCAGGTGAAGAGTGGCAGGTCCAGCATCGCGAGGCCTGGTCGCCGCATGGCCAGGATGGTGGCGAGGAAATTGAGGCCGCCCAGAGTGAAGCTCACGATGAACAGGGCCATGGCCACGAGCCACAGATCCTGACCGAGGTTCGAACCCGGAATCGCGGCCTTGAGCGCGGAGAGAGGCGGATAGGCGGTCCAGCCCGAAGCCGCCGGACCCGAGGGCACGAAGAACGAGGCCAGGATCACCACTGACGAGACCGCGTAAATCCAGTACGAAAGCGCGTTGAGTCTCGGGAAGGCCATGTCCTTCGCCCCCACCTGCAGCGGAATCAGATAGTTCCCGAAGCCGCCTATGAGCGCGGCGGAGAGGACGAAGAAAATCATGATCGTGCCGTGCATGGTGAAGAGCGCGGCGTAGAACTCGGGCTTCATGGTGCCTTCGTCGAAGCCCTGGGGCAGGATCTTCGAAACCCATCCGAATGCGTGGTCGGGCCACGCGATCTGAACGCGCACGAGAAGCGCGAGCAGTCCGCCGAGAATGGCCATCCCCATGGCGGTCAGCAGGTACTGAAGGCCGATCACCCGATGGTCGAGAGAGAACACGTAGCGGGAAATGAAGCCGGTCGGAGCCCGATGATCGCTCACTGGGTCACCTCGGTCACCTTCGCCGCCCACTCCTCCGCCGGCACCACTTCCACCATGCCGCGCATCCGGTAGTGGCCGAGGCCGCAGTGTTCGGCGCAGGCCAGTTCGAAGACGCCCGGTGTGGTCGGCGTGAAAGTGAACTCGGTGGCGATGCCGGGCATGGCGTCGCGCTTCACCCGGAAGGAGGCCACGAAGAA
>Ga0075163_10009861_pt1 | contig 12514 bp, 7 predicted proteins | sample JI1023141ADNA_FD_71478 | JGI IMG/M metagenome (GOLD analysis project Ga0075163, IMG submission 71478) | Wastewater effluent complex algal communities from Wisconsin, to seasonally profile nutrient transformation and Carbon sequestration -... | ecosystem: Engineered > WWTP > Effluent > Algae...
AATACCACCATAGGCAAAAAAGCTGCTTTTGGAGAATGGAATTTTAATGCATCTCCAAGACAGGCTTATGCTCCAACAGCAGCAGGTGTCAGCCGTGAAACCTTCTACGAAGTAAACTATGAGTTTCGGTTTTAGGGTGTGAGTAAGGTGTCATTCCTGCGAAGGTAGGAATCCAGAGCATCTATCTGCTTTCCTTCAATAGAAAAATATTTTTCTAATTCTGGATTCCTACCTTCGCAGGAATGACATTATAAATCGAATTCACGGTTTCTTTCCTCTGTGCCTCAGTGTCTCTGTGGCGAAAAACTCTTTTTTTGCCAAATTTAATCTAAGAAAGTCCGAATTTTGCATACTTATGTGTAAAGATTAAGAACATAGGATAAATCATGTCAATACGCGTAGCTTTACATCATAAAACTCACTATCAATACAATAAGCCTATTTCCATATTCCCTCAGGTCGTGCGTTTAAGACCTGCTCCTCATGCTAGGACTCCCATACATGCTTATTCTTTAAAAATTCAGCCAGAGGATCATTTTATCAATTGGATGCAAGATCCATTTGGAAATTACCAGGCACGTTTGGTATTCCCTGAAAAGGCGGATAAGTTTACCGTTGAAGTCGATTTAGTTGCCGAGATGACGGTTATCAACCCGTTTGATTTTTTTCTGGAAGAATATGCAGACCAATACCCTTTTCTATACTCTGATGAATTAAAAAGTGAATTGCTTCCTTATTTACAAATCAAAGAAGACGGAAATCTTTTAAAAAGCCTAATTTCTAAGCTAGACCTAAAGAAGAAACGGACTGTAGATTTTTTAGTCTATCTAAACCAGGTTGTTCAGTCGGAGGTTGGTTATATTATCCGCATGGAGCCGGGTGTTCAGACTAGCGAAGAAACTTTGATTTTAAAAAAAGGTTCCTGTCGTGATAGTGCGTGGCTACTTGTGCAAATCCTCCGTCATATAGGTCTTGCTGCGCGGTTTACATCGGGTTACCTCATTCAACTTGTTCCCGATGTCAAGGCAATCGATGGTCCTTCTGGAACTACTGTTGACTTCACAGACTTACATGCTTGGACAGAAGTTTATCTTCCCGGGGCGGGATGGGTGGGACTTGATCCAACATCCGGACTTTTTGCTGGAGAGGGGCATATACCGTTAGCCTGCACACCGAATCCTTCGAGTGCAGCACCAATCGCCGGTGGAATTGAAATCGGCGCAACAGCAAAATTAGACTTTGAAATGACAGTGACTCGAATTGAAGAAGAACCAAGAGTTACCAAACCTTACACAGATGAAGAATGGTCGAAGATTTATTCTCTGGGTCAAAAAGTAGATCAGGATTTAAAAAGAAGAGACGTTAGGCTCACAATGGGCGGGGAGCCTACATTTGTTTCTACTTTAGATATGGATGGTGCAGAGTGGAACACCGAAGCGCTCGGACCGACTAAGAAGAATTATGCGATAGAATTATTTAATAGATTAAAAGATAAATATGCTTCGGGTCCTCTCTTGCATTATGGACAGGGGAAATGGTATCCCGGAGAATCCCTTCCACGCTGGGCACTTTCTTGTTACTGGCGAAAAGATGGAAGTCCGATCTGGAATGACCCGAACTTAATTGCAGACGAAAGAAAAAAAGGAATTTATTCTCAAGCCGATGCTGAAAGATTTATTCGCAGGCTAACAACTCATCTGGCGGTAACTGATGAGCATGTTGCACCCGGCTTTGAAGATGTGTATTATTATCTCTGGAAAGAAGGGACTTTACCTGTAAACGTTGATCCATTCAAAAGAGATTTAAAAGATTCAGAAGAAAGAAAAACATTACGCAGAGTATTGGAAGCAGGACTTGGGACTACTGTTGGTTATGTGCTACCACTGAAATGGGATTGGCTAAGTCGTGTTTGGCGCTCTGGTAGATGGCATATTAAAAGAGATAGGCTTTATTTACTTCCAGGAGATTCTCCAATGGGATTTAGATTGCCATTAAATTCCCTTCCTCACAACGAAAATTATTTTTATGAAGAAGAGCCTTCTAGTTTTGCACGCCCTGCTCAATTGGAAAACTTTTATGAAAAAGTGAGCAGAAGACACCAGGCATTTATTAAAAACAACAAAGGCTCCGATGGGAATGGGATTAATAGCGAGTTAGACGCTCTCTATAAAAAATACTCTGAGAATCGTGAACTAAATTTAAATGAAGACAGTTGGGAAATGGTTCGCACTGCTCTTTGTGTGGAGCCACGAAATGGAAATCTCTATGTGTTTTTACCTCCAACTCATCATATTGAAGAATATTTAGATTTGATTTCTTCTATTGAGCTTACTGCATCTGAGCTCGGCATACCGGTGTTAATCGAAGGATATTTACCACCTTATGATATACGCATCCAAAAATTTCAAATCACTCCTGACCCGGGTGTAATTGAAGTTAACGTTCATCCAACAGAAGATTGGGAGACTCTTGTTAAAAATACAGAAATTTTATACGAAGAAGCTCATTACACAAGACTCGGAACAGAAAAATTTATGTTAGACGGACGTCATACGGGAACCGGTGGGGGAAATCATATTACCCTCGGCGGAGTAACTCCATCAGATAGTCCGCTCTTACGCAGACCTGATTTGCTACGCAGTCTTCTTTCTTATTGGCACAACCATCCAAGTTTATCGTATTTATTTTCCGGACTCTTTGTTGGTCCTACTAGTCAAGCTCCCCGCGTCGATGAAGCAAGACATGAAAGCTTAAACGAATTAGAAATTGCATTTAAAGAATTAGATAGAAATACGTTTACTCCACTCTGGTTAGTCGATAGATTGTTTAGAAATTTATTAACCGATCTAACGGGTAACACGCATCGGGCGGAGTTTTGTATTGATAAATTGTATTCGCCTGATTCTAGCTCAGGGCGACTTGGAATTTTAGAAATGCGTGCATTCGAAATGCCACCGCATACAAGAATGAGTCTAGCGCAAATGCTTCTTATCCGCTCCCTTGTATCCAAATTTTGGAATGAGCCATATAAGAGACCACTACTTCGTCATGGAACTATTCTTCATGATAAATATTTGCTTCCTCATTTTATCTGGGAAGATTTCAAAGAAGTAATTTTAGATTTGAATGAGACAGGTTATGAGTTTGATGCAAATTGGTATAAGGTATTTTTAGATTTTAGATTTCCAATTTTTGGAACTGTTCAATCCGGCGATATCAAGCTTGAAGTTAGAATGGCAATCGAGCCCTGGCTAGTTCTAGGCGAAGAAGGAATGCAAGGTGGAACAGCGCGTTATGTGGATTCGTCTCTCGAAAGAGTGCAGGTGCGTGTATTCGGTATGACCGGCAAAAGACATATCATCACATGCAATGGGCGGCAAATCCCGATTCAACCCACAGGGGTTAACGGCGAGTTTGTGGGAGGAGTAAGATATAGAGCATGGCAGCCTCCTTCTGCACTGCACCCAACAATTCCTGTTCATTCACCGCTTGTATTCGATGTTGTGGATACCTGGAATAATCGAGCTGTAGGTGGATGCACTTACTTCGTTGCTCATCCCGGTGGTCGCGGTTACACCACATTTCCCGTCAATTCAAATGAAGCAGAATCAAGGCGGTTTACACGCTTTACCCCCTTCGGACATACTCCAAGCAGCATGAATGTGTTGAAAGAAGAGTTAAATCCGGAGTTTCCGTATACATTGGATTTGAGGAAATGATCGTCGTTGCGGCGACAGTCTCCTCGTAAGGAACGGTTTGAAACCGTTCCTTACACCTTAAAGAAATCGATTTTCTCTTTTAAATTATCTGCCATCTTTTTCATTGTTTCGGAATTTGAATTTAGATCATTGATGCTAGTTGCGTTGGATTGAATGATGTTACTTACAGTAAAGATTGCGTGAGCAATTTCGTTTAAGGCTAATTTTTGTTCTTCCATGGCTGATTGAATTGCATCCGCACCTGATTTCATTTTTGAGGCTTCGGAATTTACGATAGAATTAATTTCTACTTCTTCTTTCATTTGGTTTTTTAAATCGCTGATGGTTGCGTCTATCGTATTCACTGCTTCGATGATTTGCCCGATTAGGTTTACTGTATTGCTTATGATTGTGCTGCCCTTTACAATTTCTTCATCGTTTTGTTTGATAATTGCATTGATATTGCTGATGCTATTACTTGTTTTTGAGGCGAGAGTTGCCACTTCATCGGCTACTACTGCGAAGCCTTTACCTGCTTCTCCGGCCCTTGCTGCTTCGATTGCTGCGTTTAATGCGAGTAAGTTAATTTGTCTGGAGATGCCATTGATAATTTCCATTACGCTTGTGATTTGCTTTGAACTTTTGCTAATATTTTGAATACTGAGATTCATATTTTGCAGAGAGACTTTTCCCACATCCGCATCTTTAGTAATAGAGTTTATTTTTTTAGATGCATTTGTTACTCTTAAATTCATACTTTGAATTAAGCTCGAAAGTTCATTCATCTTGTTGAATAATTGGTTTACAGTGTTATTTTGACTGACTGCTTTTTGATTTACATTTTCGGCACTCGAAGTGATTTCCTCTATGGATGCGGAAATTTGTTCAGCTGTGGAAGCTTCTGCCTGGCTATTTTCCGAAATGCTTATTAGCGACTTATTCATATTCTCCGCTGCACTTGCCATTTCCCTTGATACACCCTGACTACTTTCAATAATATCTCTTAGTTTATCAATAAAATTATTTAGACTAACGGATATTAGCCCAATTTCATCTAATGTTGGTGAATTCGTTTTTTGTGTAATATCACCTTTTGACATATTAGAAATTACATCAGAATTGTTTACAAGGTAGTTTAATTTTTTAGAGAATATGGTATATACAATATAGCCTGCGAGCATTGCTCCTAGAACAATCAAACCAATCATATACATAGATGTTTTAAAAGCTGGTATTTCAATATCATTTAAATCGATTGTAGTTAGAGATGTTATTCCATTTACATTGGTAGAAATTTCTTTTAATAGAATTTTATTTGCTCCATTGTAATGATAGGATACACTTTCTGTGTTATTTGTTTGTAAAATTTTTTCTCCAAAAGAAAAGGTGTTGAGGTTAACAAGGAGTAGCTTTGGATCTGGGTGATTGATAATAGTTCCGTTCTTATCTACCAGGAGGGAATATCCCGTTTTCCCAATGGAGACTTTGTTTAAAAATTGTTTAGTAAATTTTAAAATTGTAATTGGAAAACCTGCTACTCCTATAACTTTATTTCCGTCGATAATTGGAGCGGTTAATAAAATTACTGCTTCTTTTGTGATAGGAGAAGGAAATGCAGTGCTAATATAGAATTCTCCTTTTAAGGAGTTCTCCATATTTAAATTGGAGCGAGGTTCTTTTTTCATTTCATATCCAATGCTGGCACCTTTAGGCAGGCCTGAATAAAGTATAATTGGGTTTTCTCCTGTAGAAGTTATAAAAGTATTTTCATAAAAATTATTTCCATTAGAGTAAAGCATTGTTAGCCGATCATTCAACCAAATCGCATTTTTTTGTTTCACTGCTTCGATTACTTCTGGAGTTTTTGTAAATTGTAAAATTTCTTCTTTTCGAGATAGAATAAATTCATCTATAATAAAAACATTACTCTGATTTGTTGACTGCATTCTTGAAAGAAAAGATTCTTTTGAAGAACGATAGTTCATATTGTAGACAAGTAAATTTATAAATAGAGAGAAAATAGTTATGATCATAATAACATTTCCAGAAAAATTCTTTACGAGTTTTTTTGTATGTGTTTTTTCATTGATGATAGGTTTGGAAAATACCCCTAGCTCACCGAGTTCCACTAAAAGTTTTTCTGTCATATTATAATAAACAAAGCTACAGAGTAGAGAGGCTAATACGATAGATGCGATTAAATTATAATATTGAGTGATAGCGACATCTTCTTGAAAGTATAAACTCATTGAAATGAAAAGCAGAGAAACGTTGTAAGCCACTATCGGAGGTATTGAATGAAGTAGGGGTAGATTTGAGTAACGATGAAAAGCATTTTTGTAAACTTCATCGCTTACTTCTTTTCCTTCGGAAAGTTTTGTGAAGTAAATGTCAAATGGACTTAAGAGTTTTTTATTTTGCCAAAAAATATAGAACAGACCAATAGGAATAGTAACACTGCATACTTTTAACAAGTATATAAATAGTTCATTTGAAAATTCTCCAAGAAGGAAAATAAAAATAATAATGACGGGAACTGTGATTAGAAATCCAAATCCTTCTGTATAAAGCCAATATTTTAGTTTAAAGTCATCGTAGATTTGAGAATAATTTTTCATTTATTGACCTCGTTCTTGTTGGAGATTTTTTATTCTATGCATAAAAGTAATTTCTTTACGAAGAAATGAAATTACCCTGACCAAGTAATTCGTTTAACTCTATGTTCCCGTAGGATTAATACATCGAGCTGATGATGCAAATACTTTTGACGCTATCTTAAATATCGGTAAATGGAAAACTTCTCCCAATCCTAGTTTTAGAAATTTACTTTGAGTAAAATTACAGTAGGCTAATTCTTTTTTAACTCGACAAAACAAGCCTGATTGTGAATAATATTGCATCTAAATGAGAGCAAATTTATTCATAATTTTAAAAACAATTCTCATTGCCATAGGATATATTTTAGGGGCAAAACTTGGATTCTTTCTTGCCTTTTTAAATTCCCAGGTCTCTCCAGTTTGGCCACCCGAAGGAATTGCATTTACTGCGATTGTGTTAGTCGGTCGAAAGGCAATCCCCGGAATACTAATTGGAGCAACAGTTGCGAATTATCTAAATAATCCGCATATCCCGACAGCATTCTTGATTGGAATGGGAAATACTCTCGGTGTTATTATAAATTACTATCTTTTGCTTTTATTAGTAAAATCAGATCGAATTTTTGAATCAATTTCTAACCTCATTAAGTTTTTATTGTTTTGCACAATTCCCGGTTCTTTTGTGAGTGCTGTCATTGGTGTAACTTCTCTTTTGTTTTTTAATTTTGTATCCGAGCCTGTCTACTGGAATGTTTTGTTGACCTGGGGTGCAGGTGAGATGCAGGGGTTTATCATCGTTGCCCCCTTCTTACTTACCTGGTCAAAATTACCCGATATGCGATTCCCTTTCTATCGTTATGTTGAGTTAGTCGCACTCACAATTTTAACTTTAGTTTCTATTTTGCTTGCATTCAGAGAAGAAGTGCCTCTTGCCTATTTGCCATTTCCATTTATTGTTTGGGCAGCATTACGTTTTAAAAAATATGCCGCAACCGTTGTAATTACTTTTTTATCCGGAATAGCGGTTTATAAAACAGTTAAGGGTATTGGTCCGTTTGCCATATACCTAGATGGTAAAATTTCTTTGAATAATTCTCTAATACTTTTAGATATATATATTGCTGTTGCAACCATTATCGCTTATTTAGCAGTGACCGTTATGCGCGAGAGGTCAAATGCACAATCTTCTCTTGTTGAAAACTTAAAGACAATAGAGCGTATGAAAGATATTGCCAATCAAGAGTTGGAAAAAAAAGTTTTAGAAAGAACTCTTATCATAGACAGACAAAAGCGCGAATTGGAAAAGCAAATTGAAATGGCAGGGAAAATTCAGGATTCTCTTTTGCCTGCAAGTATTCCAGACATTGAAAAATTAAAAATAGCTATTAAATATCAACCTATGATGAAACTCGGTGGAGATTTTTTTGATCTGCGATACATTAAATCAAAAGATACATTCGGATTTTTTTTATGTGATGTGTCGGGGCATGGAGTTCCTGCTGCACTGTTAGCCGCAATGGTAAAAATGTCACTCACTTATTGGTATGAACATTTGCATAAACTAACAGAGTCTTTTAATTTCATCTATGAAGCCATTTTTGATAAATTGGGAAAAAATTTTATAACGGCAAGTCTAATGCATATTAACCTCAGCAATGGAAAGTTGAGAACGGCGAGAGCCGGCCATTTTCCTGTGATGATTATCACAAAAGCAGGTAAAGTCATTCGCTTAAAATCGAAAGGAAAAATTATCATGGCATTGACAAAGCCGGATGCAGAAGAAGTAGAATATAGATTAGCCGCAGGAGATCGAATCGTTATTTATACGGACGGAATTATCGAAGCCCATGGTCAAAATTCATTCGAATTATTTTCTGAAGAGAGAATGATTAAGATTCTCAGGGATTTGAATCAGGTAGATATAAATACTGTTGTAGAGAAAATTTTTCAATCAGTGGTGGAGTATTCCGGCGGTATAGAATTTTTAGATGATGACCTAACTTTTGTGCTAATGGAATACAATCCAAAATAAAAAATCATTTTCAAAAATGCCGATTGTAAAAAACGATGTAGGTAGAACTAGTTTTAGAGAGGATTTACATGTCAGGACACTCGAAATGGGCGACTATTAAACGCAAAAAGGAAATTATTGATTCAAAACGAGGAGCGATTTTCACCAGATATGCCAAAGAAATAACGGTGGCAGCTAGAATGGGTGGCTCAGATCCCGAAGCAAATCCAAGGTTACGTGTAGCTGTATTAAAAGCCAAGTCTGCCAATATGCCAAAAGATAATATTGAGCGTGCGATAAAAAAAGGGGCAGGCGAGTTAGAAGGCGTTACCTATGAAGATTGTTTATACGAGTGCTATGCTCCGGGTGGAATCGCAATCATGGTTTCAGTCACTACTGATAAAAAATCCAGGACTACTCCAGAGATTAAAAACATCCTGACAAAATTCGGTGGCTCTCTTGCGAACCCTGGAAGTGTGAGTCGTTTGTTTGAAAAAAAAGCAATCATTGTAGTTTCAGCAGATCAAATTTCGGAGGATGCGTTAGTTGACCTAGTCGTAGATGCAGGTGCTGATGATGTAGTCTTACATGATGATGTATTTCAAATTACTGCACAACCGGAAGCCTATGAAAAAGTTCAGGAGGCAATTAACTCAAAAGGTTTACAGGCAATCGAGTCAGAAGTTAAATTCGTTCCTTCTGTCACAGTAGAAGTAACCGACCCGGCAATCGCCGAGAAAGTAATGAAGATGCTAGATATGTTTGAATCACACGACGATGTACAAAATGTGAATTCTAACTTTGAACTCTCTGCTGATCTAGATATGGGTTAATGCTCATTTGCCACAGAGGCAAATAAACTGATTATCACCGATGGACACAGATAAAAGAACGATAGAAGATACGATAAAAAAAATTATGAAGACAATCCCATCGTATCCGTTATCGGTGTTCATCGGTGGTAATCTTTTAATACTTCACCGAACTCATTCTTCTTTTTCTTCGAGTCCGAGTCGCCAGATTGCAGTGCCTCGGATTTTAAACTCTTCTGCAATTTCTTTCATTTTGTTTCTTGTTTCCTGGTCGGCTAGAAAGATCATACTGGTTTTCTTTTTTTCTTCTCTGAGGATTTTTAAACATCCAGAATTTTCTCTTGTGCCTTCCCATTTCTTTTCATAGATTTGTCCATCGCGGGAAGATATGATGTTTACTTTCTTGGAATCCAAAACCCACTCATAGCCGTAAGAGGGCATGCCGAGCCATACCTGTTCTGGTTTGAAATACTTTAGTAGATGAGTAATATTTTTTTTAGTCCATTCAAGAGAAGTTACACAACCTGCTTCCGTTTTTTTATTGTGATAGTCGTAGCTCATTAAAACCACTTCATCAACAGCAGATGCGAGTTTTTCAACATTGTGTAGCTTACTCGTATTTGCCGGAAAGTCGATCTGGGGAAAGACTGCAAAGGTAAGTTTCATTTTCTTTTCTCTAAGTGCAGTTCTTAATTCATTTAAAAAATCTACTAGTTTTAAATCAAACTCTGGAGGCAAATACTCAATATCCAGATGAACACCTTTAAAACCCTGCTCCTCCAAAAATTCTACTATAAGATCTATTGCTTTTCGCTTGGATTTATCGCTATTCAAAAGTTCAATTCCATCTCGTATAGAAGAAACAATGATCATTGGATAAATGATTGCTCTTGCCGCATCTTTAGACTTTAAAGTGGACTTAGAAATTTTATCAGTGAATTGAGAGGTATAACGCAGTTGCCCCTTTCCGTTTAATTCCAATCCATTGATGCATAGAATTTCATAGGATTTGGAAATTGATTCTAGATAATCATTGGAGAATTTTGGAAGTGAGGATGATAAGACGTAGCCCCATTGACTTTTAGGATTTACTTCTTTGGGAATTTCTTTTGATTCTGATTGGGCAAGTAGGGGAAGGTTTATATGAAAGAGTAGAAATATGCATAAATGCAGTTTAGAAAATAGAGTGTAATTTTTTTTAAAAAAATTTCTTAGTCGTAACATTGCTTTAAGATTGAATTAAAGTGATTATTAGTTCAAGCATAAAAAATGGATGAGATTCCCGACATCGCTCAATGCTGTCAAGTTAAGATTTATTTACCCCTGTCACCCCGAACAGCTTTATCGTGAGAGGTCTATCTAGCTTAATACTACCGTTCTATTGTAAAATAGATTTCTCACAGCGCAAACTCGGAAGCTGCTAGTTCGAAATGACTGTGCAAATCTTCCGTGTCTCAGTGCCTCTGTGGCAAAATATACTTACTTAGTAGTTACAATACCTCTACATCTTATCTTGCAATAAATACAATTCGCTAGTCGCGTCAGCTTTATTTTTATTGAGTGCAATTGGTCCGCGTTTTACGAAACGAAATCTTTCTTTTAATAGTTCATAGGTGGCTGCGGTTACTTGTATTTCGCCGTTGACTCCGTGTTTTTCCATTGCGTCTGCGTCTTCGAAGGATTTATTTATATAATAGATATCTATCTTCTGGGCGTTTGTAGCGTAATCTACATATTTGCCGCTTGCCATTCCCATTCTAAGGTCTAGCTTTAGATTGTTTGTAGAGCAGATGATTTGAAATTGTTTTTGAAAATAGAGAGCAAGGTTTGCGAGTGGGTCTGCATACTCTGGATTAGTCCCTGCAGGGTGATCTAAAACTAAAAACCAATACTTTCCATCTTCTTCGTGCTCTTCGATTTTATTTTCTAGACAATATTCTTTTCCCTTAGAGAAAAGTTGTTTTAGAAACTCATCTAGTCCAATGATAGTTTCCTTGGCACGAAAGTAATTTGCGATACCGGTGATGTCAAAGTATAAAAGAGAAATATTCTGAAGGTAGTAGGTAACGGGCAGTATCCCCGGCTGTCCCATCCTGGGAGCGGGAATGATTTGCTTTAAAAGATTTTCTGAATAGTTCTTCCAGTATTCTGCCTGATCTATGAGACGAACCTGGTTCTTAATGTATTTGTCTAGAAAATAAGTCATTCCAAATCCTACACTTGGAATGATGGCTAGAATAGAGCATTGAAACAAAAAGTATTGAATGTCCTGGTTGCTTACGAAAACAGATTTGTGTATAAGAAGTAAAAAAGAATAAAGTAAAATATAAAGACCGGAAACAATAGAAGATTGTAAAAATTTAAGTCTTAGCCCAACCGAGATTAACAGTAAGTAAACGCAGTATTGAAGCAGGTAATAATAAGTTTCCTTAATGATAGGAAGGTTTTGTTCAACTAACCAATCGTGTGCGCCGATTGCAAAAAAAATATTTGTAGGGACAGCGATTACAACAGCAAGAAATGTTTTTACTTGAATGTCTTCCCCTTTGGAAATATTTAATGGTTTTAAAAAAGGATGAAGTAGACCAACGATAAATACTTTTACAAGGTTTAGTAAATGAAGGCCTTGAAATTCGCGAAGAAAAATAAAATCTAATACAGAAAAAAATATAACTACTGCAAATATAAAATTATAAGAAACCTTAAAGATATTAATTCTTTCGATTTGATTTTCAAGTGGGTAATCGGGTAGTGCCATAGGCTTAACATTTGGTAAATAGAATTGCGCTTGAAGGGATTTGAACCCCTAACCTTCTGATCCGTAGTCAGATGCTCTATCCAGTTGAGCTACAAGCGCGATAATTACTAAAACAGCTTTGTGACAAGGAAATTGTAATGCCTGTCAAGGACTGCCATATCAAGAGTTTTATTTCTATGATAGGAGTAAATAAAAAAACCAGAAAGTCCAAGATAAGTAATCGTTCCTATTAAGTGTAAGATATTTGCCAGTAGTGCACCTATAAAAGGGAGACCGCTCAGCAAAGCACTACAAACAAAGCAAATGAAGAAATACGAAGCAAACAACATGGAATAAATCGAACTTTTCTTAATTACAGGGTTTTCTGATTTAAAAAGCAAAAAGGGAAGCCAATTAAAAAATAAGGGAAGCATTGCCATATCCCGCATACCTTCTTCGGAAATTAGGTAAGCGTAAAGCTTATCATAATAATTCTTACAAAGTTGAACGTATTTGTTTGAAGTGAGGCTGTTCTTGACTTGTTCCAAGGGATATTTTCCAAAATTAGCATCGGAGACGCCGGGATTCGAACCCGGGGTACAGTTACCCGTACGACAGTTTAGCAAACTGCTCCTTTCGGCCACTCAGGCACGTCTCCT
>Ga0075163_10009863_pt1 | contig 12513 bp, 14 predicted proteins | sample JI1023141ADNA_FD_71478 | JGI IMG/M metagenome (GOLD analysis project Ga0075163, IMG submission 71478) | Wastewater effluent complex algal communities from Wisconsin, to seasonally profile nutrient transformation and Carbon sequestration -... | ecosystem: Engineered > WWTP > Effluent > Algae...
CTGCTGCGCGCACCCACCCTGACCGCCGAGCTGCGCGCGCCCTTCGAGGCGCAGGGGCGCCGCTTGCACGACCGCATCCTCGGGCTGGGCGCGCTCACGCGCGTGCTGTGCCACGGCGACGCGCACAGTGACAACAACTTTGTGACCGTGCGCGACGACGGCACGCTGCAGGCCGCGTTTTTCGACTTCGACGAAACCGGCCCCGGCTACCTGGCCTATGAGCTGGCGGTGTACCCGTGGTGGCTGCACCCGCGCAGCGTGGACGGCACGTGGAGCGCGAAGGACCTCGCGCGCTGGGGCCACTTCATCGGGGCCTACCAGGCGGTGCGCCTGCTGGGCGAGGCCGACCGGGCCGCCCTGGCGCCCTTCATGGCGGTGCGCCAGTTCTGGCTGCTGGGCGAGTACGCCGGCCGCGTGCCCGTGTGGGGCTCGCAGGCCATCCCCACCGACTACCTGCAGCGGCAGGTGAAGCTGTTGCAGCAGTGGGAGACGCTGGAGGTGCCGGGGTTGGACTTGGCCATCGGCGGGCAACCGCGGCCCTGAATGGTCCGAAAGAGGCAACAATCCGCTGATTTCCTGACCAGAATGGCCTGCATCCGGCGCCAGACAGCCACAAGCCGCTATCAATATAAGAGTTGTCCGGCGGTGAACAGACGCTGAAGACTGGCCCCCCGGCGGACCGAGCCCGGCCAATGATGCCAAGCTCGACCGCGGTTGGATTCACCGCGCGGCGCCAGTGCCCTATGCTTGCGGCCATGGACTGGCAACAGATGGCAGACATTTTTTCCCGCATGCCGGCGCCGGAGCGCCAGCGGTGGATGCTGCTGGGCGTGGGCCTGTTGGCGCTCATGCTGGCTGTGCTGTGGCTGGAGGCGCGCCACTTCCAGCGGCGGCAGCAGCTTCGCGGCTGGGCGCGCGTGCGCTTGGTGTCGCTGGTGTCGGCGCCGCTGTCGGTGGCGGTGCTGCTGGCGCCGGCGCTGGCCGTCTCGGGTCCGGCGGCGCTGGGCGTGTTCATCCTCTCGCTGTACATGACCGCGCCACTGGTCTGGTTTGGCAGCCACTTGTGGGCCGGGCGCGGGGCCAGCCCGCCGCTGAGCGTGGCCCAAAGCCTGGGCCTGGGCCTCTCCGGGCTGGCCGTGCTGTCCATTCCGGTGTTCGCCTACCTGATGGCCGAAGGGCCCCTGCACGCCGCCGCCCGCGAAATCGGTCTGCGGCGTCAGGTGCCCGCCGACAACCCGTCGCTGCAACACACCGTGCATCCGGTGCGCCGCCACACGCTGCCCGGCGTGGGCGTGCTGTATTCCCAGTCCCTGCAGGGTGGGTCCGACATGCGGCTGCTCCGCGTGGAGCAGCGCAAGGGCGGGCAATGGCCCGAGCACCCCACCGCGCATCCCGCCTACTGCACCCACGGCAACGACATCCATCTGCTGTGGCCCGCCGACGAACAGCCGCCGTACCTGCGGCTCGAATGGGCGCAGGCCAACGGCGCCACCGTGCGCGCCGAATTCACGCCCGACTTGGGCACCGCCGCCGCCGCCGAGCCCGCCGCCCTCACCGCCACCTTCCGCGACGACGGGCTGGACCCCTCGGTGGCCATCCCCCGGGCCCGGGCCATCCTGGACATCGTCAAACCCGGCCAATCGCCCTATACCCAGTTGCTGGGCAACCCGCCCGGGGTGGGGGAGGTGTGGACCACCGACTGCGTGATGGCGGGCTTCACCACCCGGACCCCTGGCCCGGACTGGAGCGTGCAATCCATCAGCCTCGTGGTTTATCCTCCGCTGGGTGGGCCGCCGCGCGTCGGCACCATTGCCCGCTGAGGGCGAAACGGCCCGAAGCCCTCGTGCAATGGCCATCAGCCGCTATCAAAGTTGACAACCCGCGCGGACCCTCGGTCGACGCTGTTTCAAGCCTGTTAGGTTTCTTGGCATGATGCGGCCCAGGGAATGACAACAAGAGAGACGGGCCATGGCCACATTGATACCGGCATTGGGGAGTTGCGTTTCGCGCATGACCAGCGGCGAGAGGCGCGTGGCGGAACGGCTGGAGCAAAAGCTCGACACGGATTACCTGCTCTGGTACGACGTGGCCGTGGGCCCGCGGCACCAGCACCCCGACTTTGTGGTGATGCACCCGCGCCGGGGCATCCTGATCCTGGAGGTGAAGGACTGGCGGCTCTCCACCCTCATCCAGGCCAACCCGCAGACCTGGGATATCCACACCGAAACCGGCCCCAAGACCCTGCCCAGCCCGCTGGAGCAGGCGCGGCGGTACGCGCACCAGGTGGTCCACGCGCTGGAGCGCGACCCGCAGCTCGTGCAGCCCGCTGGCCGCCACCAGGGCAAGCTGGCGTTTCCGTGGAGCTACGGCGTTGTGCTGCCCAATATCACCCGCGCGCAGTTTGACAAGGCCGAGCTGCACCACGCGCTGGAGCCGCACCGCGTGGTCTGCCAGGACGAAATGCTCGAATCGGTGGAGCCCGAGGCGCTGCAAAGCCGCCTGTGGGACATGTTCCCCTTCATGATGGGCGGGGTGATGTCGCTGCCGCAGCTAGACCGCGTGCGCTGGATCATGTTTCCCGAGGTGCGCGTGCCCACGCAGGACGTGCTGTTTGCCGAAACCGACGCCGCCGCCGAGCTGCCCAGCATCATGCGCGTGCTCGACCTGCAACAGGAGCAGCTGGCGCGCAGCCTGGGCGACGGCCACCGCGTCATCCACGGCGTGGCCGGTTCCGGCAAGACCATGCTGCTGGGCTACCGCGCCGAGCACCTGGCCAAGGCGGCCACTGCGGCCAGCAAGCCCGTGCTGATCCTTTGCTACAACGAACCGCTGGCCCGCCAACTGGCCAGCGTGATGGCGGCCAAAGGCATCGCCGAGCGCGTGCACGCGGTGCACCTTCACAAATGGTGCCGCGACCAGCTGGTGGCCTTCGGCCAGGAGCTGCCGCCGCAGGCCATGCCGGTGGGCCAGAAGATGGCCGACCTGGTGCAGCGCGTGATCACCGGCGTGGACCGCCGCCAGATCCCCAGCGGGCAATACCAGGCCGTGCTGATCGACGAGGGCCACGACTTTGCGCCCGAGTGGCTGAAGCTGGTGGTGCAGATGGTGGACCCCGCCACCAACAGCCTGCTGGTGCTGTACGACGACGCGCAAAGCATCTACGAGCGCGCGCAGAAGAAGAACTTCAGCTTCAAGAGCGTGGGCATCCAGGCGCAGGGGCGCACCACCATCCTCAAGATCAACTACCGCAACACCAAACAGATCCTGCAGACCGCCAGCCTGGTGGCCGCCGACCTGCTGACCGCCGAAGACCACGACGAAGACGGCGTGCCCCTGCTCAAGCCCGTGAGCTGCGGGCGCGAGGGCGAAGCGCCCATCATCATCCGCCTGCCCACGCTGCGCGAAGAAGCCTGGCAAGTGGCCGACCTGCTGGCCGCCGCGCACCAGGAGGGCCACGCCTGGGGCGACATGGCGGTGCTGTGCCCCACGCACGACATCCGCGACCTCTGCGCCCGCACGCTGGCGCAGCGCCAGCTGCCGCTGGAAAACCGCATTCGCGCGGGCGACTTCGACCCGGCCAGCGACAAGATCAAGGTGATGACCCTGCACGCCAGCAAGGGGCTGGAGTTTCCGGTGGTGGCGCTGGTGGGCGTGGGCCAGATGCCCGCGCCGGGCGAAGACGAAAAAGAGGCCGCCCGGTTGATCTATGTGGGCGCCACGCGCGCCTCGCACCGGCTGATCATGGGGGTGGGCGGGGAAGGGCGGTTCGGGCAGCGGTTGGGTGCCTGACCGGGGGCTGGCTTGTGTGGAGTGATCCGACCTTGTTCGCCGCGTGCGGACGGGCTTCAGACCTTCATGGCAACTGCTTCAGATGGACGAGCAATGGCGGCAGCGCGTTCTGCACCGTGTCCCACACCACGTCCAGATCAATGTCGAAATACCCATGCGCGATGCGGTTGCGCATGCCGCGCATGCTGCGCCACGGAATCTGTACTTGGGCGTTGGCGAAATCGGGGTAGCGGTCCATCACCTTGGTGGCCGCCTCGCCCAGCACGATCAGGCTCATGACGACCGCCTGCTGCGTTCGCTTGTCGGCCAGGAAATCAGCCCGGTTCAGGCCCTCAACAAAATCGACCGCGTCGGCGGTGGCCAGCCGCATGTGTTGAAGATAGTCGGGCAGCCGGTTTTCGCTCATACCGGGCGGGCTTCGGCGAGCACCTGCTCGCGGAAGCTCTGTGGCAAGTCCTTGGGGGTTCGCACGTCCACCCGCAGGCCCATCAACTGTTCCAACTCGTCTTGCAGGCCACCCAGGTCAAACAGCGTGGTTCCGGGCAAGGGGTCCACCAACAGGTCGAGGTCACTGCCCTCTGTGTCGCGGCCTCGCAGCACCGACCCATACACCCGCGGGTTGCTTACGCAGAAGCGCCGCGCGGCAATGCAGACCGCATCGCGGTGTTGGGCAAGGGCTAGCGAGGGGCGCATGGGGCAAAGTTTACCGTGGAACGGGAAAATTCAGGAGGGAACGGCACTATCCCAGCGCGGAATGGTCACAAGCCGCTATAAAAACAGGATCTTCTCCTGCGCCATGGCCACCATTAGGCCAAGTGAAAATCCTGCGGCCAAAGGAAATAGGGGCCGAAACGCGACTTGGCGACGAACTCCACGCCCGCTTTTTCGCCCTTGGGCGTCAGCGCATGGCGGTCGCCATTCGCGCTGAGGAAGCCTTGCTCGGTGGCGCGATCCAGGAACTGGGCCGTCTTCAGGCCGAACTTCTGGGCGATGCGCGACGAGGTCAGCTTGTCGCCGGCGTGCGCCTCGGTTTCAGGGGCCTTGTCGGCATCGGGCGCGGACGCTTCGGGCTCGCTGGTGACGCGCTCCAGCGAAATGCGAACCTCGTCACTGATGCGGATGATGCGCTGCGCCTCTTCGTAGGCGTCTTTGTAGAGCTGGGCATCGTCCCCGCGCTGGATCAGGATGCCCATCTCGTTGTTGTTCACCTGGCTGAACTCGTACAGGTTCAGGCTGGTGATGATGCACATCTCTTCGTTCATGTAGCACTTGGCGTGCAGGTTGCGGCAGAAGCTGGTGCGGATGTAGGTCAGGCCGCGCAACCATTCGATCTCCTGGGGCTGCAGCTCACTCTTGCCGTAGACGATGCGCACATCGATCTTGAGGCGGTTCTTGTCCGCCAGAAGCTCCTTCATGCGGTCGTTGAGCTTGAGGAAGGGGCTGATCAGGATCAGGCGATCGGAAGCGCCTTTGATCAGTTCTTCAAGGTGGTAGTTGGTGCCGGTGGTGGATAGAAATTTGGCCATACCTTTTCTTCTTGCTCCCTGTATTGTCGTACGCCGACTTCGAAATTGAATTCGATCCCAATTACTACTTCCTGATTATTCTGAGGTTGTGAATATTTGGGGTTCAATACCGATTGCCGAGCAGTTCCACTAATAATCTGTGATTTTTTGAAAAGAGAGTCTGCGAGTTCAAGTCATTTCCTTAGTTTTCTTATTGATTAATCTAGACAGACCAAATCTCTCGTCAACTGCTGACCAAAAACGTTCTGCCAGTTCCTTTGTGCGTATTTCAACTTGATTAGAAGACCAAGCGCTTGAGTTGCTCAGGGTTCCATCACAGGGCAATTGGCTCGTCTTATACTTTTCCAGCTTTTTTATCGCCGGAGAGTTGCCAAGCTCATTGTTGAAGGCGGTTTTCAAGAACCATAAATTTCCAATTGAAGCAATTTCGCTATCACTCATGTTGGTGGAGCTTTGCGGTTCGATGTGTTCTATTGACATTTCTGCAGGATTTATCGCAACGGCAGGAAACATCATTGAAAAAAGTTTTGTAACCACATACTGCACTTCTCGCTTTTGAGTTGTAAATTTATCAGAATATCGCAAGTCTTTAAATTTTTCTACGAATTGCTCCTTGGATGGTAGTTTGGAAGCGAGTTTTGCAGCAAATTCGTCTATCGCTTTTTGTCTACGCCCTGGCTCCGTGACACTCGATATAGATTTTGCATGAAAAGCATACATTTGAGCCACTCCACCCGATGAGCGGACATTCATAAGACTCGTATTTACAAAAGTAAAAATCTCAATTATCTGCAGAATGCGAAACAATTCAGCTTTAGTCAACGTCTTGGTTTCATATTTTCGAAGTGCTGCCATCATCAAGGGCAGAGGATGCTTTACTCGAAACTTTCCTATCGCGTCAATTGAAGATCTAATTTCAATTTCATCATTCCGCCATTTCCTCAGTCCAATCTCGTGCAGGTCACGGTAGACTGTCGAGAATTCAAGTAAATCATCCAATAATTTCTTTGCGGCAGGCTTGGTCTTGACGGAAGTCTTAACGGCCTTAAAAATGTCGCGCTTCTGAGTAAATTGATTTGTTGCTAACCAATAATGGTATAGAAAACCATCTAACTCCACGCCTTCCGCAGTTATTGATTTTATATTGTCTGACATTAGTGACCAACGAACTTTTACGTCGTCACTTAGAGCGTTTTTCTCCCGCAGTAGTCGGGCCAAATGGTTCTTCAAGAGGTCTGCCGTTGCTAGATCTTTCCCGCGAGTATTTAATGTTTCAAATACTTGATAGGCGTCATCTTCGTTATCCAATTCAACATAAATTAGCTTAAGCGAAAGCAAAGCGTCTCGCAGATCGTCTAAACGATTCTTGATCTTCACGCGCTTGCTTGCCGCGCTTGCCCCTGTGGCATCAATTGCTGCAATTTCGGCGCCTACTTTTTCACAAAAATAGGTGAATGCAGATTGAAGAAGGGTTTCCTCTTCTCCAAGCTTTGACTTGAACTTCTCAGGTTGCGATCGTTGAATGGTTGTCTGGAAGTACGGGTAAGACGTTTCGGTTTTTAGAACAAATGTTGCCTCATTATTCTTGTTGTTGCGCTCAATGAAATTTTGAGCGCCAGAGGCTCGATCTTCAAAAGAATTCTGCCTATAACCGTTTCGTATGGCGGCGAGCAAGAGTGTAATTGTTGTTAGCCGTTGCTGGCCATCAACAATTGCTTTGTATTGACCTTTTGCAAATGTGACGATAGATCCAATGAAGTAGTCTTGCTGTTTGGGTAGAAAAATGTCATTCCAGAATTCTTCCCAATTGTCACGCTCCCAAGAGTACGGCCGTTGAAATCTCGGAATTTCAAAGTAATGGCTTTGAAAGATGAACTCAACTGAGTGGTCTTGGCATTGAATTTTCATGTTCTGTCCCCCTTTCAATCTTCCATCGCTTTACAAACGATTTTTGCTTTGGCTATGTCGCCCAACTATCCTTCAACCTCGTCTCCTGTTTGAAGACCGCCTTGCCCCCGCCCCGTAGTCCTTGTGGTCGGCCACAAAGTAGTCGAAGCGCTCGAACTGGAACTTCTCGTCCGGCTTCGCGGCGGCCAGTGAAGGCTCCACATACGCAGTCACCACTTTCAGGCGGTCGGGGTTCAGGCTTTCCAGAAAGTCCTTGCCGCCGGCATCGGGCTGGGCGTCCTTGAACAGGCGGTCGTACAGGCGCACTTCGGCGCGCAGGCCGTCGGCCACACCCACCCAGGTGATGGCGGCTTTGGCCTTGACGCGGTCGGCGCTAGCGGTCTGGCGTTTGGGGGCCTGGATGGTTTCGGACTGGCCGTTCATGGTGATGCCGCGCGATTCAGCGCTCTGCACTTCGAGCGCGCTCAGCTTGCCGCGCCTGTTGCCCGAGACGCACGAAATGTGAGCACTGTTCCACCCATTGCAGCCGTTGCAGCGGCGTCAGCTGCGCAAAGGCGCGCAGGCGTTCGTCGCTGACGTAGTAGGTGCGCTGGTCGCGCAAGACCTGCAGATCGGGGTCGAAGTGTTTTGGCTGCGTCATGTCGCGTCCTCGTTCTTGCCTATGTGGCTTGCAACAGACCCACCGGCAGCAGCCCTTCCTTCTTGGCGTCGAGCAGAACGATCTCCACGATGCTGCCGTCTTCCGCGGTGCTGATGTGGGTGTGCCAGCCTTGCGACTCTTCGCGCACGATGGGCTTGTCCGATACGCGAATCTGCAAGATGTCGTCGCACTCGAAATACGTGCTTTTCATGGCGCTGGTTTTCATCGGTGCACTGCGGGCAAGCCTTGGTGTTGGCCCATCGCGTCGGACCAAGCCTCAGGCATTGGCCGGGACTCGACTCGTCCGGGGCTGCTCTGCGGGCACGGGCTTTCCAAAAGCATCGGCCAGCCGATGGGCCCTCTGTGCGGAATCCTTCAGGGCCTTTTCGAGCGCCTTGGGCGTTGGGGTCAGGCGTGGGCGAGCTTTTGCAGTTTGAGCCATAGCGCGTTGTCCTCAATGGTTGTGCGGCCGCCGACAAATTGGGCAATGAGTCTCGCCGTCGTCCCGCTGGAGTTGTCGAACATCATCCACTCGTCGGCCACTTCAGTGTACAGACTCGAAAAGTTGTGCAGGCTTCTGCCGAACCGACGGATGACGACATCGGCGGGTACGTCATGCCCACCCAGCGCCACCCGGTGCCGGACCCGACGCAAGGCAAGGCGGCTGCTGCGCAAAGCAAAGAAGTAAATGGCGACGTGGTAGCCCTGCAACCGGAGTCGCTTGAGGAAGAGCAGAAACGTTCGGCTGGACAAGGTGGATTCGAAGGCGAAATCCTGGCCCGCTTCAGCCAGATCGCGCAAGCGATTGAGCATGATGCGTCCAGCTGTGATGGCCACAGTTTCGGTGTGCCTGCCTGCCAGACCGCGCGCGATGAAGTCGGCATTCACAAAGGTGTCGATGCCCAGCGCAGAAAGAATCGCCTCTGCGTGGGTCGATTTACCGGCGCCATTCGGCCCGGCAAAAACCACAACGCGCGGAGCAGCTAGGCTGGGCACGCCTTATTTCCCCCAACTATCCTTCAACCCCGTCACCCGGTTGAACACCGTCTTGCCCCCCACCCCGTGGTCCAGGCGGTCGGCCACGAAGTAGCCGAAGCGCTCGAACTGGAACTTGTCGTCCGGCTTGGCCGCGGCCAGTGAGGGCTCCACGTAGGCGGTCACCACTTTCAGGCTGTCGGGGTTCAGGCTTTCCAGGAAGTCCTTGCCGCCAGCGTCGGGCTGGGCATCCTTGAACAGGCGGTCGTACAGGCGCACTTCAGCTTGCACGCCGTCGGCCACGCCCACCCAGGTGATGGCGGCCTTGGCTTTCACGCGGTCGGCACCGGGGGTGCCGCTCTTGGTGTCGGCAATGACCTTGGCGTGCACTTCGGTGACACGGCCGTCGGCATCCTTGGCGCCCACGCCGGTGCATTCGATGACGTAGCCGCCTTTCAGGCGCACGATGTTGCCGGGGAACAGGCGCTTGTAGCCCTTGGGCGGCACTTCTTCGAAGTCTTCGCGCTCGATCCACACCTCGCGGCCGATCTTGAACACGCGCTCGGGCGGCGGGGTTTGCCCCTCTGCCAAGGCGCTGTGGGGCAGGGCCGGCTGGATGCAGTCTTCCAGGTAGGCGTCGCTGCCAAAGACGTCGCCCCAGTTGGTCAGCACCAGTTTCACCGGGTCCAGCACGGCCATGCCCCGGTGGGCCTTGTTTTCCAGGTCTTCGCGCAGGCAGCCTTCCAGGGTGCTGTAGTCGATCCAGCTGTCGCTCTTGGTCACGCCGATGCGTTCGGCAAACAGCTGCAGCGCCTCGGGCGTGTAGCCGCGCCGGCGCAGGCCGACGATGGTGGGCATGCGCGGGTCGTCCCAGCCGCTGACTTTCTGGTCGTACACCAGCTGCGCCAGCTTGCGCTTGCTGGTGATCACGTAGGTGAGGTTCAGGCGCGCAAATTCGTACTGGCGCGGGTGTGGCTGCGCCAGCAGGCCGCCCGCGACCCGCCCGTCGGGGAGCTTGGTGGTTTCGCACAGGTGGTCCAACAGCCAGTCGTAGAACGGGCGCTGGTCTTCAAACTCCAGCGTGCAGATGCTGTGGGTGATCTGCTCCAGTGCGTCTTCGATGGGGTGGGCGTAGGTGTACATCGGGTAGATGCACCATTTGTCTCCGGTGTTGTGGTGGGTGGCGCGGCGGATGCGGTAGATGGCCGGGTCGCGCATGTTGATGTTGGGGCTGGCCATGTCGATCTTGGCGCGCAGCACCATGGCGCCGTCTTCGTGCCGGCCGTCGCGCATCTCGCGAAAGCGCGCCAGGTTCTCGGCCGGGCTGCGGGTGCGAAAGGGGCTGTCCACGCCGGGCTTGCCGAAGTCGCCGCGGTTGGCGCGCATTTCTTCGGCGGTCTGCTCGTCCACGTAGGCGTGGCCGGCTTCGATGAGGTATTCCGCCGCGCGGTACATGAAGTCGAAGTAGTCGCTGGCCTGGTAGAGGTGGTGCTCGGTCTGGCCGTTGAAGGTCGAATCCCAGCTGAAGCCCAGCCACTGCACCGCATCGAGGATGGAGTTGACGTACTCGGTGTCTTCCTTCTCGGGGTTGGTGTCATCGAAGCGCATGTGGCACACGCCGCCGTAGTCGCGCGCCAGGCCGAAGTTCAGGCAGATGCTCTTGGCATGGCCCACGTGCAGGTAGCCGTTGGGCTCGGGCGGAAAACGGGTGCGGATCTTCGCCGGGTCCGGCGCGCCGGCGGCCTGATGGGCGGCATCGCCCGGGCTGCCGGCCCAGTGGCGGGTGGCGTAGGTGCCTTTGTCCAGGTCGTTCTCGATGATCTGGCGCAGGAAGTTGCTGACTTTAGGGGCTTCGGCGGCGGTGTTTTTGTCGGTGGGGGAGCTCATGGGTTCATTTTAGGGGGCGGGGGGCCGTAACCCGCCCCGATTCGGTTATCGTTGAGGCACCTCTTTATCAGCAGAGCAGACCATGACGCGCGACAACCCCGAAACCGTGGCCGTTACCGACCCTACCGCCTGGCAGGAGACGGCCATGCCGGCCGCTGAGGTCGAAGCCAACCCCCGCGTCCGGGTGAGCCAGGAAGACCTGATGGCCGCGGTGCATGGCGGGGTGATCACCGGCATGCAGGCCAAGGCCTTGTGGCTGCGCTGGTCCAACCCCGGGCAGGCTGCGGCGCGAGCCTCCGGCCCCGGGCAGCGCACCATGCCCGAAGCGGGTGCGGAGCCCGCCAGCAGTTCGGGGATCAGCCCGGTGGTGACTGTCGTGCTGGTGCTGGTGGCGGCCGCGGCGGCCTGGGTGCTGCGCGGCGTGTTTCGCATGTGAGGCGGCCGGATGGGCGCGCTGCCGGCCTTACATCTGGCAACGGCCTTCACGCAACAGAAGCCAACCAGATCGTAGGGTGCCGCGTTAGACCGGTACGCCCACCTGCCATCCTGTCGGTGGTGCGCAATTTCCAGGAGACTGACATGCGCTTCAACCTTCTTTCTTCCCTTCGCCGCCAAGGCGTCCGTGCCGGCATGATCGCCGCGGTCGGCGTTGCCGCATGGGCGGCCGCCGGCGCAGCCCATGCGGGCAGCAATGTGTACTGGTCGGTGGGTGTCGCGGCACCCGGCGTGCAAGTGGGCGTGGCCAATGCACCGGCCGTCTACGGTGGCTCGGTCTATGGCGCCCCGGTCTACGGCGCGCCGGCCTATGTGCAAGCGGCGCCGGTCTATGTCCAGCCTGCCCCGGTTTATGCGGCGCCTGCGCCGGTGTACTACCGCCCGCGCGTGGTGGCGCCCGTGGTCTACCGGCCGGTGGTGCGGCCGTATGGCTACGGCTATCGCCATCACCGCCACGGCCCGCGCCCGGTGCCTTATTACGCCCCCGGCGCCTATGGGGTGGGTCCGGCCGCCACGGTGGGCTATGGTCCCTGAGCGGCGCGCTCGCTGAATAGCCCGCAGCGGCCCGGTGAATGCCGGGCCGTTTGCTTTACATGGCGCGGAACAGGTGGGCGTACAACCGGCTGACGGCCAGGCGCTCGGGCCGCCCGCGCAGGCTCAGGCTCAGCTTGCCGGCTTCGTCGCGGGTCACGGTGTCGATCAGGCTGGCCCGCACCACGGTGCCGCGGTGGATCTGCCAGAACACCTGGGGGTCGAGCTGGGCCATCAGCTCTTTCAGCGGGGTTCGGATCAGGTACTCGGCACCGGCGGTGAGTACGCGCAGGTACTTGTCGGCCGCCTCGAAGTACAGCACCTCGTCCATCGGCACCATGCGGATGGACGCGCCCAGCGCGCCGGGCAGGCTGGCCGCGATCACGCTCAGCCGCGGCGCGCCCGTGCCGCCTTCGGCCGCCAGCAGGCCACGCAGGCGCGCGAGCACGGGTTCCATGGATGCTTCAGTTTCGATAGCTGAAACTGACCGTTTCGCGCTGGTTTTGTGCAATTTTTCCACTGTTTTCTGCAAACGGGCGGCCTGCACGGGCTTGAGCAGGTAGTCCACGGCCTGGGCCTCGAAGGCCTGCACCGCGTATTCGTCGTAGGCGGTGACAAACACCAGCGCCGGAAAGGCACGGTCCGGCGCGTCGGGTGGCGGCCACTGGTCGGCCAGCTCGGCGGCGGCCTCCAGCCCGGACAACCCCGGCATGCGGATGTCGAAAAACAGCACGTCGGGCGCCAGCGCCATCGCCTGCTTCA
>Ga0075163_10009864_pt1 | contig 12512 bp, 12 predicted proteins | sample JI1023141ADNA_FD_71478 | JGI IMG/M metagenome (GOLD analysis project Ga0075163, IMG submission 71478) | Wastewater effluent complex algal communities from Wisconsin, to seasonally profile nutrient transformation and Carbon sequestration -... | ecosystem: Engineered > WWTP > Effluent > Algae...
CCAACGCTGAAACCACCACAATGGCTTTATCCTTACTGATTGTTTCTTTTACGATATCGATTACTTTATTAATGTTTACGGCATTGGCTACAGAAGTGCCACCGAATTTTAAAACCTGCATGTTGAAATGAATTGAAAATGACTGAATAGCTGTGAGAGCTTTGTACAGCTTATGCCCCTTGTTAATATGATGATGTACAACCCTGACGGGTTGTGGTAGTTGTAGTAGTTAAATTCAGCGGAGAATATGTTGAATACTTTTCCATGTATTGACACAAAATAAGAAGTTTGTTTGAAAAAACAAGCATTCCAATGAAAATTTATCAAAGAATAGCCCCTGATTCCAAATAATGGTAACCAGAACCACTCATCTATTTTTTTCAGATTCATTTATACTGGATGGGGGTAAGGGACACTTCAGTTGTCATAATAGCAATGGCAGCTTTAGCAGAACAAAATATATTTGAACCTTACTACCAGTCGGCCACACTGGTTAAGCATACGATGAATCTCTCAATTGTAAAAAGTAAGGAAAGGATAATAGAAGAACTTTTTAAAAAGTACTTCAGTGCCCTGCATGCGTATGCCTGTATACTTTTAAAAGATCATTTTGCCGCTGAAGAAGCTGTTCAGAACATTTTCATACGATTGCTGGAACAGGCCGACCCTTTGAATGAAGATGCTAACCTCAGGGCATACCTGTACAGGGCTGTTCACAATGAATGCCTGAATCAGATAAAGCACCAAAAAGTGAAGAACGCCTATCAGGCATATAAAACCAGAGAAGCAACTACTATTTATGAAAATGCTTCAGAGAAAATTATCGTTTCAGAATTACAAAACAATATCCGTGAAGCCATTGATGAATTACCAGAGCAATGCCGAAACATATTTCAATTAAGCAGGTATCAGGAATTGAAGTACCAGGAAATTGCAACCGTTCTCAATCTATCAGTGAAAACAGTAGAAAATCAGATGGGCAAAGCTTTGAAATTATTGCGGACTAAATTAGCAGGCTATCTTCCAACCTTATTGGTATTGTTCTTACAAATTCAAAAAATCATATTGTGAGCCAGCAGCCTATACATATCAGCGATGATCTTTTGGTAAAATATTTACTGAAGGAATGCAGTGTTGCCGAAACAATGCAAGTAGAATCATGGCTTGAAGCTTCTGCATCCAATAAAAAATATTTTAATGAAATTGAAATCATCTGGAAGCAAAGCAAAGAACTCGAACTGAAATCTGATATTGATACAGATGCTGCCTGGGAAAGATTCAGCAGGAAAATGAAAACGAGTAAGGACGCAGGCAAGCAAGTAAAACAATCATTTCCATGGCTACGAATTGCTGCCCTCTTTATTCTATTGGCAGTAGCAACCTGGTTTGCAATTGATGTAATTCAGAAAAATTCAGTGAGTAACCAGATTATTTCAGTCAACAGCGGAGCTATTATCCGAACAGATACTTTGCCCGATGCATCAGTGGTAGTACTCAATAAAAATTCAACGCTTGCTTATGAAAAGAAATTCAGCGGTAAAGAGCGAAATATAACATTAAATGGTGAAGCTTTCTTTTCTGTTAGTAAGGATAAGTCCAAACCTTTTATCATCAAAGCGAATGATGTTGAAATTAAAGTTGTGGGTACATCTTTCAATGTAAAAACCAATCCATCACTTACAGAAGTAATTGTTGAAACCGGCCTTGTAAAAGTTAAAAATGCTGAAGCTGAATTTGAATTGCATGCCGGCGAAAAGATCAGGCTGGAAAAATCACAAATAACTGCATCAAAGGAAAAAGTAACCAGTAAGTTGTATGATTACTACCGAACCAGGGAGTTCAAATGCGACAATACATCCTTAAAGGAAATAACAACATTGCTTAATGAAGTTTATGATTTAAATATTGTATTCGAAGATGTTCAACTGGAAGAACTCAAACTAACAACTACTTTTAAAAACGAATCTCCCGATACCATACTTCAGATCATTGCCCAGACATTTAACCTGAAAATTGTAAAAGAAAACGGCAAAACGATTTTAAAAAAACAATAATTCATTTGTGATGACAAAGAGTGGAATGAAGACAATACTGTCTGCACTTTTAATAATATGCTTTCACCTGAACGGAGTTGCACAGCAGCTTTTGCAAAAAACAATTCCTTCTCTGGAAATTAACCGTCAGCCATTGGGCGAAGTGCTGGAGATATTGAGCAACAAGGGAGATTTTTATTTTTCCTATAATAGCAATACGATAAAAAAAGACAGTCTGGTAAGTTTGAAGGCAACCAATAAAACAATCAGGGAAATACTCGACATGCTTTTCAAACCCTATTTTGAATACAAAGAAAGTGGCAACTATATTATTCTGAGAAGAGTTCCTGTTAAGCTGACGCTGATCACCAATTCGTCGGTTTCAGAAGACAGGTATTACAGCATCAGTGGTTATGTACTGGATGAGCAAACCGGAACCAGTATTCCATATGCAAGTATCTATGAGCAAAAATGGCTGGCGTCTTCTCTAACCAATGATCAGGGTTATTTTAAAATCAAGTTGAAATCCAGGTACAGAAATCCCGCACTCACTGTAAGTAAAGAGTTTTATGAAGATACTACTGTACCGATTAAAACAGGTTACAATCAGCAGTTAACAATAAGCATTGTGCCGATCGAAACATTTGAAAATACTTATACTGTTACACCGGATGATTATTTTGCTCCTGATTCAATAACACTCATTACCAGAACAGATTCATTTTATACAAAATATACTTATCGGAAAACAGATTCGGTAAAAGTTGAAAAAACAAGAATAGCTGGTTTGCTGTTATCTGCTAAACAAAAATTTCAGAGTGTCAATCTGAAGAAATTTTTTGTAGCACGTCCTTACCAACTTTCGTTCTTTCCACCATTGAGTACCAATGGTAGATTAAATGCTCAGGTAGTAAATAAATTCTCTGTGAATGCACTTGGAGGATATTCTGCAGGAGTCGATGGTGTTGAATTCGGCGGCTTATTTAACATCAATAAAAAAAATATGCGGGGTATGCAATCTGCTGGTATTTTCAACCTCATAGGTGGACATGTGAAAGGTGCCCAGTTCGCAGGTGTAAACAATACTGTACTGGATAGTATGCATGGTTTCGAAGCGGCGGGTGTTGGCAATTTTGTAAAAAGAAAAGTTACTGGCTGGCAGGTTGCCGGCGTGTACAATTATGCAGGAGATTCAGCAAAAGGGGTGCAGATAAGTGGTGTTGTGAATGTAGCCAGGAAAACAATCAATGGTGTTCAGATCAGTGGCCTTGTAAACTATGCCCGCAAATTAAAAGGAGCACAGATTGGCGTAATCAATATTGCCGATAGTTCCACGGGACTTCATATTGGTATCATTAATATTGTGAAGAATGGATATCATACCCTTGCCCTTTCGGCCAATGAATTGATGAACCTGAATGTGGAAATCAAAACAGGTACAAAAAAAATGTACAGTAATTTAATAGCTGGCATGAATATTTCAGACTCCGCCAAATTATATTCATTCGGTTTTGGTATTGGTCATTATGGAAAAATCAGCAGGAATACCGGCATTACTATGGAAATTTCAAGTCAGTATTTATACAGGGGAAGCTGGGATTATACCAACCTGCTTAACAAATTCAAACTGAATTTCAATTTTCATGCAGGAAAATACATCAGCGTTTTTGCGGGACCGGTAGTAAATGTTTACTATACAGATCAGCAAACCATCATCAACAATTACCAAAAAGATATTCCATCTTATAAAACTCACCGTTTTTCGAATAAAGTCACTGGTTGGATTGGCTGGAATGCGGGCATCAATATATTCTGATGATTCATTTTATTAAAAAAATGTTAATGCGTTTTTTTTAAGTATTATGAGATAGGGGCAAAACGATGCCAGGTTGTAATATTCAAAAGACAAATATTATGACCCGACAAGTACAAAAAAAACTGCTGACAAGCTTTCTCATTTTCGTTCTTTCACTGCAATGCTTATATGCACAAGTGATCACTCAAACAGTACGTGGAACAGTAACCGACAATATTCTTCAGAAGCCTCTTGCTGGTGCTACCGTTAGTTTACCATTATTCAATAAAATGGTAGTTACAGATAGCTTAGGTCAGTTCCGTTTCAAGGATGTTCCGGTTGGTGTGCAACAGGTATTTGTAAGCTATATCGGTTACAAAGATGCAGTAGCAGCAAATGTTGTAGTGAATGCAGGCAAAGAAGTAGTGCTCAGTATTGCCATGGAAGAAAATCCGCATAAGGAAGAAACAATAATACTGAAATCAAATTCCCGAAGAAACAAACCTTTGAATGAAATGAGTCTCGTGAGTGCCAGGGCATTTACAGTTGAAGAAACGCAAAAATATGCTGCTGCTGTAAATGACCCTTTGAGAATGGCAACCAACTTTGCCGGTGTAGCGAGTGCAGATGATGGCAATAATGAAATTGTGATCAGGGGCAATGCTCCGAATGGTTTGTTGTGGCGCATGGAAGGAATCGATATCCCTAATCCTAATCACTTTGGAATGGAAGGAAGCAGTGGTGGTGGTATTTCCATTCTGAGTGCACAACTACTTTCGAATTCTGATTTTGTAACCGGCGCCTTTGCCAGTGAATACGGCAATGCACTGAGTGGCGTATTCGATATTAAACTCAGAAAAGGAAATGATGAAAAAAGAGAATATTCATTGCAGGCAGGATTGCTTGGATTGAATGCTGCTGCTGAAGGTCCTTTCAGTACAAAAGGTAAAGGATCCTATTTAGTGAATTACCGTTATTCCACTTTGAATTTGCTCAATAAATTGGGGCTCGATCTGGGTGCTGATGCCAGTACTAATTTCCAGGACCTGTCGTGGAATATCCAATTGCTAACAAAGAGAATGGGTAGTTTCGGATTCTTTGGATTTGGCGGATTGAGTAGTCAGAAAAAAGACCCTGCTAAAGATTCATCGAAATGGGAATTCGAATCAGATCGTTATGGCGGTAGTTACTATGCCAACACAGGTGCTGCCGGTATTACACACAGCATTGCTGTTGGCCGACGTTCGGGTTTGAAATCAGCTGTAGCTATGTCGGTTAACGAAACCGGTTACAATGAAAAATATGTAGAGCAATCATACGACTATTTCAATACTTACAAAGATGCTTATGAAACAAGGAAAATAACCATGAGTTCGGTATTCAATCACAAAATCAATTCACGCAATAATATAAGAGCCGGAGGAATCCTGAACCTGATACATTTTAACTACTACAGGCGCTCACGGGAAAATGTAAACGCACCGGTAAAAGAAGTAATCAACAGTAAGGGTCAAACTCAAACAGTACAGGCATATGCTCAATTGCAAAGTAAACCAATAGACAAATTTACCGTCACAGCTGGATTTCATTTTCTTACTTTATTGTTGAATAATTCCTATTCAATCGAGCCTCGTATTTCTGCCAGATGGGAAGCGAATAAAAACAACAGCATTTCTTTTGGTTATGGCTTGCACAGTCAGATTCAATCACTGGGAATTTACTTTGCCGAAAACAACAATGCAGGAATTAAAACGATGCCGAATAAAAACCTTGGATTTAGTAAGTCGAGCCACTATGTATTGTCATACAATCATGCTTTCAGCAGACAATTAAAACTGAAAACAGAAATTTATTATCAGGCACTTAACAATATACCTGTTAGCATTTACGACAGTAGTACATTTTCTACCCTGAACGTTCAAGGAGGATATTATACAGATCCTATGGCCAATAAGGGAAAAGGAAAAAATTACGGACTGGAAATCTCAATAGAGAAAAATCTGAGCAATAACTTTTACCTGATGTTCAGCAATTCATTCTATCAGTCGAAATACAAAGCCAGTGATGGGATTGAAAGAAATACAAAATACAATGGTAACTATATCAGCAACCTGGTAGCCGGAAAAGAATTTATATCAGCCAACAGAAGACGCACATTTGGTGTAAACATCAAAGCCGTTTATGCAGGAGGATATAGAACCACTCCGATTGATTTTGAGAAATCCGGCATAGAAGGATATACGATTTACAGGGAAAAAGAAGCGTATAGTTTACAAAATCCCGCTTATTTCAGAACGGATATCAGGTTAAGTATGAAATGGAATAGAAAAGCCTTAACCAGTACTTTGTCGCTCGATATTCAGAATGTTGCCAATCACCTTAATGTTTATGACCAGTCATATGATCCATTAAGGAAAAAGATTATTACCAATTACCAGGCAGGAATCATTCCCATTCTGAATTATAAAATAGAGTGGTAACTGATTATTGATATTATATTCACTGATATCAAAAGGCAGCATTCAATAAATGCTGCCTTTTGATTAATATACTTTTAACCATTGATCGTAAAATAAAAGTATGCACTAAATGTTTTAACCACGCTGAATTTAAAAGCTGTCTTCACAATTTACGAGCACTGTATTTAAACAGGAAAAACATATTGCTCATTAAAAGTGATCATCCAGTTAATGCCAAATTTATCGGTACACAATCCGAAATAATCGCCCCAGAACATTTTATTCATGGGCATACTCACTTTTCCTCCAGCCGATAATTGTGCAAAATAATCATCAGCCATTGCCTTTGATTCTGTAGTGATGGAAAGCGTAATATTGTTGCCCACAACCAGGGATGGTGCCCATTCTCCCATTGTATCGCTGCCCATTAATGTAATTTCCTTACTAACAGGAAGGGATATATGCATTATCAGATTCTTTGCCTCTTCTGGCAAGGCCATTCCCTCCTGCGGAGGCATTTCTCCAAAACGCCCCACATATCCGAATTCGCCACCAAATACTGATTTATAAAAGTTGAAAGCAGCTTCACAAGTGCCATTAAAATTCAGGTATGGAAGTATCAGTTTCATATTTATCTGTTGGGTGATTTAATAAATGAAAGATATTAAATGTCAACATAAAAAGTAAGCAGACTTACATGAATGGCAATCAGGTTGAGCTAAACCACTACTATTAAGTAAGGTTTCAAACATCAGAACCCTTAATATATTGTTTGGCAAGTGTTTACAAAAAATTGGGAATAATTATTGAATTGCAGACAAGGCAACAGCGATCTGAGCTCCTACTGCGGCATTGTGTTTTATCAGTGCAATATTGGCTTCAAGGCTTTCCCCTTTGCTTTTGGTGGCTATATACTTTAATAAAAAAGGCGTTACATTTTTCCCTTTGACTCCTTCTTTTTCTGCCGCATCCAGTGCTTCCTGAATCTTAGTTTCCATTATTTCTGCCGGGATTTCTTCGCTGGCAGGAACCGGATTGGCAATCAATACTGATCCGTTTAATTGCATACTCCATTTAGTGTGCAATAAACCGGCAATTTCTATTGCAGAATCGAGCCTTAACGGTGTAGCATACCCGCTTTTTCGTGAATAGAAGCTGGGAAAAGCATCTTGTCCCAGGGTTACAACCGGTATCCCCTTCGTTTCAAGATATTCGAGGGTAAGCCCGATATCAAGAATAGATTTAACCCCTGCTGATACGACTGCTACAGAGGTTTCGGCCATTTCAGTTAAATCTGCAGATATATCCATACTCGTTTCAGCACCACGGTGAACACCACCGATTCCACCGGTAACAAATATTTTTATGCCTGCCATAGAAGCAATGCGCATTGTTGCAGCAACAGTGGTTGCGCCATAAAGATTCCGGCTGATCACATAAGGCAGATCCCGGATACTCACTTTCCATACATCACTTGCCTTTCCGAAATAGACAAGTTCTTCTTTGTCCAGTCCGACATGACATTTCCCGTTAAAAATCGCAATGGTAGCAGGTATAGCCCCATTGCCTCTTACCACCTGCTCAACGGCCAGTGCCGTTTCAACATTCTGCGGATATGGCATACCGTGAGATATGATGGTAGATTCAAGTGCTACAACAGGAACGCCATTGGCAAGGGCAGCAGCTACTTCAGGATGGACGTTGAGAAACTGGTTCATGATTCAGGATAATATTTATTGACCAGTTCTAAAAGATTTTCCTTTTTAATATGTGGAACTGTTGCACCATTCACCTGTAAGATTTCGGCGGAAAGTGTATGTGCCAGTTTGAGGCAGTTCATATCATCTTTCCCGAGGTATTTGCCCAGGATAAATCCGGTTAATGAACCATCACCGGCTCCGGTACAATCCACTACTTCAATAGATGGTGCAGGGAGCGTTATGGTTTTGTCGGCACTGTAGAGTGCAGATCCATGCTGACCATTGTGCAACCAGATACTCTGTACGCCTCTTTGCAATAATTCTTCAACCTGTTGTTGTGTAAAAAAAGCTTTTTCAGAACACATAGCTGGAAGTTCATCTTCATTTGGAGTAACGAGGTGTAATCCTTTCAGCGAAATGCCTTTTAATTTTCGTGCAGGCGGTACCGATACCGGCTCTATAATAAAAGGAATGCCTGTTTCTTCACTGAAGTTCAATAGCCATTGAACTGTTTCTATACTGATGTTTGCATCTGCCATCAGGTAGGCTGCAGATTGCAGAAGTGCCCTGTTATTTTCCAGGTGTTCCGGTGTAATCAGGTGATTCGCTGCATTGGTAAGAAAAGCTGCAAAAAGCGACCCATCTGCATCGAGGATGCCGGTATACTTGCCGGAAAGACCTTCTTTCGTTATAGCAGCATCCAGAGATACACCTGCATCCAGACAAACCTGCTTAAGCCAGTCGCCATCACTATCGTTTCCAAATACACTGATCAATTGAACTGGTACCCCCAGCAAAGCCAACTGGTGTGCAATATTGCGGCTTACGCCTCCTGCAGTTTTTGTAACAGAAGCATTGCTGGTGCTGGCTTTGATAACTCCTTCTGTAGCATGAAACAATTCATCTACCAGGGCTGCGCCGATAGATATAACGGGTTTTATCATGCTGCAAATGTAAGGGGATCGCTTTTCGGATTCAAATTCTTGCCACAGAATTATTCAGATTAATAAGCAGTCAAGCTTTTCCATTATGCATTGAAGCATGTGTTCCGTTTAACCAAAAGTTTTAGCAATTCTATCAACCCTGGCTTCATCGCTGTTCATCACTACTCAATTATCCAGTTCTTTGATTTCTGCCTGAATGGGAAAAACTGTAATATTACCTGTCCAACAGGGAAATCGAAGCACATGACAATCAGTATTGAATCAATAAGATCGGTTAATGTTACCCGTTATGTTACACCATTGCGGGAAGGTGGATCCTTACCGGCGATTGCTGAAGCAGATGACGGATTTCTTTATGTCATTAAATTCAGGGGATCCGGACAAGGAATAAAAACTTTGATTGCTGAATTAATAGGAGCTGAATTGGCCAGGGCTTTAAAACTAAAAGTGCCTGAAATTGTTTTTGCTGAAGTAGACACTGCTTTTGGTCGTACCGAACCAGATGAAGAAATACAGGATCTTTTAAAAGCAAGTGTGGGGTTGAACCTTGGATTGCATTATTTATCCGGCGCCATAACTTACGACCCTGCTGTGATTCAACCGAATGCGCTCCTTTCCTCTATCATTGTATGGCTGGATGCTTTTATCATCAATATGGATCGTACGGCTAAGAATACCAATATGCTATGGTGGAAAAAAGAATTATGGTTGATCGATCATGGTGCTTCTTTGTATTTTCACCACAACCTGAGTGATCCTGAAAAACAGGCATTGCAAGGTTTCCCAATGATCAGGGATCATGTGTTGTTACCATTTGCTACTGCCATGAATGAAGCATCAGAATTCTGTAAAGAAAAAATTACATCCTCGATTATCAATCAAATCCTGGATACTATTCCCGATGAGTGGCTTGTGATTAGTTTCCCTGAACTGGATGCTGCATCAGGAAGGAATGTATACAGGAGGTTCCTGGAAACAAGGCTTAACAATGCCGATTTATTTTTAAATGAAGTGAAAGATGCAAGAAAAGCACTTATTTGAATATGCTGTTATCAGGATAGTGCCAAGGGTTGAAAGAGAAGAATTTCTCAACGCCGGTGTGATCCTCTATTGCCAGAAAAGAAAATTTCTGCAAATGCGTTTTCATATAAATAACGAAAGGCTTGAATGCTTTTGCAATGAACTGGATGCTCAGGATTTAAAAGAAAATCTGATCGCAATGGAAAAAATCTGTTCCGGAACAAAAGATAGTGGCCCGATTGGTCGACTGGATCTGGCGGAAAGATTCAGATGGGTGACGGCTACCAGGAGCACTGTACTGCAGGCTTCTAAAGTACATCCGGGATTCAGTGAAGATCCTGAACAGACATTGAATAAACTGTTCGAACAACTGGTTTTATAATTCAGCCATTCAAGATTGCTTTTAATTATCCCTTACAGCCTTTTCAAATACATTCCAGGAGATATAACATGTATTCGTAACCGTTATTTAAAATGCTTTCTGATAAATTCCCATCCATTCATGCGGAATACCCGACTAACGATTTCATCTGCATCTATCTGATTAAAGGATTTCAATACCTGTTTACCTCTGCCTTGCATGTAATTGTAGGCATGTCTTTCTACATACTCCTGTAAAGACGGGATTGTTTCCTGCGTAAGAAACCCATTCAACGGATTGATCACTCCATCAAAATCACTGCCGATGGCAATACAATCCCAGGCAAAAAGATCGTGACTATTAAGCAGTTCCACTATATGCTGAATCTGATTCCACATCAGTTCGGAACGGTAATGCCTGATTTTGTTCATAAAAATAGAATGGCGTATATGCTTCAGCGTTGCATTACTGGCGATTCTTCTTTCATCCAGCTGCAGTGCAAAAATTCCCTGGCTTCGGGCAATAGCAACGATTTCATTGTCATAAAAATTAATGTCTTCTGCCAGTAATTTATGAGCGGTTTCTTTGATGTCGGCCACAGGCTCATCCATTGAACGAAGACCATTTGCAGCACCATGGCTAACAACAATGGGAATATTTTCCTGAGCATACTCTTCATTCAATATGGCCATGTACTCTTTCCTTGCTATGGCGCTCATATGTTTGATGTCGACCAGAATTCTTTTTCCGTTGTTGTTTGAAAGAAGTTCTTTTAATACTTTTTTGCCCAGCGGAGTGAACGGATCACCAAGGCCGAGTGACTGATCTGTTGTATTTCCAACTAATCCTGTAAGGCTTTTCGCATGACCACACAAATGATTGTAAAAATGATGGGCAAACGTTACGAAAAAAGGAGTATGTTCCCATTTCTTTACCTGACGGAGATTCGACAATATTGCCTGTTCACTTGGTTTTCCTCCGAAATTATTCAGTAATGTATGCAGACCTTCAATAGTAAGTATGATGAATATTACATTATTGTCGTTGGGATTAGCCTGTGTATAAGCTTCAATATCCTGAAACCCTGATACCAACAGGTAATGAAAAGTACCGCCATCGGTTTTCACTGGAACACCATTCAATTGCAGGTAGAAATCATATTCGCCAACAAGGTCTTCAAAATAATCTTTAATCTCCTGAATATAATCTACCCTTTCCTGCCCTACGCCAGTAACAAAAGCTCCTGCAAGATCACTCAACATACCGCTTCCCAATTCATTGTCGAAAAAACCTTTCTCTATAGGATATAGAGAAGCGCAAACAACCCTTACATTGCCATATGCAAGCGTAGTACAATCGGCCTGTGTAAACTTATTGATACCGGTTGCTAATTGCAATCCTCTTTCAAACAGATCCGGCGAATCATAGAACCAGATGCTGCTACGTCTTTTTCTGTTACCATCATTCGTACCTGGATTATCAGTAGAAAAACTTTTACCGTAAGGTTTAATGGAAGGATGACAATGAAAATCAACAAAAAAATTATTCATAAAAAAGATTGATTTGTGTAAATGAAGGGTTGGGTTTCAGCCCATACTACAAATCAAACTATAATTGATGAAAAATAAAACAGGAAATGCACCCATTTTATGCACGGGTTTTCCCTCTGAAGAAAATTAATTGTAAAAAATCATAGGCATTCACAAATGAAGCCTTTCTGTTTCATAAACAGTACAATATGTGCAGGTTTGATTTGTACTCCTTCAACACGGAGTACATGATCGCAATCTTCCAGGTCGAAATTAATCCTGGTTTGCGGTATAAGACGATCCAGTTCCTTCAGCAATTCACCTGCCAGGACTGCATCGGTAATATTAGTTTTAAATAATTCTACTGCCATAAAGAAGTTGATCAATAGTTTTTGAATGCTTACCGGTTATCCGTTCTATGCCAGTTCTTTCATAAGCTACAAAGCCTGGGGAAAAACTTTCATACAATGTTCGTGATTCTCTGTTCAGCATCGTTGGCGCTATAACCAACTCTTTTCAAAAAATCGTCACTCAAGCGGTGAAGTATAAACGAAAAAGCAACATACTGATCAGTGCCAGTATTAATATAATAATACTTACCCTCAGTAATCGTATGCAGGCATTTAATGAAAACTGTTTCATATTATTGAAATTTTAAAATCAGAAATATA
>Ga0075163_10009866_pt1 | contig 12511 bp, 12 predicted proteins | sample JI1023141ADNA_FD_71478 | JGI IMG/M metagenome (GOLD analysis project Ga0075163, IMG submission 71478) | Wastewater effluent complex algal communities from Wisconsin, to seasonally profile nutrient transformation and Carbon sequestration -... | ecosystem: Engineered > WWTP > Effluent > Algae...
AGGGATCCCGCGCATCCCGACGCCTCCGTCCGCCGCACACCGGATCGGCCTGCGCCTCAGCGCCGTGGTCTTCGCCGTCGCCGGGCTCAACGCACTCGTGCAGGTGCCGAACGACTTCCCGGGCACCAGCGACGAACCGACGATCCTGTGGGCATTCCAGGCGGTGATCGCGCTCTGCGGACTGGGCGCGGCGTACGGGGCATGGCGCTATCGCGCGTGGAGCTGGCTTGCCGCCCTCGGGTACGCGGTGATCACCAGCGGGATGATCCTCGGGCTCGGACCCATCCTCGACCTCGATGCCGAGGCGCGCGAACAGCTGCCGTTGGGCGCCGGGCTCGTCTTCGTCGTCACGGGACTGCTCGCGTGGTATCTCCGGCGGGCGACCGCGCCCTCCGGGGAACGCTGAATCCCGCTCCCACCTTCATCAGGCATGCGCTCCCTCCGTCCGCTTCCCTTGTGGCGCGCGCTCGTCACCGCGCTCGCCGTGGTGCTCCTCGCCTCGCCGCTGCGCGCGCAGGCCGTTCTCCTCGACTCCCTCCGCCCGCGCGTCGAGTCCGCCGTCACGCGGGGCGACTGGCCGGCCCTCGATCCCATCATCGCGCGCCTCCGCGCCGCCACGCGCGGTCCCGCGGCGCGTGACCCGTGGACGCACTACGACCTCGGCTATGTCCTCCATCGCCGGGCGAGCGCCCTGCTCCTGAGTGATCAGGTCCCCATGGCCAAGCCTATGCTCGAGGAGGCCGAGAAGGCGCTCGCCAAGGCACAGGAACTCGGCGCCGGCGGTCAGGCGCTCGGCCTCCGCGGCGGGGTCACCGGACAGCTCGCCGGCACTGGCGGGATGATGGCCGGGATGCGGATGGGCCCGCGTGCCTTCAAGCAGCTCGACGAGGCGCTCGCCCTCGCCCCCAACGACCCGCGCGTCGCCCTCATGAACGGGATGACGCGCCTCAATGCCCCGCGCGCCTTCGGCGGCGGCCCGGCCAAGGGGGAGCCCGAACTGCGCCGCGCCGTGGCCCTCTTCGCCCGCGACGCGGCGACGGGGCCGGCCCCGGTGTGGGGCCGCGTCGATGCGCACATCTGGCTCGCCATCGCCCTCACCCAGCTCGACCGGAAGGCCGAGGCGCGCACCGAGTTGCAGAAGGCGCTCGCGCTCGCCCCGGGACACGCGTGGATCACGAGGGAACTGCTGCCCAAGCTGGACGCCGGCCGCTGACACCGGGGCTGCGGATCCCCCGTAGGGACCTCATCACCCACCCGGGAGCAGGCGCATGTGGCAGATCCTGAAGACGCTCATGATCGAAGGCATCCTGCTCAAGGTGCTCGCGCGCGCCTTCGGCTGGCTCGGGTGGCTCCTGCCGGCGGGGTTCCTGCTCAAGTTCGTCGGCCTGCCGCTGCTCGCGGTGCTCGGCGTGCTCGCACTCCCCGTGCTCATCCTGCTGCTGGTGATCGGGCTGCCGATCTTCGTCGTCCTGCTCGTCGGCGGCGCGCTGCTCTCGCTCGTGGGCGTGCTGCTCACGCTGGGACTCGCGGTCGCGAAGATCGTGATCCCCATCGCGCTCGCGGTGATGCTCGTGCGGTGGCTGCTGCGCGACCGTTCCGCACCCGCCGCCGCGACGGACGCCTCAGCGTCCGCCTGAGTCGGCCGCACGGACGACGAGCGGGCTCACGGCCGCGGCGTCACCGTGCGGCCGATGATGACGGTGACGTTGTCGCTGCCACCGTTGGCCAGCGCCTCGGCGACGAGCGTCTCGCACGCCTGCCGCGAGGAGGTCATCGTGGCGAGCACCTCCTTGATCCGCTCGTCGGTGACGTGCTTGATGAGCCCGTCGGTGCAGAGCAGATGCACCATGCCCCACTCCGACTTGAGCCGCGTCACCACGGGCACCGCCTCGTCGGCGCCGATCGCGCTGGAGAGCACATCGTTGAATCGTGACCGCTCGGCCACGGCCCTGGTGAGCACCCCCTGGTCGACCAGATCCTGCGCGATGGTCTGGTCGCGGGAGACCTGCGTGAGCGCGCCGCCGCGATACAGGTAGTAGCGGGAGTCCCCGACCTGCAGCAGGTAGTAGTACGGCCAGACGCCCATGTACATGGTGAGCGTCGTCGCCATCGAGCGGCCCGGTGCGATGTCCATCGCGCGTGCCTTCACGGCCTCGTGCGAGCGGAGCGCCGCGGCCTGCAACGTCTCGATGAACTCGGTCCCCGCCGCATCGCCTTCCATGAAGCACTTGGAGCTGGAGGCGATGTACTCGGTGGCGGTCTCGAGGGCGGTCGCGCTCGCCTCCTGCCCGCCGACACCGCCGCCCACGCCGTCGGCGACCATCGCGAGGAACGCGACGCGGTCGTCGGCCATCGGCACGCGCGCCGGGTCGGTGAGGGACGTCTGCAGGACGTGCAGCCGTCGGTGCACCGACGCGATCAGGAAATGGTCCTGATTGTCCTTCCGGACCTTGCCCTGGTCCGTCAGGCCGTAGACGTCGATCTCCTCGTCGCGCGGCTTGCGATCGGTGCTCATGACGCCTGCGCCTCCGTCCGGGGAACGGGTGTCCTCCCAAGGAACGCCCGGGGGCGCGGATGCGCAATGGCCCGCCGCGGGATAGGATTCAGGTGACCGCTCGCCCTGGAGGGCACCTGATGTCAGGCCTGGACGACAAGTCCATCCAGAACCTCGTGAAGAAGATGCAGAAGCAGGCCAAGCCCCGGAATCTCGAGGCCAAGACCTACGACCCGACTGCTCCGCAGCGCGTGAGTGACGCGCAGGACCAGGAGCGCGAGAAGATGTTCAAGGAGATGAAGAAGCGCGAGTTCTAGTCGACCGCCTCTTCCGCGAGGAAGCAGGCCGACTCATCGCGCTCCTCACCCGACTGCTCGGGCCGGCGCATCTCGCGCTGGCCGAGGACGTGGTGCAGGAGGCGTTCATCAGCGCGGTCCGCCACTGGCCAACGCGCGGCGTGCCGGCCGATCCCTCGGCGTGGCTGTTGCAGGTCGCGCGACGCAAGGCGCTCGATGCGTTGCGCCGCGACCAGAGGCTCGCCGACCTCGCCCCGCGCATCGGCGCCGAGCTCGACGCGGCCGTCGACCTCGCGTCCGCCTCCGATGGTGACCACGCGCCCGACGATCCGTTCCGCGACGATCAGCTCCGGCTGATCCTCCTCTGCTGCCATCCCGCCGTCTCGCCGGGATCGCGCGTGGCGCTCGCCCTCAAGCTCATCGGCGGGTTCGGCGTGGGCGAGATCGCGCGCGGCTTCCTCACCGACGAGCGCGCGGTCGCGCAGCGCCTCGTGCGCGCCAAGCGCGCGCTGCGCGTGGCGCACGCGACCTTCGAGATGCCCGAAGGCGAGGCCCTCCTCGCACGGCTCGATGCGGTGCAGACCGTGCTCTATCTCATGTTCAACGAGGGCCACACCGCGCACGCGGGCGACGCACTGCTGCGGCGCGACCTCAGTGACGAGGCACTCCGCCTCGCCGAGCGGATGCTGGGCGATCCGCGCACCGCCTCGCCCGCGGTCCACGCATTGGCCGCGCTCTTCTGCTTCCACTCGGCGCGCTTCGACGCGCGGCTCGACGCCGACGGCGCACCGGTGCGCCTCGACGACCAGGACCGCACGCGCTGGGATGCGGCGCGGATCGCGCGCGGCTTCGCGCATCTCGAGGCGGCCGCGGACGGGGACCGCATCACGCCGTATCACGTGGAAGCGGAGATCGCATCGCTCCACGCGATGGCCCCGTCGAGCGACGCGACCGATTGGCCGCGGATCGTCGCCGCCTACGACCGGCTCCTCGCGCTCTCCCCCTCACCGGTGATCGCGCTCAATCGGATCGTCGCGGTGCAGCGGGCTGCGGGCGCGGCCGCGGCATGGACGGCGCTGCGCGCGCTCTCGCGGGATCGCGCGCTCGAAGCGTATCCGCTCACCCACGCGGTGCGGGGGACACTCCTCGCCGCACTCGACCGCCCGGACGAGGCGCGGACCGCCTGGGCGACGGCCCGGGAACTGACCGCCTCACGCCCCATGCAACGCCATGCGGAACAACGACTTGCCGAACTGGACGCGCTCCTGCTGGCGCGCGATGTCGATTCCGGCGATCCTCATCCGTCATAGGGCATCGCGGGCCGGATCCGCCGACCGCGACCCATCCACCGGAGACCACCGATGCCGAAGTACATGCTCATCCTGCACGACGACATGACCGCGCTCTCGACCATCTCGCCCGCCGAGATGCAGCGCGTCGTCGCGAAGTACATGGCGTGGAGCGACAAGATCGCCCGCTCAGGCCACCTGCGCGGCGGCGAGAAGCTCTGCGAGGAGGGGGGCAAGCACCTGAGCGCGAAGGGCGGCACGCTCGTCGTGAAGGACGGGCCGTTCGCCGAGGCGAAGGAGGTCGTGGGCGGCTACTTCGTGATCGAAGCGAAGGACTACACCGAGGCCACGACGATCGCCGGCGACTGCCCGCATCTCGCCCTCGGGGGCCGCATCGAGCTGCGCGAGATCGATCCGATGCCCGAACCGACGCCCTGACTCAGCGCAGGATGGCGCGCACGGAGTCGAGCGCCCCATCCGATGGCGCGGCCCGCAGGCCGAGCAGGTGCGCCATCAACGGATAGACGTGCACGTTGCGGAAGCCTGGCACGCGTCGATCGACCGCGATGCCAGGTCCCGCCGCGAGGAAGACCGCGCCCATCGAGGGCAGCTCGGGGTCGTACCCGTGCTGCCCTCCGTCGTAGGAGGCGCGCCCGCGGCGCGTGACGCTCGCCCGGTCCGTGATGGTCCATCCCTCGTCGGCGATCGCGACGATCGGCGTGATGCGCGGATGGTCATTGAAGTGCAGGCGCGCCGGCACTTCGCCCTTCCGATATACCTGCAGGTGCGGATGCTTGTCCTTCAGCGCGCGATACACGCGCTCGGCGTCGCCGTCCACCGGGACGAGCGAGGCGACGGGCGTCCAGTCGATGACGTCGACCGACGCGCGCGGCAGGTAGTCGTCGATGAGGATCAACCGCTCGCCACTGCTCGCCGTCATGCCGTGATCGGCCACCACGATGATGTTCACGACGTCGCGCAGGCCCAAGCGGTCGATCCCGTCCATGATCGCGCCGACGGCGGAGTCGGCGTTGGCGATCGCCGTGTTCGTCGTGTCCGCGAAGGGGCCCTCGGCGTGGCCGGCGTCGTCGGTGTCGGAGAAGTAGAGGGTGATCAGCGCGGGAGCGGAGTCGGCGGGCATCGCGAGCCACTCGATCACCTGCCGCACCCGTGCGGCGCGTGGCCGCGCGTGCTCGTAGCGCTGCCACCAGGTGGGACGCACGCCCCCGATCTCCGCCTCGGACCCGGGCCAGAAGTACGTGGCGGCGCGGCGACCCTGCCGCTCCGCGGTGACCCAGATCGGCTCTCCGCCCCACCAGCGCGGCTCCCAGACCGCAAGCGTGTCGCTGGTGCGGAAGGTGCCGAGTGCCGGGTCCTTCATGACGTTCGCAACGATGCCGTGGTGCTCCGGCGTGAGGCCGGTGACGATCGTGTAGTGGTTGGGGAAGGTCTTGGAGGGGAAGGCGGGGATGAGGCGATCCGCGCGCACCCCACGCGCCGCGAGGCGCCGGAGGTTCACCGCCTGCGGTCGGTCGACGTAGTCGGCGCGGAAGCCGTCGATCCCGATGAGCACGACACGCTGGCGCGTCGCGCGCGCCGGGGCCGACGAAGGCTCGGCCTCGGGCGAAGGCGCGCGCGGACGAGAGGCCGTGCAGGCCACGAACGTGACGAGCCCCGCCACACCGAGGATCGCCGCGCGAAGCGGCCGGTGACGCGTCATGTCGCCCGAGCCTCGTCCTCGGTGAGGAAGCGCCGGAGCACCTTCCCGATCATCGACTTCGGGAGCTCGGCCTTGAACGCGACACGCGCCGGGACCTTGAACGGCGCGAGATGCTCCTTGCACCACGCGCGGAGTTCCTCGGTGCTCACGGCCACGCCGAGCTTGAGCACGACGAACGCGACCGCGACTTCACCGCGCGCCGCATCGGCGAAGCCGCGCACGCCCACCTCCTGGACCGCGGGATGCTTCGCCAGCACCTCCTCGATCTCGCGCGGCCAGACCTGCATCCCGTTCATCTTGATCAGGTCCTTCTTGCGGTCCACCACGTACACGAACCCCTCGGCGTCGACGTAGCCGAGATCCGCGGTGTGGAGCCAGGCGACCCCCGAGGCATCGGTCGCGCGCATCGGGTCGGTGCCTTCGGGAGCGTTGAAGTAGCCGCGCATGATCTGCGGTCCCGTGAGGAGGATCTCGCCGACCTCGCCGGTCGGCATCTCCTTCGTGGGATCGTCGGCATCGACGATCCGCACCCGACAGTCGGGGAGCGGGACGCCGACCGAGCCGACCTTCGTGTGTCCCTTGAGCGGCCAGAGCGTCGCCGCGAGCAGCGACTCCGTCAGGGCATACCCTTCGATCACGCTCGCACCGGTGATCTCGGTGAAGCGGCGATGCGTCTCGGCATGGAGCGGTGCCGCGCCGGAAACGCAGGCCTTCATCGACCGGAAGTCGACCTTCCCCGCGGCGACGCGCTTGTGACCGATGAGCGCGTTGTAGAGCGTGGGTACGCCGCAGAACACCGCCGGCCGCGTCCGCTCGACCGTCTTCACCAGATCGTCGAGGTCGCGCGGGTTGGGGACGAGCGCGATGGGGTTCCGCCCGATGATGCAGACCGACTGTACGCCGCAGGCGCCGTAGGAATGGAACATCGGCAGGGGCATGCAGTAGACCCCGACCCATTCGGGGAGGACATCGTGGAGCCAGGCGCGGACCTGCATGCCGGTGCGCACGAGGCCGCCGTGATGCACGCGCACCGCCTTCGGCGTGCCCGTCGTCCCGCCGCTCATGAGGAAGAGGGCATCATCGTCCGGGCCGGGGCGCTTCACGGTCGGACGGCGCCCGGCGTGCGCCTTGAGGAGCGCCGGCAAGTTCGGGTCGCCGTCCCGCGCGGTGGCACGGTGCCCACCCTTCTTCTCGAGCAGGAGCGTGAAGAGCGCGCGCGTCACGGGCGGCAGGTACTCCTTGATGCTTGTGAGCACGACGTGCTGCACGGCGGTCCGCCGTTGCGCCTGCTTCACCCGTTCATAGAAGGTCGTGAGCGTGACCACGACCTTCGCGCCCGTCGTCTTGAGCGGCCCCTCGAGCTCCTCGGCCGTGTAGATCGGATTGAGGGGCACGAGCACGGCGCCGAGCTTCCACGTCGCGAGTTCGACGAGGAAGAACTGCGGGCAGTTCGGGAGCACCACCGCCACCCGGTCCCCGGCCTGCACGCCGAGCGCCGCCAGTGCGCTCGCGCACGCGTCGCTTCGCGTCGCCAGCTCGCCCCACGACATCGTGCTCCCCTTGAAGAGGAGCGCGGGAGCGCCGGGGCGCTGGGCCACCGCGTCGTCGAGGAACTCCAGGAGCGTGCGCTCCGGGTAGGGCTCGAGGGTCGCGGGGACGCCGGGGTCGTACTGGGTGATCCAGGGATGGGCGTTCATCGGCGGTCCGGGGTAGATTCTCGAATATGCACCTCCATCGACTCCGCCACAGCCCATCGGTCGCCCTGCTGGCCGCCCTTGCGTCCGCGCCGTTGGCCGCTCCGCTCGGCGCCCAGGCGCGCCCGATCCCCGTGAACGACCCTGCCGTGCAGCGCGCGATGGCCGCGATGCAGCCGTTGCAGGCCTGGACCCTCGAGCAACAGGTGTCCATCTGCGAGATCCCGGCACCGCCGTTCAAGGAACAGGCGCGCGCCGAGGAGTTCCGCCGGCGGCTCGTCAGCTTCGGATACGCGAACACGCGGATCGACGCCGAGGGGAACGTGATCGCGGAGATCGGGCGGGGCACCGGCGCGACGGTGATGCTCGCCGGTCACCTCGACACCGTCTTTCCCGAGGGGACGGCCGTGAAGACGACGCGCGAGGGAGACCGGGTCGCCGGCCCCGGCATCGGAGACGACTGCCGCGGCCTCGCGGTGGTGCTCACGCTCGCGAAGGTGCTCAAGGAACAGCGCGTGGAGCCGATGGGGCGCGTCTATCTCGTCGGTAACGTCGGTGAGGAGGGACCGGGGAACCTCCGCGGCATCCGGCACCTGCTCACGAAGGAGTTCCCGGGGAAGATCGACTACTTCATCTCAGTCGACGGCGCCGGCGCCGGTGCGATCACGTCGCGCGCGGTGGGGTCGCACCGATACACCGTCTCGTTCGAAGGGCCGGGAGGTCACAGCTACGGCGCGTTCGGGATGACGAACCCGATGCACGCGATGGGGCGCGCGATCGCGAACATCGCCGAGATCCCCGTGCCGATGCGTCCGCGGACGACCTTCAACGTGGGCGTGGTGCGCGGCGGCACGAGCGTGAACACGATCACGCCGCTCGCGCAGATGGAGGTGGACATGCGCTCGGAATCGGCCGAGGAGCTGCGGAAGGTCGACGCGGCGATCCGCGCGGCCATCGACAAGGGCGTGGCGGACGAACGGGCGCGCTGGCCGGCCTCGCGCGCGCCGATCACCGTGAAGTACGACACGATCGGCATCCGCCCGACGGGCGGGCAGTCCGATGACGCGCCCATCGTGCAGACGGCGTGGAAGGCGGTCGAATCGCTCGGCTGGCTCCCGGCGACCGTCGCCTCGAGCACCGACGCGAACCTCCCGATCGCGATGGGCATCCCCGCCATCACCATCAACGGCGGCGGACGCAGCACCGGCGCGCATGGCACCGAGGAGGCGTACGTGGAACAGCCCGACTCGTACAAGGGACCGCAGCTCGCACTGCTCATCGTCGCCGCGCTCGCGGGCGTGGCGCGCTAAGGAGGACCACCATGGATCGTCGTGATTTCCTCACCGCGCTCGGCGTCGGTGCGCTGGGCGCATCGCTCCCGCGCCTCGCGGACGCTCAGCAGGGCACACCGGGCAAGGCGCCGGCCCGCCCCGCGGCGCTTCCCGCCATGACCGTCTACAAGAGCGCGTCGTGCGGCTGCTGCCACCTCTGGGTGGAGCATGCGCGCGCCAACGGCTTCACGGTGCGCACCATCGACACCGAGGACTTGGCGAAGGTGAAGGCCGAACTCGGCGTGCCGGGCACCCTGCAGAGCTGCCACACGGTCGTCGTCGCGAACTATCTCGTCGAAGGGCATGTGCCCGCTGACGATGTGAAGCGGATGCTCAAGGAGAAGCCCGCCATCCGCGGCATCGCGGTGCCCGGCATGCCGGTCGGTTCGCCCGGGATGGAGCAGGGCCCCGTGTCAGGCTACCAACGCTATGAGGTGGTGGCGTTCACGACGACGGGACAGCGGAGCACGTTCGCGCGGCACTGAATGGAGGAAGAAGGTTGAAGGGTGAAGGGTGAATGCCGTCACGGTGTCCCGGCATCGCGGTCCTTCATCCTTCACCCTTCATCCTTCCGCCTGCCTCACGGCCGCGGCATCGCCAGCGTCGTCAGCAGTTCCCGCGTCTCCGCTGAGTCGAACCGCTCGAGCGCGGTGATCGCCTTCCGCCGGAGCGTCGGGGACTCGGTGCCCTGCGCGATCGCCGCGAGCTTGTCGCGCGAGGCCCGTGATCCTTCCTGTGCGAGCGCCGAGATGAGCGCGTCGCGCGTGGACGAATCCCCGGCCGCGTCGAAGGCGCCGGCCAGATCCACACCGCTCGCACCCGCGCGTTCGGCCATGAGGACCGCGCGACGGCGGTTCGCACTCGACAGCGCCTCGTCGCGCGCGACCGAGAGGAGCCACGTGGCGTTCACACGCCCGCCGATCGCCGCCACCGCCGTGAGGAGCGCGTCACGAGGGCGCTCCTGCGCGAACCCCTTGAACGCCTCGCGCAGCAGCGCGGCCTCTTCACCGGTCGCCTGCGCATCGCCAAGCCCGCCCGCGGCGATCGCCCGCAGGTCCTCGTCTCGCTTCGCATCCGTGAGGATACCGCGGAGCTGACGCCGCGCCCGTGGATCCTCACTGCGCGAAAGGACCCGAACCGCCTCGGCAGCGACCCATCCGTCGGTGCGGGAATCACCGATCTCGATGAGCGCCGGGATCGCCGAGGTACCGTCGAGGCGCAGCAGGGCGCCCAGTGCCGCGCGGCGCACCTCGCGGGAGCGCTCCTCGTCGCGCGCGATCGTGCCGAGCCCGTCGACCGCTGCGCCGTCCCTCGCGAGCGCGGTCACGCCGATCGCTTCGCGCGCGGGACGTCCGTTGGTCGATCGCGCGATGCCGAGCAACAGCGTCGTCGCCTCGCGAACATCCACCGCACCGAGGTCGGTCGCGGTCGAATCGTGTGCACGTGGACCCACGAAGCGATCGATGCGCAGGACTTCGCGCCCGACCACTTGGAGCACGACGCGGACCGGTCCCGTCTCGCACGCCATCCCGGCCCGCTCGGGTCCGGCCCCCTCCGACTCGCGCACATACCACGCATCCTGCCCGACCCGATACCAGCCGCGCCCGTCGCCGCAGGCATCGGGTCGCGACGGGAAGTCGAACTCCACACGCCCGTCGCGCACCGCCGTCACGCGACGTTCGAGCGTCCCTCCCTGCGCGCGCACCGCCTGGACGACGAGCAGTCCGAGTCCGGCCGCGCCGAGGACGACCGTCCGCGCGTTCACTTGTCGATCAGCTCGAGGAGGAGCTGCGTCGTGCGCGGGTCCTTCTTGTTGTTGAGGGCGCCGATCGCCGCGCGGCGGAGCTGCGGATCGGTGCCCGTGCGCACGATCTCGATGAGCTTGTCCGTCGCCTCGGGCTCCTCGCGCCGGCCGAGGAGGGAGACGATCTCGCTCCGCATGCTACGGCTAGACGCGCCGTCGTAGAGACGGCCCAACTGCGCGATGGGGAGGTCGCGTCCGAGGCGCGAGAGGATGCTCGCACGCACCTCCGCCGGCTCCTCCTCGCGCTGGACCATCTGCGTGAGCCAGTTCGTCGTGGCCTCGTCCCCCGACCGGGCGAGCACGGCCGCGGCGGCCGACTTGAGGCGGCTCGTCTCGAGCTTGGGATAGACGCCACGCAGCCAGGCCGCGTCCTCGGCGGAGATGCGGCGGTCGTCCTCATCCCATCGCGCGATGCCGAAGCCGTCACCGCTCACCGTGTAGGCCATGGGGCGCTGCCCGGCGCGCGCACCTGCCGCACGCGCGTCGGCGAGCGCCGCGGCGCGCTCCTCGGCGACGACGGCCTCGGCCTCGTAGCGCGCCTCCGCCGATGCCATGGCGCGCGGGGTGGGCGCCGGCCGCGGAGCCGGCGCGGGACGCGCGGCGGGCGCGATCGGAGCGGGCGGCGCGGCCGGGGCCACCGGAACGGTGGTCAGCGTGTTGAGGCTCTGCCCGAACTGCTCGGCACGCAGCACGTCCGTGCAGTTGCCGGCGCATGAGTACGTGAACCCGAGGCCAGTGGACACACCGGCGCGGCGGTCGAAGCTCCCGATCGCCTCCACGCGGAGCCGTTCCGGCGCGGTCGTGCGTTCGATGAGCGACCGGATCGCCGACTTCGCCTTCGGGTTCGTCATGCTCCCGAGGGTACGGACAGCGCTTCGCTGCACGTTCGCGTCGGTCTCGGTGCGCACGATGCCGTCGAGCGTCGCGACCACGTCGTCGGAGTTCGCCTCCGCGAGATACCCGATGGCGTCGATGCGCACCGAGGCGGACGGATCGTTCCTGGCGACATCCAGGAGCTTGGCGCGCGCCGCCACGTCGTCCTGCCGCCCGAGGATGTGCACCGCGCTCGAGCGCAGCGACACCGAGCAGTCGTCGCGCCGATCGAGGACGCGGGAGAGGATCGGGGTCGCGGCCGCCGGATCGTTGCGCATGAGCTGGCTCAGCGCCGAGGCGCGCACCGAGAGTTCCTCGCTATCGCAGCTTCCGGCAGTGCTCGCCGTGGCCTGTGACTGCACCCGGCCGCGTGCGGTGGCATCGCCATGGGCGGCGAGCGCACCCGCGACGCGCGTCGCGAGCTGGTCCGCCTCCTCGGCATTCCCGGCGCGTGGGAAGCGGGACTTCCGCGTGTCGAGCGCTGCCAGTGCCTCACGCAGCTCCGTCACCCCACCGATGCGATAGAGCGCGAAGGCCTGCCAGTAGAGCGCGTCGGCGGCGTACGCCGACGCCGGCTGCCGCGCGGCGACCTGCCCGAAGAGGGTCGCCGAGCGACGCCACTCGCCGCGATTGAGCTGCGTGCGCGCCGCGCGATAGACGGAATCGGCGGGGTCCTGCGGGAAGTCCGCGGCGAAGCGCGGGAGTCGTGCCTCGTCGGCCGACTGCGCCCAGCCGCTCGCGAGGAGCGCGCGCGGGGCCGGTGCGGTGCGCGCCCCGGACGAGGCGGTCGGCGCGGACGACGGCGCCGGGGCCACGGGGGCTGCCGGCGGCATGGGTGTCCATCCCGACTGCTGCGCGGCGAGCGCGAACGGGAGGGCGGCGATCAGGAGGAGGGATCGGATGGTCATGGGTTCCTCAGTATCCGGAGGCGATGTAGGTCGCGGCGACGGTCCGCAGGCGCGGCACGACGTCGCGTTCGGACATCGCCTCGGCGATGAAGGTCAGTTCGT
>Ga0075163_10009867_pt1 | contig 12511 bp, 5 predicted proteins | sample JI1023141ADNA_FD_71478 | JGI IMG/M metagenome (GOLD analysis project Ga0075163, IMG submission 71478) | Wastewater effluent complex algal communities from Wisconsin, to seasonally profile nutrient transformation and Carbon sequestration -... | ecosystem: Engineered > WWTP > Effluent > Algae...
CACCACCATTCAGTGAGCAGTGACGCGCACCGACCGGGGCGAGGGCGCCCCGGTCAACACGCGAGGCGCGTGCGCTCCCCCAGAGAAATCATCTGCATGGATACGTATAAGGTTGCAACGGAGCCGCGGCTTGAACGCGCGCCCTAGGACCGCCCCCGGTGAGAACTATCCAAGCGGTGTCTTCCCTACCGGACCGCGTAGCTCCAGAGAGTCCCTTGGTCGCGGAGGTACAGGTGTCCATTGGCCACCACGGGATAGGCCCAGGACTTCTCCATGGGGCTGGCCTTGGCGGGGGCGTCCGGGGGAGTGAACCGGCCCTTTTCGCGGTAGCCTTCCGGCGACGGTTCGACGAGCGCCACGGTGCCGTTCTCGCCGTGGAGGAACAGAAGTCCGCCGGCATGGTAGAGGGAGGAGGCGCCAATCGACCGGTCCTCCCACTTCAACTTGCCGGTGGCCGCCTCAAAACAGAGCAACGCCTGAGCGGTGGTCCCGTAAAGATACTCGCCCACCTTCACGGTGCCGCCGATCGCCGTCGGGAGCTTGGACTCGAAGTACACCTCGTCGAACGTGGCTCCGGCATTGCCGGAGGTCAGTCGGACGGCACCGCCGCCCGTGCCCGCCGCAGCGGCGTAGATCAGACCGTCGGCAAGCAGTGGGGACGGAATGTTTGCCCCGTATTTGCTGACCGATTTACCCCAGCGCCACAGCAGGCGGCCCGTACCCGCATCAAGACCCACCAGACCCTTCGGGAGCAGTTGGACGATCTGCTTCCCGCCGGCCGCCTCGACCACGATGGCGGAGGCGTAGCCGGCTTCCTCCCCGTCGGGGGAGGCAAACTTCCACAGAACCTTCCCGTTGGTCGCATCCAGGGCCAACACGGTGGCTTCGGCGCCTCCGGGCGTGACGATCACGGCGTTGCCGTCCACAAGGGGCGACTCCGAATACGCCCACGGGCCCGGCTTGCCGGCAAATTCGGTGGAGAGGTTCTTGCGCCAGCGGACCGCGCCGGTCGCGGTCTCCAGGCAGGCAAGGTCACCATCCGACCCCAGCGCATACAGCGCGGAACCGACCACGGTCGGCGTCGAGCGAGACCCCGGGAAACTGGGCTTCTGATCCGGCTTGCCCACCTTGCCCAGTCGCGTGGACCACACCTTCGAACCATCGGTCACGGACAGCGCGAGCACCGACTCGTTGTCCAACCCCTCATTGCCGAGCAGGTAGATGCGGTCCCCGGCCACCGCGGGGGTGGAGTATCCGGAGCCGCAGTGCGCCACCTTCCAGGCGAGTTTCGGACCTTCTTGCGGCCATTGCGGGAGCAGACCCGTCTCGGCGGCGCTGCCATTGCGGCTGGGTCCCCGCCACTGGGGAGAGTCGGTGGCGTTGAGCCGGGGGGACATCACGGCGAGTCCCAACGTGAACGCCATGCGGAGCGAGGCAGTGGAAGAGTGCGTGGTCATTGCGGAGGGAGAAGTCGTTGTCGAGGAGTGCCAGAACGGCGGGAATTGTCGAGTCCGACGTTGGCAGGCCCATCAGGAATATGGGTTCGCCGAGACGGCGAGTCCTTGACCGCATAAACCGATCCAGCACCTAAACTCCCGATTGAGTTTCTGTGAGAATTTCTGTAACTAATGCCCCACTCCGAAAGCCAACTTTAAGTCCGCGTTTCGGCGGATCAGAAGGCTTCCAAACGAGTTGTCAGCCTCCGAACGTCTCACATCATGCTCCATCGCAAACTCCTGTCTCTAATGGATAACACCACGGGAAAACGGACGGTTGCCCGGTGGTCGAATACCTTCCAAATCCTCGGCTGGATGTCCAAGCCTCTGGCCGCGCTGGCGCTGGGGCTAATCCATTCCCTGGTCGCACCGGCCTTCGCCCAACCGTTCGGCCCCATCATCACGATTCCCATCGAGAAGGTCAGGGAGCACTACAACAATCCCCATGAAGATGGGACCGGCAAGAACTGCGGTGTTAGGCTGTACGGCGAATGGCGGGCCTACCTCAACTACACCAACAGCACCTCATATCGCATTTTCACGCCCGGACTTCAGTCACTACCGCGCCCCCAGAACTCTGTCCCGGAGGGCGGGCGTTTTCGATTCTACTGCTACTTCAACGGTATCTCGAGCCCTCGCAACGACGCTGTCTGCCCAACGGAGATTGGGAACGGCCTGCCGGACTGGTATGTCGAAGTTCAGCGTCGCGGACCCCGGGCATCATTCGACTTTCGGCCGGAACCGGCGAACCTGGGGATGATCCACTTCAAATCCCTTTCCACGGATCCCGAGGGAGATCCTATCGCATTCGAGAGTTGGGACTTTGGAGATGGAACAGATGGCTCCGGTGTCAGCCTCATCCACCGCTACGAGAAGCCCGGCACGTTCCCGGTCCGGCTCACGGTGACCGACAGCGACGGCCTGACCAACGCCGGCACCATCAATGTCTCGGTACCTGCTCCCAAGCTCACTGTCTCTCTACGGGTGTTGTCAAAACATGAGAACAATCGCATCGAACCGCGGGAAGTGTTTCGGGTCCGGGCGACCGTGGCCGCCAGCGCGGAGGGTGTGGGAGACCTGTCCGGAATCGTGTTCACGGGACCGGCGCTCAGCATCCCGACCAACCTGACACTGCTGGAGGCCCCCGTAACCACTGAGATCGGCACGCTTCAGCCCGGAATGGAGAAGGTTTTTGAATGGGTGCTGCGAGGGGGAGAGATTGGCGATTTCGCACTCCTGACCGCGTCGCTGACCGGGAAGGATGCCAGCGGCAGAAGGGTGACGGCATCCCGTGCCTCGGCGCTGGGAACAGTTACGGCTCTGATCGCGGGCATCGAGCAACGACCCAGGCGTGTCGTCCTGGGCGAGGACAACAATGGCGACGGGGTCGTGAACGGGGCCGACGCGCGTGTTGAACTCATCCTCGGCGTCACCAATGTCGCCGAAGTCGCGATTACGGATCTGCATACGGACAACCTGGAGGAACCCATCCAGCTCAAGAGTCGGCTCTTTGATGTCCCCGTGGCGCTGGAGCCGATCACCCAATTCTCCGGAAACCTGGGGAGCATTCAGCCGGGAGCTGGGAACGCCGTCTTCCGAACCAACATTTACCAGGCCACAAACTACGTCTTCTCCACCGCCTCCGTAATCGTGCGTGGCACCATGGAGGGCTCCCCAGTACAGACTGGAGCTGAATCGATCGCACAGGTCGAAAATCCGGGTGTGGGCATCACGATGCATTCCCTGGGTGCCGCCGCCCTGACTGCGGAGAGCATCGGGGATGGGCAGCTCCCCCTGGACGCTCCGCTTCAGCCCGTGACCACTGCGGGCGTGCTCGCGGCCCAACCGGAAGTCTCGGCCGGATTGATGGGAGATGGCGTAACGCCGCTGCTGTTTACCTTGAAGGCGGACACCAAGGCCCTCGCGATCCTGAACGATGAATTGAAGGTTAAGGTGGAAATCGCGGTGGTGTCTGGCGGCACGTTGGCCGGCCAGAGCCTGCAGACTCGTTTGCGAATTCTGAAGGATGGGGCCTGGACCTCCACGGACACCCTCACCTTCACGCAGGACGAGCCCCAAGCCTATCTGCATCTGGCGCCCATCGGTTCGGACGAAATCGAAGTGTCCGGCGAACGCGAACTGCGGGGCCTCCTGAAGGTGAAGGTGGAGGAGTCCGGAGCGGTGATCGGTGAATTGGAATTCCGCATCGCCAAGCCGCTCATCACGCTGATCCACGGCTACAATACCGACGGCACCTGGGGGGAGGCATTCCGCGCCATCCTCGAACAGACGCGTCCCGTGGTGCATACCATCCGCTACGGTCAGGGGAAACAGGCCATGGATTCCGGACTCCCGGGATACCTGCAGAGTTTATCCGGAGCGATGATGGCCAACACCCTGTTCTCGCTGGAGGACTTGGTCCCGATGCTGGCCAATGAGCTGGAGAACGACCTCAAACCGTTCCACGAGGAGTGGGCCTTCACCCGGCACGATGTCGTCGCGCACAGTCAGGGTGGGTTGCTCAGCCGCATGCTGAGTTCGCATCGTCCCGCAAATGTGGCACCGTTCCGCAACGAGAAGAACTTCTTCCGCGGGCGATTTCATCGCATCGTGACCATCGGCTCGCCACACAACGGCACCCGCTTGGTGCGTTATCTCCTGACGCTTCATCGCTCAGCGCCTCCCGGAGCGGACTTCGTTCCCCTCGTGGACTTCAGTCTGCCCCGCGTCCTCTCGCAGCTCTCGGTGATCGGCGAAGTCTCCCAGGACAAATTCGATCCGTGGGGGGACCAGATCCAGAATCTAAACCTCCACTCGGCTCTGGCCCAGTGGAAGCCTGACCCCGGCGCGCAGTTCCACCTGGTGCAGACGACCGTCAACGGCGGGCGGAGTCCGTCTCCCCAGCAATCGAGCTGGGCTGAGTATGCGCTGGGTCTGAACGAACCGGGGGTTGGCGCTGCGGTGCTTCCGAAGGGTTCGGACGGGGTGGTGGACCTCGAATCCATGGGGGTGGGTGGGAATGTCTTTCGACTGCCGACCACTCTGGATGTCTCCCACGCCTTGTTGGTCGGCGACGATTGGATTGGCGATGCGTTTGGCGGCTTTGATGGGGGGCAGGTCAATGCCGTGACCGTGGCGCGGCACGTCCATTCGGTGCTGGATCAGGATGCGGAGGTTCCCGCTGGCGACCGGCGATTCGGTCCCTTCATTGTGCCCACGCCGCTGCCACCGGAGGTTCGCGCCCAGGTTGACAAGGCGGCCCTATCCCGAGTGGACGCTCTCTTCGCGCACATTGCCCAACTGAGCGCCGTGGAGGCGGCACCCGACAATCGATCCGCCCGCCAAGATTTCGGTGCCCGAACCTTCTCACTGACCTTGACGCCGCCAATGAATCGTCCAGCTGGCGCCGCGGGCGTATTCTGGTTTGCCGAGCTGTTCGGAACCAATGGGGTAACCTCCGAAGGGTTGACTGTGACACCACAGCCAGGCAATCCGTTTGCTGCGACGATTGAAGTCGCCTCCGGGATGGTGGGCGATGTGGTCGCCTACGCGTTCTACCCATCGCCCGCGGGTGGAACCGTCCACTCCAAGCCACTGCGCGTTGCGTCGTTTGAACCCGACAGCCCGGCCGAGGCGCTGGCCGTGCTGCCCGATGAGAATCCCGTGCCGGCAGGTCTTCGGTTGAGACCCCAATTGTTTGTGCGCCATGCGGACGGATCCTGGTTGGAGAGGTTCGTTGAGTCGGATGAAGTGGTCGCGATCTCCTCGGAGCCAAGTGTTGTGGACGTATCCAACCCGCTCGGCTGGCGATTTCCGTCCGCAGGCAAGGCCACTGTCACCGTAAACTGGCGCACACTCTCCGCGACGAATGACCTCACCGTGTTTGGGCACCAGGCAAGCCGGTCTCCGGTGCCAGAACCGCTGGTCTGGCTCAAGTCCGACGCCGGACTAAGCCGGACAGATGACCGGGTGCTTTCGTGGACGGACCAGTCCAGGAATGGCTTCGTCTTTTCGGCGCCCACCGAAGCGCGCCAGCCCCTCTGGGTGACCAACGTCGTCAACGGCCTGCCGGCCATTCGTTTTTCGACATCACAATTGGTGGGCAACCTGGGCCGCACCCTGACCAACGCCACCATTTTCACCCTGTGCCGCTTTACCGGCGGGGGCAACTCGACCGTCGCCTACGGCTTCGGTACGCCGGATTTCTCCGGGCTGATGATGTCACTGGGCCGTCGCAACGGCGACGGCGCCGACCATTACGATGGAGCGGTCAACCGTGTGGCGGACGACGTCATTCCCGGCGCGGACTTTCGAGTCTTCTCGCAGGTGTATGGCGAAAGTGGTGGCGATCACCATCGCTTGGCGGTCAACCTGCGAACGGTGCTGGACACGCGCACCACGACGGGTCGCGCCTATTCCGCAATAGCCACCAATGTGGTGCTCGGGAAATGGATTACTGGTACTTCCTACCTCGTCGGGGACCTGGTCGAGTGGCTTGTTTATGACCGCGTGCTTCGTGTCGACGAGCGGCTGGAAGTGGAGGAGTACCTGCGCCAACGAGCTGGCCTGGCTCCATTCTTCAAGGACGGTAGTTTGGAATTGGCGGACTCCGAAGTGGTGAACTTCAACACCTCGGAAATGCCGGAGGGCAATTGGATCCTCGATACTGCAGACCGAGAGGTCGTTCTGGCGGGTCCATTCGATCCCGCGATGCTCCTCACGGCCCCGAGCGCCCCGGAACAGACCCAACGCATCCGTCTCAGCGCACGGGCCGGAACAGGTTCGATGGGTGTGGTTTTCGGCTTCCAGGGCCGAAACCAGTTTCATCTCTTTGACTGGAGACCAGTGTCCACGGAAGACGCCCAACGGGGTATCGCACCGGCCGGCATGCGCCTGCGAAGCTTCCATCTGCCCGAAGGCCAGTCGCCGAACGGTGCTGATTTCTGGTCCGGACTGGATCCCGCCCGAGTCACCACCTGGCGGACCAACCTGTTGCCCTGGGTGCCCGATCGTGAATATGACGTGGAACTTCGTTTGGGTGCCGAGCAGACCGTCATCGAGGTGAAATTCGGCAGGAGCACCCTCGTCTCCTGGATTGTTCCCGAGTTGAAGGGAGTCACCGGGCCGGTGGGCCATTTTGTGGATGGATTGCCCGGCGCCCGCTTCGGACAGGTGCGCTGGCCCGGGGACGGACCGATGATCACTCACATCGAACCTGGCATTGAGGGCACGGGAGTCCTCCGATGGATGAGCGGCGCTCCGCCCTATGTCATTGAATCGGCAGCCAACCTGGCCGCCAACGAGTGGTATCCGGTGGCCCCGGCCACTCCGAGTTTCTCCGGCTCCATCCCGACCACGAGCGATTCGGCGGTCTTCCGCATCCGGAGTGCCGGCGTGGTGACTGCGGACGAAACGGACGCTCAATCACAGACCTTTGGCAACGACGGCCATCTCTGGCTCGCCACGCGCACCGGGCCGATGCGCATTGAAGCGGAGAACTTCGATGAAGGGGGCGAAGGCGTTGCGTACCATGAGACGACGCCGCAGAACCAGGGGGGAATCTTCCGTGCGGAAGCCGTTGATGTGTCGGTGACGGAAGATGAAGGCGGCGGGCATGCCGTGAGTGGGGTCGTGGCGGGCGAATGGCTTCACTACACCCTCCAGGTTGAGGAAGCCGGCAGATATCGGCTGCGCGCACGGACCTCCCGGGGACAGTCCAGGACGCGGTCGGTTCGTTTCCTCTTCGGAGGCGTGGACAAGACGGGAACACTGGTGGTTCCCGCCACAGGAAACTGGGAGTCGTACACCACCGTGGAGTCCCCAACGTTCGAACTCAGCGCCGGCCCACAGATTCTTCGTGCGGACATGACCAGCGCGGGCTTCAACCTGAACTGGATCGAGCTCGTTCCCGTGGAGTAGGTCGGGGCAACGGCAAGGCAGGGACCCACGCCGCGCAAATTCCACCCCAGAGGCACCCAGCGAACTCCACTCGATGGGAGCCGGTCTCGCAGCGGGTGGAGGAGCGGTGAGGCCCCAAGCCACCCAGGGTCTGCGTTCCAGGCACGCCGACGTTGGCAGTCAATCGCTCCTCGACACGCCGCGGTGCGGACCGAATCGTTCCCGTCCATGTCTGCGGCCGAGTTTGTCCATCTGCATCTGCACACCGAGTACTCCCTGCTCGATGCGGCGTGCCGTCTGGACCGCCTGATGGCGCGGGCCGCCGCGCTGAAGTTTCCGGCGATCGCGCAAACCGATCACGGAAACATGTTTGGGGCGATCGAGTTCTACCAGGCGGCCAAGAAGCACGGGATCAAACCCATCCTGGGCTGCGAGGTCTATGTCGCCCCGGGCAGCCGACTGGACCGCAAACCGGGCTCGGGGATGCGCGATGTCTATCACCATCTGGTGCTGCTGGCCAAGGACCTGGAGGGGTACCACAATCTGATCCGCCTGGTCACCGCCGCCAATCTGGAGGGCTACTACTACAAGCCGCGCATCGACAAGGAACTGCTGGCGAAGCATTCGGGAGGACTCATCGGACTCTCCGGCTGTCTGGCCAGCGAGGTCTCGGAGGCCATTCTCAAGGGCGACGAGCGCAAGGCGCGCGACACCATCGACTGGTTCAAGCAGACGCTGGGCGCCGACAACTACTACCTCGAACTGCAGAACCACGGCATTCCGGAGCAGGCCAAGGTGAATCGGGCCCTGATTCCATGGGCGCAGGAGTTCGGGCTGAAATGCGTGGCGTCGAATGACGTGCACTACGTTGAACAGGGCCACTGGAAGGCGCATGACTGTCTGATCTGCATCGGCACCCAGGCCCAGCTCAGCGACGCCAAGCGGATGCGGTATCAGGAATCGCAGTTCTACCTGCGCACGGCGGAGGAGATGGCGGCCCGCTTCGCCGAGGTGCCGGACGCCATGCGCAATACGCTGGAGGTGGCGGACAAGTGCCATCTGGAAATCAAGTTTGGCAAGGGGGCCGAGCACTATCCGGTGTTCCAGCCACCCGAGACCTGGACCCGCGAAGGCTACCTGCGCTTCCTGCTCTGTGACGGCCTCAAAAAACGGTACGGTATCACCGCGCGGGTGGAGGGAAGTGAGATTGTGGTCGAGTCCGTGGAGGATCCGAGGGAGTTGGACTTTTTGGTCAGTGGTCAGTCGTCCGTGGTTGGTGGCGATGACCCAGGACCAGGGACCGAGGACCAGGGACCTCCGCCCACTGACCACCAACCACGGACCACGGACGCCCCCTCCGGTCACTCCCACCCCGGCATCCAGGTTCTGCTGAAACGTCTGGAGCTGGAACTCGGGGTGATCGAAAAGACCGGCTACATCTCCTACTTCCTCATCGTCGGCGACTTCATCCGGCACGGGCGAAGCCTGGGCATCGCCTGCGTGGCTCGCGGTTCGGCCGCCGGATCACTGGTCACCTACCTGCTGGAAATCGCCAATGTGGATCCGCTCCGGTACGGACTGCTCTTCGAGCGTTTCCTCAATCCGGAGCGGGTCAGTCCTCCCGACATCGACATCGACTTTGCGGACGACCGGCGCGCGGAGGTGATCGAGTACGTGCGCAACAAGTACGGACGCGATGCCGTGGCGCAGATCATCACCTTCGGCACCATGGGTGCCAAATCGGTGCTGCGCGACGTGGCCCGCGTCATGGGACTCAGCTTCAGCGAGTCGGACCGACTGGCGAAGATGATCACCGATGTGAAGTGGGGCCTGAAGGATGCGCTGGAGAAGAACAGCGACTTCCGCCAGGCCTACGAGTCCGAACCGGTGACCGAGGAACTGGTGAACTACGCGCTGATCCTGGAGGACCAGGTCCGCAGCGCCGGCGTTCACGCCGCCGGCGTGGTGATCGGGGCGCAGCCGCTGGTCAATCTGCTACCGCTGAAGCAGGACGAGGACGGCGGCATCGTCACCCAGTACGCCATGAATCCGGTGGGCGAGCTGGGCCTGCTGAAGATGGACTTCCTCGGGCTCAAGACGCTGACCGTCCTGCGGAACACGGTGGAACTGATCCACCGCTCCACCGGGATTACGCCCGATCTCGACACCCTGCCCCTCGACGACGCGAAGACGTACACGCTGCTGAACAACGCGCAGACCCTGGGCGTGTTCCAGTTGGAATCCAGCGGCATGCGCGACCTGTGCAAGAAGTTCCAGATCGCCAGCGTGGAGCACATCACAGCGTTGATCTCGTTGTACCGGCCGGGCCCCATGGACCTGATTCCGGACTTCATCCGCCGACGCCATGGCGAGCAGGTGGTGGAGTATCCGCATCCGCTGCTGGAACCCATCGCCCGGGAAACCTATGGCATCCTGATCTACCAGGAGCAGGTCATGCAGGCGGCGCAGATCCTGGCCGGATACACCCTCGGCGGCGCCGACCTGCTGCGCCGGGCGATGGGCAAGAAGAAGCTCGAGGAGATGGTGAAGCAGCGCGAAGCCTTCGTGGCCGGCTGCGCCACCACCAACCAGATTGCGGCGGCCAAGGCCAACGAGGTTTTCGACCTCCTGGAAAAGTTCGCCGGGTACGGATTCAACAAATCCCACGCCGCCGCCTATGCCATCGTCGCCTACCAGACCGCCTACCTGAAGGCCAACTATCCGGTGGAGTTCCTCTGCGCGATGATGACCAACGACCAGGCCGACCTGGCGAAGCTTGCGCAGTACATAGCCGAGGCCAAGGGATTCGGCATTCAGGTGCTGGGACCGGATGTCAACGAGAGCGACGTCAGCTTCGCCCCCGCCGCATCTGCGGTTCCCCAGGAGGCAGGTGCCACCGAAGGCCGCCGGATCCGCTTCGGCCTTGCCGCCATCAAGGGCGTGGGTGAAGTCGCCGTGTTATCCATTCTCGACGCGCGAAAGCAGGGCGGACGCTTCACCACGCTGGAGGAACTGTGCGAGCGCGTGGACATGCGAGCTGCCAACAAGAAGGTGCTGGAATGCCTGATCAAGGCGGGTGCCTGCGATTCCCTCGGAGCCAATCGGGCCACGATGATGGCTTTGCTGGACGGTGCGGTCAGTCGCGCCACCTCCCTGGCCTCGGATCGGGCCAAGGGCCAGGTCTCCCTCTTCGACGCCTTTGACACCACACCGGTCAAGGCTTCGGCAAAACCGGTGGTGCTGGAGGAATGGCCGGTCTCCGAGAAACTCGCCGCCGAGAAGGAACTGCTGGGCATGTACGTGAGCGGACATCCGCTCCAGCCCTTTGAGATGCTGCTTTCCCGCTACGCGCTGCACACCATCGCCGACCTGGCCACGCTGGAGAACCGTTCCATGGCCCGCATCGGTGGACTGGTGACCGCCCTGCAGGAAGGCGTCAGCAAGAAGTCGGGCAAAAAGTATGCGATGGTCACCGTGGAAGACCTCACGGGCAGCGCGCAGTTGCTGCTCATGAACGAAAACTACGACAAGTACCGAAGCCTGCTCACGGTCACCGCCGCACTGCTGGTCTCGGCCGAGGTCAGCACGGGAGAGGACCGTCCCAAACTGTTCCCCCAGGAAATCCTCCGCCTCACCGACGCCCCACGCAAATTCACCCGTCAGGTCCACCTGAGGTTGAAGTCGGCGGAACTGGACCGCGCCCGACTGGAAGACGTCCGCACCCTCGTGGAGGCTCACCGCGGCAGCGTGCCGCTGTTCCTGAGCATCCGCATGCCGTCGGGTGCGGTGGTGTTTCTGGAAGCCAATGAACACTTCTCCGTCGCGCCCTCCATGGAGTTGGAGGATGCGGTCAACGCCGCCTTCGGTTCGGCATCCTACTACGCCAAGGCGGACACCGCGCTACCGGAGCGCGCCCCGCGCAAATGGGAGCGGCGGAATGGATCTGGCGGCGGCGGCGGCGGGGACGAGTGAGGGAGGACACGGATTTCACGGATTCCCACGGAAATGACCCGAAGGGATGAGGTATCCGAGTCTCCAATTTCCTCCCCTTCGTGAGTCCCCATGTTCGTCCGCTGTGGTGATGGAGTTACGCGTGGAACGCGGAGAGCGGCGGCGAGTTTTCAGTTGGGTCGGATGAAGGCCGTCAGCCCTGCCAGTCTTCCAGGTCGAGCTGGGGAACCCGGGAGAACTCGCCGGTGTTGTGGGTGACCAGCACGGCTCCCAGTCGGAGGGCCTGGGCGGCCAGCATCAGATCGTAGGGCCCGATGGGTTGGGCATTGGGTTTGAGCCGCGCCAGGTGGGCGCGGATGGCACCATAGAGCTCCGCGTCGGCGCAGGTGTAATCCGCCTCATCCCCGATGATTGTGCGCAATTGTGCCACCCGCTTGCGCAGCACGGGAAGATCGGGCCGCTTCGCGGCGCCGTATTCCAGTTCCGACAGCACCACCGAGGACAGGCGGCAGAAACGCAGATTGTCCTCGAGCCGTGACTTGAGTTGATCGTCCCCGCCCCGGAGGTACCGCGAAAAGACGTTGGTATCCGGCAGATAGATCACGTCTTCGGCAGTGGGAGCGGCTCAATCGAAGGGAACTCCGGGCACGAGCCGTAGAGTTTGGCCAGCGCCCGGACCCGTTTGACCTCGGCCTTGGGATCAAGAATCAGGAGACCGCGGCCGGTCTTTTCAATTTGAACCGTCGCCGTCGTCAGCCGCCAGGCCTTTGGAAGGCGGATCGCCTGCGAATTACCGGATTGGAACACTTTGGCGGTAACGGTCATGACGTGATGACGGTGTATATACCGAGTATCCCTGTCAACGGACGCCGGCGGCGGGGACGAGTGAGGGAGGACACGGATTTCACGGATTCCCACGGAATCGGAGGGAGGGATGAGGTATCCGAGTCCCCATGTTCCTCCCCCACCGCAACTCCACCCGTTTCCCGGGGGACTCCACTCGCGAGAGAGGGAGATTGGGGACTCGCGAAGCTCGACCCTCCGGGGGTTCGTCCGTTTTGCCCTTTGCCGAGGGTTCGGCCGACCGGTAGCGTCCGCGCTCTTTCGAGGCCCGCAATGAGTGACCAGCCGGATTACAAAAACACGCTGAACCTGCCGCGCACGGA
>Ga0075163_10009868_pt1 | contig 12510 bp, 7 predicted proteins | sample JI1023141ADNA_FD_71478 | JGI IMG/M metagenome (GOLD analysis project Ga0075163, IMG submission 71478) | Wastewater effluent complex algal communities from Wisconsin, to seasonally profile nutrient transformation and Carbon sequestration -... | ecosystem: Engineered > WWTP > Effluent > Algae...
ATCGCGCAGGTGTTCGACGGGCAGGTCGACGCGGCCCGCGACACCGTCAGGGACATGCTGGTGCTGCAGCCCAACATGACCGCCGCGCGCTTTCTCGACACCTACCCGGGCGGTCGTTCGCCGCACGCCGACAGCTATGCCCGGGCCCTGCAGGAGGCGGGGCTGCCCGCCGCCTGAGTCCCGTCCCCAGCGCCACACCACCAGCAAGGGAGCCCCCACGTGACTGCGATGACGGCCATGACGGCCATGACGGCGATGACGGCCATGACCGGCAACACGCGGGCGGCCGGCAGCACGCTGGGCGCCCTGACCGGCCTGTACGGCGACCCCACGGTCACCGAGGCCCTCATCACCTCGCGCGCCCGCAACACGCCGTGCCCCGCGCCCAGCCTGTTCCCGGGGCTGACGGGCGGCGTGGCACCGGGCCAGCTGCCGGGCGTCGATCAGGTCTCGCACCTGGGCTGGTGGCAGCCCGAGGTGCGCGGCCACGTGGCCGCGCTCGAGCTGTCACGCGGCCTGCGCGTCGCGGTGGACGGCCAGGCGGCGGTGCCGCGGGTCGAACTGCTGCACCTGCAGCCGCTGGCGCTCGACGCGGCCGGCCTGGGCCAGGCCCAGGCCGAGCTGCTGCAGGCGCAAGGCATCGAGCTGTCGGCGCGCATGCCCCTGATCACCATCGAGCGGCCCAGCCGGGCCGTGTTCGACCGGCAGCTCGACAAGGTCATCGCCCATTGCGACGCCGAGCTGCGCCGCAGCCGCACCACCGAGGCCATGGCGCAGGTGCTGCCCCAGGTGCCGTTCTGGAGCAGCCTGCTGCCGTTTTCGCCCTGGCGCACGCCCGCCACCTACGAGTTCATCGAGTGCGCGCTGGCCTTCGCCAACCAGGTGGTGCACCGCATCAAGCACGCGCTGTCGGTGCCGCGGCCGTCCGAGCTGTCGCCGCTGGTGCAGCCGCTGGTGCAGACGCCGGGCTGGGCCGCGTTTCCCAGCGGCCATGCCACTGAAGCCTTCACGTTCGCGCGCCTGGCCATCGGCCTGCTGGGGCCAGCCTATGTCGATGCCCGCTCGCAGGTGCCCGTGGACGGCGTGCTGTGGGAGGCCCTGCGCCGCCAGGCCGCCAGCATCGCCGACAACCGCGTCTACATCGGCCTGCACTACCCGGTGGATGGCGTGGCCGGACGGCTGCTGGGCCAGGCCCTGGCCGAGTACGTGATTGCCAAGGCCACGGGCGTCGCCTGGGCGCCGCGCCGCTTCGTGGCCAGCGACGCCGCGCTGTCCGATGTCGACCTGGACTGGTCGCTGCCCACCGATGGCGGTGCCGCGCAGCCGCCGTACTACGTCCGCGAGGCGCCCGGCGCGGCCGTGCCCGCCAATCCCATCCTGCAGGCCCTGTGGGCCAAGGCGCGTGCCGAGCTGGGCACGCTGGGCTTTCAATGAGCGCGCGTGGCCGCTCCAACGCGCTCATTCCCGCTCGGCGGGACAGGGCCGCTGGCCCAAGGGTGCGCCAATGAGCCTGGGTCAGCCGCCCGCGGCCGATGCCCTGAGCTGGGTACCCGGTGCAAGTGGCGGCGCGCTGGGCAACTGGGCGGACGGACAGCGCCTGCAGCACACCGACCCGTACCTGGTGTGGTTCGACCTCACCGGCTTCCGCGGGGCCGGCCTGGTGCCAGGCCCGGCGGTGCCCGTGATCGAGCAGCGGCGCCATCCGGCCTCGGGCCGGCCGGTCTATCGCACGCGCCATGTGCCCCTGGCCGACCTGGCCACGCTGGCCGACCCGGCCCGGTGGCCCGCCGACCTGCAGCGCTTCGAGATCGCCCCCGGCATGCGCACCGGCGACGGCAGGGTGGCGGCCGAGTCGGCCCGCGCGCCAGCGGCATCGCCCGGCCACGGTGTCGACCGACGGGCAGGCGCGGCCCGGCAGATCGTCGGCTTCATCGACTATGGCTGCGGCTTTGCGCACCCCAGGTTCCGGCGCGGCAGCGACCTCTTCGACACCCGCGTGCTGGCCTTGTGGAACCAGGCTGGCGCACCCCAGCCCGGCGCCCTGGCCGGCGTGGTCCCGCTGCCGCTCGACTGGCGTGTGCCGGCCGACTTCGGCTACGGCGTCGAGGTTCACCGGCTCACCGAGCCCGCCCGGCGCCTCGCCGCGCTGGGCCTGAACGACTATGTCCGGCAGTTCATGCACCAGGGCCGGCTGATGGAGTCGGCCTGCTATCGCCATGCGCAGTACGAGGCGCTGCAGGGCCGCGACTGGACCCACGGCACCTGGCTGATGGACATCGCCACCGGCCACCCCGACCCGCTGCGCCAGTGGACGGCCACGCCCGCCGCCGTCGGCGCCGCGGCGCACCAGGCCGACATCGTCTTCGTGCAGTTGCCCCGGCAACTCGGCGGCCAGCCGGTCGGCGGCCTGCTGCGCGCCCATGTGCTGGACGCGCTGCGCTACATCGCCAGCTTTGCGGGCCCGGACAGCGACGTGGTGGTCAACCTGGCCTACGGCGGCTACGGCGGCCCGCACGACGGCCGCTCGGTGCTGGAGCAGGCCATCGACAGCCTGCTGGCCGAGGTGCCCAACGCCGGCCGCTTCCAGGTGGTGCTGCCCGCGGGCAACCAGCGCGACGGCCAGCTGCATGCCGTGGCCGAGGTGCCGGCGGGCGGCTCGGCCACCTTCCACTGGCACAACCTGCCCGACGACCCGAGCGACAGCTTTGTCGAGATCTGGCTGCCGATGCGCGAGGGCTTCGACATCCGCGTGCGCGCACCGGGCATGGCCGAGTTCTCGGCCACGCTGCAAGGCGGCACGGCCACCATGCTGCAGCGCCAGGACTGCGTGGCGGCGCTGGTGTTTGCGCGGCAGGCCTGCCAGTCCGACCTGGGCGCGATGGCCTTGCTGGCCGTGGCGCCGACGCTGCGTGGCACCGGGCGGGCGGTGGCGCCCTATGGGCGCTGGGAGATCGAGGTCTGCAACCACCATTGGCAGCCGCGCACGGTGCACGCCTGGTGCGAGCGCGACGACCCGACTCCCGGCTCGGAAGGCCGCATCCGCCAGGCCCGCTTCAGCCCCGGCGAGGGCAGCCGCGTCGGCCCCGATCACACGCTCAACAGCATCGCCCACGGGCAGCGCACGATGGTGGTGGGCGCGGACGACCGCTTCGGCACGGCGCTGCAGTTCTCGGGCGTCGGGCCGCGGCGGGAGCCCTCGGCCTCGGGGTCGGCCGCAGGTGGAGCGGCGGCGCCCGCCGCCGGCGCGCTGCCGGGGCTGCCACCCGGCATCACCGCCATGGCGCCCAGCGACGAGCGCCCCGGCGTGCCGGGCCTGGCCGCCTGCGCGCTGCTGGGCGGCGACAGCGTGCGCAACCGCGGCACCAGCGTGGCCGCGGCCGTGCAGACGCGGCGCATCATCGAGTCCGGCTTTCGCCCGGTGCCGCGGCCGGCGCCAGGGCCGGGCAGCTGATGCGCTACCAGCGCGCGGGCAGGGCGCGCCTGAGCACGCGCCGCGTGCCGTCGTCGCACAGGTAGCCGCCGCGCTCCAGGTCCTTCATCAGCCGGCTGACCATCTCGCGCGAGCAGCCCAGGCGGCTGGACATCTCCTGGTGCGTCAGGCGTTCGACCAGCACGCGGCTGCCATCGGCCTGGGGCACCTGGGCCTGGGCGTCCAGCAGCAGCTTCAGCCGGCCGTAGACGTCGTTCAGCGCCAGCTGGCGCGCCGACACGGTGGCCATGCGGGCGCGGTGGATCACCTTGGCCATCAGCTCGAACGCGAAGGCCGGCCGCTCGGCGATGAAGGATTCCAGCGTGCGGCGCGTCACCACCGCGCAGACGCTGGCCTGCAGCGTGATGACGCTGGCCGAGCGGCGCCCGCCGTCCAGGCTCATCTCGCCGAGGTACTCGCCGGGCCCGTAGACGCCGTAGGTGATCTCGCGGTCCTTGTCGCCGACGCTGAAGGCGCGCAGGCGGCCGGACAGGATGATGTGCAGGGTGTCGCCCAGGTCGCCCTCCTGGATCAGCAGCACGCCTTTGCGGCTGCGCCGCAGCTCGCCGCGGGCGGCCAGGTCGCGCAGGTCGCCTGCGAGGGCAGAGAAGTCGGGGGCGGAGGCGGCTGGCATGGGCGGGCAGTGCGGCTCGCACATGCTACATGGGTGGCCGCACGGGCCGGTTGCGCCGGCACGGCGCACCGTACGCGTCGATGTGAAGTTATCCGTTCAGGTCGCGGCGGCTGTCCTGCAGCATGGCGGCGGACAAGGCGCCCGGCGAGAAGGGGGTGACACCCTGCAGTGCACTCACCAGCGGCGGCAGCATGGCCACCTGCCGCACCAGGGCCTTGATGCTGCCCGCGCCGGTCTTGTGGCGGATGCTGCCGATCTGCGTGCGGATGGTCGCCAGCCCCACGCCCTGTTTCTCGGCAATCTCGAGCGGCGTGAGGTCGGCGCACAGGCCCTTGATGACGGCGGTCTCGGCCAGGGTCAGCCCCTGGCTGCGGGCATACCACTCGACCGTGAGCTCCTCGCACACCTGGCGCTTGCCCAGCACCAGCAGCACCGCGTGCTCGGTCTCGCCGGTGTGCCGGGGCAGCGGAACCACCGCCACGGTGGTGCGCTCTACCACGTCGCCCAGCCGCAGCAGCCGGCGCAGGCCACGGTGCGTGGCGCCGGCCAGCGCCTCCCGCAAGGGCACCACGTCGTGCGAGTGGCCGGCGCGCAACTCGCCGCCCAGCAATTGCAGCGGGTGGCGCGAATCGAGGTCGCGCCGCGCCGCCTTGTTGACGTGCAGCACGCGCACTTCGTCGGTGACCAGCAGCATGCCGTAGTCCAGCGCGTCCAGCATCTGCGCCATGCGGCGAAGCTCCTGCGAGGGCTGGGCCCGGCGCTCGGGGCCGGTGTAGCGCGCCCCCTTGGCGTCTGGCGCGGGGAAGGCCGGGCGGCGCCGCGGTTCGTGGTCCAGGCCCGGGCCAAGGTCGGAAAAGTGCAGCATGGTGGTCCTTCCATTGCCTCGCGCCACAGGCTGGATGCCTTTGACTGCGGACAATAAAGCTTAGGAAGGAGACATCCGCAAAGGGAGTGAATCTGCCCCGCCGGACCGGTGACATATTCACATTGACGTGCAGCGCGCCCGGGTGCAGGGACTCAGGTTCCGGCGACGAAGGGGTTGCTGCGCCGCTCGGCGCCAAAGCTGCTCTCCGGGCCGTGCCCGGGGATGAACACCGTGTCGTCGCCCATCGGCCACAGGCGCTGCGAGATGCTGGCGATCAGCGTGTCGTGATCGCCGCCGGGAAAGTCGGTGCGCCCGATGCTGCCCGCAAACAGCACGTCGCCGACGAAGGCCCGCTGCGCCTGCGCGCTGTGGAACACCACGTGCCCCGGCGTGTGCCCCGGGCAATGCCGAACGTCCAGCGTGCAGTGGCCGACGTTCACCGTGTCGCCGTCGGCCAGCCAGCGCGTGGGCACGAAGGGCTCGGCCGGCGCAAAGCCGAACATGCGCGCCTGCTGCGCCAGCCCGTCGATCCAGAACTGGTCGCCCGGATGCGGCCCGACGATGGGCAGCCCCAGTTCGCGTGCCAGCGTGCCGGTGCCGCCGGCATGGTCGATGTGCGCATGCGTGAGCAGGATCTGCGTGAGCCTGACCCCCAGGCGCTGCGCGGCGGCCTTCAACTTGGGCAGGTCGCCACCCGGGTCGATGACCGCGCCCTCCATGGTCTCGTCGCAATAGACGATGGAGCTGTTCTGCTGGAACGGGGTGACGGGGACGGTGAGGTAGCGGAGCATGGGGCGGACATCGGATGGATTGGTCGATTGTCTCAAACCCCCTTCATGGCGCCGGGCCCGAAGCCCGCCGCGCCGGCCTCTCCGCCCCGCCCGCCGATCAGTCCTTGCCCGAGATCCCGAAGATCAGCTGGTCGTAGTAGATGATGCCGCCGACGCCGCGCTCGGGCGCCCCGAATCCGACGAACACGCGGTCGGTGAAGGTGCCGGTCCACTTCTTGAACTTGCCGGTGCCGCCCGCGATCACCCCGTCGCCGCCGCCCGCCACGATGGCAGTGGCGCCGAGGTCGGCGTGCTTGGGAGGCTTCAGGGCGGGGTCGATGAAGGCGCCGCAGGTCCCGTTCTTGGCGGTGTGCAGGTACAGCTCGCCTTCGTCGAAGGCGAAGACCATGAACTCGCTGAAGCAGATGGAGCCGGCGAACGAGCCTGTCCCGGCGTTGAACGGGAAGGCGCCCCAGATGTAGGCCATGCCCTTGCGCCGGCCCGTGCTGGTGTCGTAGACCGGGAACTGGGTCGTTGGCACGCAGAACGGCGCGCCCGAGGCGGCGCACCACTGGGCAAAGGCCGGCAGGGTCGGGGTCGGCCTGGCATTGGCCACGACGACGCCGCTGAAGGACACGCTGATGGCGTTGTCGCCGGCTACGGCAAGGGATGAAAAGGCCGATGCAAGGGCCAATACGGCGCGGGCCGCCGTGACGTGGGGGGTCTTCATGGTCGAGACGCCTTTCATGGGGCTGGGTGGGTGCGGATCGGCCCGTTGCACGGGCCGTCGGCGGCCGATGTGCGGCCGTCCCAGCCAGCCTAGGCGGCCAGCGTTCGCGGATCGTTCGCAAGCTCAGGGCGAGTCGAAGGACTCGAGCTGCGCCGCGCGCAGCATCGCCTTCAGCTTGGCGATCACGCTGGACAGGTCCATCGGCTTGACCCAGTAGTCGTCGAAGCCGTCCGCCAGCGCGCGCCGCACCTGCGCCGGCAGCGCGTCGGCACTCACCGCCACGCAGGGGGTGCGGGCGGTCCTGGGGTCCTTGCGCAGGGCCTGGAACACCTGGTGCCCGGACATGTCGGGCAGGTTCAGGTCGAGCAGGATCACGTCCGGGCGGTGTTGCACGGCCATGCGGATGCCGTCCTGGCCCGTCATGGCCACCAACAGGTTCCAGGCCGGTTGCGTCGAGAACACCTGCTCCATCAGCAGGATGTTGACCTCGTCGTCCTCGATGTACAGCACCTTCTGCTGCCGCGCGGCGTCCCATTGCGAGGGCATGTCCATCGGCAGGGTGTGCCCGGCATCGAAGCGGGAGTGGGCGGCCAGGGGCAGGTGCACCGAGAAGCGCGAACCGACCCCCACCTTGGACACCACCCGCAGCTCGCCGCTCATGGCCTCGACCAGGCGCCGGCTGATCACCAGGCCCAGGCCGTTGCCCTGCACGGTGCTGCCCTGGGCCGACAGCCGGTTGAAGGGCTCGAACAGGCGCCCGATCTCGGACTCGGAGATGCCGCGGCCGGTGTCCTCCACCACCACGGACGCCGGGGTGGCGGTGTCGATGCGCACCCGGACCCTGCCGTTCGGCCGGTTGTACTTGATGGCGTTGGACAGCAGGTTGACCATCACCTGCTCCAGCGCGCCGGGGTCGCAACGCATCGCGGTCTTGTCCGGCCGGTCGAACTGGGCCTCGATCTCGATGCCGGCCTGGTCGGCCATGGGCTGCACCTGTTCGATGCTGCGCCGGACCACCGACGCCACGTTGACCGAGCGGATCTGCAGCGCCCGCTTGCCCTGCTCGATCTTGGAGATCTCGAGCAGCTGGTCGATCAGCGACAACAGGCGGCGCCCGGAGTACAGCACCATCTCGGCGCGCTTGTACTGCTCCTCGGGCAGCGGCTGCAGCTGGTCCATCAGCATGACCTGCGCAAAGCCCAGGATGCCGTTCAAGGGCGTGCGCAGCTCGTGGCTGACCTGCGACATGAACTCGCTCTTGGCCTTGCTGGCCCGCTCGGCGGCCAGCTTCTTGCGGCGCATTTCCTCGATCGTCCGCTCCTGCGTCACGTCGCGGCAGGTGCCGATGAGGCGGCTGCGATCGGCCGTGCAGCGAAACGCCAGGTCGAGCACCCTGTTGCGGTGGCCGTCCATGCTCTGGATGGTCACGCTCAGGGAGTCGGTGCGGCCCGGCGCCGGCTCGGAGATCAGCAGGGCATGGGCCTTCAGGCGGTCGGCCTCGGCCAGGCAGGTCACCCACATGTCCAGCGGCAGGCCGTCCGCGGAGCCGGGCCTCAGGCCATGGTGCTGCGCGGCGATGTCGTCGAGCTTGAGCACGCGTGCGCCGATGTCATAGCTGATCGTGCCCAGCCCGGCGGCGACGGCCGCCAGGGCCCAGTGCTCCGACACCTCGGCCGCCGCCACCTCGGCGCGCTTCTTGCCGGCGCACTCGCGCCCGGTCACCAGGCACTGCAGCACCTGGTCGAAGCGGGCCTGGGGGGCGGACAAGGGCGAGATGTGCAGCTCCAGCCACCGGGGCAGGCCGCAGCGCGGGTCGGTCTCGCACTCGCCCTGCCAATCGGGCTGGCCCCTGGCCACGCACTCCAGTGCCACCCTGACCTGGCTGCGGTGCCCATCGGCCACCCACGCCAGCACGTCCGATGCGGCCCCGGCCTGGCCATCCCGGCCGTCGGCCAGGCGCTCGGCGTGAACCTGCGACGAGGCCGAGACCTGCCATTCGCCGCGGCCGTCGCGCTGCAGCACCTTGACCAGGGCGTAGCGGTCCCACAGCGCCGACAACAGGGCAGCCTGCGGCGTGCCCTTCATCGATGGCTCGACAGGATTCGATTCGTCCACCTCTGCCCGGTCGTGGTCGATCACGATCGTCTCTCGATTGCGCGCGGCCTGCATTGGGCCAGCGCACCGAAGCTCCCGGGCGCGACCATACCCCAGTTGGTACGGACCGCGCAACGATGGCACCGGGGGGTTTGCGTCAGCGCAATCGGTCGAGGCGGGGCGGGCCGGCCGTCACCGGCCCTGTGCCCGGGCCGTCGAGCAGATGGCCGATACTGGCAGCAACGATTCGACCGTGATGGGCCGGACGCAGCCAACATGCACACCCGACGGCAGCTGCCCGCGATGGAGCGCCCTTGAAGCCCGAGGCACCCACCTCGGGCGCGGGCGCCCCTGTGGCGCGCGCTTCGGGGTCCCGGGTGGACGCGGTCGTCGACCGGCTGCTGCCCCGCTCGCTGGCCACCCGGGTCACGCTGCTGGCACTGGCGATCTTCATCTGCGCGCTTTGGGCGATGACGTACTTCGTCGGCCGCATGCTTCGGCAGGACATGGAGCGGCTGCTGGGCGAGCAGCAGTCCTCCGTCGCCTCGCTGATCGCCAACGACATTGCCGAGGCTGTCGACGAACGCCTGCGGGCCCTGGAGCGCACCGCAGCCGAGATCGACGACACCCTGACCCGGGACACGCGGCGCCTGCAGGACTTTCTCGAGCACCGCCAGGTCTTCCGCAGCCACTTCAACGGGGGCGTCTACGTGACCGGTCGCGAAGGCGTCGCGATCGCTTCGCTGCCGGAGGACCTCGGTCGGGTCGGCCTCGACTACATGGACCGCAACCACATTGCCATGGCGTTGAACCTCGGCGCATCGTCGGTCAGCGAGCCCGTGATGGGGCGGCGGCTGCAGGCGCCGGTGGTGTCCATGGCTGCCGCGATCCGCGATGGGCAGGGCCGGGTGGTCGGTGCGCTGTCGGGCGTGGTCAACCTGAGCCAGCCCAACTTCCTGACCCGCATTGCCGAGAACGCCTACGGCAGGACGGGCGGCTACCTGCTCATTTCCCGCAAGACGCGCCTGATCATCACCGCGTCCGACAAGAGCCGCGTCATGGAAGTCCTGCCGGCACCGGGCGCCAGCCCCATGATCGATCGCTTCATCTCGGGCGAGGAGGGCACCGGGGTGTTTGTCAATCCAAAGGGGGTGGAGGTGCTGGCCTCGACGCGAAGCATCCCGCAGACCGACTGGTACGTGGCCGCGATGATGCCGACCCAGGAGGCCTTTGCACCGGTGCAGGCCATCCACCAGCGCATGCTGCTGGTGGCGGTGCTGTTCACCCTGCTGGCCGGCACACTGATCTGGTGGACGCTCAGGCGCCAGTTCGCGCCGTTGAAGGACGCGGTGAAGACCCTGACCGAGCTGTCGGCGTCGGACAAGCCGGTGCCGCCGCTGGCGGTGGCCCGGCATGACGAGATCGGCCGCCTGATCGCGGCCTTCAACAAGCTGCTCGGGGCCCTGGGCAGCAGGGAAGAGGCCATTCGCGTCAGCGAGGCGTCGCTGCAAAGGCAGAACGGGCTGTTTGCGGCGCTGCTGAAGAACCTGCCCATCGGCGTCATGATGGTGGACGTGGATTCGAGGCGGCCGCTGGTGATCAACGAGGCGGCGGGCAGCCTGCTGGGCAGCGCGGCCGACGGGGCCACGTCCCTGGACGACCTGGCCGAACAACTCCGCGCCACCCGGTTGGGCGAGGTGGGGCCCTACCCGGCCTCGGAGTCACCCACCCTGTTGGCGATGAAGGGCGTGTCGTCGCATGTGGATGACATGGTCATCGAACGCCCCGACGGTCGCCGCATGCTGCTGGAGGTGTACGGCTCGCCGGTGGCCGACGAGAGCGGGCATGTCTGGGCCGGGCTCGTGAGCTTCCAGGACGTCACCGAGCGCAAGGCCGCGGAAGGCCAGATCGGCAAGCTGTCGCTGGCCGTGGAGCAAAGCCCGGAGAGCATCGTCATCACCGACATCGACGGCTGCATCGAATACGTCAACAGCGCCTTCACCAGGGTGACCGGCTACGAGCGCGACGAGGTGATCGGCCAGAACCCGCGCATCCTGCAGTCGGGCCACACGTCCCGGCAGACCCACCTCGAGATGTGGGCGACCCTGGTCCGGGGCGATCCGTGGCGCGGCGAGTTCCGCAACCTGCGCAAGGACGGCAGCGAATACGTCGAGCTGGCCATGATCGCGCCGCTGCGCCAGGTCGATGGCCGGGTCACCCATTACGTGGCGGTCAAGCAGGACATCACCGAGCAGAAGCGCCTGCAGGAGGAGCTCGACCAGCACCGCCACCACCTCGAGGACCTGGTGGATCGCCGCACCGCGGAGCTCAGCGCGGCACGCCTGCAGGCCGAGGTCGCCAGCCAGGCCAAGAGCCGCTTCGTGGCCAACGTCAGCCACGAGATCCGCACGCCGCTGAACGCCATCCTGGGCATGACCCACATCCTGCGACGCGACGGCGCGTCGACGCAGCAGCGGGCGCGGCTGGACAGCATCGAGGACGCCGGGCGGCACCTGCTGGCGATCATCAACGACATCCTCGACCTGTCCAAGATCGAGGCTGGCAAGCTGCAGCTCGAGCACACCAACTTCAGCCTCCAGGAGGTGTTCGACAACGTCGGCTCGGTCGTCGGTCCGTCGCTGAAGAACAAGGGCCTGCAGTTCGAGATCGACCTCGGGGACGTTCCCCGGTGGCTGCGCGGCGACCCGACGCGCCTGCGCCAGGCCTTGCTCAACTACGTCGGCAATGCCGTCAAGTTCACCGACCGCGGGCGCATCACCATGCGGGCCCGGCGGCTGCGATCCGACGGCCCGGACATGGAGCTGCGCTTCGAGGTGCAGGACGAAGGCATCGGCATCGACGCACAGGCCCAGGCGCAACTGTTCCAGGCCTTCACGCAGGCCGATGTCACCACCACGCGAAAGTACGGCGGCACCGGCCTGGGCCTGGCCATCACGCGGCACCTGGCGCAGCTGATGGGCGGCGAGGTCGGGTTCGAGAGCGCGCCGGGCGAGGGCAGCCTGTTCTGGTTCACTGCCCGACTGCAGCAGGGCAACGAGGTGCTTGCCATCCGGCGCCACCCTGGCAACGACGGTGCGGAGACGGCATTGCGCATGCGCTACGCCGGATCGCGGCTGCTGCTGGTCGAGGACAACCCGATCAACGGCCAGGTCGCCATGGAGCTGGTGCAGGGCGCGGGCCTGGTGGTGGACCTGGCAGTGAACGGCCGGCAGGCCGTGGAGATGGCGGCCGGTGTCGACTACGCCCTGATCCTGATGGACATGCAGATGCCCGTCATGGACGGCCTGGAGGCGACCCGCGCGATACGCGGGCTGCCGCGGCACCGGGCGACGCCCATCCTCGCGATGACGGCCAACGTCTTCGAGGAGGACAGGCGCAAATGCGCCGAGGCCGGCGCCGACGATTTCGTGGCCAAGCCCGTCGAGCCCGCGCTGCTGTACGGGGCACTGCTCGAGTGGCTGTCGGTGTCGGACGCCGCGAGGGTCGAGCCAGGCCCGGTCCCGGGCGAGCCCGTCGGCATCGGCCCGACCCCTGCCCGCCCGGCGGCGGACGACGCACGCTTCGTTCGGCTGCTCGAGATTCCGGGCCTGGACGCCGAGCAAGGCCTGGCGCTGCTGCAGGGCGACCTGGACAAGTACCTCGGCCTGCTCCGGCGCCTGGTCGAGACGAACACCGACGCTGTGTCGGACATGGCGCACAAGATGGGCGACGCCGGCCTGCCTGCGCTGAAGGCCTTGGCGCATGCGCTGAGGGGCTCGGCCGGGACACTGGGGGCCTGGAGCCTGGCCGATGCTGCCGGTCGGCTGGAGCGGTCGCTGCGCGGCGCGACGGAGCCTGGTGTCGATCTCCAGTCGCTTCAACCCGAGATGGACAGGGTCCGCCACGAATTCGGTGTGCTGGTATCCGGGCTGGCACGCCTGCCCGGGC
>Ga0075163_10009869_pt1 | contig 12510 bp, 7 predicted proteins | sample JI1023141ADNA_FD_71478 | JGI IMG/M metagenome (GOLD analysis project Ga0075163, IMG submission 71478) | Wastewater effluent complex algal communities from Wisconsin, to seasonally profile nutrient transformation and Carbon sequestration -... | ecosystem: Engineered > WWTP > Effluent > Algae...
CAGTGGATCTGGACGACGAGGAGATCGTGCGAGGAGCGGGCGGCGGTGATCACGGGGACGAGCTGGTTCTTGAGCGCCGGCGCGGGGACGTACGCGATGTGCGGACCCGGATCGCGGAGCGGTGTGCGATTGGTCTGCGCGGTGGCGGCGATGAAGCCGACCTTCCAGCCCTTGACGTCGAGGTTCTCGACGATGAAGCGATCGTTGCGATCCTTGCGCGCGGCGCCGACGGACGCGAGGCCGAGCTCGGTGAGGATCGCCGGCGTCTCGACGAGGCCGGGCACGTCGTTGTCGAGCTGGTGGTTGTTCGCGAGCGTGACGGCATCGAACCGACCGTTGCGCGCGAGGATGGCGGCGCGCTCGGGCAGCGTGACGAAGCGCTTGTTGCCCTTGCCGTCGTGCGGGCCGCCGTTGTTGGGCAGCTTGCGGGTGATCGTGGTCTCGAAGTTGCCGAACGTCAGATCGGCGGCGAGCTTCGCCTCGATGTCGACCAGGGGATCGTGCTTCTCGACGAACTGCGGATCGTAGTGATCGTCGAAGTAGCCGCCGAACATCAGATCGCCGACGAACGCGAGCTCGAGCGTCGCGGCCTTCGCGGGTGGCGCCGGTGGTTTGGGGACCGCGGCGTCGGCGGGCGGAGGGACGTCCGCGATCGCGAGCGAGGCGTCCGGGGTGACTGGCACGGGCGCGTGGGTCGGCGCGCGTGCGTGCTCGTCGGAGCCCGAGCACGCGAGCAGCAGGACAGGAAGAACGCGTCGCAGCGCCATCACGCGCAGCTTCGCACGGTAGAGTGGAGCATGGCGTTTTCGGCGGAGTTTCGCTGCATCGCAGGTTGTGACGGCGGCTATCCCCTCGAGCAAGTGATCTACCGCTGCCCGACGTGTGGCGACCTCCTCGAGGTGGTGCACGACCTCGCTGCCCTGACGTCCAAGCCTGCCGCGGAGTGGAAGCGCCTGTTCGGCGAGCGGTGGCGCTCCGTCGACGAGCCGTACGGCAGCGGCGTGTGGGGCAAGCACGAGTGGGTCGCGCCGGGGCTCGAGACGCGGAACATCGTGTCGATGCTCGAGGGCACGACCCACCTGACGCCGGTGCCGCGGTTCGCGAAGGACCTCGGGCTCGGGGACGTCCGCGTCAAGCAGTGCGGCACCAGCCACTCCGGGTCGTTCAAGGACCTCGGGATGACGGTGCTGGTCTCGATGGTCAACCAGATCATGAAGCGCGGCGGCAACCTCCGCGCGGTCGCGTGCGCCTCGACGGGCGATACCTCGGCGGCGCTCGCCGCCTACGCCGCGGCCGCGGGCATGCGCAGCGTCGTGATCCTGCCGCGCGGCAAGATCTCGACGGCGCAGCTCGTCCAGCCGCTCGCCGCCGGTTCGCTCGTGCTCGCGATCGACACCGACTTCGACGGCTGCATGAAGCTCGTGCAGCAGCTCGCCGAGAAGGAGGGTGTGTACCTCGCGAACTCGATGAACTCGCTGCGGCTCGAGGGGCAGAAGACCGTCGCGATCGAGATGGTGCAACAGCGCGGCTGGCGCGTGCCCGACTGGGTGGTGATCCCCGGCGGCAACCTCGGCAACGTCAGCGCGCTCGGCGCCGGCTTCGAGCTGATGCTCGCCCTCGGCGTGATCGACAAGCGCCCGCGGATCTGCGTCGCGCAGACCGCGCACGCCGCACCGCTGCATGCGTCGTACAAGAACAACTGGGCGCCCCTGGAAGCGGTGAAGGCGAAGACCACGCTCGCGTCGGCGATCCAGATCGGCAACCCGGTGTCGTTCGCGAAGGCGGTGCGCGCGTTGAAAGCGTTCGGCGGCGTCGTCGAGATCGCGACCGAGCAGGAGCTCGCGGATGCCTCGGCGCACGCGGATCTCGACGGGCTGTTCACGTGCCCACACACCGGGGTCGCGCTCGCCGCGCTCACCAAGCTCGCGGCGCGTGGCGAGGTGACGAAGACCGACGAGGTCGTCGTGGTCTCCACCGCGAGCGGCCTCAAGTTCGCCGACTTCAAGGTCGGCTATCACGAGGCCACCTTGAAAGAGGTCACCCCGAAGTACCGCAACACGCCGGTCGAGCTCCCCGATCGCTACGACGCCGTTCGCGAGGCGCTCTTGCGTGGCCTCGACTGACATCCAACCGCTGCGCTTCTGTTGGGGTCACGCTCTACCCCTCCAAGTGCGCGAACTTACAGGCTGCCTGGCGCAAAGCGTACAAACCGCTCAGAACGCACGCAATCGCCGATTACGCGCGTTCTACGCGAGTTGAGCGACGCTCAATCGGGTTTGTACGCTTCGCGCCAGACGCCGAATGATCCCGAGTAGTTGGAGGGGTAGAGCGTGACCCCGAAAATAGTCCGGAACATTCGCGAGGGTCGCGGGTGATATCACCGAGATGCCGGCCGCCGCGCAGCGCTCAGATCAGCTCGACGAGCTGGCGATCAAGCGTGCGCAGCGCGGTGATCAGCGGGCGTGGCGCGATCTGATCGAGCGCTATCAGCAGCCGGTGCACGCGTTGATCTGGCGGTTGTTCGCCGGGAGGGCGCGGCATCGGGTCGAGGATCTCGTGCAGGAGACGTTCGTGCGCGTGCTGCGCGCACTGCCCGAGTGGGAGCCCGCGGGGACTGCGACGCTGTCGACCTGGATCCTGACGATCGCGACGCGGCTCGCGCTCAACGAGCTGCGGAGGCCCGAGCATGCCGCGCTGACCGCGGAGCCCGAGGGGCGCGTCGATGACAGCGCCGAGCGCCGCCAGCTCGCGAAGGCGATCGCCGAGGGCGTGGCGAGGTTGCCCGAGGCGCAGCGCGCGGTGTTCGTGCTGCGCGAGTATCAGGGCCTCGAGTATCGCGAGATCGCCGACATCCTCGAGCTCGATCTCGACACCGTGAAGTCTCGCCTGTCGCGCGCTCGCGCAGCGTTGCGAGCGTCGCTGACCGCAGCGGGGAGGACGCCATGAAGGATGACGATGACGTCGGGTTCGACCTGACCGCGTGGGAGGCACCACCGCCACCGGCGGGGATCGCGGATGCGGTGATCGCACGCGTGATCCAGCCACCCGTGGTGGGCGCCGTCGAGGCGCCGCATCGCAGCTCGCGCTGGTGGATCGCCGGTGGGATCGCCGCGGTGGCGGTCGGCGTGGTCGCGGTCGCGCTGCTATCGCGAACCAACGAAGAGGCGAGCGGCGGCTCGGGTGCGGTTGCCACCGCGAAGCCTTCGCACCTCCAGCTCGGCGGCACGGCCGTCGATCTCGACGAGAACACGGATGTGTGGTGGGTGCGCGAGGGCACGCAGACCGTCGTCCAGCAACCGCGCGGTCGGGCGACGTGGAAGGTGGCGGCGAATGAAGAGCTCGTGATCAACACCGGAGCCACGGGGGCCACGGTGAGAGCGTCGGGCGCGAGCCTGCGCGTGGAGGTCGACATGAATCTCTCGGATGCGCGTCTGATCGGAACGAGTGCAGTGACGGCGGCAGCGGTCGCGCTGGTGACCGTGATCGTCTACGAGGGGCACGTCAAGGTGACGTCGGCGGAGCGAACCGTCGACGTGCCGGCGGGAACGACCGTGCAGGTCGCGCCGAACAAACCGCCGGTACAGCCCGACGTGGTCTCGGGTCGCGAGAAGCGGCTCGAGTCGAAGGTGAAGTTCCTCGAGCTCGAGAACGAGCTGCTGCGCAAGCGGCTCGAGCCCGTTGCGGTGACGCCGCCCAGCCCCGAGAAGTTCGAGGTCGTGATGAAGCCGCTCGCACCGCGGTTTCCAGCATGCCGCTACGGCTGGCAGAGTGATCGAACGACCGTGACGATCGTGGTCGAGGCGGCCAACCGGGTCGAGGTCAGCTTCAACGACGACGTTCTTCCGCAGGATCGGCCGACCGTCGACTGCGTGCGCAAGGTGATCCAGCGCGCCGACTTCACGGCGGTCGCGCAGGGCTCGTACGAGTACGAGGTGGCGTTCGGACGGCGAGTGCCCGTGGTTCAGGTCCCGGCCGTGAAACCGAAGCCGCCAGTCACTGTCGATCCCACGCCATGTCCGACCGCCCGCGAGCTCGACACCATCGAACAGAAGGGCCAAGAGCTGCTCAGCTCTGGCTCCTACGCCGGTGCACTCGCGATGTTCCTCAAGGGAGTGAAATGCCGGCCTCGCCTGGCCAGCTTCGCGTATCTGGCTGCTTGCAAGGCGAAGAACTTCCCGAGGGCCAAGATGCTGTTCAAGCTGGTCGGGAAAGACTCGCTCTCCCAGATCTGCCTCAAGGAAGGCTACGACCCGCGCTCGCCCTGATACGCGAATCACGGTTCGCTCGCAGCGTCGTGATTCTGTGGTCGAGACCGGAGGGCATCGTGTTATGCACCGAGCATGCGTGCCCCGGGACTCGCGCTGGTTTTCCTAATTGCGTGTGGTGGAGACGACGGCGGAGACGACACGCCGCCGACCAGCGAAGTCACCACCGAGCTGTGTAACTACGTGCCGATCGCCGCGACCGCGAACGCGAGCGGCACGGTCACCGCGGGCGCGCTCGATGCCGGCGCGGCGGAGCGCATCCTGCACGTGCCGGTCGGCACCGCACTCGGTGGGTACACCGGTCGCGCGGGCTTCATCAGCTCGGCGGGCTCGGTCGATGCACGCGCGGTCGAGCTGTCGGGCACGTTCAATCCGTCGATCGGCGTGACCACCGCGCCGCGCGTCAAGGCGCTCGCGTTGCGCGCCGGCGGCGAGACGGTGGTCGTGCTCAAGGCCGACATCATCTTCGTCTACGAAGGCATGGTGTTCGATCTCGAGGAGCGGCTCGGCGCCGCGTTCAACGGCAAGGTGATGATCGCGGTCTCGCACTCGCACTCGGGCTGGGCCCAGTTCACGGCGCACGGGCCGCTCAAGCTCGGCGCGGGTCAGATGCGCGACCTGGTCTACAAGCGCTTCCTCGACGATTTCGAGGCGGTCGCCCGCGAGGCGATTGCCAACCTCGAGCCGGCGAAGCTCGGCGTGTTCGCCGATTCGCAGTTCGACATGGACGACGTGATCAACCGGGATCGCCGTGGCGACAACGACGAGCTGCCCGGCGGCGCGAACAAGGGCGACGAGCACCTGTTCATGATCCGCGTCGACCGCATCGACGGCACGCCGATCGCGATGATGCCGATCTTCGGCGAGCACGGCACGCTCAACGACGAGGACAACCCGTTCGCCTCGGCCGATGCGTCGGGCGCGATCGAGCACGCGCTCGAGGAGCAGTTCGATTCGAAGGTGGTCGTGCTGCACCTCCAGGGCGCCGGCGCCGACGTGTCGCCCTCCGGCCACGGCGGGCTGGACTGCAACAACAAGCCGGGCAAGGCCTCGGATCCGTGCTTCTCGTGGACCAGCGAAGAAGGCCACGGGCGCGGCGCGATCCCGACGCTGATGGCGGCGTACACGGCGGCGGGCACGGCGATGAAGACGTCGCTCGAGCTCGAGATGGTGACCCGCTCCGTCGAGACCGGCCCGTTCCCCGAGACGTTCTCGATCCGCGAGGGTGCGGTGTCGTACGCGCCGTTCGAGCCAGGTCGGCTCCCCGACGGTCAGGTGATGGACGGCGCCTCGCTGGTCCCGACGATCGACGAGTTCAACGCGCAGGTCGGCGCCGCGCTGTGCGAGACCGCCGAGCCGATGTTCCCGGCCGCGCAGATCCCGGGCACCGAGGGCATCCTGCCGTACGGCTCGTGCCTCAAGCTCGACATCGCGTCGGAGATCCTCGGCCCGATCTTCGACGTCGACTTCGGTGTCGACGAGACGCACCCGGTCTGCGAGACCACGCGCACCACGATCTCGGCGCTGCGCATCGGCGACTACGTGCTCGGCACGCTGCCGGGTGAGGTCTCCACGCTGATCGCGGATCTCGTCCGCGAGAAGTCGCCGGTCGGCGCCGACAAGACGATCGTCGTCGGGTATTCGCAGGGCCACGTCGGCTACCTGCTGCGTCCCGAGGACTGGGTGCTCGGTGGCTACGAGCCGAGCGTGACGTTCTGGGGCCCGCTCGAGGCCGAGTACCTCGCCGAGCAGCTGCTCGCACTGGTCCCCGTCGCGATGACGCCCGAGCGCGAGGACACCGGGACCGACAGCGCCCCGCGCGTCGCCACGCCGGCGATGGTGGATCCGATGGAGATCGACAACCCGGCGCCCGGCGCGGGCACGATCCCCGCGACGATCCCGACGTCGACGTGGGCGCGCACCGGCACGCCCGTGCAGGCGCAGCCCGCCGCCCAGATCCAGCGCGTCTCCGGCATCGCCACGTTCACGTTCGTCGGCGACGATCCGCAGGTCAAGACGCCGCGCGTGACGCTCGAGCGCGAGACCGCGCCGAACAGCGGCACGTTCGCCGCGGTGACCCGCCGCAGTGGCCGGCCCGTCGAGGATCAAGAGATCGTGCTCGCGTACACGCCGTCGCCGCTGCAGCGCACGGGCCCGCAGACGCACGTCTGGGTCGCCGAGTGGCAGGCGGTGCCGTGGTGGGGCGCGTCGGGCGTCGATAGCCTCGACGATCGCGGCGGCGTGCCGAAGGGCAACTACCGGTTCCACGTCGAGGGAGAGGGCTGGACGATCAACTCGAGCGCGTTCGAGGTGGTCGACGGCGCGCTCACGATCACGGCGGTGACGAGGCTCAACGCCGGCACCAAGGTGCGCGCGACCGTCGCGTGGCACGCGCCGAAGGGCTGGCGCCTGATGGACATGGGCCTCCGCTCGAACCAGCCGATTCCGGTGCGCGGTCAGCAGCTGACGAGCACCTCGACGGGCACGGCGGCTCCGCTCGACGCCACCGCGAGCAGCGATGCGAACGGCGTGGTCGAGCTCGACTCGCTCCCGACGGCGACCAGCATCACGATCCGCGACCGCTTCGGCAACACGGCGACCGTCGCGCTCCCGTAACCACGCGATAGGTGGCCGTCGAAGAGTCGACACCCGGCTCACGTGATCACGCCTAGTTGGGTGTGGTCCTGACGTTGCACTTTCTTGCCACGTGCGCTCCATCGCCGTGTTGACCGTGATCGCGATCGCCTGTGCCTTCGGGGTGGTCCACCAGATGCCCGATGGAGAGGCCCACGCCGATCCCGTGGTGGTGAAGACCAAGGAGGTGCACGGCATCTCGATCGACGGCGAGAGCCTGCCGATGGCGGAGCTGCGCGAGGCGCTCGAGACCAAGCTCGGCGCGATCGTCGACACCGCTGCGCTCGAGCGCGATCGCCACGCGCTCGCGCGCGTGCTCGCGGATCGCGGCTACCTCGCGGCGAAGGTGGCGGCGCCGAGCGTGACGTTCGGCAAGTCGGGTGGGGCGCTCGTCGTGTTCGATGTCGAGCGCGGCCCGCTCTATCACGTGCGCACGATCTCGTTCGATGGTGGTAGCTGGGATGCGGGCGTGTTGCCGATCGTCAGCGGCGACGAGGCGTCGGTCGAGCGGCTCGAGCGGGTGCGGCAGGCGGTGCAGGCCACGCTCGGTCGCCACGGTCAGCCGCTGCGCGTCGAGCTCGCGATCGACGCGGACCACGCGGACGCGATGATCGACGTCCGCTACACGACCCGCTGACGCGCGATCCAACGTATCCTCGAGGCGTGGGAACGGTCGACCAGACCATGCCCGCGCTGTTCGCGGGCCCGAGCGATCACGGATCGTTCACGCCACTCGCACAGCTCGGCGCAGGTCCAGAGGGAACGGTCGTGCTCGCCCAGCGCGGCGGGAAGCTCGTCGAGATCCACACGCCCACCTTCGAGCCCGGCTCGGCGCGCTGGCAGAAGCTCGCGGTGCGCGTGCGTGCCGCCGGCGCGGTCGACCACGGAGCGGTGCGCCCGGTGCTCGCGCTCGAGACCTCCCCACCCGCGATCATCCTCGAGGGCGATAGCCTGCCGCCGCTCGCGGAGATGATCGAGCAGGGGAGCGAGCAGTCGCGATTTCTCGCCGTCATCCTCGATCTCGCGCGAGCGCTCACCGCCGCCCATCGCGTCGGCGTGTTTCACGGGCGCGTGCATCCGTGGTCGGTGTGGGTCGGTAACAACCAGCGCGTCCGGATCGAGCTCTCGCAGCTGCTGACCCGCACGTTCGGTCATCCGTGGGTGGCCGCGTGCACCGCGCCCGAGATCGCGGCGCTGCCGATGGCCGGGGCGCTGGTCGGCTTCGGCGAGGTCGCGATCGCGAGCGGCGACGGTGCCGCCGATGTCTACGCGATCGGTGCGCTGCTCGCGCTGTTCGCCGGTGACACGCCGAGCAAGGATCTCGCCGGCGTGATCCGCGAATGCATGGTCGACGATCCCGATGCGCGGCCGTCGATGGCGGAGCTGGTGCACCACATCGCCGCGCTCGATGGCTCGCTGCGAGCGCAGCGCCCGTCGATGCAGATCCCGCTGACGCCGCCCACCCCGGCGATCGGCGCCGCGGTCGGACGCTACCAGCTGGTGCGGCAGCTCGGCGCCGGGGCGATGGGCGAGGTCTGGGAGGCGCACGACACGACCGGGAATCACGACGTCGCGCTCAAGCTGTTGCGCCCCGAGATCGCGAGCGATCAGGAGCTGCTGCGCCGCTTCAAGAAGGAAGCGCGCGTGCTCGCGAAGGTGGGCAGCCCGTACATCGCGAACATGATCGATCTCAACGAGGATCGCGGCCTGCACTACCTCGTGCTCGAGCTGGTCGGCGGTGGCAGTGTCGGGGCGGCGCTCAAGCGGCAGGGCAAGTTCCCGGAGGCGCTCGCGCTCGCGATCGTCGCGGATGCGTGCCGCGCCCTCGGCGAGCCGCATCGTCTCGGCATCGTCCATCGCGATCTCAAGCCCGACAACATGATGTTCGTGCGCCCGGGGATCGAGCAGGAGGCCGGCGTCTCCGGTCAGGTGATCAAGCTCGGGGATTTCGGGATTGCGCGCTCGGCGGAGAGCGACACCGTCGGCACCACGCGCGCGGGCTCGGTGCTCGGCACGCCGGAGTTCATGGCGCCCGAGCAATGCCAGGGCGCGCAGGTGACGCCGGCGACCGATGTCTACGCGCTCGGCGGCTGCCTGTTCGCGCTGATCGCCGGTCGCCCGCCGTTCATCGGCGAGGGCAGCGACACGATGGGCCTGATCTTCAAGCACGTGCGGGAGCAGGCGCCGCGCCTCGATCAGGTGCAGCCGGATGCGTCGCCCGCGATCGCGGAGCTCGTCGATAGGTGCCTCGCGAAGGATCCGCAGCGCCGCTTCGCCGACGCGACGGAGCTGCTCGTCGCGATCGAGCAGCTCGCGGGCGGCTCGGCGGCGCTGATGTCGGCGCACCCCTCGCCGCCGGTGCTGAGGCCGAGCCTCGTGCAGACCTACAAGTTCGAGTGGGAGCTCCGCGCCAATCCCGAGCAGCTGTGGCCGTTCATCTCGAACACCGAGAAGATCAATCGCGCGACCGGGCTCGCACCCGTGCGCTTCGAGGTCGACGCGATCGAGGGCGCGACCATCGGCAACAATCGCATCGCCGGGCTCACGCTGAAGTGGCGCGAGCATCCGTACGAGTGGATCGAGGGCAATCGCCACGTCGTGCTGCGCGTGTTCGAGAAGGGCGTGCTGCGGTGGTACGTCGCCGAGGTCTCGCTCGAGCGGCTGCCGGGAGGTGGCACGAAGCTGCGCAACACGATCACGCTCGAGCCGCGCGGCGTGCTCGCGCGCGTGCTGTCGCGGTGGGAGATCGGGGTCAAGTACAAGCGCAAGCTCGACAAGGTCTACCTCCGTCTCGACAAGCTGCTGTCGGCGGGCGTGCCGCCGGAGATCGATCCGATCGATCCGGTCGTCGAGGTCAGCGCGGTCACCCGCACACGTGTGCAGGAGCTCGCCGGCACGCTGCATGGCCTCGGCCTCGACGAGCGCGCCGTCGAGAGTCTCGCCGCGTACGTGGTGTCGGCGTCGGATCAGGACGTCGCGCGGATCCGGCCGCTCGAGCTCGCCGCCAGGTTCGGCGTCGGCGAGGAGGCGATGATCGAGGCCTGCCTGCACGCGGCGAAGCTCGGCATGCTCGCGATGGTGTGGGACGTGATCTGCCCGTCGTGCCGGATCCCGTCGGACATCATCGAGTCGCTCGCGAAGATCGAGCAGCACGCGCGGTGCAAGACCTGTCAGATCGGCTACGACGTCGACTTCTCGCGCGCGGTGGAGCTGGCGTTCCGGGTCTCGCCCGAGCTGCGCCACGTCGAGACGCGGACGTTCTGCATCGGCGGCCCGGCGCACTTCCCGCACGTCGCCGCGCAGGTCCGGCTCGCACCGGGCGAGCGGCTCGCGCTGCAGCTCACCCTGTCACCGGGGTTCTACACGCTGCGCAGCCCGCAGCTGACGCGGATCCACGAGCTCCGCGTGACCGCCAGCGGAGGGGTGCGGCGCAGCGATCTGATCCTGTCCGAGCGCAGCGATGTCTCGCTCCTCACGGCGGGTGATCAGCTGCTCACGCTGGTCAACTCCGAGCCGCGCGAGGTGCTGGTTCGCGTCGAGCGCGCCGGCGATCGCGCCCACGCGTTGACCGCGGCGCGCGCGATGGCCACGACGGCGTTTCGCGAGCTGTTCCCCGAGCAGCAGCTCGGTCCCGGCAAGCTGATGGCGGTGGCGCAGGCCTCGCTCGTCGTCGCGCAGATCGATGGTGCGAGCGTGCTGTTCCACGATCTCGGCGATGCCAAGGCGTTTCCGGTCGCGACCCGGTTCTTCGAGCTGCTCGGCGCGCTCGCGCGCGGCTCCGGTGGGTCCCTGGTCAAGACGTTCGGCGGGCTCGCGATCGCGGCGTTCGAGCGGCCCGGTCCTGCCGTCGACGTCGCGCTCGCGCTGCAGGCGGCGATCGATGCCGATCCGACGACCACCGGGCTCGGCGTCCGCGTGGTGGTGCACCGCGGTCCGATGATGGCGCTCACACAGGGTGGCCGGCTCGACTACTTCGGCGCGAACGTCGAGCTCGCGATCTCGCTGTCGTCGACCGTGCCGCCGGCCGTCGTCGGCGTGACGCAGGCGGTGGTGCAGGAGATCGAGGTCGATCGGCGTCTCACCTCGATCGAGCAGCTCGGCATGCACCCGATTCCGGGAGGCAGCTGGCTCGTCCAGCTCAAGCCGCCGCGCGGGTCGGCCCGCCTGCTGGCCACCGGCGATGACGTCCGGACGCTAGTCGAATGACGGTGCGGTGCGCGGCTCGGGCAGCGACTTGCGCCCCTGCGTGCTGACGCGATAGGCGACGTTGCGCGCGCGCATGATGTTGCCGAGCGGTCGCAGATCCTCGCGGGCGTGCCACGGATCGAAGGCGAGCTTCTCGACGAGCTCGGTCACCTTCTCGCCGCGCGGCGACTTCGGATCCTGGACCGGCAGCGTCAGCTTGCCGACGGTGACCCACGGCGAGTCCCACTCGACGGAGGAGTCCTCGATCGGCGTCGACGCGGGATCCCGGTAGAACCGGACCTGGAAGTCGTAGCTGACCGCGCTCTTGCGCAGGTGCTCCGCGAGATCGTCGCCGAGCTGGGTCGGGGTCGCGAGCTTGACCGGCGACGGCGGCTGCGTGGCCGTGAAGGCGTACTGCACGGCGTACGGGCCGTACTTGATCGGCAGCGCGCTGTAGAACGAGGTCGCGGCGAGCGGCGTCTGCGGTGCCTTGAGCCCGGCGAGCGCGCGCTTGATCAGCTTGATGCCGTTGATCGGACCGAGGCTGCCCATCAGCCGCAGCGGCAGCAGCGCGGGCGTGTTGCTCGCGCGGACGATCGCCATGAACTCGTGGGTGTTGCGCATCGGCACCACCGAGGTGCGGATCGCGAGGAAGTCCTGCGTGGTCTCGTCCTCGAGTCCCGGGATCACCTTCTTGCCGTCGACGCCGAACAGCTTGACGGCGACACCGCGGACGTCGAGCTTCTTGTCGGACTGGCGGCGGCCGGCGCCGTTCGAGAACCGCACGAGCGCGCGATAGGTCTTCGGCGTGGCGAACATCCCGACCTTCGCCTCCTCGGGCGCGCTCGCGAGCACCTCGAACTCCGCCTCGACGCCGAGGTTCGCCTTGGAGTGCAGCGCGCGGTCGACGCCGCCGCGCTTGCTCTGCATCGCACCGAGGTACGCCGCGTGGCGCTCGAATTCCGTCGCCTCGTCGGCGGGGATCACTTCTTTCCAGTCCGAAGCCGGCATGCGCCGGACTGTATCAGGCGAGCCGCGGAGCGCAGCGCGACCGCGAGCTTCTCGGGGCCGACGGAGCTTCAGTTACAGCGCGCCTGCGTGCAGCTGTTCCACTCCTCCGGACACTGCGACGCCACGCACGTCGGATCGCCCCAGCAGTCGTGGCGATTGACGCAGACCACGAAGCTCGACAGCGCCTCGGCCGATCCGGCGCAGGCGTCGGTGACGCACTGCTGTCCGCCGACCCAGTTGTCGACCCCGGCGTCGACCATGCAGTCGACGGTCTGCTCGCACGTCCTGGTGCCCTCGAGCACCGGCCCGGAGCCGTCGGCGAGGCAAAGCTCGGCGTCGAGCGGGAGCCGTGGCCAGTAGCCGCCGACCAGCACGCACATCTCGTCGGTCTCGGCGGACGGGCCCTCGATGACGA
>Ga0075163_10009871_pt1 | contig 12506 bp, 9 predicted proteins | sample JI1023141ADNA_FD_71478 | JGI IMG/M metagenome (GOLD analysis project Ga0075163, IMG submission 71478) | Wastewater effluent complex algal communities from Wisconsin, to seasonally profile nutrient transformation and Carbon sequestration -... | ecosystem: Engineered > WWTP > Effluent > Algae...
CATGACGGGCGAGGTGCACGGCGAGAATGTGCCGCCGCCCGAGGATTCGAAGAAAGAAGATCCGCCGCGCAACCCACCCTTGCTCGATCCGGGGGATACTGCTCCGGAAGTGCTGGATCGGCTTCGCCATGTCACCTATCGCCTCGATCTGCCACCCGCCTGGCGCTCCGACCCCCGTCGGATCTTGGTCTGCCCGGTGACCCCGAAGTAGCGCCACCGCCCCCTGGCGCTAACCCGATCTCTGCGTTGCGCAGCTACGCTTCCCCGCGAGAAGGGATGCAGGGGATCGGGAGGTTTGCGTGCACAGCGCAGAGGTGATTCGACTCGTGGCTGGGGTGGCCTTGCCCCTGCTGGTGGCCGTTCCGGCGGTGCTGTGGTTTCGCCGGCGCCGTCGCGATGAGATCTTCCAGGGGATCACCCCAGGTGAGCTCCCGGCATACGGGCAGCAGGTCACCCGCGAACGGGTGCCTCGCGGACGGCAGGAGTGGCAGGGCACCGTTGCCGTTCGGTTCAGCCCGCCGGACGGACTGACGCCGGGGCTCGTCGGAACCGTCATCGATGGGCAGGCCAATGTTGTCGACGTCAGCGCCACGTTGATCGATCTCGCCGTGCGCGGCTACCTGCGCCTGCACGCCGAGCCCGCCGATCCGAGCGCGCCCCCGCCGCCGCGCGGTCCCGCACCCAAGAAGGCCCCCAAGGCCAGCAACCACGATTGGCGCCTGACCCGCCTGCCCGACCCCGCGGGCGACGCCCTTTTGCCGGTGGAAAGCGCTCTGCTCCAGGCAGTTTTCGCCTATGGCCCCGATGTGACGCTGCGCGAACTCAAGGCGCGCGGCTTCGATCTGACGATGCGCGAGGCGCAGATCGGGCTCTATCGGGAGGTCGTGGACCGCCGGTGGTACACCAAGCATCCCCGCGACCGGAACCGCCGCCTCGGCTGCCTCGGACTGCCACTTGGGCTCATCGCCCTCGGGTGCGGTGCGTATGCCGTGCTCCACGCCGGACCGGCGCTGCCACGCCATACCCTGCTCGCCTTCGCTGCGGGGCTCGGGCTTGCCGCCCTCCTGCTGCTGTGGGGTGGTCGTGGGCGCACCCCGCGCACGGCCGAGGGCACGGCGGTGCGGATTCAGGCCCTCGGCTTCCGGGAGTATCTGACCAAGGCGGAGGCTAACCAGATCCGGTTCGAGGAAGCCACCGACCTCTTCTCTCGCTATCTGCCCTATGCGATGGTCTTCGGCGTCGCCGACCGGTGGGCCAAGACCTTCGGCGAAGTCGCCGCCACCGCGCAAATGCAGGGGATCGGGGATGCCTTCTTCGATCTGACCTGGATCGACGGGCTCGGGGTGCTCGACGGGCTCGGGGAGCTGGGATCGGGTGTATGGGGTGGGCTCGACGGCCTCGGCGGCTTCACCGGCGACCTCGACCTGCCCGACCTCGATCTCGCGGACGGGTTGAGCGATATCGCCGACGGGGCCGGGGACTTCCTCTCCTCCGCGGGTGATCTGCTCGACTTCGGTGACGGGTGTGGCGGCTGCGATGGCTGCGACCTGGGGTTCTAGGCCGCGTCGCTGGGCTCGCTGCTGAGCGCCGCCACGACGCCGACAATCGCGATCACCAAGACGGGCAGCCCGACGAGCATCCCCCACGTGCGAATGGCGGTGAAGGTAACCGGAATGAGGAGCGCGTTAAGCACCAGCGTGGCCATCCGTGGCCAGGACTGCCCCCGCAACCAGCCGCGGGCCAGGCTCGCGAGAATGCCGGCGCCAACGATGAAGAGCGCGATGGAGGCCAGCGCCCGGCCGAAGTCGGCCTCGTCGTGCCGGCCGAGCCCCACGGCATACACCCCGGCGAGAGCGACCAGGGCGAGGGCTTCGAGGGCGAGCACTGCCGCCGCCACCACCGGCCAGCGCGAGGGCGCGCGGTCGGGGTGAGCAGTTGGCGGATCGGAACTCATGGGTTCAGCCTAATTATTGAAGCGGGAACAAAAAATGGGGCCAAACCATTGGCAATGAGGTGGTCGGTCCCTGACAATAGTGAGTCGATCACCTTCGACCCCCACCGGTCCGGGTCGGACGGCCTGAACCCGGGCCGGCTGTCGCTGCGACCAAACGCACCTTAAGGAGCCCGCTTCATGGATTGGCGCGATCGCGCGGCATGTCTGGACGAGGATCCCGAGCTCTTCTTCCCCATCGGGAACACCGGGCCGGCGATCCTGCAGATCGAGCAGGCCAAGGCCGTCTGCCGTCGCTGCGAAGTGATCGACACCTGCCTGAAGTGGGCGATCGAGTCCGGTCAGGACTCCGGTGTCTGGGGTGGGCTCTCCGAGGACGAGCGCCGCGCCCTCAAGCGCCGCAACGCCCGCGCCCGCCGCGCCGGCTGACGCCGCGCAACCCACACCGCGAGACCCGACAAAAGACGTCGAGTGGGGGCATACTCCCCACTTTCCGCCGATAAGCGAGTCATTAGCCCCAACTCGACACCGCAGCAGACGACCGCGCCTGGGCGCCGCCCCCCGACCGTCAGCCCGGAGCTCAGGGCTCTAGAGTTCAGGACTCCAGGGGGCGCAGGCGGGCAAAGAAGCGAACCCGGGTGCCGCGCGGCTCGAGATCCTCCCAGCGGATCGAGCCGCGCAGCCCCTGCACCAAGGAGTTGACGATTTGGGTGCCGAGGCCCGCCTTACCGGGCCGGAAGCCGGCCGGGATGCCCGCACCGTCGTCGATGATCGAGACCTGCAGCACATCGCCGTCGGCCTCCTCGTGCGGCTCCCGGATCACCTCGAGGCGCACCGTGCCGCCCTGCTCGCGCAGACCGTGCTCGATCGCGTTCTGCACCAACTCGCTGACGATCAGCGCCAGCGACATCGCATCTTCGGCGCGGAGCCGGCCAAAACTGCCCTCCATGTGGGAGGCGATGGGCCGGTCCGTGGTGGCCACCTCGACCACGGCCTGTAGCCCGCGCCGGGCGATCTCGTCGAAGTCGACGGTTTCATCGAAACCGTGTGACAGGGTCTCGTGCACGGTTGCGATCGTCCCGACGCGGCGCACGGCCTCACCGAGCGCATCCCGGCCCCCGCCCTCGGGCAGCCGCCGGGCTTGCAGGCGCAGCAGGGCCGCGACCGTCTGCAAGTTGTTCTTGACCCGGTGATGGATCTCGCGGATCGTCGCCTCCTTGGAGAGCAGTTCGCTCTCGCGCCGGCGCAATTCGGTGACATCGCGCAGCAGGATCAGTGCGCCCACGCGCTCACCGGCCTCGGTCAGCGGCAGCGCACGCAGCGCCACTGCTGCTGAGCGGGTCGTGACATCGGCCCGCCAGGCCGCCCGGCCCATCGCCACCATCGCCAAGGCCTCATCCACCGGCGCCTCATCGCGCAACGCATTGGCGATCACGGTCGCGAGCTGCTCTCCGATTACCTCACCCTTGTGCCCCAGCCGGTGGATGGCGCTCATGGCGTTGGGGCTGGCATACATGGCCACGCCGTCGACGCTGAGGTGCACCACGCCGTCACTGACCCGAGGCGCCCCCCGCCGCACGCCCGTCGGGGCGCTCGGAGAGGGCCACTCCCCCGCCGCGATCATCCGCACCAGGGCGGCGGCCAGGCCTTGATAGCTCAGCTCAAGACGACTCGGGGTGCGCAGCGCCGTCAGATTCGTATGCCGTGTGACGATCCCCGCGATCTGCTCCCCGATGCGCAGCGGCACCGCCTCTTCGCGAATCGCGTGGTCGTGATCGAGGATCGGTCCGCCACGGCGCTGGAGTTCGCCGTGCTCGCGGGCGCGGTCGAGCAAGCGCGCCCGATCCCCCACCGCCGGATGCCCGACGATGTCCTCGAAGAAGACCATCTGGCCGGTGTTCGGGCGCACGTGCGCGACCGCCCGCCACTCCCCGTCGCGCATCCGCACCCACAGCACAAGGTCGGCGAAGGAGAGGTCGGACAGCAACTGCCAGTCGCCGAGCAGCATATGGATGTGCTCGATCTCCCGCTCGGAAAGATCTGACTCGCGATGCAACTGCTCTGCGAGAAGGCTGGCCACGGTCACGCAGCCTAACGCGCGCGAGCCCTCATCGTTCGGTTGCGCCTGCCCGCACCACGCTTCGCAAGGTCCGCAAAGCCACCGACAGGGCCGCGATGCTCGGCTTGTCGAGGCGATCGACACCGGCCAGCGACCGTTGGGCTCGCTCGATCGTCTCCTTGTGCGCCGTCATCCACCGCTCGGTCAGGCGCCCGGCATCGTGCTCATCGGCTGGTGCACCGTCGAGCACGGCCATCGTGATGTTCTCCAAGATTCCATAGAGGTCATCACGCAAGGCGCCTCGGGCCAGGGCATCCCAGTTGTCCTCGCGGGAAAGCTGGGTGATCTTGCCGAGCAGCGCATCCACCCGAAGTCGTTCCGAGACATGGAAATAGAGCGAGGCCACGACTTCCGGATCGCGGGAGCGCTCGGCACTGATGTCGGCGATATCGAGCAAGGAGAAGGTGTCGAGCAGGGCGGCGCAGGTGCGCGCCAGGTCCTCCGGCACCCCCTGATCCACCAGCTTCTGGGTCGAGCGGTGCAGCCGCTGGGCCTCGGTGCCGACCAGCAGGTCGGACAATTGCGGGGTCAGGGCACGCACCACCGGCTGATAGCGCTCGATCTCCGACGTGATGTCCAGCGCCGCCGGCCGCGAAGTGACGAACCAGCGCACCGCCCGATCGAGCAGCCGCCGCATCTCCAGATAGAGCTTCGTCTGCACCTGGGTCGGGACCTGATTGTCCAGCGCCTCAACCCGCGGGAAGTAGTCCCGCAGTCCGAAGACCTCCCGGACGATCACGAAGGCGCGGGCGATCTGCTCGATGCTGGCGCCGGTCTCCTCCGCGGCTCGGAAGGCGAAGGTGATGCCGCCGCGATTGACCAGCGAGTTGGAGATCGCGGTCGCGATGATCTCGCGCCGCAGCGGATGGGCGGCGATCGCCTCGGCATACCGCTCGCCGAGAACGGCCGGGAAGTAGCGCACGACGCAGGATGCCAGCCACGGGTCGTCGGCGAAGCGCGACGTCAGCAGGGCCTGCTTCAAGGTCAGCTTGCTGTAGGCCACCAAGACCGCGAACTCCGGGGAGACCAGACCGCGGTTCTGCTCCATCCGATCGGCCAGTTCGGCGTCGCTGGGCAAGAACTCCAAGGCCCGATCGAGCCCGCCGTGCTCCTCCAACTCGTGGATCAGGCGGATGTGCACCGGCAGCATCGCGCGCTGCTGGGCGCGCGCATTGCCCAGCAGCACGTTCTGCTCGTAGTTGTCGAGCAAGACCTTGGCGGCGATGTCGTCGGTCATCGATGCGAGCAGTTCATCGCGGGCCGGCAGGTCCAGTCCGCCCTCGCGCATGACCTGCCCGAGCAGGATCTTGATGTTGACCTCGTGATCGGAGGTGTCCACACCGGCGGAGTTGTCAATGGCATCGGTGTTTAAGCGCACCCCGGCCAGGGCCGCTTCAACCCGGCCGCGCTGCGAGAGCCCGAGATTGCCGCCCTCGCCCACGACCGTGACCCGCAACTCCTTGCCATTGACCCGGATCGCGTCATTGGCGCGGTCACCGATCTCGGCATTCGTCTCATCCGATGCCTTGACATAGGTGCCGATACCGCCATTCCACAGCAAGTCCACCGGCGCCAACAAGATCGCGTGGATCAACTGCGCGGGGGTCATGGACGTGACGGACTCCCCGAGCCCGAGCACGGTGGCCACCTGCGGCGTGATCGGCACCGACTTCGCCGTCCGCGGATAGACGCCGCCGCCCTCGCTGATCAAGCCCGTGTCATAGTCCGCCCAGGACGATCCCGGCAGGTCGAACATCCGGCGGCGCTCGGCATACGAACTCGCGGCCTCGGGGTCGGGGTCTAAGAAGACGTGCCGGTGATCAAAGGCGGCGACGAGGCGGATGTGCTCGGAGAGCAGCATCCCGTTGCCGAAGACATCCCCGCTCATGTCGCCCACGCCCACGACCGTGAAGTCCTGCGTCTGGGTGTCCACCCCGATCTCGCGGAAGTGGCGCTTGACCGATTCCCACGCACCGCGTGCGGTGATGCCCATCGCCTTGTGGTCATAGCCGCTGGACCCGCCGGAGGCGAAAGCGTCGTCGAGCCAGAAACCGTAGTCCTGCGAGACGCCATTGGCGATATCGGAGAAGGTCGCGGTGCCCTTGTCGGCCGCGACGACGAGATAGGAGTCGTCGCCGTCGTGGCGCACCACGCGCGGCGGCGCCACGATGGTGGTGCCATCGCGGTTGTCGGTCAGATCGAGCAGTCCGGAGATGAACAGCTTGTATGCCGCGATCCCCTCCGCGCGCCAGCCATCGCGGTCCTGCTGCGGGTCGGGCAGTCGCTTGGCATAGAAGCCGCCCTTGGACCCCGTCGGCACGATGACGGCATTCTTGACCATCTGCGCCTTGACCAGGCCGAGGATCTCGGTCCGGAAGTCCTCGCGCCGGTCACTCCAGCGCAACCCGCCGCGGGCCACCGGCCCGAAGCGCAGGTGCACGCCCTCGACGCGCGGGCTATAGACCCAGATCTCGTATGCCGGGCGGGGCGCCGGCAGGTCGGGAACCTTGGTCGGGTCGAGCTTGAGCGAGAAATAGTCCTTCGGCGCACCATGCTCATCGACCTGGAAGTGGTTGGTGCGCAAGGCCGCGAGGATAACCCCCCGGCAGGCGCGCACGATCCGGTCCTCGTCCAAGGAGGTAACCTCGTCGAGAGCGGCCGCGATGCGGGTGAGGATCTCCTGCTGCGCGGCCTCCCGGTCGCCCTCTCGATCGGGATCGAAGCGGGCCTCGAAGAGCGCCACCAGATCCGCGGCGATTCGCCAGTTGTGCACCAAGGCGCGGTGCACATAGGGCTCGGAGAAGGCCGACTGCGTCTGGCGGATGTATTTGGTGATCGCCCGCAGAGCCACAACTTGACGCCACGACAGTTGCGCCCGCAGGACCAGCGCGCCGAGCCCGTCCGACTCCGCCGAACCATCCCAGACCGCCGCCACCGCGGCCTCGAAGAGTTCCCGCAGCCGGGCGTGCGTCATCGAGTCCCACAGGTCGTCCGCGGGCGCGCGCAGGCCGAAGTCATAAACGAACATGGCGGTCCCGTCGCCGCGGGTCACCTCATACGGCCGCTCGTCGACGACCTCGAGCCCCATGCCGGTGAAGAGCGGCAGGACGCGAGTCAGGGAGATCGGGGCGCGCCGGAAGACCTTGAATCGACGGATCGACTCACTCTGCTGCGGCGGCTTGTAGAGGGCGAAGGAGGTGCTGGTTTCATCGGTGAGCGACTCCAGGCGGCGCAGGTCGGCGAGCGCCTGACCGACGCCGAAATCCTCCTTGTATGCCGTGGAGAAGGCCCGCTCATAGAGGCCTCGCAGCGGCGCCGCCGCCTCCTCCCCGAGCACGGCGACGGCCGCCTCGGCGAAGTCCTCATCCCAGGTGCGGGTGGCCGCGACGATCTGGGCATTGAGGTCATCGATGTCGACCTCGGGCAGCGGCTGGCTCGGGTCGAGAGCTAGGACGTAATGCACCCGGGCCAGCGTCGATTCCGCCACGCGGGCGGTGTATTCGACATTGGTGGCCCCGAGCGCGTCGCGCAAGATGGACTCGATCCGCAGGCGCACGGCGGTGGTGTAGCGGTCGCGCGGGATATAGACGATGGCGGCGACGAAACGCCCAAAATCGTCGGGGCGCAAGAAGACTCGGGCCCGGCGCTTGTCCGCGATCGAGAGGACCGCGGTCGTGACGTCGATGAGCTGTTCGACATCGGCTTGGAAGAGTTCATCGCGCGGATAGTCCTCCAAAACCCCGAGGAGATCCTTGCCGGAATGCGAATCCGGGGCGAACCCGGCCCCCGCCATCACGGCCTGGACCTTCTCTCGCAGGAAGGGCACGCGGACCACCGACTCGGCATACGCGCTGGCGGTGAACAGGCCGAGGAAGCGACGCTCCCCGCAGACCTGGCCATGGGCGTCGAAGACCTTGACGCCGACATAGTCCAGGTGGGCCGGGCGGTGGACGGTGGATCGCGAATTGGCCTTGGTGACAAAGAGCGCGCGCGGCTCGCGCGCCTTGGCCAAGACGGCGCCGGTGAGTGCCGGCCGATCAGCATTCATCGGCGGGTCCGGGCGCAGCAGACCGAGCCCGGTGCCTGGCACCGGAACCAAGCCGGTGCCGGCGGGCACCTCGCCGAGGTCGTAGTCTCGGCAGCCGAGGAAGGTGAAGTGGTTGTCGGCAAGCCACTCGAGCAGGTCGGCGGCTTGCGTCACTTCCGCGGCCGGCACGGCGGCCGGCGGGTTGGCCCGCAGGTTCTCGGCCACCTCCCGCGCCCGCTCGCGCATCTTGCTCCAGTCCTCGACGGCTTCGCGCACATCGGAGAGAACGGCTCGCAGCCGGGTGACGATCTCCTCCCGGTCCGGGGCATCGCTCTCCCGGTCGATCTCGAGATGGATCCACGATTCGGGGATGGCCCCGACGACATTCGCGCTCTCGCCCCGGGTCTCTGATGCCTCGCCGAGGACCTCTCGCAACGAACCGGTGGCATCGCGTTCAACGGTCATGACGGGATGGATGACCTCGTGGATGCCGCGTCCCATCTGCTGCAATTCGGCGCGCACCGAGTCGACAAGGAAGGGCATGTCGTCGGTGACGACCCGCACGATGGTGTGCTCGACGCCAGCGCCCAGCGGCGGCGTCACGCACTCGATATTGGCGACGCCGACGGGTCGCTCCTGCGCCAAGGTGCGATGCGATCGCACGAGGTCGAGCAGGTCTTGCGGGGTCCGGGCGATCAGATCCTCCGCGACCGCATGTCGGAAATAGGCCTCGATGAGCGCCGGCCCGATCGGTGGCCCGCCGGAGGTCTCGGCCAACTGGCAGACCTCGGCAATGGCGTCGATACGCTTCTGGTCTTCCTCGGACGTGGTCGGCACGCTGGCAATCCCTCGCAGATCGAAGTGGGGGGCGTCCTTGCCCCGGTGCTCTCGACTGTATCGACCCGAGGCGGGCCAAGCCATTCCGGGGTTGTGGATAACTATCGGGAGTCGATGACGACACGGCGTAAAGTTGCAGGCATGTCCCCAGATCCTGCCGCTGACCTGGGTCGTCACCTCAGCGACCTGGCCCGGTGCTGTGATGCCGCGGTCGAGGACCTCATCGTGGCCATGCCGCTGCTCGGCGATGGTGCCATGCAAGTTGCCTTGGACGATTGCCTGGACGCCCTGATGGATGCCTTGCGGATGCTTGCCGCGACGAGCCGTGAGAATGCCGCACGCCTGCCCGTTGCGCCCGTGCGCCGGGTCGGCGCGGTGGACCTCCGGTGACCACCGATCCCGCGTCTCTGGCCGCCACCGCGAGCATCCTGCGCCGGCTGTCCGGGTCGATCACCGCAATGTCGGAGTCGATCGCCGCAGCGAGCGACGCCGACAATCACCAATTGCCCGTGTCGGCCCGCCGCGCCGCCCGCGACCTCGGCGCCGCCGGCGCGGAGCTGGCGACGATCACCGCCGCTTTGGAGGAGCAGGTGACGCGCGCGGCATACCAGCACGCGCAGCGGATGCACCAAGCCCGGATGCTGACGGACGCGGCCACCGCCGCCGGCTTAGTCGTCATCGATGGTGCCGTGGAGATCCTGCCGGGGATCCGCGGCGTCGCCGACCCCGCGGCGGTGGCTCTGCGCACGGAAGCTCTCGGGACGCTTCAGGACCAGGCTGCTGGGCTCACGCAGGCCGCCGCGACCGAGGATGCCGCGCTGCACGACATCCTGGGCGATATCGCTGCGTCGGCGATGCACCTCGCGGATCGCCTGCGCTGAACCGGCCAGCGATCACGCACGGCACGGGCCGGCGTGGTTGCTCACGCGGTGAGCCACTCCTTAAGGATCTGGGCTTCAAGGTCGAAGCCATGCTTGATCGCCGGAGCGGCCGCTTTCTCGACCTTGCCCCCGAGGAAGGGGATGGCGGCCTTGAGGTCGGCGTCCAGGCTTTGGTGGGTCCCGGCGGCGCTCGGACGGATCGTCAGCGTGCCCCTGAGGGTCACCGGCGCGCCGTCGACCTGGATGTCGATGCGGGCCGAGCGCGATCCGTCCGGCCCGGCAGGTCCCCAGTCTTGGGTTTCGTTGACGACCAGGTGACCGCCCATGATCGAGCGCACCGCATCGGGCAGATTGTCCGTCGGCATCGAGCGCGTGGTCGTGATCACCGTGCGCCCAGCCTGTTCGTCGATGGCGACCGAATGCTCGGCCGGGCTGGTCCGCAGGCACTTCTCGTCCTGGAATTGCGTCGTCGCTCGCATCGCGAAGACCGCGTCGGGGGCGGCGGGCAAGTCGGCGGACTCGGAGATCTTCATGAGGGTTCAAGATAGTGGGTGAGCCCGCGAAAACTCATGACATGTGGGGATATTCGTGCCGCGTCGGAGGCACGAACGTCTCTTTGATGGCTCGCGGGGAGGTCCACCGCGTCAGGTTGAGCAAGGACCCGGCCTTGTCATTGGTGCCCGACGCGCGAGAGCCACCGAAGGGTTGCTGGCCGACGACCGCGCCGGTCGGTTTGTCGTTGATATAGAAGTTGCCGGCCGCGAACCGCAGGGCCGCGCTCGCCTCGGCAATGACGTTGCGGTCGGCGGCGAGGATCGAGCCGGTCAGGGCATATGGCGCGGCCGACTCCATCGCTGTCATGACGCTGCGGAACTGGCGGTCGGGATAGACGTGCACCGCCAACAGCGGACCAAAGTATTCGGTCGTGAAGATTTCATCCAGCGGGTCGTCGCCCACGAGGACGGTGGGGCGCACAAAATAGCCGTCGGTGTCGTCATACGTGCCGCCGGCGAGCACCGAGATGCCGGGACGAGCGATCGCCCGGTCGATCGCGGACGCATTGCGCGCAAAGGAGCGCGCGTCGATGACGGCCCCCATGAAGTTGCGGAAGTCGCGGACGTCGCCTTGCTGCAGGCCGGTGGTCAGGTCGGCCAGGTCGTCCTTGATCACCTTCCACAGCGAGCGCGGCACATAGGCGCGGGAGGCGGCCGAACACTTCTGCCCCTGGAATTCGAAGGCACCGCGGATCAAGGCGGTCCGCAGCACATCTGGGTCGGCGCTGGGGTGGGCGAGCACGAAGTCCTTGCCGCCGGTCTCGCCGACCAGCCGCGGATAGGTGCGATAGCCCTCCAGGTTGCTGCCGACTTCGCGCCACAGGTGTTGGAAGGTGGCCGTTGAGCCGGTGAAGTGGATGCCGGCCAGATCCCGGTGTGCGAGAGCGACTTCGGAGACCTTCAGGCCGTCACCGGTGACCATATTGATGACGCCCGGCGGAAGTCCCGCGGCCATGAGCAGGTCCATCGTCAAGCTCGCCGCGAGTTGCTGGGTGGGGCTGGGCTTCCAGAGCACCGTATTGCCCATCAGGGCCGGGGCGGTCGGCAGGTTGCCGGCGATCGCCGTGAAGTTGAAGGGCGTGATGGCATAGACGAAGCCTTCGAGCGGGCGATGATCGAGCCGGTTCCAGACGCCGGGACTGTTGGCGCTCGGTTGCTCGGCGAGCACTTGCGTGCCGAAGTGCACATTGAAGCGCCAGAAGTCGATCAGTTCGCAGGCGCTATCGATCTCCGCCTGATAGCAGGTCTTGGACTGCCCGAGCATCGTCGCGGCATTGATCGTCGCGCGCCACGGGCCGGCGAGCAGGTCAGCTGCCTTGAGGAAGATCGCGGCGCGATCGTCATACGACAAGGCGCGCCAGCCTGGGGCGGCGGCTGCGGCCGCATCGATCGCGGCGCTCGCCTGCGCGGTCCCGGCATTGCGCAAGCGGCCGACGACCTCGCGATGCGCGTGCGGTTGGCGCACGGGGATCCAGGCCCCGGTGCCGGCCACCTCGACTCCCCCGATGACATGGGGCAGGTCGCGACATTCGCCGCCGAGCCGTTCGAGCGCGGCGAGCAATTCCCCCCGCTCAGGACTGCCAGGCGCATAATCGCGCACGGGCTCGTTGATGGGGGTGGGGACCTGGCTGATGGCATCCATAAGAGACTCCTCGGCGGCCGGCTGGTGCGTGCCCACCTCACCCTAGCGAGCCGCACCGCCCCTGGGCGCGGGCATGGTCGACCAGGTCTGTCAGGTCAGCAATCCGGTGACGTGGGCGGCCTCCGTGATGTCGTACCACAGCAGGTCGGCCTCCGGCCCCGGTTCCTCGCCGATATGCAGAGAGACTGCCTCGCGGCGCAGCACCGGACGCTCGATCGTCGTCGCGGTGCCGCTGGCCGGCCAGGCCATCTCGCTCTCCGGCAGGTCGATCGCGAGGATCGCCACCCGCCGGACCGGCCCCGCCCGTTCGGCGCCCGCGGCGACGGCGTCGAGGAAGGCAAGATATTCACGCTCCTCCTCATCGGCGCGCGGGGTAGCCGCGGCGAAGGCCGGCGATACGCCATACGCGAGGGCGCCGGCCGCCAGGCTCCCCTCGGCCAGGAGGTGATCGAGGTCGTCACCGTCGATCGGGAGGTAGAGGCGTTGGAGGGTCAT
>Ga0075163_10009872_pt1 | contig 12505 bp, 3 predicted proteins | sample JI1023141ADNA_FD_71478 | JGI IMG/M metagenome (GOLD analysis project Ga0075163, IMG submission 71478) | Wastewater effluent complex algal communities from Wisconsin, to seasonally profile nutrient transformation and Carbon sequestration -... | ecosystem: Engineered > WWTP > Effluent > Algae...
CGTTGACAGGAGGTGGCGCAATCTCAACTCGATAGTTTCCTGCCGGCAGATTATCGAACCGGTAGTAGCCATTGCTGTCGGTGGTCTGCGTTGCAACACCCGGTACTGGTGTGCCCGTACCGTCAAGTAGGGTGACGGTGACGCCCACCAGACCTACTTCAGCGTTGTTAAGCAGACCGTCGTTGTTGGTGTCTACCCACACGCGGTTACCCAAGCTGTAGCTTGGCGCGAAACCAAAGTCCACATTCGGTTGTGCGGTGGTGCCGGTAGCGTTGGTCGGGATGCTGTTGACACCCGAGGCCGTGCCCGCGCCGAGCGTGAAGTTAACGCTTGGCGTGATACCGGCACTTGCAGCTGCCGTACCGACACCGCTGTCGTCGCTGTTCACGCCGAGAGGCGTGGTTTCGCTCGCAGCGGCTGCGGCGGAGCTCAACAGGTTGATGAGCGGTGTGTTCACGCTTGCCGTGGCTTGCGGGATACGGACTTGGTAGTCAGTGCCCGGTACCAGTGGTTTGCCGTTGGCGACACCCGTGCTATCGGTACCCTGCGTGAACAGGTAGTTACCGCTGCCATCGGTGGTGGTGACCGCTACCAAGGTCGAGCCTTTGTAGAGTTCAACACGTACGCCGGTGATGCCCGCTTCGCCGGCGTCGAAGATGCCGTTGTTGATGTTGGCTGGAGTGGCGCCGGCGTTGCCGTCGTCTTTCCAGACCAAGTCGCCGACCGATAGCTTGTAGAAGCCGAAGTCGATGGTCATGTTGTTGTTGGCGTCGATCGAAGTCGTGGTACCCACGCCGTCGTTGTCGCCCGTGGCCGATTCGTTAAGCGGCTGCAAACCAGCGCCCAGCGTAATTGTGGCGCTGCTGATGCCAGCAACCGTTGGGTCGGCGGCGTCCACACCTTTGTCGGTGGCGTCCGTGGTGGTGGTTCCCGTGAGGGCACCTGCACCGCTGGAGTTGTTGTAGCCAGCCAACGGTTTCTGACCAGCTGCAAGACCCGCTGGGCTGCCCGCTGCGGTTACTTGACCGGCAGTAATACCGATCCAGTTTTCCTTAGCGACGCGGACAGTGTAGTTGCCGGTTCCGAGGCTCTCGAAGATGTACTCGCCTGTCGGACCAGTGGCTTTGGTTTGAATCACCACGCCATTGCCGTCAAGAAGCTCAACGAGGACATTCGGCACAGTAACTTCGCCTGCGTCTAGCACGCCGTTGTTGTTGGTGTCGTACCACACGCGGTTACCAATCGCGAAGCCTGGCGCGAAACCGAAGTCCATGCGTGGCTGATCTGTCGTGCCGTTGACTTGGTTTGGCGTGGAGCCGATTGCCGTGCCGCCCGGCGTCAGCGCTACCGCAGTCGACGTCGTCGCAGCAGTGGTCAACGCGATGCCTACGCCGTTGTCTTGGCTGTCGGCATTGGTGCGTCCACCGGCCGTATCCGCGGAGCTGGTTGCGCCAGCGATCGGAGTTTGGTTCGGCGGGATGTTGATGGTGTAGTTGCCCGGCAGGATCGGTTGTCCGTTTGGCGTGCCGGCTGTACCTACGGCTGGTACCGAGGTGAGCTGGTTGAAGCTGTAGTTACCGCCGCCGCTGGTGAGCGTTTGCGCAACGACGTTACCGTTGCTGTCCACCAGTTGTACGGTGACGCCATCGAGGCCCGGCTCCGAGCCGTTCCGGATGCCGTCGTTGTAGACGCCACCACCCGAGCCACTGTCGCTCCAAACAAGGTTACCTACGCTCAGACGGTAGAAGCCAAAGTCAATCGTGAGATTGTCGTTAACGTTACCGGCGGCGCTGGTTGGCGGTGTACCAATGGTGGCACCCGTTTCCGTGGTGTCGCCAGTGCCGACCGTTGACGATCCCAGCAGGATGTCCGCGCTGCTCACACCGCTCGCCGTGTAGGCGGCAGCTTGTTGCGCAGGCGTACCCGTTGGGTCGGTGCCGTGATCCTTGTGGTTGTCAGCCGTAGCAAATGTTGCACCGGCGTTTGTCGCGCCAGCAGAGTTGGCGTAACCCGCGAGCGGCTGTCCCGAGCCCCAATTGCTTGCGGCAACGCGAACGCGGAAGGTGCCAGCAGGCAGGTTGTCGAACAGGTAGTAGCCACCGTTGGCCGTCAGCTGTTCAATCGGCAAACCAGTATTGGTCGCGGTTGGCGTGTTGTCCGTGGCGGAAGTGCGATAGAGCTTCGCACCTGCGCTGTTGGTCAGTTCAACCAGAACACCGTTAATAGGCTGTTCAGCCGCATCAATGACGCCATTGTTGTTGGTGTCGTACCAGACTCGGTTACCCAACGCGAAGCTCGGTACGAAGCCGAAGTCCATGTCAGGCTTGTGGCTAGTGCCGTTGTCGACGTTGGTTTGCGCGCGACCGTAGGTGTTGTTGGCGTTGGCCGATGCTCCCGTCGAGCTGACGCCCAGCGTGAAGGCAGCCGACACAGTCGCGGTGCTGTCCGCACTTGCGATGCCCAGGCCTTTATCGCCATCGTCCAGCGTGTTTTTGTCAACGGAATTCACAGTGGGCTGCGATGCCGGTGTCGCACTGCTCTTCGTTCCCGCGAGTATCGTTTGGCCCGCAGGAATATTGATGGTGTAGTCAGCACCGGCCACGAGCGGTTCGCCCGTGCCTACGCCTGCACCGTTGGTCTGCTGGGTAAAGATGTAGTTGCCGCCGCCATCAGTGGTCGTCACAGCCACGACTGTGGTGCCCTTCAGCAGCTGTACGGTTACACCTTGAATAACGGGTTCGCCAGCCTCCCTGATGCCGTTGTTGTAGTTAGCCGGTACGCCTGCGCCATTGTCCAACCAGACCGTGTCGCCTACCGTCAGACGGTAGAAGCCAAAGTCAACGGTCAAGTTGTCGAATGCGTCGCCGAGCGTGGCGTTTGCGCCAGCACCCGTTGCACCTGCGTCGACTTCACCGGTCGGCTGCAAGCCGATGCCGAGCGTGACGTTGGCCGATTTGACGCCAGCGGCTGCGTAGGTGCCCGCTGGGTCAATACCATGATCGGTATTGTTTGGCGCGGTGGCCCCCGTGGAGCTTTGATAGCCGGCAAGTGGCGTGCTGCCGCTCAGAACGACGAGTGCGCTGCCGGTGGTGCCGACCGGGAGGCTGCCAGAGATACCAGTCCAGTTGTCCGGTGTGACCTGCGCGGCGTAGGTGCCGGCGTTGAGGCCGTCAAAGCGGTAATAACCGCTGGAATCCGTCAGCACGGCTTGGCCAACAACTGGCGCGCCAGCGCTGTCCAGCAGTTGTACTTTCACACCCGCCGCAGGCGTTTCGCCGTTGTTCAGGATGCCGTCGTTATTAGTGTCGAACCAAATACGGTTACCCAAGCTGTACGTCGCAGCCGTGACCGTGATCGACTTGCCGTCGTCGTTGTTGGAGCCGACGGTATTGTTACCTGTCTCGTAGCCGGTATTGGTTGTACCCAGTGGAATGCTCTCTGGGATGGTTTCCGTGGCAGACGGATTGACCTGCGCGACGTTGACGAGTGAGCCTGTGGCCGTTGCGTCTACCGATGCAGTTACCGTGATTGGGTCGGCACTTGCGCCCGACGCCAACGTGCCCGCGCCGACCGCACGCGTACACACGATTTCAACAGCAGCGCCGGTTTGCGGCGTACACGTCCAGTTAGTGCCTGTTGCGCTCACAGCGGTCAAGCCAGCTGGCAGTTTGTCTTTGACGACAATGGCCGCTTGGGCGGTTGCAGGGCCGAGGTTGGTCGCTACCAAGCTGTAAACGACGTTGCTAGCGCCAGCCGTATACGGACCAGAGTTCGTAATCGTCTTGGCGATGGTCAGGTCAATACGTTGTACGAGACCGAAGTCAACCGTCATGTTGCCGGTTGCATCCAAACCACCGTTGGCTGGGCCATTGCCTGCCGCCGCACCACCTACGAGATCAGATTCGTTCGTCGGTTCAACGAGAAGCGGACCGAGCGTTACAACGTTACTCGTTACCGTGGTCGCAGCATCGGCGGCACCGTTGTTGTCGCGGTCGAGGTTGCCGTTCGGTGTTGTGCCCGAGGCTGGCACCGTGGTGTTGATGAAGCCAGCCGGCTTAGTAATACGTACTTTGTAGTCGCCCGCTGGGAGATTATCGAAGCGGTAGTAGCCACCGTTAGCTGTGGTCGTGCTAGTGCCGATCACAGCGTTGGTGACGCCATCGAGCAGTTCGACTGTCACGCCATCAACGCCAGGCTCCGTGCCGTTTTGCAGACCGTCGTTGGCGGTACCGCCAATGGCACCATTGTCGTTCCACACACGGTTACCTACGCTGTAGGTCAGCCCCGCGACAGTGATTGGCTTGCTGTCATCGTTGTTAGAACCCGTTGTCGGGCTGCCATCTTCGTAGCCGCTATTGGTTGTGCCCAACGGATTCGTTTCAGCCAAGGTTTCCGTTGCAGACGGATTGACTTGTGCGCTGTTGATGAGCGTGCCGCTGGCGGTCGCATCCACCGACGCAGTTACTGTAATCGGGTCGGCACTTGCGCCAGAGGCGAGCGTCCCGGCACCCGCAGCGCGAGTACAGACGATTTCAACGGCCGCGCCGATTTGTGGCGTGCAAGACCAGTTGGCACCTGTTGCGCTGACCGCAGTCAAACCCGCAGGCAATTTGTCTTTGACCACAATCGCACCCTGCGCGGTCGCTGGGCCGTTGTTCTTAGCCACGAGGCTGTACGTTACTTGGCTGATGCCTGGCGTATACGAACCGGTACTTGTAATCGTCTTGGCGATCGTGAGGTCAATATTGGTTGGTGCCGTTACCGTGACCGTTGTGGTCGTCGCCTTGTTGATGTTGGACGTAATATTGTCTTGGTTGTTGGTGTAGCTACCAACCACATTGCTGACCATGTTCAGCACGTACTTACAGGAAGCATTTGCGTCGACATGTGTTGCTCCCGACAGGTCGATGCCAGTTCCTGCGCCGGTGATGGTTAGCGTTCCAGCGCACGTGTTCGATGCAACTGACGTCGCGATCACATTAGCCGGCAGCGCATCTGTAATGAAGAAGCCGTCCTGTGGATTCTCGTTGACGTTGAACACCGTAAACGTAAGCGTGAACGGCGTGCCTGCGGAAACCGTCGACGGCGCAAATGCTTTGATGAGCTGCGTATTTGGCTGCACTGAAAGCGTTGCTGCGACTCGGCTTGCATTGGTGGCACCTTCGGTCGTGGTGACAGTACCGGCCAAAATCTCGTTGGTTTTGTTATTCGTGGTGCCCGCGACTACGTCCACGGTGATGGTGCACGAATTGATCTGACCCGCCATGCCGTTAGCAATGTAGTCCGAGCCTGGGAAATAGGCACCAGTCATCGATATCGTCGTGGACCCGGGTAACGCAGTAACGACTGGCGGTACAAGCGATTGGTAATAAATGCTTGTGTCCCACCACACGAATGGTGGAGCGACGGTGTCGATTGTGCGACACGTTGTCGATAAATTAGGCGTAGGCGCGACCGACAAACCCGGTTCGAAACTGACCAAATTGTCCGTCACAGATACATTGTTCAGCTCCCACCAATCGCCGGTGACCGTGATGGTCATGGGAACCGGTGTGCCGCCCAATGCAGCGCCGCCATTGCCAAACGTCTTCTGCAAGAACACACTGCGCGGCCTCGTGTAGAGCGACCCTTTCGCCTCAACGATGTTCGTCAGGTTTGGTGTGGACGTCGTTAACGCACCCGGTGGAATAACGTTGAAGAGCGGGCCGTTGTCGCCACCGGGCCCCGTGACGGCAACGTCAACGGAGAAGGAACATTTGCCGGGCGCGGCGACCGTGCCTGCAGGAATGGTGCCTCCAGTTATCGCGACAGTGCCAGAGCCGGGCGTTGCGGCCACCGTACCGCCGCACGTCGTGGCTGTGTTTGCTGGGTTGGCGATCTGAACTGTCCAACCACTCAAGGTCGGCAGCGTGTCTGTCAGCGCGGCGTTAGTTTGAGCTGTCGCAGACTTGTTGGTCAGCCAAATAGTCAGGCGCGTGATTTTTGCGGGTGGGCCGCTCGTTATGACGTGCGGGTTGAACGTCTTTTGCACACCTACATCAGAAAGAATCGTCACCGGCGCCGTGGCAGGTAAAGTATTCGTCACTCCCTGTGTAGTACCCGTGATGTTGCTCGCTGGAATGGTGTTGATCGGCTTATTGGGTACAGAGCCGCCCACGTACGCGCCGGGCGTAACGCCCTTGACACGGATATTGAACCAGCAGCCCGAGTTATACCAATTTGCCCCGGTGCCAGCAGCAAGCTCGGAGAGCGCCTTCGTTGACCAACCGGAATACGTTATCGTGTCCTGACCAGCTGCATCACGCGTTACGGTGACCTGGCCAGTGTTTGCGCATCCTTGGTACCAACTACCGGTTGGCGTGCCCGTATTGTTGGGCCCTGCGTTGGACGATGTACGCCAGTTTTGATACCAGACGTCCGTTCCACTCACTGGCGTGTAAGCGGGACCGCCGGGAACAGCGGGCACATCAACTTGCAGACCCAATGGGAGCGTATCTGTCATCGTACCGTTGGTGTAACGCCAGTCGTAACCGGGATTAAAGGCGCTAAGGTACATCCAAAACGGCACGCCTTGATCCACGAAGGTATAAGGACCACTGGAATCCTGTGCGTACCCCTTCTGAACCCCCATCTCGCCCCAGTTGCCACCGTTGGGCGCGCCACCGGGCCCCGGAGTGACGACTCTCGTGACACCCGCCGAGGTTGCGGCTACTGGCGCCTTGCCCTGACTGTTAGTCACGTCGGATGGATTAATGGTGTTGGTGATTGGGCTTGTGCCTGCAGCCGTTACGACGGTATTAAAGTAGACGTCGCAGGCACCGGCCACGCCCGTCAATTGGTTGGCCGCCGGAATGGTCATGCCAGACATGGAAAAGGTAGACGCTCCAGGCACGGCGGTGGCGGTGCCGCCGCAGTAACTGACAGGATTTGGATTTGCGGCCAAAACGAGACCAGCAGGCAGATTGTCAGTCAACGTTGTGTTGGTAAGCGCTGGCGAGTAGTTCGTGAATCGCACTCGCGTGACAATCATTTGCCCGGCGGATTTCGTGACTAGCGAGCTGCCGTCGTGAAACTTTTCGATGGACAGCGTATCGAGCACGGTCAGTGGTGCGGTGGCGGCCGTAGCGTTGGTCACGCCTTCGGTGGTCGTCAGCGCGTTTACGGGGATGTTATTCGTCACAGTGGCATTGCCCTTGACCGTGACTGTTACCGTACAGCTACCGCTCGCGGCGATTGTGCCGCCTGACAGTGTCACATTTTGGCCAGCTACCGCAACTGAGCCACCGCAGCTTGATGTCGGGGTGGGTGAAGTTTGGGGAACCGCTCCCACAGGCACTGCATCTGTCAAAGTGACGTTGTTCAGCGGGTATGCTGCGTTATTGGAAATCGTGAACGTCATCACGCTATTCCCACCCTGGGGAACGGTGCTAGGACTAAACGCCTTCGATAGGCCTGCGTTAATGATCGGGAAAACCTGCAAGCTGGCCTCAAGCTGCTTGCTTTGGCATGCTGGCGCAGTGCAACCCGGGCCAGTTGCCGAAGTTTGAGTTGCAAGTACAGTGTTCGTAACGTTCGTTTGCCCGACTGGGATCGCCGAGGGATTGCCGATAACTCGGAACACAATTCTGCAATCAGGAAGCACGCCCGAATTGGGGTTCACAGGCAGTGAAAAGTTAGCGATCGTAATGACGCTAGAAGTCGCGCTCAGCGTTCCCGACGGAACGCAGCCATTCCCGCCAATAACACCTGCGTGATCAGTAACGATTGGCGTGTACGTTGTGTCCCCGAGCAGACCGAGCGGCAAATTGTCAGTCACATTCGCGCTAAGCGTCCCTGTCGCAGAGTTGAACATGTTGAACTCAAGGTAGCTGGTCTGCCCTGGTCCCAGGTTGTTCACTTGAGTGGCCGGAACCGCTGTTGGGCTTACCACAAATTTCTTGTTCACCAAGAAGTTTTGTCCATGTGCACTCATGGCACAGAACGCGGACAAGACGCCTAGCAGCGCGACAAATGAACCGAAACGATTCTTGCGGACGCTTTTGACTTCAACTTGCGACATATTTTCCCCAGTGAGCAACGTGTGCTCCAGATTTTTTAGCTATGGCAAACGGCGCGATTGGAACGCGCCGTTCTTCACATTGATGAAATATACCTAGAAATATTCGTGGGTCGGTAAGCTTTTTTCAAAATATCGCGCAACTTCAGATTTACCGCCAGTCAGGTAGATGTTTCTTTACAACACTTGCTGGACGTAGGTAGATACTCCGCTTTCTAGCGAAATCTCCACGGCGTAAGGCTTCAGGCCTAATTTGGCATTAAGTCGACTTTGATAAAAATATGCATCAAACGACCACCAGGCTGTCGTTAGCGTCATAAAGCTTATGGTCTCAACCCCGCAAGCCGGGATAACCTGCTCAGTCGCGAACCTGAACCACCGTGCGCCCCGTCACTGCTCCTTTGACGTATGCGTCAAACACAGTCGGAAGTTCCGCGAACGACACAGTGCGGCAATGCGCGGAAAGTTTGTCGCACTTCCATTCGCCTGCGAGCTTCGCCCACAGTTCACGGCGCAAGCCCATTGGGCAGTTCACACTGTCGATGCCGAGCAGCGAGACGCCGCGCAGGATGAACGGCATGACGGTCGTTTTGACTTCCCAGCCTTGTGCGAGACCGACGCTGGCGATGGTGCCGCCGACTTTCATCACGCGTGTGAGCCACGACAGTTGCTCGCCGCCTAGGTTGTCCACCGCGCCGGCATACGTCTCCGAACCAAGCGGCTTTTCGGTCATTTCGAATTGCCCGCGGATCAGCACGCTCTTCGCGCCGATGGACTTGAGCAATTCAACGTCCTTTTCTTTCCCAGTCACAGCAACGACGTCGTAACCGAGCTTTGCCAGAATTTCGATAGCAACCATGCCTACTCCGCCGGTCGCCCCGTTTACCAACACCGGCCCCATCGCAGGATGCAGGCCGTCGTGCTGCATGCGATGCACGGCCTGCGCGGCGGTGAAACCGGCGGTGCCGTAGGTCATCGCGTCGAACGTGCTCATTCCCGAAGGGACTGGCACCAGCCATGCCGCCGGGATGCGCGCCTTTTGTGCGTAGCCGCCGTGATGCGCAACGCCGACGTCGTAGGAATGCGCAATCACTTTGTCGCCGGGCTTGAACTTGGCGTCGGCAGAAGATTCGACGACGCCCGCGAGGTCAATGCCGCCGATGCACGGAAAGCGGCGGATGATGCGGCCAGCGCCAGTAGCCGAGAGCGCGTCTTTGTAATTCACGGTGGAGTATTCGACGTTGATGAGCACTTCACCGGCGTCGAGTTGATCGACCGTGTAATCGACTAGCTCGGTCTTGCTGGTCTTACCTTCTTGCGAAGTTAGATAGGCTTTGAATGTGCTCATGGGTGGCTCCTCGAAATTTTCGCTCGTGCGAATGTTGCAAATTATCGCTGTTGGGTCGGTACTTTCACTTCACTCAAACCGACACCGTTGGCGGCGGCGTCAGCCGTACGGCGGACAGTGGCCGCCCTACGATGAATCCAGCGCGACTAAGCGCGCAGCGCAGCGCGCACGACTTTTTGGATTGTGCGATTTTCGCGCAACGGCATGAAGCGCTTTTCTAGCGCTTTCGACGCACGACACAGGCGTGCGTAAAACGACGCATCCGTTTCAGCACGCGACATGAGCGCCGCACACGCCGCCGAATCGCCGAGCGGGAAGTAGCCGGGATAGTCGTCGCCGAGCATGCCGATGTTGCCGCTGATACGGCTCGCGATGACCGGCACACCAGCTGTGACGGCCTCCACGATGACGTTTGCCCCACCTTCCATGCGACTGGCAATCACCAAGAGATGCGCCCGCTTGATACGTGCACGCGTCGCGGCGTGTCCAACGCCACCGAGCCAATTCAGGCGCGGTTCGTTTCGCGCAACGATAGCCATGGCGTCCGCATGCTCGCTATCTAGCGCGTTGCCGATGTGTGTGAGCCGCACACGACTTGCGTCGGGCAGCATGCGTAGCGCGGTGATCGGCGTGAATGGATCCTTTTCGTGACGCAGATGACCCACTTGAACCACATCGAAATGCCGCTGATAGCGTTCGCTGGGTTTCAACGCGCGCGCTGATTGAAAAACCACATCGCATTTCGGTTTCAGCGCATCGCTCAATTCTTCAATCGCTTTGGGCTGCAACACGATGAGTCGATCTGCGAGTTGCAACGAATGTTGCGCGGCTTCGTCGGTTTGAATATCACGGTAAACATCAGTGCCCGTGAGAGCCACGATCAGGCCGCCCTTCGGCTGCGCTGAACGATACGCGGCGATGGAGCCTGCCGAGCGACGAGCATGTAGTGCGAGCAGGACGTCCGGCGGCGCAGCGCGCTCAGTGCGATTGCCCCACCGCTCAACCACGCTCACCGCATAATCAGTAGATAGAAACCGCGCCCAGCGCGCAGCCGTATGCCAATTGCCGTTGTTGGCTTTGGCGTTTGCAGGGGACACGATGACGACACGAGGTTTCACGCCACAACTATCGCACAACGCACGCAACTTGAGCGGCGCGGCCTTGCGCGCCGAGATGTGTGCGCTGCGAGCGCAGTTGCGCGCACATGTTGAAACCTTGCCCGACGCGGCGCTGGTGCCCGAGCGGTTAGCAACGATCAATCCTCCGCTATGGGAATGTGCGCATGTGGCGTGGTTTGCAGAATGGTGGTGTTTGCGTGCCGCGTTTGATGCGACGACAGATGCGTGGATTGCGTCTCGTCCTTCAGTGCGCGACGACGCGGATTCGATTTTGAATTCGAATGTGTTGCCGCACGATGCGCGATGGAATCTGCCGCAGCTTGATCGTGTGGCAACCCTCGAGTACATGGATGCGACGCACGCCAATGTGCTGGCGGCGCTTGACGTTGCGGCGCAGGACAACGCGTCGTTGTACCCGTTTCGATTGTCTTTGTTTCACGAGGCGATGCATCTTGAAGCGTTGGCTTGGTGCGCGCAAACGTTGGGCTGGACGAAGCCAGGATGGGTGCGTTCGCCGCGCGAGGTGACGGCATCCGGCAGGGTTACCGTGCCCGCTTCGACGCTCACGCTGGGTCACGATCATGCGGGTTTTGGTTTTGATAACGAACGTAACGCGTTCGCCGCGTCGATTCAAAGTTTTGAGATAGATCGAAGTGCGGTTACGCATGCGCAGTTTCTGCGCTTCGTTGAATCCGGGCAATACCTTGAGCGCACTGGGCGCGCGCATCCAGAATTTTGGCGACGCGCTGGAGGTGCGTGGGAAATGCGTTCGTTCGATCAATGGATTGCATTGCCGTTAGCCGCGCCGATGGTGCATATCAGCGCGTTGGAAGCGCAAGCGTATTGTGAGTGGGTAGGCAGGCGTTTGCCCCGCGAACAGGAATGGGAAACTGCTGCGCGATTGGGCGTAATCGAATGGGGCGACGGTGTGTGGGAATGGACGGCAACTGAGTTCGCGCCGTACGCCGGTTTCACGCCGGACCGTTACCGCGAGTATTCCGCGCCGTGGTTTGATGGCGCGCACCGCGTATTACGTGGTGGTTCGTTTGCAACCTTGGATTTAATGCACAACCTCGTCTACCGCAATTTTTTCCAGCCGCATCGTAACGATGTGTTTGCAGGATTTAGAACTTGTGCCGTTTAGGCGGCGACTAAGTACTCTTTTCGAGTACAGCTTTTAGGCGTTAGCGACTGGTGGACGGTCGTTTAAGCTTGCAAATTTGATAAGTCGACTTTAGGTAAAAAGTTCCCATAATGCTTCCGCGATAGTCGTTGGACGGTAAAAGCTGTAGTGATTGGCAATCTCGGTGACGAGCGTCTCAACGAAAAATCCAGCACTGTTCGTTTGAGCGACACGTAGGCGCGGACTTGGCCGCGCTTTCAACGCGCTCTGCACGCGCCGAGCGACGCCAAGTCGTCGCCTACAGATGCCAGCGAAAAGTATTGCGCCTAAACCCGCGCACACGTACCCGATCCGAAATCACGGCCATAAAAAAAGCCACCCGAGGGTGGCTTTTTCTGTCGCAGTTGCGAGACCTACATGAGGCTCACTTCTACGCGACGACCTTCGGCAGCGCTGGTGGCGCCAGCGGTGATGTCCTCAGGTTTCTTCATTTCGACTTTGTCGTCGGCTACGCCAGCGGCTTTGAGCGCTTCGCGAACGGCCTTGGCGCGCTCCTTGGCGATCTCTGCGTTTTTCGCAGGGTCGCCACTTGGATCAACGTAACCGCTGATCGCGAGTTTGCCGTTCGGCTTGGCTTTGAAGTAGTTCACGAGCTCAGCAACGCCTTTGTCGGTGTTGGTTGGCAGCGCCGTCGAGCCGGAAGCGAAGTAAACCTTCAGGAGGCCCGTCGAATTCGCGCCGTCGGCTTTGCCGGTGATGACGTAACGCGCGTCGTCGCCAACCGTCGTGGTCGTTGCTGGTGCGGCAGCAGCGGGAGCAGCCGCGGCTGGTGCAGCAGCGGTAGCAGCCGCTGGAGCGGC
>Ga0075163_10009873_pt1 | contig 12504 bp, 9 predicted proteins | sample JI1023141ADNA_FD_71478 | JGI IMG/M metagenome (GOLD analysis project Ga0075163, IMG submission 71478) | Wastewater effluent complex algal communities from Wisconsin, to seasonally profile nutrient transformation and Carbon sequestration -... | ecosystem: Engineered > WWTP > Effluent > Algae...
GTGATGGTGCGCTGGCTGCAGCAGCAGGGGCTGCAGGCCGGCAGCTTCAAGACCGAGTTCGGGCAGGATGATGTGGGGGATGCGGCCGCGCCGGCCGCCGCCGCTCCGGTCGCGCTTCCGGCCTGAGCTGTCGTCGTCCGCTGGAGAACTGCCATGCGCATGCCATCACGAATCTGTTCCGCCTTTCGACGTGGCGCCCTGGCCGGCCTGCTGGCGGCCGGCCTCACCGCCTGCGGTGGTGGTGGTGGTGGTGCCGATGCGCCGGCCGTCACGACACCCCCGTCCGGCACCGGCGAGACCGGCTTCGTCGATCCCACGGCGTACTCCTCGTTGGCCGACGCCGGGTTGGCCGCGGCCGAAGAGGGCGCCGCCGTCACGCGCCACCGCATCACGCTCGGCGGCAGCGAGATCGCCTACACGGCGCGCGCCGGGCACCTGATTGCCCGCAGCCCGGAGGGCGCGGCGCAGGCCACGATGTTCCACGTGTCCTACACCGCCGACGGCGCCGCCGCGGCGATGCGGCCGGTCACTTTCTTCTACAACGGCGGGCCGGGGTCGGCCAGCGTCTGGCTGCACCTGGGCTCGTTCGGCCCGCGGCGCATCGCCACCGGCGTGCCGTCGACCAGCGGCGCACAGCCGTTCCCGCTGGTGGTCAACGACGAGAGCCTGCTCGACACCACCGACCTGGTGTTCGTCAACGCCGTCGGCACCGGGCTGTCGCAGGCCATCCGGCCGTTCAGCAACCGCAGCTTCTGGGGCGTCGACGCCGACGCCGCGCTGTTCCGCGACTTCATCGTGCGCTGGCTCGAGGCCCACGGCCGCCAGGCCTCGCCGCGCTACCTGTACGGCGAGTCGTACGGCGGCCCGCGCACGGCCGTGCTGGCGCGCCTGCTCGAGAGCGCCGGCGTGCGGCTGGACGGCCTGATCCTGCAGTCGCCGGCGATGGACTACAACAGCAATTGCGGCGTCAGCACCACCACGAGGGTGGCCTGCGCCGGCAACCTGCCGACCTACGCGCTGGTCGGCGCCTGGCACCGCCTGCTCAGCCCGCCCGCGCCGGCCGATGATGCCTACGCCGCAGCGATGCGCGATGTCACCCGCGATGTCTACGGCCCGGCCGTTCAGGCTCTGCTCGGCGGCGCCGCCTTCGACGGCACGCTGCCGCCGCGTCTGGCCGGATGGACCGGTTACCCGGCTGCGGCCTGGTCGGCCCGGCCCAACCTCGACGCTGGCACCTTCCAGCGCCAGCTGTTGCCCGGCCAGCTGCTCGGCCGCTACGACGCCCGCATTGCCGTGCCGAACGGCAGCGCGCTGGCCGCCGAAGGCGACCCGTCGTCGACGCTGATCGGCGCCTCGTTCGGCAGCGCGATCGGCAGCTATCTGCGCGACACGCTGGGCTATCGCAACGGGTCGACCTACGTGCTGCTCTCCGCCGCGATCGAGAGCTGGAACTTCGGCCACGCCGGACGGGCGCTGCCCGACACGATTCCCGACCTGGCGGCGGCGCTGGCCGCCAACCCGCGCCTGCGCGTGCTGGCCGTCAACGGCTACCACGACCTGGCCACGCCGTTCCACGTCACCGAGCTCGACCTGGCGCGGCTGAACGCCGGCGCGCGGGTGCAGGTGCGCAACTACCCGGGCGGCCACATGAGCTACCTGGACGATGCGACGCGGGGGCGCCAGAAGGCCGATCTGGTGGCCTTCTACCGGGCCGCGCCGGCCGTGGCGGCGGCCGAGCGCGAAATGCCCTTGTCGCGCCAGGCACGCGTGGCGGTGGACCGGGTCGGCACGCCGCCGCTCACGCCGCAGCGGCCGCTGCCCGAAGCGATGTTCCAGGTGCCGCGGCGTGAGCCCTGGGTGCCGCCTTCAGCGCGCTAGTCCTGGACGGCGGCGCGGTAGGCGTGCCAGGAGGCGTGGCCGATCACCGGGCCGGCGATCAGCAGGCCGGCAAAACCCGGCAGCATCGCCAGCACCACCGCCAGCGTGATCAGCGCGCCCCAGGCCAGCAGCACCGGAGTCTGCGTCAGCACCAGGCGAAGGCTGGTCAGGCCGGCGGTGATGGCGTCGGTCTGGCGGTGCAGGATCATCGGGATCGAGATCACGCTGATCGAGAAGATCAGCCCGGCGAAGACCGCGCCGACGACGATCCAGGCGGTGATGAAGCCGAGGTTCTCGGGATCCAGCAGCGCCAGCAGCGAGCCCTTGAAGTCGGGCATGCCGTCGAAGCTGACCGCAAACACCACCATCGCCGAGCGGCCCCACAGCATCTCCAGCACCAGCAGCACGAAGCCGAAGATGCCGAGCTGCGCGGTGCGCGTGTCCCAGGCCAGCAGCGAGTCGCCGAACTCAGGCCGCTGGCCCTGCTCCAGCCGCTGGCTGGCGCGGTACAGCCCCAGGCACAGGAACGGGCCCATCAGCAGGAAACCGGCCGACAGCGCCATCATGTACGCCGGCGCGTGGCGGAAGACGACCAGCAGCGCCCAGCCCATCACCATGAAGCAGCCGCCGTAGAACAGGCCGATGCCCGGGCAGCGCCTGAAGTCCTGCCAGCCGCGCTGCAGCCAGCGCAGCGGGTCGGCCAGGGTCAGCGTGTTCAGCGTGATCGCGGGGGCCGGCGGAGCGGCCGGCGCCGGGGCGGGCGCGGGGGTGGTCGAGTCGATGGACATGCGGTGCGCAGCAGCGGCAATGGCGGCGAGACTAGGGCCCGGCGGGGCAGGCGTCCATCGGGGCCGGCCCCGGGGTCGCGCGGGGATGGCGCCCTGAAGTGGGTCGGGTCCGGCAAGAAGGCACCACGCCGCCCGCACTTCCGTGGGGAAGCCTGGCCCAGTGGGGTGCGCGCCGTGCCGTGGCACATCGCTTGCAGCGCGACGCCGGTCGTCGTTCACCGCAATCGCCATGCTCGTGGCCTTCGCCGTCCGCGGCATGAAGGAGCTGGAAGTGCTGAACGGCGGCGACGCCAAGATCTCGGGCATCGGGACCCTGAGGGACGAAAGGTTCAAGGCCACCTTCGACATGCTGGTGCAGCACAATCTGATCGACCCGGCCAAGGTCGACTATCGCAAGTCGTACACGACGCAGTTCGTGAAGGACCTGCGCGTGATGCCCTGAGCCCGGCGCCCTGCATCCTCGCCCTCCAGGAGACTCCGCCCATGCACCGTGCCGTCGTTCGCTCTAGCCTGACCCTGTCGCTGGGGCTCGGCCTGTCGCTCTCTGCGGCCGCGCAGGAGAAGTTCAGCTTCATGACCAACTGGTACGCGCAGTCCGAGCATGGCGGCTTCTACCAGGCGCTCGCCGCGGGGCTGTACAAGAAGGAGGGCCTGGACGTCACCCTCCGCATGGGCGGGCCGCAGGTCAACGGCCTGCAGTTGCTGGCCGCCGGGCAGACCGACTGCTACATGGGCTACGACGTGCAGACCATGAAGGCACGCGAGCAGGGCATCACCGCGGTCAGCGTCGCGGCGGCCTTCCAGAAGGACCCGCAGGTGATGATCGGCCACCCCGAGACGGTCAAGCGGATGGAGGACCTCAAGGGCAAGACGATCCTGATCTCGGGCGATGCCAACACCAATTACTGGCCCTGGCTGAAGAGCGCCTTCAAGCTCGAGGACTCGCAGGTCCGGCCCTACACCTTCAACATCCAGCCCTTCGTCGCCGACAAGAACGTCGTGCAGCAGGGTTACCTCTCGAGCGAACCTTACGCCATCGAGAAGCAGGCGAAGTTCAAGCCGAGTGTGTTCCTGCTCTCCGACCACGGCTGGCCGCCTTACTCCACCACCATCGTGTGCATGGAGAAGACGCTGAAGGAGCGGCCGAAGGCCGTTGCCGCCTTCGTGAAGGCTTCGATGGAAGGCTGGAAGGCCTACCTGAAGGGCGATCCGTCGGCGGCCAACGCGCTGATCAAGAAGGACAACCCGAACATGACCGACGACCTGATCGCCAACGGCATCCGGCTGATGAAGGAGACCGGCATGGTGACGGGCGGCGACGCGGCCACGATGGGCATCGGCATCATGACCGACGCGCGCATGAAGACCACCTACGACATGATGGTCGCGATGAAGCTGATCGACCCGGCCAAGGTCGACCTGAAGAAGACCTACACCACCGACTTCGTGAAGTCGCTGAAGGTGCTGCCCTGACGCGGCCCTCGACATGCCGGTTCCATTGATCGACCTCGCGGCCGGCACGGCGGCGCAGCAGGCGCGCGCGATCGACGCGGCACTGCGCAGCGCCGGCTTCTTCGGCATCGTCGGCCACGGCGTGCCGCCGGCCGTGGTAGGGGCTGCCTTCGACGCCGGGCACCGCTTCTTCGCGCTGCCGCAGGCCGACAAGGAGCGCTGGCACATCGACCGCTGGCCGCTGCGCCGCGGCTTCGACCCGATCGGCTGGCAAGCGCTGGACGCCGACGCGCCGCCCGACCTGAAGGAGAGCTTCTACCTCGGCGTCGAGTCCATCGGGCCCAACCAGTGGCCAGATGAGACGCTGCTGCCGGGCTTCCGCGCGGCCTGCGACGCCTATGCCGACGCGATGCTGCAGCTCGCGCGGCGGCTGATGGGGCTGTTCGAACGGGCGCTGGACCTCCCGCCCGGCGCGCTGGACCACTTCCACCGCCACCCCACCTGCACCACGCGGCTGCTGCACTACCCGCCGCAGCCGGCGCTGGCCGAGCCGGGCCAGATCGGGTGCGGCGCGCACTCCGACTGGGGCGCGCTGACGCTGCTGGCGCAGGACGATGCCGGCGGCCTGCAGGTGCACACCGGCGGCCAGTGGGTCGACATCCCGCCGCAGGCCGGCGCCTTCGTGGTCAACGTCGGCGACATGATGCCGCGCTGGACCAACGACCGCTGGACGTCGACGATGCACCGGGTGATCAACAGGATCTCGGGGCGTGACCGCTGGTCGATTGCCTACTTCTACGACCTCGATGCCGAGGCCTCGATCGAGCCGCTGTCGACCTGCACCGGCGCCACGAACCCGCCGCGCTACGCCCCTGTCACCGCCGGCGAGCACCTCGAGGCGATGTACCGCAAGACCACCGTGCGCGCATGATCGAAGCGCCCCCACCGGCGGTGGAGACGCTGAGCGTTTCCAAGACCTATCCCAACGGCACGCAGGCGCTGCAGCCGGTCGATCTGACGGTGCAGCAAGGCGAGTTCGTCACGCTGCTCGGCCCGTCGGGCTGCGGCAAGAGCACGCTGCTGAAGATGGTGGCCGGCCTGCTGCCCCCCAGCGATGGCCGCATCCTGCTGTGGCGCCAGCCGGTCGACCGCATCGAGGCCGGCGACCACCGGCTGAGCTTCGTCTTCCAGGAAGCCACGCTGATGCCCTGGGCACGCGTGCAGGCCAACGTGCGGCTGCCGCTGGACCTGGCCGGCGTGCCGCGCGCCGAGGCCGACGAGCGCGTGGCCGAATCGCTGGCGCTGGTAGGGCTGGACCCGTTTGCGACGCACCGCCCGCGCGAACTCTCCGGCGGCATGCAGATGCGCGTGTCGATCGCACGCGGCCTGGTCACGCGGCCGACGCTGCTGCTGATGGACGAGCCCTTCGGCGCGCTCGACGAAATCACCCGGCACCGCCTCGACAGCGACCTGCTCGACCTGTGGCAGCGCAAGCAGCTGACGGTGATCTTCGTGACGCACTCGATCTACGAGGCGGTGTACCTGTCCACGCGCGTGGTGGTGATGGCTGCGCGGCCGGGCCGCGTGGTCGACGAACTGCGCATCGACGAGCCCTACCCGCGCGGTGCGGCCTTCCGCGTCTCGCCGGCGTTCAGCGAGCACGTTCGGCGCCTGCAGGACAGCCTGCAACGTGCCAGCGCGGCCGACGCCGCGGTGGAATGAGCGACGCGATGTCGACGACGCAGCCGCCGACCGCCACGCCGTGGCTGCAGCGCCCCGAAGTGCAGCGGGTGTTCTACCCGGCGCTGGTGGCGCTGGTGCTGCTGGCGCTGTGGCAGGGCCTGGTGGTGGCCTTCGAGGTGCCGGTGTTCCTGGTGCCCTCGCCGCTGCGCGTGGCCCAGGCGCTGGTCGAGGACTGGGCGCTGCTGTCCGGCGCGCTGCTGACCACGCTGAAGATCACGCTGCTGGCCTTCGCCACCGCCACCGTGCTCGGCGTCGTGATCGCCTTCGCCTTCGTGCAGAGCCGCGCCATCGAGACGGCGCTGTTCCCCTACGCGGTGCTGCTGCAGGTGACGCCGATCGTCGCGATCGCGCCGCTGATCATCATCTGGGTCAAGAACCCGACCGCCTCGCTGGTGATCTGCGCGACGCTGGTGGCGCTGTTCCCGATCATCGCCAACACCACGCTGGGCCTGCGCAGCGTGAACCCCGGGCTGATGAGCTACTTCAGGCTCAATCGCGCCACCCGCCTGCAGACGCTGCTTCGTTTGCGCATCCCTTCGGCGCTGCCCTACTTCTTCGGCGGCCTGCGCATCAGCAGCGGGCTGGCGCTGATCGGCGCGGTGGTGGCCGAGTTCGTCGCCGGCACCGGCGGCACCGGCACCGGGCTGGCGTACCAGATCCTGCAGGCCGGCTACCAGCTCAACATCCCGCGCATGTTCGCGTCGCTGCTGCTCATCACGCTGGCCGGCGTGGGCCTGTTCGCCGCGATGGCAGCACTCTCCACCTGGGCCCTCGGGGGCTGGCACGAAAGTGAAGTGACGCATGACTGACTCCCTGCTGGTGCGCGGCGCCGCGCACCTGATGACCGGCCTGCCGGGTGCCGCGATGCGTGCCACGGGCGGCAGCGACCTGCGCGTGCGCGGCGGCGTCATCGAGGCCATCGGCACGCTGACCGCCGAGCCCGGCGAACGCTTGATCGACGCGAGCGGCTGTGTCGTCTACCCGGGCTGGGTCAACACGCATCACCACCTGTTCCAGAGCCTGCTGAAGGGCATCCCGGCGGGCATCGACCTCGCGCTGGTGCCCTGGCTGGCCGCGGTGCCGGTGCCCTACCGCCGCCACTTCGACCACGAACAGGCGCTGCGCGTGGCGGCGCGGGTGGGCCTGGTCGAGCTGCTGCTGTCGGGCTGCACGACGGTGGCCGACCACCAGTACCACTATTACCCCGGCATGCCCTTCGATGCCTCGGCCGCGGTCTTCGACGAAGCCGGGAAGCTCGGCCTGCGTCTCGTGCTATGCCGCGGCGGCCAGACGATGGCGCGCGTGATGACGGACAGCGCGGCGCCGCCGCAAGCCGCGCCGGAGACGCTGGACGCCTTCATGGCCGCGATCGAGCACGACGTGCAGCGCTTCCACCAGGTCGGCCCGCGGGCGATGCGCCGCGTGGTCAGTGCGATCACCACGCCGAACTGGAGCTGTGCGGCCGAGCACCTGAAGCCGATGGCCCGGCAGGCGCGCCGGCTGGGCATCCACCTGCACAGCCACCTGTCGGAGACCTTCGACTACGTGAAGTGGGCGCGCGAGGTGCACGGCTGCACACCGATGCAGTTCGTCGCCGAGCACGAGTGGGTCGGCCCCGACGTCTGGTTCGCGCACATGGTGCACCTGGACGACGACGAGATCGCGTTCTGCGCGAAGACCGGCACCGGCATCGCACACTGCCCGCAGAGCAACGCGCGGCTGGGCAGCGGCATCGCCCGGGTGCCCGAGCTGCGTGCCGCCGGCGCCCGCGTCGGGCTGGCGGTGGACGGCGCGGCGTCGAACGAGGCCGCCGACATGCTCAGCGAAGCCCACGCCGCGTGGCTGGTGCACCGTGCCGACCCGCGCGCCGGGCCGCGACGCGACGCATCGCGCGAAGGCGGTGACGCCGCCGCGATGACGGTCGAGGAGGTCATCCGCATCGGCACTGCCGGCGGCGCCGCGATGATGGGGCTCGACGGCGTCGGCACGCTGGCGGTCGGCATGGCGGCCGACTTCGCCGTCTACGACCTCGACCACCCGCGCTTCTTCGGCCTGCACGACCCGGCCATCGGCCCGGTGGCCAGCGGCGGCCGCGCGCGCCTGCGCGCCCTGCTGGTGAACGGCCGCGTGGTGGCCGAGAACGACACCATCCCGGGGCTGGACCTGGCGCAGATGCGCCGCGAGGCGCAAGCGCTGGTCGACCGGATGACCTGAGTCGGGACCCTCCGTGGTGACGGCCGAGGCGACACCCGGCCCGGGGTTTGCGGCCCGGCGCCGACCTCCTGCATGATTGGGGCCGTCGGGGGGCGCCGATGCGCCGGGGGGATGGGGGTGAGGGTCGAGCCGGGAGGTCGTTCGGAGCAGGACGCGTCGATGTCCGCGGAGGCGGCCGAGCACGCCTCGCAACTGGCACTCGTGCACGAGGCCCTGGGCGTCATCACCTGGGCCTGGAACGTGGCCGACAACAGCGTTCGCTGGTTCGGTGATGTCTCGCCCCTGCTGGGCCTGACGCCCGGCGCCTACAAGGGCACCTTTCCGGAGTTCCTCGCGCGCCTGCACCCTGACGACGTGGCCGCCTCGCGCGAGCGCTTCCGCCGGTGCCTGAAGGGCGTGGCACCGCAGTACCGTGCCGAAGAGCGCATCGTGCGACCCGATGGCAGCATCCGCTGGCTGCAGACCATCGGCCGCGGCAGTTACGACAGCGATGGACGCGCGGTGCGCCTGGTCGGCGCCATCGCCGACATCACCGAGCGCCGGCACGCCGAGGAAGTGGTGGTCGCCAGCGAACTGCGCCTGCGTCAGCTGATCGAGCAGGCGCCGGTGGCGATCGGCATCTCGCGCGACGATCTCGTGGTGTACGGCAACCCGGCCTTCCTGACGATGTTCCGGGTGCCCGACGTGCAGGCACTGTCCCGGCTGTCGGTGACCTCGCTGGTGGCACCGCGCAGCCGCGATGATTTCCGCGGCCGCACCGAGAGCCGCCTGCGTGGCGAGGCCGCCGACCCGCACTACGAGATGACCGCGCTGCGCTGCGACGGCAGCGAGTTCGACTGCCAGGTCTCGGTGACCGACGTGGCGCTGCACGACGGGCAGGCGACGCTGGTCTTCGTGCAGGACATCACCGAGCGGCGCCGGTCCGAACGCCAGATCCGTGAGCTCAATGCCGGCCTGGAGCAGAGGGTGGCCGAGCGCACCCAGCAGCTCGAGCTCAGCAACACGGCGCTGGTCGAGGCGCTCGAGGCGGCCGAGTCGGCGCGCCACGCCAAGGGCGACTTCCTGGCCCACATGAGCCACGAGATCCGCACGCCGATGAACGCCATCCTGGGCATGGCCGACCTGGCGCTGCGGGCCGAAGACCTGGCGCCGCGCACGCGCGACTACCTCGGCCACATCCACCGCGCGGGCTCGTCGCTGCTGGTGATCATCAACGACGTGCTCGACTTCTCGAAGATCGAGTCCGGCAAGCTCGAGATCGAAGCGCGCGAATTCGCACTGCAGGAAGTGCTGGACAAGCTGACATCGATGGTCGGCGTGGGCGCCAGCGAGAAGGGCCTGGAGTTCCTGCTGGGCACTGCGCCCGACGTGCCCGGCCAGTTGATCGGCGACCCGACGCGGCTGGGGCAGGTGCTGCTGAACCTGTGCAGCAACGCGGTGAAGTTCACCGAGCAGGGCGAGATCGTCGTCGTCACCGTGAAGGTCGAGTCGACCCGGCCCGACCGGGCTCGCCTGCGCTTCTCGGTGCGCGACACCGGCATCGGCATCGACGAGGCTCATCTCGAGCGCCTGTTCCAGCCTTTCGAGCAGGGCGATGCGTCGACCTCGCGGCGCTTCGGCGGCACCGGTCTCGGGCTGGCCATCTGCAAGCAGCTGGTCGGCCTGATGGGGGGCGAGATCGGCGTGCGCAGCCAGCCCGGCAAGGGCAGCGACTTCCACTTCACGCTGGACTTCGGCCTGCCGGTGCGAGCGGCCGAGCCAGTGCCGGCGCCACACGACCTGGCCGGCCTGCGAGTGCTGGTCGTCGACGACAGTGCCAATGCCCGCGAGGTGATGCTCGGGCTGCTGCAGGCGCTGGGCTGCGAGGGCCAGGCCGTGGCCTCCGGCGCCGAGGCACTGGGCCGGATGACCGCAGCGCCGCCACCGCAGGTGATCGTCATCGACTGGAAGATGCCCGGCCTGGATGGGTTCGCCACGGCACGGGCCCTGGTGGCGCAGGCCGACGGTCGCCCGCTGCCGCCGCTGGTGATGATGACGGCCTACGGCGACGAGTCGGTGGCCCGGCGAGCACTGCAGGAGGACTTCGCCGCCTATCTCGACAAGCCGGTCACGCAGGCGGCGCTGGCCGCCACCCTGCGCGCGGTCAACCAGCGCGGCGCCGTGCCGCCTGCAACGCTGCCTGTCGGCGCCCCGGCGCGCGTCCCCGAGGAGTCGATGGAGCGGCTCAACGGCCGCCGCATCCTGCTGGTCGAAGACAACGAGCTCAACCAGATGGTGGCCACCGACCTGCTGGGCAGCGTGGCCGGGGCGGTCGTCCGGGTGGCCGAGAACGGTGCGGTGGCCCTGCAGATGCTGGCCGAGCACCGCTTCGATCTGGTGCTGATGGACGTTCAGATGCCCGTGATGGACGGCTACGAAGCCACTCGCCGGCTGCGAGCGGTGCCGGCCTGGCGCACGCTGCCCGTGGTGGCGATGACGGCCCATGCGATGGCGCGCGATCGCCAGCTGTGCCTGGCCGCCGGCATGAACGACTTTGTCGGCAAGCCCTTCGAGCCGCGTGAGCTGTTCGACGTGCTGGCCCGGCACCTGCCCCAGGCCGCCGCGCCGGCCGCGGCGCCGGTGTCGCCTTCGCGCACCGACGTCGACGCGCCGACGGCGGTGTCCTGGGAGCTCGGCCTGCATCGCTGCCTGGGACGCAAGGAACTGTACCAGCGCATCCTGGAGCGATTCCTCGCGACCCGCGCTGAAGACGCCGACCGCGTGCTGGCGGCGCTGCGCGAGGGCGATGCGATGGCGGCCGAGCTGATCGCCCACACGATGGTGTCCACCGCGGGGACCATCGGCGCCGACGGTCTCTCGGCGGCGGCGCGGGCGCTGCAGCAGGCCTTGCAGGACCGCGATGTCGAACGTGTGACGCCGCTGGCTGCGGCCTTCGCGCTCGAGCACGCGCGGGTGGTGGTGGCGCTGCAGCAGTGGGCCGCGCCGATCAACCCGGCGCGATCTTGAAGGTCGCGACGGTCTGCGCCAGCCGGGCGGCCTGAGCCTTCAGGCTCTCGGCGGCGGCGGCGCTCTGCTCCACCAGCGCGGCGTTCTGCTGCGTCACCTCGTCGAGCTGACCGACCGCACGGCCGACCTGCTCGATGCCGCTGCTCTGCTCTGCACTGGCATGGCTGATCTCGGCAATCAGCGTGTTCACGCGCTGGACCTGCGTCACGATGTTCGACATCGTGCTGCCGGCGTCGCCGGCCAGCCGGCTGCCGGCCCCCACCGTCTCGACACTCTCGCCGATCAGCTGCTTGATCTCGCGCGCGGCATGGGCCGAACGTTGCGCCAGGCTGCGCACCTCGCCCGCCACCACGGCGAAGCCCCGCCCCTGCTCGCCGGCGCGCGCCGCCTCGACGGCCGCGTTCAACGACAGGATGTTGGTCTGGAAGGCGATGCCGTCGATGACGCCGATGATGTCGGCGATGCGCCGCGAGCTGGCGCTGATCTGCTCCATCGTGCCGACCACGTCGTGCACCACGCGGCCGCCGTCGGCAGCCACGCCGGCGGCACCCTGGGCCAGCGTGGTGGCCTCGCGAGCGGCGTCGGCGTTGTGCTTGACGGTCGCGGTGAGCTGCTCCATCGAGGCGGCCGTCTGCTGCAGGTTGCTGGCCTGCGCCTCGGTGCGCCGGCTCAGGTCGGCGTTGCCGACGGCGATCTCGGCCGAGCCGGTGGCGATCGAGTCGGCGGCATCGCGCACCTGGGTCACCAGCTGGCGCAGGTTGTCATTCATGCGGGCCAGGGCCTGCAGCAGCAGCGCCACTTCGTCGCGCCCGTGGCTGTCGATGTGCGCGCTGAGGTCGCCCTGCGCGACACGGTTGGCCAGGTCCACCGCCACCGCAAGGCGCCGCGTGATCGAACGCGTGACCCACCAGGCACACAGCGCGCCCGCACACAACGCGGCCAGGCCCAGGGCCAGCGCGGCCTGGCGCGCCGCGGTGTGGTGGCGGGCGCTGTCGGCCCCGGTCTCCTCGAGCACCTTCTGGTTGTAGTCCAGCAGCGCCCGCAGCGCGGCCGACAGGCGGTGCATCGCCGGGTAGGCGGTGGTGTAGGCCAGGCGCACCGCCTCGCCGGCCTCCTCGGCCGCGAGCTGCGCCTGCACCTGGACCAGCGTCGCCTTGTAGGCCGTGGCATGGCGCTGTGCTTCCTTGAACAGCGCCTGGCCTTCGGGCCGGGTCAGCAGCGGGTCCAGCGCCGCGAGCGCATCGTCGAAGGCCTTCACGTTGGCCTTCAGTCGCTCGCGCGCTTCGCCGCGGCGCTGGCCGTCGGGGTCGCCAGTGAGCTGCAGCACCCGTGCGATGCTGCCGCGGGCGTTGTCCAGCGCCGTCGTCTCCAGTTTCACCTTGCGGTACTCGACGGCGACGATCTGCTCGGCGTGCTCGTTCAG
>Ga0075163_10009874_pt1 | contig 12503 bp, 4 predicted proteins | sample JI1023141ADNA_FD_71478 | JGI IMG/M metagenome (GOLD analysis project Ga0075163, IMG submission 71478) | Wastewater effluent complex algal communities from Wisconsin, to seasonally profile nutrient transformation and Carbon sequestration -... | ecosystem: Engineered > WWTP > Effluent > Algae...
CATCTTTTCCATAATCGCTTATCAGCTTCTCCATACTTACTTTTGAAAAATCTTTGTGGAGCAAATACTTCTTTTTTACAGAAGGAACTTCGTCTGCAAGCTGGTTGCGGTCAATGCCGGGGAATAATCCGTAATTACCTTCTTCTTCATTTTTTATATAATAAGCAGGCACAAGGTCTGTAACGCCATTTTTATCTATATCTTTTGCATACAACATCATAGGTCTTGTGGCAGTGGCGTGATACTTATTGTTTAATCCCATATTACCTGCTATATAGTCCATATCGCCATCCTTGTCTATATCAACAGGCTGTAGGCAACGCCACATACCATTGTTTTCATTTAACCCGGTGGTAGCAGTTACTTCTGCTAATTTCCCATTCTTATTTTCAAAAAAACGAACAGGCATCCATTCGCCACAAATGATGAGATCGGGCTTTTTGTCATTATTAAAATCCGTCCATACTGCCCCTGTTATCATTCCCGGGTTTTGAAGATCCGGGCATTGCTGTTTTGTTACATCTGTAAATACGCCTTTATTATTTTGCAGCAGATAGCTTTGCGGGACGGAAGGATATTTTTCCGGTTCTATATAAGACCCGATGAATATATCCATATCACCATCTGCATCGTAATCTGCTGCGGCCACCGCTTTTGAAATAAGTGTAATACCAGCAGGCAACGCCAGTTTATTTAGCGTAAAATTACCTTTGCCATCATTATTATATAAGCGTGGGGCGTTGGTTGCACTGTTCTTTCCAAATTCGGTGCTGCCGCCGGTTATAAGCAGGTCAAGGTCTTTATCGCCATCGCTATCGAATAATATTGCAGCAAGGTCTTCTTCGGTTTTAAGCCCCTGCACAAGGTCTTTTGAAAGGAAACTGCCATTACTGTTTTGTAAGAAAAATTTACCTGACTGGTAAGCTGCACCGCCAACAAAAAAATCTTCAAGGCCATCGCCATTTATATCGCCTGCAGCTATGCAGGGACCAAGCTGTGAATACTTTTGCAGCAAACCACGCTGGGATTCATAATCATAATATTGCGATTCAACATGTGTGTACGCAATATTGCATTGTGCTGTAAAATCACTGAATGTTGTATTAAAAACCCTCTCATTATTTTGCAATGCTGGTAATTTTGCATCTGTGTATTGCAATGTTATTAATTGGTTGGCTTTTACACTTTGCAGTACCTGCACTTTATCATCGGGCCATTGAATTTTGATTGAATCAATTGCGGTGCTGTTTCCACTACCAAAATGTAACCTGCTATCAACGCTTGAAGAAAAACCACGCACAGGTGATTGTTCTACAAACTGGCTGCTGTTTTTATTGAATACTGTAACCCTGCACCCAATGCCTGAACTATTGGTGGCCGGGCCTTTTAGCTCAAGTGTAATAAAATTATCTGTACTGTCTTTTATTGATTTTCTGATTTCATTTCTCCATACAAATGCCTCCTGGTTCATATTGTTTACTACCAGGTCCAGATCGCCATCATTATCCAGGTCAGCATACGCTGCCCCATTAGAAACAGAAGGAATGGCAAGGCCGGATTGCTTTGTTACGTTAGTAAACGTAAGATCGCCATTATTATGAAAAAAGTAATTATCCATTGTAACGCTGCCATACGCATCAATACCTTTTCGCAGCTCCGCCACACTGTTTTTATCCAATGGTTTTTCTACAGTATTTTCAGAAAAAGTATAACTGCTGTTGTTGGTTTTTGAATTTCTAAAAGTTGTATAATCATTATTTGTAACATCTTTTGCCAAACCGTTTGTTATATGTATATCCTTCCAGCCATCATTATCAAAGTCGGCCATTAAAACACTCCAGCTCCAGTCAGTTTCTGCAATACCTGCCATCTGCCCTATCTCACTATAGAAAGGTTCTTCTTTATTATCGCGTTGTCTGTTGCCATTATTTAATTGTAACATGTTGCGCACAAAAGATGGCTGATACCCAAACCGCTGCTGCATGTCAAATTTTTCCAGGTTGGTGGCACTTGCCATCATCTTTTTTCTTTCATTCACTTCGGGTTGCATATCCAGTGTAGCCAGGTCTGGCAGCAGATCGTTATTAATATCGGCTGCATCTACGCCCATACTATTGTAGCTCTGGTGCCTTAATGAAGTGGCAATTATATTGGAGAATGTTCCGTTTTTGTTATTCAGCCACAACAGGTCGTTGCCTATATAATCATTGGTTACATAAATGTCTGGCCAGTTATCATTGTTTACATCTGTAATTACAAGGCCCAATCCATATCCATCTTCTTTAATGCCGGCCAGTTGCGATATATCTTCATAAACAGGGTGCGTTTGCCCTTGTGGCACACCATTATTCCTGTATAATTTATCTTCTGCCGGAGAATTTCCGCTGGTATCTTTTGGCTGCAGGTTATTGGCAGTATGGCTGTATAGCAGGTGATTGAGTAAATACATATCAAGATCGCCATCTTTATCATAATCAAAAAAAGCAGCTTGTGTTGCATAACCTGTATCGGCTAAACCATAAGCTTCCGCCTCATCTTCAAAATGAAGTTTGCCATCATTAATAAACAATTGGTTTTTTCTTTTTTCCGGATCTGTTGAGTGAGACGCGCAAACATAAATATCATCGAAACCATCACTGTTAATATCTACCACACTTACGCCTGTGCACCACCTGTTTGTTTGCAGACCGGCTTTATCTGTAATATCTTCAAATGTAAAACCGCCTTTGTTTATATACAGTTTGCTGCTGACCATGCTGCCGGTAAAAAAAATATCGGGTAAGCCATCATTATTAAAATCGCCAATGCCAACGCCAGAACCATTGTACATGTATTCGTTTATAAATACATTGATAGAATCGCTTTCGGTTATTGCATTATTGAAATTGATATTTGTTTCACCTGCTGTCATTTGCGTAAAATGAAATTTATCAATAACTGAATTATCGGTTTTACAACCATGTATAATAAATGGAAGAAAAAAAAGCAACCCGTATATTTTCCCCGTTCTCATCATTATTAAAAATACATGCTACTGGTGAATTACTTCTGTACTATTATAAAATTGCTCCTGTTTTTTATCCATTGTTGAACTGCGCAGTAAGGTTTTTTGTACCAGTCTGTATTACTACTATGATGCATCCTTGCGTCGCACCCTTATACTGCAGAATATACCTGGGCATAGTGCTGGCTGGTTTACTGTTGCGTAACTTGTTCTGCTGCACAAAAACGGTTTACTGAACAGTAAAGTTGACTGCACATTGCTGAATAATGAAATAAAAGTAAAAGAGTGCGACGCAACAGTTGATGCCACAATGGATAAATGCCGGGTACATAAAAAACCACCACACGTACATACAAAGAGACTCCAATATTACCCGCAGCGCAACACAGTTTATTTTTATCTTATTAACTGTACCGAAAGAAAATTCCCACCCACTAAATTAAATGAGCGGGAATTGCTTGCTTATGAGAAAAACCTAGTTGGCCGGATTGGGCGAAAGATTTTTATTTACATCCAGCTCCTGCTGCGGTATTGGTAAATATTCGTTGCCTGGTGTCCAGGTATTAAAATCAACATCATGGGTTTTTAATTCTGCAAGTTTTGTTGCATCATAAAACCAACCCCAGCGGATAAGGTCATTTATACGCTGCCCTTCTATGGCAAATTCCAATGCCCTTTCATGTGCCAGTTGATCACGCATTTGCTCCTGTGTCATGTTTGGTTTAACAGTAGCAAGGTCTGGAAGATTGGCCCTTGTTCTTACCTGCTGAATATACGAATATGCGCCAGATGTGTTTCCTGTTTCGTTGAGCACTTCTGCATTCATCAGCAAAATATCTGCATACCTTAATACCCTGTAATTTATGCCAGACTCTGCAAACGGCGAGAACTCATCCGGCTTGCCATTACCTACACCATCATTGGTATATTTTCTTGGATAGATGGATGTAGTTGGGTTCCACCATGGTTTGCCATAAGCCATCGTTGAATTATCATCGGGCTCGTAAGATGCAATGGTTACTAAAAGCCTTGGGTCGCTTTTTCCATCAATGGTTTTTTCTTTCTTGTATTCATTATAGATCCACCTGGTAGGCAGGTAATCAGAAAAACCGGCGCCTTCCTGGGCATAAGTAATAGATATGGTTTGTACCTGCTTCCATGAAGCAACGGGATCGCAGCACCAGTTCATATCTGTTCCTGTACCCGGTGTAAACTGGATTTCGAATAATGACTCAGCATTATTTTCATTTACATCTTTAAAATTGTCCCTGTAATCGGGCATCAGGGAATACACATTTTTTAAATCCCCGGTTAAAAATTTAGCAAATTGAACGCCTGCATTTGTATAATCTTTTCTGTACAAATATGCTTTGCCCAATAACCCGGCAGCAGCACCTTTGGTAGCCCTGCCTGTATTCCCTTTGTCGAGCCCGTCAACATCATTATATGAAATGGGTAAACCCGCTTCTGCAGCCGCTAAATCACTATATATCTGGTTCCACAATTCTTCTTCTGTTGCTGTTGGTGCAGAATAATCTTCTTTGTTTATTACCGGCGCAGTAATAATGGGTACAATTTTAAAAGTAGTGGCAAGGTTGTAATATGCCATGCCCCGCAGAAAATAAGCCTGCCCAAGTATCCTGCTCTTCTCTTGCGCAGATAATACAGATTCATCGTACAATGGCACATTTGCAATTACCTGGTTGGCCCTGTTTACAACGAGGTAAAATTCTCTCCATATCCAAAAAACCGGTCCGGAAGTAGTTGGGATAATAAATTGCCCGGTTAAACCCAGATCAAGCCATGGGCTGTCTCCTGCAAAATCATCTCCGCGGCTATCGGTAAGGCCTGGGAATGAGCGCATATAGGAGCCGTCAACTATAAGGGCATTGTAAATAGCGGTGCAACCGTCATAAGCCTGCTGCCTGGTTTGCCAGAAATCGGCAGTGGTTAATTTATTGGGGTTTATTAAGTCTAATTTTTTATCGCAACTGCCTGCAAAGAAGCAAATGCCAACAAAAAGATATATTGATTTTTTCATGATTTATTATTTAAGTGTTGTACTAATATTAGAATGTTAATTGCACGCCAATCAGTGCAGTTCTCGGTTTAGGATAAGAGCCAAAGTCAAAACCAGGATTTAATACGCCGGAAGTAAAATCAGGGTTATAGCCCTGGTATTCCTGGAATGAATACAGGTTCTGCACGGTAAAATAAATCCTCGATTTGCTTAATCCTTTTATCAGGTTATCAGGGAAAGAATATCCAAGAGAAACCGTACCAATCCTTAAATATGTACCGTTTTGTAACCAACCCGGGCGGTCTGAATCCTTGAAGTTATTTACATCATTATCATTTAACCTGGGTATGTCTGTATTGGTGTTGCCGGGTGTCCACCGGTTTAGCATATCGGTACTGTAATTGAGGGCGCCTGCTGAATGATGCAGATCCCTGTACATTCTGCTATTGACCAAAAATTTGGCACTTCCCGATGCAAAAACAGAAAAATCAAAATTCTTATATGCCGATGAAAAGCTAAATCCGTAGTTGTATTTTGGGATACCGCTGCCCAGGGAAACCCTGTCAAAGGTTTCATCAACAACGCCATCTGGCTTGCCTTCGGGGCCGCTGATATCTTTGTACTTAACATCTCCCGGTGCCACCGGTGAACCAAACTGACTTGCATGGCCATCAATTTCTGCCTGGCTTTGAAAAATACCTTCATACACAAAGCCATAATGTTCACCTATTTCTCCCCCAATCACCGTTTTGGATCCTACACCGTAAAGAGGTTCATTATTGCCGCCTAAAGCAAGCACCTTATTTTTAACGGTTGAAAAATTTGCAGATATATCATACGTAAAAGCGCCTGTTGTTTTATGATAGACAGCAGAAATTTCAATACCTGTGTTATCAAATGAAGCAGCATTTACCGTGGGGGTTAAGTTTTCAAAACCTACACTTGCAGGAATGGTAATACCAATCAAAACATCTGTACTCCTGGCTTTATAGTATTCTGCAGAAAATTCAAAACGACCATTTAAAAATGTCGCATCAAAACCTATATTAGTAATTGCTTTTGATTCCCACTTAATATCCGGGGAAGCTACAATTGTTTGCAGCCCGCCGGTATATCTTATACCATTAAATGTATAAACGATACCTGTATTGATATTACCCTGGTACAGGTAGTCGCCAATTTCCTGATTACCTAATTTACCATAACTACCCCTTAGTTTAAGAGAAGAAATAACATCTGTGGAAACATGCCAGAAACTTTCATTGCTCAACTTCCATCCCACAGATGCCGCAGGAAAGTATCCATATTTATTTACAGGGGAAAACCTTGAAGAACCATCCCGGCGCAAGGAAGCTGATAATAAGTACTTGTCATTATAAGCATAATTTACTCTTCCAAAATAAGAACTTAAAGCATTTTCATATTCTGAACCTTTTGATGACCTTGTTTCACCATTATCAAGAACAGGGTGATAAGGCGTAGCAAACCCCGCTGCACTGCTTTCCCTGAAGATGCTGCTGCCATGCCTGTATGCCTGGCCCACTAATGCATCTAAAGAATGTTTGCCAAAAGTTTTTCCATAGCTCAATGTGTTTTCAACGGAACCATTGGTAAACACCCTGGAATTATCATTTAAACGGGCGGTATTGTTACTAAAAAAAGCACCCAGAAAATATGCAGGTTGCCAGGTAAAATCCCTGGTATTGGTTTTATCATAGCTTAAACTTGTTTTAAACTTTAAACTGTGGCCGTTATTCTTCAACAATTGCATTTCACCATATACATTGGCAAAAACCCTGTCAACATCTACATAGTTTTCAAGGATACTGTTAATGCCAATACCATTTAATGAGTTGGCTCCGTTAAACTCTGAATTAGACCCGCCGAAACCGTTTAAGTTGGCAGCATCATAAACAGGCATAGTAGGTATTGCCACCACCAAACTACCAATAAGCGGCGGTATGCCACCCAGCAAAATATCATCCCGGAAAGTGAGTGTATTTTCGTGAGAATGAGAATAGCTGAGCGATTGCCCAAATTTAAATATCCCCTTCTCGGCTGTATTGTTTACACGGGCTGTATAGCGTGTATAATCGGGGCCGTTACCCACATAAGTGCCTTTATTCTCAAAGTAATCCAATGAAACACTATAGGTATTATTGGCACCACCGCCCGAAAAACCTACATTATGGTTTTGCCGCATCCCTGTTTTTAAACCTTCTTTTTGCCAGTCAGTATTTATATCATCTACATAACCTGCATTAGAAGGGTCGTTGGCAGGAAATAATGGCTTATTGGCGTTAACACGTGACTCGTTATTCAGCATTTGGTATTGCTCCCTGTCAGTAACATCCTGTATCTGCCATACTTTATCCCACCCATAATAACCATTGTAATTTACTTTCATCTGGCTGTTCTTTTTGCCCTGTTTGGTTGTAATAATGATTACACCATTGGCGGCAGCGGCACCATAAATAGCAGCGGCAGCAGCGTCCTTCAACACAGTCATTGACTCAATATCATTCGGGCTAAAATCCCTGATAGCAGAACCCGGCACCCCATCTACCACATAGTAAGGCTGGGCACCATAAAAAGTGCTGAAACCCCTAATACGTACACTGGGTACAGAACCAGGTTGCCCATCACTGTTTACGGCAACACCCGTAACCCTTCCCTGCAAAAGCTGGGAAATATCACTGGTACTGTATTTTTTAATTTCAGCAATGTTTACACTGCTTACAGAACCCGTAAGGTCTTTTTTACGCTGCGTACCATAACCAATTACCACCACATCATTCAGGTCGTTGGTTTTTTCTTTTAGTGAAACGGCAACGGATTCTGCATCGCCTACCACCAGTTCCTCTTCCTGAAAATTAACGGCACTGATAATAAGTGTTTGCCCCTTATTTGCATTTATTGCAAACGACCCATCTGCTGCCGATACTGTAACAGTCTTGGAATTTTTAACCTGAACGGTTACACCAGAAACGGGGCTGCCCTTACTGTCGGTAATTACGCCTTTAATTGTTTTTGCTGATTGTGCCATTACACTGTTAAATGGCTGGAGAATTATGCATACAAGCATAATAATGAAAACCCTTATAAAGGGCCGTGAGCGAAGCAATTGCATACTGTTAGATTTATGGTTTTTGTAAAAGACTAAAAACTTTATGAGTGTAAAAATGACACTTATAGTTTTAACGCACTATACATTTTGTATCATTGTTTCGCTAAAAACTATCAATCTTTAATGTGTTTAAAATACACTTTATAAGGCAGAAGTAATACCGGCATTGGGTTTTATGGCGGCATTGTTGCGTCGCAATCCGTTCATCTGTATATCAATGGGCATCGCCGGTTTCGGGTGCAGCAGCATTCTTAAAACAACAACCATTGTAATGTTACATTTAGTTGTAAGGGCTGTTGAAGCCAGGCAATGCAATAAAGTACAAGTGTGCGACGCAACAGTTGATGCAGCAAAGAATAAATGCCGGGCTAGTAAAAAAAAATGAATATGGTAATAGTTTGCATCAAATAATTAATAGTAACTGTTCAACTATATTTGTACATAAGCATTATTATAAATTTATTGAACCACAGGACGATCATACTTGCACTGCTACTTATAATTACCGGCAATATTTTTGGACAACCGTATTACTTCAGGCATTACCAGGTGGAGAACGGGCTTTCGAACAATGCCGCCATTTGCTGCCTGCAGGACAGTAAAGGCTTTTTATGGTTTGGCACCAAAGACGGGCTTAACAGGTTTGATGGTTACAGTTTTAAAATTTTCAGGAACAGCCGCAACGATTCGGGAAGTATCGGCAACAATTTTATACACAGTATTTATGAAGATAAGAACGGCATACTTTGGGTGGGAACCGAAAATGGTTTGTACAGCTACAACGCCACCACAGAAAATTTTAGTTTACTAAAAGGCACTGTAAACGCACCTGTAACGGGCATTACAATGGATGGCGAAGAAAATATTTGGTTTATACTTGGGTTTACGCTTGTTAAATACCATGCAGCAAAAGAGCTGCAATTCTACGGCATTAATACCAATTTTGAAGCAACTTCAATTTGTACTTCGCCCGGTGGAACGCTGTGGGCATCCGCATCGGACGGGTACTTAAAAAAGTATAATGCAGCAACTGATTCTTTTACATCGTTTGATGTGTTTTTCCATTCGCGTAAAGCAGATTCTAAATGGATAGAAAGAATTTATGCTTCTGCAGATGGTTCCATTTTAATTGGCACAGGAAGGCAGGGTGCAAAAGTTTTTAATATTAAGTCTTCCACTTATGAAGACATTATTGCGTATAATGCAGACAAGACTGAAATATTTGTACGCAATTTTATACAAGCTGCAGGCAATGAATTCTGGATTGCAACAGAGTCGGGCATTTTTATTTACAATGCATCAACAAAAAAAATAAGCAACCTGCAAAAAAAATACAATGACCCATATTCTATTTCTGATAATGCGGTGTATTGCTTTTGTAAAGACAGGGAAGGCGGCATTTGGGCAGGCACTTATTTTGGTGGCGTAAATTATTATCCTAAACAGCATACGCCTTTTAAAAAATATTTCCCTGTAACAGGCGAGAACTCTTTAAGCGGAAATGTGGTACGTGAAATACACGAAGACCATAATGGCAATTTATGGATTGGTACCGAAGATGCAGGCTTAAATAAACTGGATACTGCAACAGGGAAGTATACCCGTTTTTTACCCACAGGCAGCAAGGGGAGCATATCTTACACAAATATTCACGGCCTGCTGGTGAATGATAACAAATTATGGATCGGCACATTTGAACACGGCCTGGATATTATGGATATTAAAACCGGGAACGTAGTACAGCATTATGTTGCAGGGCCCGGCGAGCATGCACTTAAAAGTAATTTTATCTATTGTATTACTAAAAACAATAAAGGTGAAATAATGCTGGGCACAACAATTGGTGCCTATACTTTTGACAGTAAAAACAATAACTTCAACCCTTTGCCGGGACTGCCACTCTATATCTGGTACACTTCTTTACTGGAAGATGCAGACGGAGTAATTTGGGCTGCAACTTATGGCAATGGAATAAATTTTTACAATACCAAAACAAAGAAGGGAGGCAATTACAGTTACAATGCTGCAAACATAAACAGCATCAGCAGCAACAGGGTAAACAGTATATTTAAAGACAGCAATAAAAACCTGTGGTTTGCTACAGAAGGCGGTTTGTGCAGGTACAGTAAAGAGACGGATAATTTTAGAACATACAATGCAGGTTTCCCAAGCAATTTTATATTAAGCATACTGGAAGATGAAAAAAAAAACTTATGGATATCCACCTCAAAGGGCCTTGTTTGTTTTAACCCTGCAACAGAAAAACTGATTACTTACACAACAGTGAACGGAACATTGAACGATCAGTTCAATTTTAATTCTGCCTATAAAGATGCGGATGGGAGGATGTATTTTGGCAGTGTAAAAGGCATGATCAGTTTTCATCCCAATGAAATAATAAATGACGCATTTATTCCGCCCGTTTATATTACAGGCTTCCAGGTTTTTAACAAGGAACCAGCCATTGCCGCGCAGGGCTCTCCGCTTAAAAAATCCATTACTTATACAGATAAAATTACGCTTGCTTATGAGCAGTCAACCATTAGTATCGGCTTTGCAGCATTAAGTTTTACAGCGCCTGAAATGAGCGAGTATGCATACAAAATGGAAGGGCTTGACAAAAGCTGGACATACCTCAAACGCAACCGCACAGCATATTTCACCCATCTTGCGCCTGGCAGGTATGTGTTTAAAGTAAAGGCATCCAACAGCAGCGGTTTATGGAACGAGCAGGAAACGGTACTTACAATTGAAATACTCCCGCCGTGGTGGCAGAGCAGGTGGGCCTATGTATGCTATATACTGCTTGGTGCAATAATTGTTTCGTGCATTACCTGGTATTATCACCGCAGCGCCGAGGCAAAAAACAAAAGAAAATTTGAGCTGCTGGCCATTGCAAAAGAGAAAGAAATATTTAATGCAAAAATCGAATTCTTTACCAATGTGGCACATGAGATAAGAACGCCGTTAACACTTATAAAAGGGCCATTGGAAAAAGTAATAAAAAAATCGGATGATAACCCCGACATAAAGAACAATCTGAAGATAATGGAGCGCAATACCAACCGCCTTGTTGACCTTACCAACCAGTTGCTCGACTTCAGGCAAACAGAAATAAAAGGCTTCAGCCTTAGTTTTGTACAGGCGAATATTTCGGAATTATTAGAAGAAACATATACAGGTTTTAAATCGCTGGCCGAGCAAAAAAATATCATCTTCAATCTTTCTTTACCGCAGGCTGCATTGTATGCTGCCACAGACCTTGATGCTTTTAGTAAAATACTTAATAATCTTTTCAGCAATGCAGTTAAGTATGCTGACGGCGAAGTTTGGATAAGCCTGCTGCCGGTAAAGCAAACAGATCTTTATTTTACAATAGAAGTAAAGAATGATGGTTACCTTATACCCGCTGCCATGCGTGAAAAGATTTTCGAACCTTTCTTCCGGCTTAAAGAAACCGAAAAACAAAAAGGTACCGGTATAGGGCTTGCACTTTCCCATTCGCTTACAGAACTGCATAAAGGAACGCTTATACTTAAAGAATCCGAAAATAATTTCAATGTTTTTTCGCTCAGTTTGCCTATACATCAGGAAAATGAATTTATCTTAACGGCTGCAACAGCCAATGCTGATAACGATGCTAAATAAGCAATAATGAAAACAGCCATATTACTGGTGGAAGATAATGAAGAGATGCTTGAATTCATCGCAGATGATTTAAACGAAACATATAAGGTTTTTACGGCCTGCAATGGAAAACAGGCACTGGAACGCCTGCACGAAGAAGCAATACAACTGGTGATCTCTGATGTAATGATGGATGTAATGGATGGCTTTGAGTTATGCAAAAACATTAAGGCCAGCTTCGATTACAGCCATATACCCGTAATACTGCTAACGGCAAAAAATACATTGCAGTCAAAGATACAGGGGTTGGAGCTGGGTGCCGATGCATATATAGAAAAACCATTTTCGCCAGAGCACCTTAATGTGCAGGTTGCCAACCTGCTTGCCAACCGCAGTAAAATAAAAGGATACTATGCAAAGTCGCCACTGGTGCATATAAAAAGTATTGCACACTCAAAACCTGATGAAGTTTTCCTGGAAAAATTAAACGAAGTAATTTATCAAAACCTCGAAGATGAAAACCTTGATGTAGATAAGCTCGCCCATTTTATGAACATGAGCAAGCCAACCTTATACAGAAAAATAAAATCCATTTCAGATCTTACCGCCAACGAACTCATTAATTTAACCCGTTTAAAAAAAGCCGCCGAATTACTTGCCGAAGGCAGTTATAAAATTTATGAAGTGGCTACAATTGTTGGCTACAATTCTCAAACAAATTTTGG
>Ga0075163_10009876_pt1 | contig 12503 bp, 14 predicted proteins | sample JI1023141ADNA_FD_71478 | JGI IMG/M metagenome (GOLD analysis project Ga0075163, IMG submission 71478) | Wastewater effluent complex algal communities from Wisconsin, to seasonally profile nutrient transformation and Carbon sequestration -... | ecosystem: Engineered > WWTP > Effluent > Algae...
GCTAGATTATTTAATATTTTTGATCGTCTAGCCTTAGGTAAATACTTGTATAAAGTATCTATCATTGCATTACCAACAAACTTAATTTTTTCTGGTGATATACCTTCTCGTAAAAGGTTTGCATCCCCATCACGACTAGGAGTTAGCAATAAATCTACTAGTACATCTGTAACCAACCGGTTAATTTCTTCAGGCATACTGCGGTCAAAACTACGTAGCCCTGCTTCAACATGAGCAACTTTAATCCCTAATTTACTACAAACTAAAGTACAAGCCATTGTAGAGTTAACATCCCCAACCACTATAAGCCAATCAGGTTTATACTCTAAAACAACAGGCTCAAAAGCTAGCATGATTTTAGCTGTTTGCTCAGCATGTGAGCCTGAACCAACAGCTAAATTAACATTTGGTCTAGGAATTTCTAAGTCTGCAAAAAAAGCATCTGACATTAGTTCATCATAATGTTGTCCTGTATGTACTAACATTGCTTCTAGCTTATCTGAGCGACGAGCAATCTCGTCCATTATTGGTGCTATTTTCATAAAATTAGGGCGTGCACCAACAATACACATTATTTTTAATTTTTTTTCAGTCATAAATGTTAACTTCTCCTAGTCGCTTCTTTTACAATTGGCCAACCAAATTCTAGTGCTAATGCAATTAATATTCCTAGGGCTAGTGCAGTAGCACTTGCCATAACTAACAATTTATAAAGATTAGAAGTAGGTATTTGCTTAGCTGGTTCGAGTTCTTCTGCTAGTGCGGTTCTAAAGGTTTTTAATGGGGATTGATTATTAATTTGAATTTGACCAAGTTCTTGTTCTAAAAGCTGTAGTTCTAAGCGTTTTTCATAAAGCTCTGTTGGTGAAAGGTTAGCAGCACTCTTTGTCTTTAACTCTTCTATCTTGGCTTGTAGGTCTTTTTCCTGTTTTTCATAAGCTTGGTAAGCTTGATCAAAAACTCGATTACTCTCAGCTATTACTTGCTCTGCTGTGCTTTTTACTAACTCTTGAGCTAATTCCTGACTAGCACCTTTTCCTGTTAAACGTACTAAGTAAACATATCGTGCTCGCCCTCTACCTGCTTCTAATTTTTCTGCTGTAACAGCCCTTGATAAAACATCTATATTCCTTTTTTTACTTAGCTTTTCATTTACCCTAAGTAGAAATGGAGGTTTAGTTACTAGCTCTGCAATTACATTAGGATCACCTATTGGACTATCCCAGACTTTTCCTATTTTTATATGTGCTGTTGCTATATAACTAGGCTTTTCTCTAAAGTGTAGCGCTAGGGTTATTACTATTGAAAGTAAAACTAAAACTACAATTAACCATTTATGTTTCCATAAAGCGCGAATATATGGAGCAAGGTCAATTAGACTAGTCTCTTGATTATTATTGGACTGCATTTACTTGAGTACCTTAAAAAGTTTTGACAAGCTTACAAAGGAAGGCTTAATTTGGCAAGTTAATGTAGGGCAGACCAAATCTACCCTTTTATATTATATAGGATCTTTTTTCCAATAATTTTGCATTAGTTCGCTTGACCATTTGGGTTGAACAATATCTTTACTAGGTAAAAACTCTTTCATTACAGGCTTAATATCTAAAACGGGTGTTCCATCAACTGCATCAAGTCCTGTTACTAAAAGCATATTACCCCTTCGCTCAATAAGTTCGACAATTGAAAGTCCAAGCTGATTAGGGCGATTTTTGCCTCGTTGTGCTAGTATTCCGACTTTTGGCCAATTAGGATTGTTTCTGGGATATCTTGCCCCTGTTATGATTTTTTCTTTTTCTATTAAATGAAAATAAAAAATCACTTCTATATGAGAAAACTCTTCTATTCCATTTAAGCTATCTTCATCTATAGACTTGTCTATTACAATTTCAGAAATAATCCCGCCCCAATAGTCATCAGTTACTATTTGGCGGGAATTTCTAACAAATCCTATAGGGGTTAAACTAATCATTATAAAACCTTTAAGATCTAATACTTTTCTCCGCCTGTAGCAGCATTATCAACTAACCAAATTAATTTACCATCAGTAGGTTGAACCAGTTGTGAAGGATAAAGTTCAGGATTTCTTTCACCTACCAATACTTCTTTTAATGGTTGAACTTTATTTGCACCTGCGGCCATAAAAACAATATTACGAGCATTATTAATAGCTGGAGCAGTAAAAGTCATTCGATTGGTGTTAAATTTCTCTACCCAGTTTACTACTACAGTTCTTTCTTTTTCTGCTAAAGCTTTTGTACCTGGAAATAGTGATGCTGTATGGCCATCATCACCCATTCCTAATAGTATCAGGTCAAAGCGTGGTTGCTCACCATCAGCAAGGCTAAACACTTGTTTTAGAACATTTTCATAATCTTTAGCTGCTGATTCTATATCTGCTGACTCAGCATGCATTCTATGAACATTTTCTGCTGGAATAGCAATTTTACTAACCATTGCTTCATTAGCCATACGGTAATTGCTTTGATCATGATCTGGTGCAACTGAACGCTCATCACCCCAAAAAAGATGGACTTTATTCCAATCAATTTTATCTCTATAACTATCACTAGCCAGTAAATTATACATTCCTTTAGGAGTGGAGCCACCAGATAGTGCTATAGTAAATTGTCCTCTTGCTGCAATGGATTCACTGGCTAAAGTAGTAAATATATCGGCTGATTTAGTAAAAATTTCTTCTTGGCTATGGCAAACAATAATTTCTCTTGTCATGACTATTTCTCCTAAACAAAGTTTTAGCCAGGACAGTTAACTATTTTTTAATAATTAACTATTCTGGCTAGTTAACTTACATTTTTTCTATAATTTGTGCAGCACATTCTAGGGCATTTTCATAAACTACATCATGTCCCAAAATTTCTAATTCACTTAAAATTAATTCTGACTCTGTAGGCATTTCATAACGTGCAACGTTCTTAAGCCAACAAATTGTTGGAGTTTCTAACTTAGTCTCAATAGCATTATGTGCATAATTACGTGTCACAACAATACGTGCTTCTTGCCAACCTGTATGATCAGTCATAGTAAGAGTAAGTCTTAAATCTTGATTTTCCAGCTTATTTGATGGGGTCATGTCTACAGTGATTTCCTGCTCACCACGTAAGAATTTTAAGATTGTAGCACCTGTCCTAGATCTTAATATATCTTCGGTAAGCCCCCAATTAAGCCGACTCATAAACCAACCTACTAAAAGCATTGCTTGTGGGGCTGGTAAATCTTCATCAGATGCACTAGCAGGAAACTCTATTGATACTTTACTTAGATCCTTTAAGTAGGCTAGTAAATCTGGAACATCAAACAGCCCTGACACATGTGACCGAAGCTGTGTTAAACGTGACCAATTAATATCACTAAAAGCCGCTTCCTTAAAGCGTTCTCTACTTAATGCAGCAAGAATTGATAAAAAAGCTGTAGGGCGATTAGAGTAACTAGAATCTAAAATCACTCTATCAGCACAGCCTAATAAACCACTAAATGGCTGTGCATCAACTAAAACACCTCGCCACCAAAGATTTACTGGCAAATCTGAAACAAAGAGTGGCATAACACTAGAAGAAAGACGTTTAACAGCATCACCTTCAGCTTTAACTATAATTTGTTCTGAACAGATTTCTTTACCTTTTGCAATTGTAAAGCTACAAACTGGAGAAACTCCTGCTTCTAATTTATCTTCTAATGCATTTGCTTTAGAAGACATAACTATTATGCGACAAGGATGATGTCTAGTAACATCTAGAATAGTATTGGCTAAACTAGCCATATCTTCTTGATCTTCATAAATTAGCAAGTTGCTAACACAAGCACGAGTACTAGTACTTTTTTTCTCCTCAGAAGCTTCTTCTTTTTGTTCCCAAAGATTTCTAATATCTTTTTCAATTGTACGTAGGTCAAAAGGCTTCATTTGGCCTGTTTCTGTGTTTGTCATATTGCTTGTTGTCATAAAAACAAGACCTCCTTAACAATATCAACCTTTGATTTTCCAGCTATTTTATTAACATATCAACCTATGGCTTGTTGGTTATGGTTTTCTCCAACGCCGATGAGGAGCACCATGAGCAATAAATTCATCTGCTTCAGTTGGCCCCCAGCTACCTGCTTCATAGTTGGGGAAATTAGCTTTTTGTTCACTCCAAACATCTAACACTGGGCCAAGTAATTCCCAACCCTTTTCCACCATATCACGGCGAGCAAATAGAGTTGGATCGCCTAACATACAATCTAGTAAAAGTCTTTCATAAGCTTCTGGAGAATGACGTCCAAATTGTTGACCATATTGGAAATCCATATTTACTTCACGAATATGCATTGCTTGACCAGGCATTTTAGCACCAAATTTTAAGGTGATTCCTTCATCAGGTTGAACACGAATTACAAGTGAGTTTGGTTCAATACGATCAGCTTTAGTTTGTTTAAATAATAGGTGTGGTACACGCTTAAATTGGATTGCTACTTCTGAAACACGTTTAGGCATACGCTTACCAGAGCGAATAAAAAAAGGAACTCCAGCCCAACGCCAATTATTAACCATTAAACGTACCATTGCATAAGTTGGGGCATCTGATTCTTCATTATATTGATGGCCTTTAGATTTAGCATTAAAAGCCTTTATCTCTTCTCTAAAGCCTGGTACAGGCTTACCATTAGAAGCCCCTGCCCCATATTGTCCACGAACAGCAAAACGTGGTACTTCATCATGAGTAAATGGATAAACAGCCATCATTACTTTTTGTTTTTCATCACGAATAGCATTAGCATCTAGTGAAACAGGCGGCTCCATTGCTACTAAAGAAAAAACCTGCATTAAATGGTTTTGAATCATATCGCGTAAAGCGCCTGAGGCTTCATAGTATCCAACTCTATCTCCTGCCCCTACTGATTCAGCAGCAGTAATTTGAACATGATCAATAAAATTACGATTCCAAATAGGCTCAAAAATACCATTAGCAAAACGGAAGACTAAAATATTTTGTACTGTTTCTTTACCTAAATAATGGTCAATACGATAGACTTGATTTTCATCAAAAACTGCTCCAACTTCACCATTTAATTTAAGTGCGGTGGGTAGGTCATAACCAAAAGGTTTTTCAATAATAATACGTACCCAACTATCAGAATTAGCAGGATGACTCATTCCTGCTGCTCCTAATTGTTTAACTATTGGAGCATAAAGTTCTGGTGGGGTAGAAAGATAAAATACTCTATTACAAGCCGTTCCTTGTTCACGATCTAAATTGGTAAGTAGTTCTTTTAGTTCTTGATAGGCAGCAGGATCATTTGGATCACCTGCAACATAGAAAAGCTTTTGGGAAAAGCTTTCCCAAACAGCAGGATCACCAATACCACCTTCAGCAAATTCTTTTGTGGTTTCTGTCATCAAGTTACGAAAAGCTTGATGATCCATCTTGGTTCGAGTAAAACCAACCATAGCAAAACCATTAGAAAGTAGATGTTGTTGATATAAACTATAGAGAGCAGGGGTTAATTTACGTTTATTGAGGTCACCAGAAGCACCAAAGATCACTATTGCACATGGAGGGGCTTTGCGCTCCATACGCATTTCTTCTCGTAGAGGATTTTCCATTTCAGGTGTCATAAGAAATTTGGCGCATAATCCCAACCTTAGCGTTTTGGGAAAAAGCGCTCTCCTTTATTAGAAAATTTGTAAGAAAAAAAGCCTTTTTAAGACATGCTCAGGTCTACTTTCTTAAACTGCTTCTGATGTGAAACTAGCGGTAAAATTCACAGAGTTATTAAACTAAGTAACTAAATTACTCAGCTTTTTTTCTCCACTCAGTGTGCATAAAACCAGCTTCTGGTTTATCAGTACGTTCATAGGTATGTGCACCAAAGAAGTCACGCTGAGCTTGTGTTAAGTTTTGTGGTAAGTTGGCAGAACGATAACTATCATAATAGGCCAAACTAGAGGCCATTGCTAAACAAGGAACACCTAAAGTCATTGAGGTAGTAACAGCTTTACGCCAATTTGTTTGAGCAGAACTTACTGCATCACGGAAATCTGGATCTAAGAGTAAATTAGGTAGATCTGCACGACGATGATAAGCTTGTTTAATCTTATCTAGGAATTGAGCACGGATAATACAACCGCCTTTCCAAATACGACTAATTTCGCCTAAGTTTAAATCCCAGTGATTATTGTCTGAAGCGGTCTTGATTAGTGCCATACCTTGAGCATAAGAACAAATCTTAGAAGCATAAAGAGCATCATGTATTGCAGCAACAAAAGCGGCTTTGTCTCCATCATAATGAGCATCTTGTGGCCCAGTTAAAGTAGTAGAAGCTTCAATACGTTGTGTCTTAAGTCCAGACATCATACGAGCAGCCAAAGCAGATTCAATAGTAGGAATAGCTACACCAAGGTCAAGAGCTACTTTGGAAGTCCAAAGTCCAGTACCCTTTTGACCAGCTTTATCCATAATAAAATCTACTAGAGGTTTGTTTGTTTCTGGGTCAACATATTTAAGTATTTCACCGGTAATTTCAACTAAAAATGAGCTTAGTACCCCTTTATTCCATTCAACAAATACATCTCCGATTTCACTAGCGGACATACCTAAGCAACGGCGCATCATATCATAAGCTTCTGCAATTAATTGCATATCACCATATTCAATACCATTGTGAACCATTTTAACAAAGTGTCCAGAGCCTTCAGGCCCAATATAGGTAACACATGAACCATCATCAACTTTAGCAGCAATTGCTTCCCAAATTGGTTCTAGGCTTGCATAAGCTTCTTTGTCGCCACCTGGCATTAGAGATGGTCCCCAGAGTGCGCCTTCTTCACCACCAGACACACCAGAGCCAATAAAATGGAGTCCTTCAGCATTTAATTCGCGAGTGCGTCTTTCTGTATCTTGATACCAGGAGTTACCACCATCAATAAGGATATCTCCCTTTTCTAGGTAGGGTTTAAGCTGTGCTACAGTCCAATCTACTGCTTCACCAGCTTTTACTAACATTACAATCTTACGAGGTCTTTCAATTGATTTAACAAACTCCTCTACTGATGTGCACCCGATAAAATTTTTGCCTTTGGCCCGGGTTTCTAGTAAGGTGTTTACTTTCTTTGGATCACGATTCCAAACGGCAATAGGAAACCCATTGCGTTCAATATTAAGCGCTAAGTTTTCACCCATTACTGCTAGGCCAATAAGACCAATTTTAGCTTCCGCCATAAACTATCCTCCTCAAGATTTCTATGTATGTGATTTTTGAAAAATTTGATATAAATTGCTGCCAAGGCCGCAATCGTATCTAAACTAGATAACTATTACAAGCTCTTTGTGCACACATTTTGGGGATTTTTCCGTACTAGCTTCTTTTGGGTAAAGTTTTTATTTAATACCTACGCATTTATCCTATTTTTAGTATTATTTCTGAGATGAGCGAGCAGAAAAATTAGCAGAGTTTTCCCCTACTCCTTTACGCCTATTTATTTCTCTTGCAAGTACAAATAATAAATCTGACAAACGGTTAATATAGGCTATGGCTAGACCATTAATTTCCTCAGTTTCACTTAAGGCAACTATACGACGTTCTGCCCTACGTGATACAGTACGAGCAAGATGCATTAGAGCGCCAGCTTCTGAGCCTCCTGGTAAAATAAATTCTTTAAGTGGTGGAAGATGTTCTAAATAGAGGTCAGCCCATGTCTCAAGTGTATCAATGGCTAACTGCCCAATTCTAGGAACATTAATTGAAATTGGACTAGCTAGATCTGCACCTAAAGTAAAGAGGTCATTTTGAATTATTGCTAGCACTTCATCTAATTCTTGATCTAGTATTTTAACTCTTACAAGTCCAAGTAATGAGTTTAGCTCATCAACATCACCATAAGCATCAACTCGTATACTAGATTTACTTACACGACTACCATCAACTAACCCTGTTGTTCCTTTATCTCCTGTACGGGTATACACTTTCGTAATTCGCATAATCTGATTATCCTTAATCTTTAAGCTTGAATATAAATACGAATATGAGTAAGAGAGTTTTCGTTAGCTGCTAGTATTGTTACAGTTTGTTGTTCTGTTGGATGAAAACTTATTGAACCACGATCTGCTAATTGATTAGAAGCAAAAAGTTCCCAACCTCTTTTAGAAAATGTCTCTTGGTAAAAAGATAGTACATCTTGCCAAGTATCGTTACTAACCATTTCTAATATTTGGATCCCTTTAGGTGCTTTTTCTGTAGGAATTGGTCGTGAATTAGGGTAGCCAGGTATATTTAATTGTAATGAATGACTTTTAAGAGAATTTTCGTCAGGGGTTTTAGAAGTTTTAGTTTGTTTTACCATTGTTTTTAAAATAACTATTCTATTTATGAATATTAATAAAGCAGATCAGAACTTATTAAAATTTCCATTTAAAGTCAACCTACTCACCAATAACTAGCCTCAACTCCTCTAATCATAACACCTAACACTATATAGGTAATTTGTAGGATAAATTATATTGACAATAAGAATTATACTGAAATAACATATATGTGCGCTAATAAAATTTTAATGACTTTTTAACAAAATTTTAATAAACTTTCACAAGTCTAGCCCCAAGCCTCCAAATCTTTTATATAAGAAGGGTTTATGCAAGTAACTCAACCTGTAGAAGTATTTACCATAATATGTGCTTGGTGTGATCGGGTTTTAAATAATAAACCTATCACAAAAACTTCTAGACAAAGCCATACTATTTGTCAGGAATGTTTAGATAAACTTCGTCAAGAGATCAAGGCTGTAAGTCAAAAAACCAACACTACAACCCAAATTTCTATAATCAATTAATCATCTCGTAATCATCTCGTAATCATCTCGATATAAATTAACTATTTTAGCTAACCCAAAATTGGTTAGCCATTATATGGTTAGTTTTAGGGAAAACTCCATTGACAACATTGCTTAGCCAAGTAAAATTTCTAAAAATCACGAAAACCTCTAAAAAATAGAAAATCTAAGAGAAATTCTTAAGGTGTTATCTTATGGCTTCCGCAGCAACAAAAGCTGTATTAGTAAAAACTCAATTTACTGTAATATGTGCTTGGTGTGATCAAGTACTAAATGACAAACCTAAAGCATTAAATTTGCCTCAAACTCATACTATATGTAAAGATTGTATGGTAAAAATGCGTCAGGAAATAGCAGAGATTCAATTAGAAAAACCTTCTGTTCTTGTATAAAATTAGTTTTGCCTTCATTAAAAAACACATTATTTAAGGCATATAGTCTTGTATTGTGCTTCTTTGACTCTAATAATCCTTTATTATAATAATATTTTTAATACCAAATATGTTTGGAGAATGATTTATGCTAAATCAAGCTGAAACTCTCAAAACAAGCTATAAATTTGTAAGAGCTAAAACAATGCAAATTGTTGAACCATTAGAAATAGAGGATTATGTTATTCAAACTGCACCGTTTATGAGTCCTCCTCGTTGGCATATTGGACATACTTCTTGGTTTTTTGAAATGCTTCTAAAAGAATATCAGCCTAACTATCAAGTTTACTCAGAAGATTATCTTTTCTATTTCAACTCTTATTATGACAAGTTTGGTATGCGTATTGAGAGGGCTAGGCGTGGGACTAAATCCCGTCCAACTGTACGCGAAACAGTTGCTTATCGCAGCCATATTGATGAGCTTATGTTAGAGTTTTTAGACAATCTAACAAATAACCCTAAAAGTACTGATATTTTACAACTTGTCCAACTTGGTCTAGAGCATGAAATGCAACATCAAGAGCTTTTAGTTTATGATATAAAGCATTTACTTTGTGATATTTATCAACCTTCTGGCACTATTCCAGATATAATTAATTGCCAAAAAGTAAATGGTATGGCTGAAATAGAAGGTGGTTTATTTTGGCTTGGTGATAAAGATAGTAATTTTGCTTTTGATAATGAGCGCCCTAAACATCAAGTTTATTTACAAGACTTTGCTATTGATAAAGCAATGGTTAGCAATGGAGAATTTTTAGAGTTTATTCTATCAGGAGGCTATCAAGATCCTTGTTGGTGGTATGCTGAAGGATGGAACATAGTAAATCAAGAAAAATGGCAAGCTCCTCTTTACTGGGAGTTTATAGATAATGAATGGTATATTCGCGATTTTCATGGGCTACATAAAGTTATAGACAAAGCAAATTATCCTGTCTCTCATGTTAGTTTTCATGAGGCTTCTGCCTTTGCAAAATATTCTAAAAAACGCTTACCGTTAGAAGCTGAATGGGAAAAAGCAGCTTGTTTTGATTTAGAAAAGAAAGAAAACCTTTTATTTCCTTGGGGAAATAGCCTTCCTGATATTACAAAAGCAAACCTTTTTGAGCAAAATCGCTGGGATGTAACACCTATTGGAGCTTTTCCAAATGGTATTAGTCCTTATGGCTGTCATCAAATGATAGGAGATCTTTGGGAATGGACTAGCTCAGATTATGTTCCTTATCCAGGTTTTAAGCCTTATTTTAATGAATATACTGATAAGTGGTTTGTTAGCCAAAAAGTCTTGCGTGGTGGATCTTATGCTACACCAGAAAATCATATTCGTAGCACTTATCGTAATTATTTTTACCCACAAGAAAGATGGGTTTTAGCTGGTTTTCGCTGTGCTAAAACTTTATAGTTTAAGCACCCATTTTTAATAGCTTACGTATTTTTATAGGTAACCGGCTAGCTAAAGGCTTTTCTCTTACAGATTCAGGAGCAAAAGAAAAAGAGCATTTATTTGGAGCAATAACTTGTTGAATCTGTTCTAAATCCCAAGGATCAAGAGGAAAAGCAACACAGACTTTAGGAGCATGTTTAGTAAGATAAATTGTACATTGTCCTTTACCATCAGGTAGTTCTTTTAAAAAAGGACACTTAAAATTTACCTTACAACATTGCCCACAACCATTACAACTACCCTCTAAACGGGCTTTCATCCTTTCTCGATAATCTTGTGGTGCAACAAAAGCCATAAAAAACCTTCTCATACTTGATAAAGAATGTTTAGATCGCCAAAGATAAATTGCAGTATAAAAAGTTATTTTTAATTTTTGTTGATATATCCAAAGTGTACTAGGAACTATTTCTGGAGCTTTAATAACATAGTCAACATCTTTAACTCGCTTAGATTTCAACTGAACTAACTGCTCTGACATTCTAAATTCTGCTCCTTAAAATTTACTTTTAGTAATTGAAGATTTATAAGAAGATTTATAAAGAGTAATTGCTAATTTATAGCTTAAAATAATTACTTTTGCCTAGACTTCTATGCACTCATTTACCTATTTACCTATTTGCCTCTAAAGGATAAAACTTATTATTTTTATAACACTAAACATATTTTGACCTTTGCATATTTAATATTAAAAAGTAAAATTCTACATTAATCCTTTTTTATTACTAGGAAAGCAATTAAACTTTATGTCTAAAATGTATGCAATGAAGCGTGCCAATGGTCAGTTTTTTACAATTTTACCTAATCGTATTGCCCTTTGGACAAACCAAGATCTACTAGATATATCTCGTGCTTATAATCGTGAATTGGATCTCTATCAACCAATGCTATTAACAGATAAATTATTTACAGAAATTAAAGACAAATTTACTATTCAAGGAACCTGTACAGTTTGGTCTGTTGAGCCAACATCCTCTCAGGCTGCTTTAAGCGAAGGACGTTTATTAGATTGGGCTGAAATAGAAAAAATAAGAAATCAATCTGATCCTGAACCAGCTAAAATAGAAACACCTAAAGTTCGTGCAACTATTCAGGAATTTCAATTTAATTAAGTTAAAACTATGTATTTTTATTCTATAATGTATTTTTATCCCTAGGGTTAAAACTCTTATCCCATAAGAGTTTTAACCCTAGGCTATTATATAAGCCCCTTTCAGGGACTTAAGAAGATATATTAAAACTTAATTTACAAAGTATTAATCAATCAATATTTATATTAACTTAAAGTAACTTCTAACTATATGATTAAAAATATCCTTAAATCACTTGGTAGGTTTATATCCCTTCTATTACTTGGTATGGTAATTAGTCTAATAGCATCATCACTTTTAGATATTCATTACTTTTTTGTTCGCTTAAGATATACTTCTGGCGTAGATAGTCTTAAGAGTTGGTTAATTGGCGGTCTTATGATTGGGGTCTTAGTTGGGGCTATATCTAGTGTGCTAGTATTAAAACGTAGCTTACAACCTAAAACCTTCCAACTAATTTCTTTAGTATTTTTAAGATTTTTAATTATTGCTCTAAGCGTTGATGCTATTTCATTAACGATTTGGAATTACTATAAATTTGATTATTTTAGGCTAAAAGATGCAGGGCCAATGGCTATAGCAGTAGGTTTGATTTTAGGGTTATGGGATTTATCAAGCCATATTTCTAGCCATTTTAATAAGCAGCCTAGTGCAGGTTCAAAATAGATATTGTGAAAAGAATAAGAAAATAGTATAAATAAAGGATGGAAAAACCGATA
>Ga0075163_10009877_pt1 | contig 12501 bp, 14 predicted proteins | sample JI1023141ADNA_FD_71478 | JGI IMG/M metagenome (GOLD analysis project Ga0075163, IMG submission 71478) | Wastewater effluent complex algal communities from Wisconsin, to seasonally profile nutrient transformation and Carbon sequestration -... | ecosystem: Engineered > WWTP > Effluent > Algae...
GTTGGTCCACGCCCTCGGTCCAGATCCGCAGCTGACGGCCTTCCTGCCGAACCAAGTAGATACCATGCCACTCGGGCCCATACGGTGCCTCACCTTGGCAATCCGGAGCAACTGGCGGACTGCTTTGCCACGAGTAGCTCACCACCCCTTCACGCACCACCTTGGTCCAAGTGGTACCGGCGATCACAGAATCGCCGATGGTGGAGTAATTGTAACTGTCCGTTGCAATGCACGGCGCAGGCACAGCGCACACCGAATGGACCAACCAGATAGGGTCATTTCCGAGGTAGTTCTGGGCTTGGGAGCCGATGGCGGCGCATGCCAAAATGGGAAGTGTAAGGTGGCGCATGTGGATCGGTTTTATTGTAGGACGAAAGATCGGGTCTGAACGCTGCATGGAGGTCACCGACGGCCCTGATCGTTCTGCTGGTCCACGATCTCACGGTTCGTCACCCCAATGTTGGAACCCAGCAGCGTCCGAGGCGTTTTCAGCGTCATCATGGTCATAAGACACCCCGCATGATGACAACAGCTACACACTTTCTCCGATCCTTCTCGGCGTTCACGGCAATTTCTTTGGTCAGCAGCACTGCATTGGCGCAATGCCCCTTCGACCCAACGATCTCGCCCGACGATCTGATCCTATGCCCGAACAGCGTTGGTGTGCTGTTGACAGAGACCTACGACAGCTACCAATGGTACAAGGACGGCAGTCCCATCATCGGCGCAACCGACCAGAGCCTCGTGGTGGATTCCTACAATGACAGCGGCTCGCAGTTCAGCGTGGAAGCCACGCTGAACGGATGCACGGAAGCATCGCCGCAGGTGCTGGTGGATGGCTGGGCCTTCTTACCGCCTACGGTGATGACCGTCGGACCCGAGCCGCTCTTCTACAGCCAGAATGGTCCTCTTTATTGCGCGCTCGACACCGTTCTATTGGTGATGATGCAGCCCTACGACACCAATATCCAATGGACCGACCAAGGCGTTCCCATCCCCGGTGCCACCGATGATACACTCGTGGTCCACACCACCGGCGGTCAATTCAGCGCGAGCGGCGCGCCCTCGATCTGTCCGGACTTCATGCAGGATCTTGGGCTATTGATCTGGATGGCCTTCATCGAACCGACGCAGCCGGATATCGTTGCGGACGGCGATCAGTTATGCGCATACCCCGCAGGTGAGGCCTTTGAATGGTACCACAACGGAACCCTTATCCCCGGAAGCAACTCGGCATGCATCATAGCAGATGCGCCAGGCAGTTATGTAGTGGATGTCACCTACCTCGCGGATTGCTCGATCCTTTCGGAGGCCTTGCTGGTCACGGGCCTCGACACGCACGACAACGCTGCGAATTGGCGGGTATACCCCGTACCTGCCACCGACCGGATCACGGTGACCTGGGACGATGGTGCTGTGATAAAGGACTGGCGCATGTTCGATGTCACCGGTCGCGTGGTGGATGGAGGGAAAGGCGCTTGGGCTTCCCCCTTCGCTGTGGATGTGAACGGTTTGGATCCAGGGCGGTATTGGTTGAACGTCGACGGATCGCGGACGATCGCGGTGAACGTGGTTCGGTAGCTTGTGTCTTGGGGATGGAACTTGGATAGTTCGTAGTGATCACGCACTGCTCGAAGACGGAACGCTGCATGGAGGTCAGGACTGTTGTATTAAACACGAGCCAGGTCAGTCGTCACTCCCAATCATGGCGCTCACGCCACGAAGTGACCACGAGGGTCGCATTGTTCAATCGCATTGCACTGCGCAAGGTGCCGGTTCCACCGGCCAATTCATAGATCTTCTCCGAAGGCAGTTGGGTGCCATTTCGTAGCGAATCCATGGCCAGTTCAAGGGGGTCGCTCAAATACAAACGACCCTGGATCGGGTCGCGCCAGTTATAGGTCGAATACATTGATACATTGTAGTACAGCCCGCCGTGATCCACCACGAGGTCGGCCTGATCCAGACACGTCCCACCGGCGATCATCTTGTGGAGGACTTCTCCGATCCGTCCGATGACAACGGAATCGGCGGGGTCGAACCGCTCGATCAAGGGAAGTAGTCCTACGGCGTGCTCTGGTCGGAGCAAGAAAGCGTGCAGGATCCGGAATTGTTCCTCGCGACGGCGCTCATCGATCTTGCGCAACTGCAGGATCAACAGCACCAGCAGTAGCGGGATACCGAATAGAGCAACCCAGCCACGCGGCGTTATTCGGATGCGGTCAGCGTCCATCGCGGTCGGGATTTCGATCCTCCATAGCACCGGCCATGCGCTCGATGCTGATCGATGTGATGCTCATATTCACCATCAACACGATTAAGAAGCACGCACCTAGCACCACGCCAACGGACGCGATGATCATGCCGAGCACGCGCTCCACCGTGCGGCTGAAAATGTCCCAATCCAAGATGTTATCCGCCATCAAAAGGATGATGAAAACGGCTAGGACTGCGGTAAGCCCGAAGGAGAGCGCGATGCAAGCGGTCTCGATCTTCCGGCGCGGGAAGTTGAACGTCATTCGTCAGGGGTTTGGTGACCCTGAGAACGGAGGAGACCGAGGCTTGGTATGTGGATGGATCGATGGAGCGTGATCGCCGAAGGCCACCTTAACCTCCAACGCGTCAAGCGAAGTGATGGACAGGCTCGATCAGAAAGTTCAGAGGGCTAACGCCATTTCGCAGGATTCTGTTCGATATACGCTGCGATCCGTTCGAATTCACCGGCCTGTCTACGGATGTACCGTTCGTGATAGCCCAGTTGCCAATAACGCTGGCCGGGTGTCCCGTTCAGTGCATTCATCCGATAGGTCGTCCCGGATTTGAATGCACCGATGATCGCGCCCAGCGACCCGGGAACCGGCCCGCGCGGTCTAGCACCAACGTTGTCGACTGCACCCGCAGCGTCGACCCTCAGGGTCGACCCACTTGCCCTATCATCCAGCACTAAGGATGCCGTGCATATGATCAGGCATCAATTGGAATTGATCCAAGCGCACATGCGGAAAATATCTTGGCAGCGCATTCCAATCGGCCACCACGATCCGGCCCAATTCATTCGGTTCCATGATCGCGTTGACGCCGCTGCCAACGATCCGTCCGAACCATTCACGGCGCAGGCGTGTACACAGCGTCACGAAATAGGCACCCGTTGTGTAATCATTGCCCGGTAGTCGCAGATGTTTGTGGCATTTCGGTGGGTACGGCACTGATCGAAAATACGATCCACATCGCCAACAATTGCCGCCCGGCAGCAGTACGTGTCGACCCTGAGGGTCGACGCTGCGGGCGTTCCAATGCAACGTCGGCGCGTTGACCGGATCCATCAATACCCCACCAACCTCTCCACCGCCACCTTCAACCTTCCCTTCGGCAGAAAACCCTTCTCCAACGGCACTGCGAACGGTACCGGCGTATCCCAGCTGGCCACGCGCACCACAGGCGCATCCAGGTATTCGAAAGCGTGTTCGTTGATCAACGCGCTGATCTCGCCACCCATGCCGGCGGTCAAGGTGTCTTCGTGCAGCACGAGGGCCTTGCCGGTCTTCTTCACGCTGGTAAGGATGGTGTCCACATCCAGCGGCACCAAGGTGCGCAGGTCGATGATCTCGATGTCGAGGCTGGTCTCCTTCTGCACGTCCACGGCCCAGTGCACGCCCATGCCGTAGGTGATGATGCTCATGGTAGCGCCTTCGCGCACCACCTTGGCTTGGCCGAACGGAATGCCATAGGGCTGTTCGGGCACCGGTCCGCTGATGCTGCGGTACATCGCCTTGTGCTCGAAGAACATCACCGGGTTCGGGTCGTCGAAGGCCGTCATCAATAGGCCCTTGGCGTCGTAAGGGTTGCTCGGGTACACCACCTTGAGGCCGGGTGTCTTCACGAACCACATTTCGTTGCTCTGACTGTGGAAGGGTCCAGCACCAACGCCTGCGCCCGTGGGCATGCGCACCACCACGTCGGCGTTCTGGCCCCAGCGGTAGTGGATCTTTGCGAAATTGTTGCAGATCTGGGTGATGCCCTCGCTCACGAAATCGGCGAACTGCATCTCCATCATGGCCTTCATGCCTTTGATGCTAAGACCCAGCGCTGCACCGAGGATCGCGCTTTCGCACAGCGGCGTATTGCGCACACGGCCTTTGCCGAACTGCTCCACGAAACCATCGGTGATCTTGAATGCACCGCCGTATTCCGCGATGTCCTGCCCCATCAACACCAGGTTCTCGTGGCGCTCCATGCTTTGGCGCATGCCTTCTTGGATGGCGTCGATCATTCTGATCTCTCTGGCCGCGAGCTTCGAGCCTTGAGCCTCGAGCTCGCGGCTCGTGGCTAGCGGCTCGTGGCCTGCGCTCATCGGAGCATAAACGTCACCAACCTCGACGGTTTCAACAGGCACCGGTTCCGGCTCCTCGAATGCATGCTTCAGGTCCTCCTCGATGCCGTCCTTCAACCGGGTGCGGATCTCGTCCCGCTTGGCGATGCTCAGCACTCCGATCTTCAACAGCCACGCTTCGTAGTTGGCCACGGGATCCTTCTTGCCCCAGACCTCGAACAGTTCCTTGGGCACATACTTGGTGCCGCTCGCTTCCTCGTGACCGCGCATGCGGAAGGTCATGCACTCCACCAGGATCGGACGCGGGTTCTCGCGGATGCTGTCCGCCAATTTCGCTAGGTTGTTGTACACCTCCAGGATGTTGTTGCCCGCGAGCTGCACCGACTCGATGCCGTAGCCGATGGCCTTGTCGGTGAAGCTCTTCATGCGGAACTGCTCGCTGCTGGGCGTGCTCAGTCCGTAACCGTTGTTCTCGATGATGAACAGCACCGGCAGGTCCCACACAGCGGCCACGTTCACGCTCTCGTGGAAGTCGCCTTCGCTCGTTGCACCATCACCAGTAAAGACGATCGTGCAACGGTTCTCCTTCTTCAGCTTGTGCGCCAGCGCGATACCATCGGCAATGCCCATTTGCGGCCCGAGGTGGCTGATCATGCCCACCACCTTGTGCTCCTGACTGCCGAAGTGGAAGCTGCGTTCTCGGCCTTTGCTATAGCCGGTGGCCTTCCCCTGCCATTGCGCAAAGAGCTTCTGGAACGGCATGCCCCGCGTGGTGAACACGCCCAGGTTGCGGTGCATTGGCAGGATGTACTCATCGTTCTGCAACACCATGGCGGCGCCCACGCTGATGGCCTCTTGCCCGATGCCACTGAACCACTTGCTGATCTTGCCCTGCCTCAGCAGGCTGAGCATCTTCTCCTCGATGATGCGCGGATAGACCAGCTTCTCGTACGTGCTGATCAGGAAAGCATCGTTGTGTGTGCCACGCTCATAGTGGAGTTGGCGATCCTCGGTGGTCTGTAGGGACATGGGCTTGTTCAGAGGCGCAAAGGTATTTCGGGGGCATTTGACGGGTGCAGGAGTTGTTAGTTGTGGGTTGTCAGCTAACATCTGCCGGAACAGGGCCTAGTGATCCATTCGAAAGAGAGGCGGAAGGCTTTGGGCGTGCCCCCGCCACTGCGCACGGCTGCGTGGCGCGGTCCGGCCATCCGTTCCAAGTCCTCCCCAGCCCAGCGGGGTCCGGGCTTTCCTCTGCTGTCCATCACGCGGGGTTCCCGTCCGGCCTTCGCCGGTTGAACGGGCATTCGCCGTTACTTCGTCGTGTTCATGTCTGCTCCCAACATCGCCGTCATCGCCCCGTGCTTCAACGAAGAGGGTGCGGTGCTGCCCTTCCTTACGGAACTGGAGCAGGTGCTGGCCCGGCTGGAGGAGCCTTGCATTATCATCCTCGTGGACGACGGCTCGCTGGACGCTACGCGGGAAAAGGCCTTGAGCTATCGCCCCAGCTCTGCCAACGTCACTATTCAAGTGATCGCCCTCCCCTACACCATGGGCCATCAAGAAGCCATCTACCAAGGGCTGCTTTACGCCGGATCAACGACTGCACGTCGGTTCGTGGTCATCGACGGCGACGGCGAGGACGACCCCGGTGCCATCGGCGAGTTGGCCAGCATTCGCGATTCCTCCATCGTTTTCGTGGGGCGTGGCAAGCGGTCCGAATCGGTCGGGTTCCAATTGGGCTATCAACTCTACCGCATGGTCTTCCGCTTGGTTGCCGGCAAGCGCATCACCTTCGGCAACTACTCCATGATCGATCGGCGGGTACTGGCGGCGGTGCTGGACCGGTCCTTCGTTCACTACGCGGCTTTCCTGTCCAAGCAGCAGGTGCCCTCGCGCATCATCGTCCGCGACCGTCGCAAGCGGCTCGATGGGCATTCGAAGATGGGCTTCGGCAGCTTGTCACTTCATGCTTTCCGGTCCCTGATCGAGTACAGCGAAGAAGTGCTCGCCATCTTCCTGAAGGCCTTTCTGTACATGAGCGTCATCTTCCTGCTCTCATCGCTCACGATCGTTGGCATCAAGGTCTTCACCTCGCTGGCGATCCCGGGTTGGGCCAGCATCCTATCGGCCACCTTGTTCAACTCCATGCTCCTGTGCTTGGGCTTCTTCGTCATCGGCTTGCTGTTGGCGAACACCGCACATCGCCGGGAACGTGCTGGGCTGCATCTGTACGAGGTGCTTCCGGGTTCTACCAGCGCCTCATGAACTACGTCGGTTCGGAGCTGGAGCTCTTCCGGCATGCTGTGCGTTGGAAGAAGTACTGGGCCTCGCAGGTCGTGCAGTATGTGAACGGCCGCATCCTCGACGCGGGCTGTGGCATCGGTGCGAACGCGGATCACTTGTGGTCGGAGCGTGCGATCTCCTACACCTTCCTTGAACCGGACGAACAATTGCTCGCACAGGTTCCGAAGAACGTTGGCGAACCTGTGAGGTCCCATGCCGAGTTGATCGTTGGAACCACCACGGATCTCCACGGAAGAGCCTTCGACAGCATCCTGTACATCGATGTGCTGGAACATCTTTCGGATCCGAAGGAGGAGCTGCAACGCGCATTGGAACTGCTTGCACCCAAAGGACATCTGATCATTCTCGTTCCCGCTTTCCAGTTCCTGTACAGTCCGTTCGACAAGGCCATTGGGCATCATCGGCGATACGACCGACCATCGCTTCACGCACACCTACCGAGCGGAGCAACCATCGTGAAAGAGCGCTATTTGGACAGCGTGGGTATGCTACTTTCACTCGGAAACAAACTGTTGCTGCGAAGCGCTGCGCCCACGATCGCTCAGATCCAGTTCTGGGATTCACGCGTCGTGCCGCTCTCCCGCTTCTTCGATCCGCTGATCCGTCACGCGTTCGGCCGCTCCTTGGTGGTTGTCTTGCGCAAGGACTGAAGAAGGCCCGGCTATCTTCACCGCCATGCTGCCCGCGCTGGAAAACGCATCCATACTTGGCATACCGCTGCGGAGGCTGTTCGTGATTGCAGCAGTCGTTATCGCAGCGTTCAACCTTGGCCTGCGGGGCCGCATGGTGTTCCAGTACCGCTCCGATCTCGGTGGTGTGGAGCACAACGTGGTACACGGCATCCAGAAAGTGATGCAGGGCGATGTGCTCTACGACGACCCGGAGGCACCACCTTTCGATGTGATCCAATACACACCGGCGCACTTCTTGGTCTGCGCAACCATCGCAAAGGTTTTCGGCTTCGATGCAGGAGACGTTCGTGCCATCTACTTGATCAACCGACTGGTTGCCTTGCTGTGCAACGTGTTGCTCGCGTGGCTGGTCTTCCGTCTTGCACGTGTTGGCGGTGCGGCGTCGTGGTCTTCGATACTGGCTGCGTGTTTCGCGTTCGCTACCCTTTGGGAACAGTCCTATGGCCGCATGGATGCACTGGCCAGCGCCGCGCTATTCGGGGCCTTCTTGGCTTTTGCGAAATGGCTGATGGACCCGAGGGACCGTCACCTGATCATCTGTGGCGTACTCGGTGTATTGAGTTTGATGACGAAGCAATCCGGCGTGATCGCGTTGATCATTCCGGTGCTGCACGTGTTGCTTCATCGGCAATGGCGACCGTTCCGCATCCTAGCAGTATCGATCGTCGTGGGGTTGCTCGTTGCACTGTTCGGTCTGTCCTTCATGGGTTCATGGGCGCACATCCAACAACACATCGTGCGCGGTCTCGCGAACGGCTACAGCCTGATGATGTGGCATGATCTGTTCTCGCCTGCGACCTACAAGTACTTCATCGGCTGGCACGTTCTGGCCATCGGCGTTGTCCTGGTCGGCATGCGCTCTGCACACAAGGCCCTGCGCTTCCTGGCATTGGCCGTAGCCATCAGTACGGTCTTCGCCATGGTCACCGGACTGAAGCTCGGCAGCCGTTTGAACTACCTGCATGATGGCCTGACCCTGACATTCATCGGCACATCATTGCTTATCGCACGATCGGGATCGCCAACACGCAAGAACCTGCTCGCATGGGCTTTCGGGCTCTACGGCTGCCTGTTCGCCGCTTTCCGCACGAACAGCGCCATGTCGTGGTACCACTTGGGAGAACCGGATGAGCTCGCTCAAGCCGAAATGGAGAAGGACCTTGTGGTGCGCGATGTACTGATCAACGAGCTTCATCTACTTCCGAACGAATCCCTGTACATCACCTACCGCGGCTACTTGGAACATGATTTCGTCGGCCAGTGCGTACTGACCCAGAAGGATATTGTTCAATTCAGCACACGACCACTGTTCGACTACGGCCGATTCCACGATGCCATGACCGATGGAACGGTCCGCTACGTCGTCACCGACAAGCCCTCACAACCCGTCTCTATCCTCGGGCACACCTACCCGGGCTGGGTGCCGATCCGGTCGGTTGAAGGACGGACCATTCTTGGCCGAGACACAACACCGTGATCGGTTGCGCATCTTCGCACCCATGTTCCGTGGTCCGCTGACTGTTCTCCTCCTGCGCTTGGGCGTGGTCGGCGGCTTGTACTCCGTGTTGCGGCTTCTATTCTGGTTGTACAACAGCGCACTGTTCCCTGCACCGCCGGTCGTTTCCTTCATGGGTGGTTTGCGCTTCGATGCCTCGGCCATTGCGTGGATCAACCTACCCTGGGTGCTCCTGATCCTCATCCAACCGAGGCCCGGAAAGCGCTTTGCGCGCATTCAGTTCGGCGTCTTCTTCCTGGTGAATGCCTTCGCACTGTTCTTCAATTGTGTGGACCTCGGCTACTATGCGTTCAGCCTGAAACGGAGCACTGCCGACTTCTTGGAGATCATCACCACCGGAGGCGACACGGCAAGCCTTGCTCCCGCCTTCGTGCGCGACTACTGGCACATTCTATTGGTCTACCTCGCTTGCTTGGCGATCCTGATCTGGAGCTATCCACGCATCGGACGAATGCAGCCGACCGCTGTCCCCAGGTGGTCGTGGCGGATAGGCTGGCGCGTCGTCGCCATTGTTCTGCTTGGCCTTGCCACACGCGGCGGCACGCAACTGATCCCCTTGCAAGCGCTCGATGCGGCGAAGTACGGCGGCGCGAACTACATCCCGGTCGTGTTGAACACCCCGTTCACCATCCTTACGACACTCGGTAAACAGACCCTGACGGACCGCAACTACATGACCGCTGCTGAAGCCGAGAAGCTATGGCCGGTGATCCAAACCGATCACGTGTACGTGGCAGATAGCACGACGACCGCCCTGCGCCCAGAAAAGCCCAATGTGGTCGTGATCATCCTCGAAAGCTTCTCCGCGTTGTACAGCACAACACTCGCCGGTGGTGAAAGCTACATGCCCTTCCTCGATTCGTTGATGGGCCAGAGCCACACATGCACCAACGCATACGCCAATGGTCGGCGGAGCATCGATGGTATTCCTGCGATCCTGGCGAGCATGCCGCAATGGATGGATGAGGCCTTCATCACCTCACCGTATTCGAGCATTCCATTCTCCTCCTTGGCGAACGTCCTTGGACCAGAAGGTTACCGCACCAGTTTCTACCACGGCGGTCGCAACGGCACCATGGGCTTCGATGGGTTCTCCAAGAGCGCAGGATTCGAGCGCTACGTCGGACTGAATGAATACGGCGCGGACTCCCCGGACTTCGATGGGCACTGGGGCGTGCGCGACCAGCCGTTCCTGCAGTTCTGCGCGCGCGAACTCGACAAGGAAGAGCAACCCTTCTTGAGTACGGTCTTCACCCTGAGCAGTCATCATCCCTATGAGTTGCCCGCGCCCGATGCCGCGCGCTTCGCAGGTGGAACACAGCCGATCCAACCAACGCTGCGCTACACCGACGATGCCTTGCGCCAATTCTTCGCAACCGCCCGAACGATGCCTTGGTATGCCAACACCCTGTTCGTGATCACCGCCGATCATACGGCCGATCTGGAACGCAACGGATCACAAGGCAACAAGCCCATCGACTACTGGGTACCGCTGATCTATCATGCGCCTTGGCTAGAGCAGAAGTTGGATCCGCAGGTCACGCAGCACATCGACATCCAACCAACCGTGCTGGCCATGGTCGGTCATCGCGGCCCCTTCTTCAGCTTTGGCCACAACGCTCTTGATCCTGCGCATCCGCCGGTGGCGATCTGGTCCAACAACGGTTTGTACACGATCACCGATGCTCAGCAACAGGTCCAGTTCAATGGAGAAGAAACACTCGGCGTGATCCAGCTTCAGGATGACGTTGAGGTCGACAGGAACGAGACCTTTGATCTGGAGCGCCACTTGAGAGCGGCGATCCAACAATACAACCACCATTTGATCAACGCAGAACTCACCATCAAACCCGTGCGACGATGAAGGCGATGGTGATCTACAACCCGCGATCGGGCAAGAAACAAGCGGCACGCATCAAGGCCATTGCCGCGACCTCCGCAGCTGCTCGAGATGTGCACCTTGACCTTCGCGGGATCGAAGGACCGGGGCATGGCACCGTGCTGGCAAGGGAGGCGGTTGCACAGGGCTTCGACCGGGTGATCAGCGTAGGCGGCGATGGCACGAACAATGCCATTGCCCAAGGCTTGGTGAACACGAAGGTTCCTCTGGGGATCGTGGCCATGGGTAGCGGCAACGGGTACGCACGTTCCATCGGTCTTTCGTTGGATCCGGAGAAGGCCCTGGCACATGCGCTCACCGGCACTGCTCGTGGCATGGACGTATGCTATTTGAACGACCACCTCTTCCTCGGCACCGCAGGTATCGGTTTCGATGCGCGTGTGGCGGACCGTTTCGACAAAAGCAAGAGCCGGGGCATGTTCGGCTATGCGAAGATCATCGTGCAGGAGATCTTCGGTGCGCCGCCGATGCGTGTTGTGGTGAAAGCGAATCACGAAACGACGGAATCACAGGTCCTGATGGTCGTGTTCTGCAACACCCGCGAATTCGGGAACGGTGCGGATATCAGTCCGGGTTCGTTGCCCGATGATGGCTTGGCGGAACTGCGTATCGTTACCAAGCCTTCCTTCTTTCCACTGATCCAGGCCTTCGTGCAGATCTACACCCACCAAGCCGACAAGAGCAAGTACATCCGCAACATCGCGACCCGCGAAGCGCAAGTATGGCAAGCGGGAACCATCGCACATTTGGATGGCGAGCCCGTCGAAGTAGGCAATGAGGTGCGCTTCAGATTGGAGCCGAAACGGTTGTTGGTGGTGGGTTGATCGATCCCGCCACACGCACGGATCACTTCGTGAAAGTGCGCTTCAAGTTCCGTTCGAGCTGCTAGCTCACTTCAGGAAACCACCATCCACAACGAGCAACTTCACCGGCCCAACCGTTCTCGATCGGTGCGAACTGAGACCATCGGATACCACGTAGGACATTCCCGCCTTCAGCACACTGGAGCTACCGTCCTTCAGGTCGTTGATCAACTCGCCTTCGAGCACATGGACCAAGTGCCCCAGTTCGCACCAGTGATCAGCGAGGTAGTTGGCGGAGTACTCGACGATACGGATGCGGAGGTCGCCATGTTGCTTGATGCGCATGGTGGCCGTGCCCGTGGTGCCTTGCACAACGGTGATCGGGACGTTCTCCCAATCGGTGATCTGGAAGGGGATGTTCATAAGGGACATTGGAATCAATGTTGGTGAACCTTTGCTCAAGACCACATCAGCTCAATCCCAAACCTGAACAGAATCAACCCGATCGTCCAAGCTGTCGAAATGAACATCCATATGGAACATTGCAGTCCAGCCAAGACCGAGATGATAGGTCCACGTCCGATCCGAAGTATCACGTGGGATCGTCAATAGCTGTGCGACCTCGGTTCTTGTAATACCTTTCAATTGATGCTTGTTCAGCAGATCATCAACCATCCAGCCACGAAGGCGATGATCACCCTCCGCCCACTGACCCCGTTCAAATGATCCAACCGCATGATCATTGCAGGCCATGGATCCTGCGATCAGACGAAGAAGAATGAGAAGAAAGAGATGGTTCATTCCAGCTACTGCCCCTTCATCTCCCCGCCCACCTGCTTGTTGCGTTCCATCTGCATCGGGTTCGGTTGGCGCCCTTCGCGTTCCTTGAATACATCGAAGCGCGTGGGTACCAAGCGTGGTGGCCAGCTGTTGTTGTTGAGGTCGCAGTCTGCGGT
>Ga0075163_10009878_pt1 | contig 12501 bp, 12 predicted proteins | sample JI1023141ADNA_FD_71478 | JGI IMG/M metagenome (GOLD analysis project Ga0075163, IMG submission 71478) | Wastewater effluent complex algal communities from Wisconsin, to seasonally profile nutrient transformation and Carbon sequestration -... | ecosystem: Engineered > WWTP > Effluent > Algae...
CGGAGAGGTGGCAGAGCGGTTGAATGTACCTGACTCGAAATCAGGCAGGGGTTTATAGCCCCTCGGGGGTTCGAATCCCCCCCTCTCCGCCAGATACGAAAACGGCCCCGCAAGGGCGAGCCGTTCCTATTAGTTGTTGAGAACATATACTCAGACCCTCGTAGCCTTGCTCGAGGGTCTTTTCTTTGGATAGTCGGCAAAATAGCGTGACTGAGATCGTGCCAGTTGCCGTAGATGGCATCCAAATCAACGCTTGCAGAAACACCTTGTGCCCACAGTTTGGACAGGAACCGTCAACCAATGACGAACCAAAGTTGCGGCGTCGGTTGGTTGGCTATACCCGCAGCGGGAGTAAGGGGATTCGCGCGTTGCGGTGTGATAGCTGCAAGCAAACTTTCCTTCTCAAGAACAACCGCGCAATTGCGGAAGAGCTGGCTAGAATGCGCGCCTATCTCATCGAAACACAGCAGGTCATTTGTGCGAACGAGACATGCGCGAGCCACGATTCGGAAGAGTCGGCGTGTTTCCATCGATTCGGCACAACGTCGAGCGGGTCAGCACGAGTCCGTTGCAAAACGTGCGGTAAGACTCAGTCGTTCTCCGCCAATCCGACCTGGAAGCAAAAAGTGGCCGACAAGAACGCGTTGGTGTTGTCGCTACTGGTCAATAAAACCGCAATGCGCAGGATCTTGGAGATCGCCGAAATTGGTGCCCAGACCTTGTATCGGAAACTGGAGCATTTTGAGCGACAATGTCTACTTTTCGCCGCGTCAATGGAACGTCGGTTACCCGCAATGTCTTTCACCCACTTGGACTTGGCGACGGATCGACAGGACTATCTGATCAATTGGGGTTCGCACATAAATCGTCGCAGTTTTTCACTTCGGGCAGCGGCGACCAGCGACCGACAATCGGGCTTCGTTTTTGGCATTCACTCCAATTTCGATCCCGCATTGGGTGCCGTTGAAGTGGAGCATGCTGCCCGCGCCTGTGGAGATCTCATGCGCGATGTTTATCTTCGGGAGCACGCACGAGTTTGGCTGTTGTCCGACTACGCCCGAGTGGCGGAGTCAAATGCCGCAGTAGCGAAGCGCGACGGTCGGGTGAATACTCAGCGCCAACCTGAGCAGGCGGGTCTCATTTCGGATCCTGATCCTTTCGCGGAAGATTACGAGCAAACAGCGCCGTCGCGCGGAGTTCAGGTGCGACAGGAGTACGTCCTGATGGCACATTTCCTATTCTTGAATTCGATGCTGGTTGGCGCTCGGCGTGTCACATTGTTTCTGGATCCAGATTCGGGAATACGTACAGCTGCGATGCTGGGATTTCATGAGCGTATTCGGGCTGGCGAAGTCGATGCATTTCTGGTCAGGAGCGAGAAGGAGCTTACAGTCAACAAGCGCGATACCTCCCTCTCACAATCCGAGCATCGTCTCGCACAATTTATGGCAGAGCGACCAGGCCTATCGAGATGGGAGGCGGGAATAGCATGGTTGGAGGAGGCGTTCGAAGCCGTTTTGCCTCAGGGCCTTAACCCCACTCCCTGGGTTCCACATCCTTTTTCCGACCGCGCCGAACCCGGCAAGCAAATCTCGTTGCTGACACCTCGATTGGACTCGAATTCGAATCGCGTTGCCCGCAGAGCAATTTCTGGCGGGCTCAAATCCATAGATCGATTTTTCATGCTGATTCGACGCCGGATATCCCTGTTGGAACGCCCCATCCGTACGCCAGCAAGCGCATCTCGCACATGCCACATCTACTCACCCTACAACCCGATCGTCGCGTGTCGTTTGCTCAACATATTCCGCGTCATCTACAACTACCACTTGGCGGGCGAAAAAGACAAAGCCACGCCGGCGATGCGCCTTGGGTTGGCGCTGAAACGTTACAGTTTGGCCGAGATACTCGAGACGCCGCGTCCGAGCAAGGTTACGCGTCAGGGAAGCGGTAGCGTTCTCGGAGAGTAGGATCGACGAGTTCGATTCGAGGCTTGCGCTCTTTGATGTCCAGTCGATGCAGATGCAGGAAGTAGGGCGCGACACACTCACGCAGTCTGCATGACCAAACCCATCTCCCGGGCTTTCCGCCCATTCCATATTCCTTGGCGATCGCGTCCTGTTGAGCTGGACTCAGGTGAGCTGCCGGTTGTATTGCGATGGCCACGAGCGCATTCCACGCGGCATCATTTTCAGAGCCCGCTGCAGCAGGCGTTTCGGGAATGACGTGTTTGACGGTCAGTCTCGGCAGCACGAAATCAGCGAATCGGTTCTCGGCTTGGTGAAACGCTCGAGCGTGCCAGCGCGATCCGCTAAACACCAGCGCATGCGGCCAAAGCTGGGCGGTCATCGGTGCCGGGCGACTCATTGATTGGTAGCTGGCCTCAAGCCCCGTGCCGTCGGTAATCGCTCGGGTTATTGCCTGGAGCGTCTCAGCGTCGACCCCTCCACCTTGCAACGGCACGGTTTCTGCTGCAGTGGGACCAGGAAGCCCCGGCAACTGCGTATCGGTCACGTCGGTCGCCTCGCAATGGGTTCGCAGTAGGCCCAAATACTCCCCGGTCGATCCCGAGGCATAGCGGGGTTTGAAGGCATGCCCCGGCAAGTAGCGCTTTCGTGACAAATCGTAGGCAAGGCTGTTCGGGTACTCGTGCAGATACTGCTTGAAGTCACGGCTGATGTGGTTTTCGGTCACGCCAAACGCCGTAACCAAACGCTTCCGGTAGACCGCGCCCTCCCACACCACGACCGACTCCATGAATCGCAGTCGCAAACGCTGAGCGGCACTGATGCCAACTTTCTTTCGCCGGCGGGTCGGCGGTTCGGGGGACTTCGCGGGAGATACCATGCAATATAATTACCACACGTAAATTGGTATTGGCAATTGTATTGCGTCACATGACACGGAGCGGTATGCTGAGGCATGGGAAACGCTCGTCCGGCTGCATTGATTGATCGCTTGGGCTATCAGGATTTGCCTGAGGCGTTGCACCGGGTGGATGGCGCGGTAGACGCCGCACATCCCTATGCGGCGGAACTCACCACGGTGCTGACCACGGCGCACCGCGAAACCGTCTTGGGCGTTTATGACGTGGCTGGAGTGCCGGCCGTTTGCTTGATCGCAGGCGAGCCCGATGCGTCGCCGGACAGCTATGCGCAATTGCGTGCGCAACTATGGAACCAGGGATTGATTTCGTTGCTGCTGGTTATCGGCAAGAACAACGTGCAAGCCTGGCCCGTGGTACCGGAGCTTCCACCCGCACCATCCATGCCGGTCGAGGAACTGGATCGCGGATCCGTCTACTCGGCCTATGGCGCCCGCTCCGGCGCACTGCAAGCGCTGCACCCTGAGTGGTTTGACCCGAAATTGCGTGTCGACAAGGTGCTGCTGCGCAATTTGACGGCGGCCGTAGACAAGCTTGCTTCGGGGACCGGTGCCGAGTCACGGCGCGATGCTCAGTATCTGATGGCCCAGGTGTTATTTGTTTCCTATCTTGAAGCAAGAGATCTCATCACGCCTGAGTTCCGTAGCGAGAAGGGACTGTCTTCGTTCGCCTCGCTGTTGGCTGAACGCAATCGGTCGGGACTCGATCATCTGTTTGTTGAACTCAAGGAACGCTTCAATGGCGACTTCCTGGCACCCTCGGCGCACACGCTTAGCTGGAAGACCCTTTCCGATGACGGATTCGACATCCTCGATCGGTTCCTCCAGCGCGAAGACCTGCGGGACGGTCAGCGATCCTTCTGGCGCTACGACTTTCGTTTCATCCCCGTAGAGCTTCTTTCCAGCCTCTATGAGTCGTTTCTTGCCGAACGGCAAAAAAAGGATGGCGCCTATTACACGCCTCGTCACCTGGCCAACCTCGCCGTTGATGAAGCCTTTCGGGGTATCGCCCGTCCAGACTTGGAAGTCGTGTGGGACGGTGCTTGTGGATCCGGCATCTTGTTGACGACTGCGTTCCGGCGGATGCTCGGCGTGGCAGAGGGTCAGCAAGGCAGAAGGTTGTCACTGGCCGAACGTAGCCAGCTCCTGCGCGACCACATCTTTGGCGGCGACATCAATTCGGCCGCCTGCAAGATTGCGGCGTTTAGCCTCTACCTGTGTCTGCTCGAAGATCTGCGCACGCCGCCCAAAACAAAATTGCCGGAACTGCTCGGGAAGAATATCTTCGACAGCGAACACAACGGTGATTTCTTCTCGGCGCAGCATCCGGTTGTCGCCGGGCGCGTCCCGCGTCCCACCATCATGCTTTCCAATCCTCCTTGGCAAGAGCCGGAAGGCGCCGAAGCAGTAAAGACCTATGAGCTTTGGAGCGCCACGCGCCCCAAGCCGGCACGAATTCCCCTGCGCCAGTTCGCGACGGCCTTTGCCTACCGCGCCACGGATCTCGTGCAACCCGGTGGCCGACTTTGTCTGATCATGCCTGCAGGCGCATTCGTCCGACCACAGCACCGAAAATTTCTCGAAGATTGGTTGGAGCAGGTGCGTCTGACACGCCTAATCAATTTGTCCGATCTACGCTTGCTTCTGTTCCCGGGCTCCAAGCATCCGTGCATGGTAGTCACCGCACAATCCAATGCATCGGTTGATCCGATGGGACCTCCCCACACCTTCGACTATGTGACCCCCAAGGCGGATCTTGGGCTCCTGTACAACCGCCTGACGATCCATACCAGCGACCGTCGGCGTTTGCTGCAATCGCATGTCTTACTCAACCCGCGAGCCATTCAAGGTTTGTATTGGGGTTCAGAGCGCGAGTTGACCGAGATCGAGCGGCTTTGTTTGGGCGGCACCTTTGAATCCGTGATCGGGGGTACCAAAGGATTCAGTGGCAGTGGCTTCCATCGGACGGACGGAAAGAAGGCCGTCGATCCCGACATTCTTATGCGCATCCCCCATATCGCCGCTCCTTGGTTGCCTCCGACTGGACCCGCGCTACCTGCCAGTTGCGTGCGAAGCTGGCCAGAAGAGTTCACGAGAGTTGCGGGGCTTGGCAATTTTGATCTCTATGAGGGTGCACGTGTCATCGTGCCAAATGGCATGACGCCCGAGCATCGCATACGTGCCTTTGCGACCGACAAGAATGCCTCGGTCAGCAATTCGTGTTCGGTCCTTCGGTTGGGGACCGCTGACCTCGCCCTGGCGCGTTTTGCCGCTACGTATCTGACATCGCGCTTGGGCGCCTACCTCGCGTTGTTGCTTGCGCCCTCGGCAGTAATAGAGCGCACACAGATCAAGCACGGCGAGTTGCAGATCCTGCCATTCAGAATGCCAGATCGGCATTCAGATCCCTCACGTGCGCGTTCCATCGTCAATGAGGTGGCCGAGTGGGTGGCGTCCCAGGAACGCACTGAATTACACGACGTGGGGGACGACCTCCCGACTGAGGTCGAAGCTCTGGTTCATGAGTATTTCGAGCTCAGCACGACACTCCGGCAAATCGTGACGGAGGTAAGCAACGTGGTTCTGCCCAACGTGCAACCTTCGACGCTCGACAAGATCAGCTCATCATTGCAGGCGGCGCCGACGCGAGCGGAGCTGAAGAAATACGCAAACACATTGGTATCCGAGCTGGAGCGAGGGCGCGCTTTGCTGGGTGGGAGCGGCAGCTTCCAGGCGCAAGTGGACTATTGGCGCCCGGGAAGCTCGGAAGGAATGGGTCGCGTCGTCGTTCGCGCTATTGCGGGGACTGCCAAAGGAGCTTCCGTTGCGAACGACTCAACCGTCGAAGCATTGCTCCAAGATCTCAGTGCGATGGGATTGCTCTCGGGTGTCCTGGACGGTGGGCTAGGGTTACGGGGTGATGTCTTGGTTCAGGACGGGACGGCGATCCACTTCGCGAAACCGTTGCTCAGGCGGCTTTGGCTCACATCGGCGGCGCTGGATGATGCGCTCAAAATCATTCGTCATGTGCACAGAACGCAGGCTTCGAACACCGAAACGCCGCGGAATCCTGCATGACAGTCATCAATCCGTGGATCCTGGCGCTTCCCTTGGTGCGCACAGAAGAAGTCATCGGCACGTTGGTCCAGGGATTTCGAGAACTGGCGGCAACCGATGTAGCCGACTTTCAGTTTGATCTCAAGGAACCCGACATCACAAAAAGACTGACGCGTCATTTGCAAACGATTCTTACTGAAACGTTGGTCAGCGGGTTCTGGGACTTCGAAATCAATCAAGTCAGGAAGAACATGACGGATCCACGCCGGCTCGATATTTGTTACAGCACGGTCGAAGACGGAACGAACGTCCGATTGATTTTCGAGTGCAAGAAGCTCTATGCAAGCACCGACCAGCGAGCGCGGCGGCATCGCAACGGCTATCTCAACGAAGGCGTTTCTCGCTTCGTGACCGGAAGCTACGCGCCCCAGGACCCTGCCGCCTTCATGGTGGGCTTCGTCGACAAGGTGGGAAGGGGTGCCGTGCGTAGCCTGGTGTCGACCCTAAGCAAAGGGTCGGCGGTGGTGGATCTGTGTTTGCGGGAATACAGTGCCAAAAAGTATTGGCGAGCGCCGCCGGCACTCTTTGCCGATCACGCACTCTTCGAAACCTGCCATCTTCGAGCGAGCACTTTCCCGGAGATTACGCTGTATCACTTGGAACTCGATTTTCCGAGGGCCAGCCTTCCCAAGGTGGCAAAATCCCGCTGAGAATTCGATTTCAATCGACCTCCGCGCGTGAACGAATCTCTGGAAGGCAATACAGGTTGAAGTGGCCTCATTCGTCGTCGATGAGATCGTCGAATATTTTAGGCTGCGGGGGCTCATTCTGGCGACGGCGCGCCTCCCAGGCGTCCTTCAGTTGATCAATGTCCCGAAGTCCGGTCTCTCGAATGAAGTCGACGTAGGGGTTTAGAGCCTGCGGCGCGCATGTTTCGGCATCCATACGGAAGCTCTTGGGACTCGGCCCCTCAAACCGCGCCCCATAGCCGCACCGATTCCGATCGTTGCTGGCATTGTCGGGGTCGCCATCCGCGAACGAGTCATCGTCAAAACTACTTGTTGGCCAGTGGCGCTCGGTCGTGAGACGCCATCGGGCCATCTCCTCCGATCGAAACATTTCCGGCTCTATCGCTGCTAATCCCGCTAGCACACCCGCGAGATTGGAATAGGCGGCAAATGCCGGAACGCGATAGATCACATCGACCTTTCCCGTGCAAAGAATGAAAACCGTGCGCCAATGATCCCGTTGAGGGTCGTGGAATTCGCGGCCGTCAACTTCAATTCCAACCCGACGTCCTTTGCCCGATACCAGCAACATGTCCAAGCGAAATATCCCTGCAGCAGTGCAGACACTTACCTGGGCGGAGTAATTCGCACTAGGAGCGAGTGCAGCGCAAATGCGCTCGCCAAGCATCTCTTCGGGCGGGCTTTCGTAGTGCCCTTTGATGGTATCAAGCCTGCTCAGTGTCTTGTCGATTCGCTCGATCATTCTCTGACTCCTTCCACAATGGAATTGTCGCATGGGTTTTGAAGCTCACGACGGAGAACCGGCCCGCCCCAGCTGGAGCCTTGCTGTTTGTGTTCCCGGACTACGCCGATCCCAGCAATCCGTCAGGAATCAAACGCGACGCGAGGACATCGCGCCAATGTCCAGCGCGCCACTGTCCATGCTGTGCCTCCTATCGGGCACGCGCATCTCATCAATACAATCGCCACCGAGGGAGCTCCACGGAGCACCCCACCGAGCCTGGGCAGCTGAAATGCTCATCCGATACGGGTCCTAATTTTCCCCTCGATAAGTCTCATTCGCTGAGACCGCGAGGGATTAGCCTTTGGGAAAGGGTTAGGACAGCTGATATGTGCTTGCGACAACAGCTGGGATCGCCCCTGTACGAATCCACCCCTACTGAACCGCCTGTCGGGCCGAACGACAAGGGAATTTGCAAATGGCCATTGATCCATCATCATCATTCTTCGAGGCCGGGTGGCATATCAGCTATATGAACTATTGTGCGACGGGCGAAGGGGTGACCTCGTACATCGCCGTCGCTGGCACTGCCGCGCACGCAGAAAGGATTCTCAAGAAACGGCTTCCGGAGTTCTTCCATCAGTTGACGGTGACTGTCCCCATTGATGCCATGGCCAACGATGACGTCAAGAAGATGATTCAGTGGATCCCTGATCCCGCTATCGCGATTCTGAGGCAGCTACCTTCAGGGGCGGGCCACTACTTCACAGAGCTTCGCTACAATCTATCGTAACGGAGCAGGATCTTAGCGGAGGCAGCAAATGGAATACGATTTGACTCCAGCCATCGACGCCTCTCCCAGCGCAAAAGGACGCGATCCGATCACCGGCATCCGTGCAATCCGGGAAGATTGGGCGGCTTGCGACTTTTACAGACTCGACGGTCCCGCCATTGGACAGATCACTAAATTTTGCATGGCCGCTTTGGACCAGACCGCTGAGGGGGACCACGCGCTTGTTGTCAACAAACGCGCCGCCATGGATCCAGCCGCATGGGCCCAGCTTCGTGCTGCGCACCTCGCATTCCTGGAGACTCGCATACCTTTGATCGTCGAAGACGAAATTGCATATGCCGACGCTCTTAGCACGGCCGCTCAGCAATTGCTGATGAAACAAGACGGCATTCTGACTTCCGCGCAGCACATTCCTGGTGAGCCTTGATGTCATCGGCGTCAAACTCGGCTGAAGCGAACTATTCAGCGACATCCTTGACGATTGACGAAGTGATGGACGCTGAGTCTGGCGACCTGCGCGGCGCGGCAGCGCTTATTGGCAGCGACTACGCCCGACTGATTTGTCTTCGCAACGACCTGGAGGAGCGGATCGCGGCAGGGAAACCTCGCATTGTCTGCCCCGTTTGCAGCCAAGCGCTAAGAATCCGATGCGGCAGACGGAACAAGGGCGATCCGCGACTTAACGAGGATTTTCATTTTTGGCACGGGCGTGGACACAGCCGCTGTCCGTTGTCGCAAGCGTCCACGCACTCCAGGGAGTACATCCTGGCGGCGAAATACCATGGACAACGCGAGGGGCCGGCGCACATTCGTTTGAAGCACCTGATCCACGAAAGCCTTTGCTGTGACGACCGATTCACCGATGTCGCGATCGAACGCACGTGGAAGTTGGAAGGTGATCCCAGGCATTGGCGGCGGCCTGATGTGTGCGCCCGTTTCCATGACGTACCCGTAGTCTTTGAGATCCAACTGTCGACCACTTTCGTCAGCGTCATGGCGGAACGCCGCCATTTCTATCGAGAGCAGGGTGCCTTGCTGGTCTGGATCGTTGCAAACTTCAATCCGTCCTGGACGGCGCTGGCCCACGAAGACATCTTTTATCCGAACAATCGCAACCTCTTTGTAGCCAATGACGAGACACTGAGCACGTCACGAGATACCCGAAAATTCACACTCGATGTGCATTGGCAAGAACCCTGCCAGATAGGCGCGGCAAAGACTGACTTTCGACATCTTCATCGTCTCATCGAATTTGGTGAGCTGACCCGCGACGTCAGGAAGCAACGCACCTATTACGTTGATGTTGAGGCGGCGGAGGAACGCGTCCAACACGCAATAGCACAAACGCCCTTGCGCAGTGATTTCGAGCGCCATTGGTTCGCATATTTGCGCGGGACGACGTCGCGAGCAGAGGCAGTGCAACAGGAGAAAGAATGGGGCGATCTTCGTCATCGCTTCGAGCAATGTGGTATTAAGCTGCCGCAGCACCACTACCTGCTAGAGCCTTTGTTAAACTCAATCTATAGCGCTCGCGATGTCCAGCCCGAGCGACTCGTCGGATGGGGTCACGTCCACTTGGTTACGCTAGCGCACCACTTGTTCGAGAAGCACAAGCGCGTGGTATGGCCATTCCGCATCGCATTGCGCGTCTACGAACGAGAGGCGATGGTTTGCACCCTCGATGCGACCCGCAAGTGGCGGAAGAAGGTGCCGAAGTATCTTGATGCAATTGCTCGCGGCGATGAAGACTATCAACCGCCAGGCTATGCTGCGCCGTTGCTGACCGTGCTGTTCCCAGAATTGGCTGAGGCCCTTGCAGTGATCCCATCCGAGGCTGCCGCGGCTGAGCGAGCAAAGTGCTGATCTTTTCAGCGTGGTGGCATCTGCGATCTCTGGCGAGTCGCGCCAACCTGAAGCCCGCTATAGTTGAGCTGCTCAACCCAGATCAACCTTGCGTGCGGTGTCCGGCAATTCGCTGAAGTCATCGAGGCTTCGTCCGATCGACCGCTCAAAAGCGCTCATATAGTTTCCGAGAATATTCTCGGTCAACTCGCACAATCGAACATGTTCCCTCGCTGCAATCACCTTCAGCCGATTGCGAAGAACGCTTGGAACGCGGATGGTCGCCGTTCCCTGATGACCTCGCGGCGCTCGCCCTGCACTTCCACTCTTCATATGGGTATTCTCGTTTGACAATTGCTCGGTGCGGGTATCATTCGCAAAATGCTGCGGAAGGATCTCGCCGATCATCGTGACTCACACTGCGCTGTCATAAAGGTACCTGAACATGTTGATGAGAAGTTCATTCCGATGAAGCATTGGATCGAAGCTCAGTCCCCGAGAACCGCCCGTCACTCACCCGACATACTTGAAGCGTATGCGTTTGTCACGGAGCGAGAATTATTGCCGAAGGCATGGCTACAACAGTAATCCGAGCAGGCTTGACCAGACAGCGCCGGCAACGACCTCGTCAATGCAGAGCAGATTCAGCAGGATGTCGCACGCTACGGCGAGTGGGAGGCTTGGGAACGCCAGGCTGATCGAATGGGCAAGGCGCGCACGCCATCTCCGGGATCGCTGCCGGTGAATCCGCAGAAACTAATGTTGGCAGAAGATCGACAATTGGGGCAATTGGGTTATGCGGCATACCGGGTCAATGCAAAGTTTTGCGTCGACAACATCCTTCGCCATCGCTATCATGGTGCCGTCACTGGGGAGTAGCCGCCTCCGCAACGGAGGAGCCGACGTCAACATACTTGGTCACCAGACCATGGCGTCGGCGGCATCTGCTAGGCGAGACCATTGACCTTTATGTCCACAGCCGGGGCCGGCGATGGATGTAGAGGTCATTGGTATTCGATCGCCAGCCCCAGGATAGAAACTTGTGGAAGCGTTAATTGCCTCGTTTGGAATGGTCGCGATCGCCGAGATCGGCGACAAGACCCAGCTGTTATCGTTTGTCCTTGCGGCTCGATTTCGCGGTCAGCACGGGCGCGTCATTCTCGGTATCTTCATTGCAACGATTTTCAACCACGCGCTCGCGGCTACGGCAGGCGATTGGGTGGCGCAGAACGTCAGCGCGGACATCACGCGTTGGACATTGGGCGCTTGGACATTGGGCGCCCTGTTTCTCGGCTTTGCTGCTTGGGCGTTGATTCCCGATACGTTGGATGACGAAACCGCTAGGGCACCCAAATACGGAGCGTTTCTGACTACCCTCGTTCTGTTCTTCCTGGCCGAAATGGGCGATAAGACGCAACTCGCGACGGTGGCACTGGGAGCCAAGTACACCGACATCGTCATGGTATCCATCGGTACCACCTGCGGCATGATGGCTGCGAACGTTCCAGCCGTGCTGATCGGGGAAAAGCTCGCGGAACGATTTCCGTTGTCCAAGATGCGCTTCGTAGCAGCGGTGCTTTTCGCGCTGTTTGGTCTGTTGATCTTGATGCGCGTTGACTTTGGACTGGCGCTCTCGCCTTGAATCAGGCCTGGACGAAATCATCTAATGGAATCGTTGTCGTTTCTACCGTTACGTGAACGAGCTCTTCGTGAATGGCCAACTGATTTCGATAGTCATCGGCGCTCATGTGACTATGCGTCACGATACTCAACACGCATGCGAACTTGCCTTTGCCGACGCGCCAGACATGCAGGTCGGTGACGATTGCTGTTGGATCACATGCCGCGATGACCTCGCGTACTTCTTCGACGACAGACGCGTCCATTTCCGCATCGAGCAGCACCTTGCCGGTGGCGCGAAGAAGGCCGATGGCCCAGATGGTGACCAGGATCGCGCCAACAATCCCCATCATCGGATCAAGCCATCGCGCGCCCCACAGCATGCCGCCGACAAGCGCAACGATGGCCAAGACCGATGTGGCCGCATCGGCAAGTACGTGTAGGTAGGCGGCACGTAGATTCAGGTCGTGATGATGTGCGTGGCCACCGTGATGACCATGATCGTGATCGTGAGAATGATGACCTCGCAGTAGCCAGGCGCAGATCAGATTCACCGCCAGCCCCAATATCGCCAACACAATGGCTTGCGAGTAATGAATCGGCAGCGGAGTGAACAGGCGTTCAATTGACTGGAACGCCATCATTGCAGCTACGCACAGCAACAGGATCGCACTGGTATAGCCGCCCAGGATTTCAATCTTCCAGGTACCAAAGGCGAATCGCCCGTCCGCCGCATATCGGCGCGCAAAGGCATAGGCGAAAACTGACAGGCCCAATGCCAGCGCATGCGAACTCATGTGCCACCCATCAGCCAGCAAGGCCATCGAGTTGTAGAT
>Ga0075163_10009879_pt1 | contig 12500 bp, 15 predicted proteins | sample JI1023141ADNA_FD_71478 | JGI IMG/M metagenome (GOLD analysis project Ga0075163, IMG submission 71478) | Wastewater effluent complex algal communities from Wisconsin, to seasonally profile nutrient transformation and Carbon sequestration -... | ecosystem: Engineered > WWTP > Effluent > Algae...
TAACAAGATGGAAGTAAAAGAATTGGAATACAACAGCCCCGCCGCCCGTTTACAGGCTTCACGCCGCTGGGAATATAAGGTAGCCGCGCGCCAAAAGTACAACGCGCACTGCCTGGAGGCTATTTGGCATTTTCTCAACGATAACGGAATTGTACTACCCAGGTACAAGAGCCAGTACAAGGACAATAAAAGCCAAATACTCCAGTATGAAGATTACGGAGATCAGTTGGAAGTAACCTTTGGCCGCCTCATTAATATGTACTATACCATAAAAGATAGCGGCTTTAGTTTGGGCGCGGCATTTATGGGCACCGAGGGCCAGGTAGAAACACAAACAATTGTGCATGCTTGCAGCCGTGCAAAGTTGGATCAGGTTTGGGTACTCCGCAAAGAGCAGATAATTAGGAAAACATACCGCAACTGGCTGGCCCAGGGAATGACAGAAGGATGGTTATTTAACTATACTCCCGTTCACATTGTGTTAACCGTTCCCCATGCGGATGGCCTGTATAAAGGAAAGCGCTTTTACGGGGATGAAATTTTAGCAGATTTTAATTTAATCCGCAAACACCCGCTTTGGCTGGCCATGGTTCACGGCGGCGAATATGGATTGGAAACCAAGCGCGGTTCCCATTGGAAAATGGGCCTACACATTCATGTTCATAGTTTTGCGCTGCTTAACCAGTTTTACGATACCGGTAAGTTTGATAAACTAAGCCGCTTAGATTTGATCCAGGCAATTACCTGGGCGGATTCTAAAAAATATCAAATCTTCGAAAGTGAAGCGGAAGCCGAATTTCATTTTTCAGATTTTAAAAAAACCGATTTGGTAAGGCTGGCCGTTAAATTATATAAAGGGCGCCGGGTAACTCCCGCCGCTTTGCAGAATGTACTTTTTCATTTATGGCGAAAGCAAACAGGCGCTTTTAAAATATGGGTTGAAAAGTTATACCGATTTAAAAAAGGATCAGATAAGAAGTGGGTAACCGAATATGTAAAGCCTAAAGGATTTGAGCGCGGCAAAGGTGAAACCGAAATAAATATACTTGAACCGGGTGACGATGCTCCGCCCTTGAAGTTGCAGCGTAAGAAATTCTACATTGATGAAGATAGCCCGCTGGAAGATTGGACAGCCGGCATACTTGAATGTATAAAGTACCATTTTAAAGGGGATACATTTTACAACCCCAAAACAAAAGAATGGGACGTACTTCTGATGATGGAAGTTCTTAACAATACGGTAAATAAACGCTTCTATGGCCGTTATGGAGCCTTTTACAAAACGCCCCAGCTCTCGTTTAATTTTGGTGCGGAAGATACGGCGGCGGGCGTTTTGCCCGAATATGAAAGCGGAGAAATTGAAAGCGTGAAAAAACGGTTTCCGCTCCGTACCAATATGATCGAGGAAATTATGCGCCTCAGTAAAGTAGCCGATTTAAAAAGGCTCATGCGGACAAGTAAAAACCGCCTGGCCGAAATACTGGCCTCTATGTTGAGGGGCGAAACCGAAAAGGAAAACCGAGCCAAATACATTGAAACCGAGGGCGCAGAAATTGAAAGCCTGTACACTAAGGCATCAATAGTTTCAATGATCAATAATTACCGCGCCGCTTTCACCGCTGAGAATATGAGCGTTACCGATTTGGCCCAAATGCTGGCCGCGCATTTGTACGACAAAGCAAATGCCGCCGATTATGATCCGAGTAAGCCCGCCGCCGTGGTTGAAGATTCGGCACCGAAAGCGGCCAACGTAATCAATAATCTGATAAACCCCTTTACAATGGAGGTTGAACCAAGCGCAGAAAGTTGGGATTATTGCGTGTACCATCCGGGAGATCGCAAACATACAAGCCGCTACGCAGTAGAAAATAATTGTGTAAGCCGCGAAACCGACCTAACCAAATTTACATTTTTCAGTAAAAATATATCCCGTAAAACATTAATACGTGCCATGATGACAAACCGCCTAAATGATGTAAAAAAGAAAGACCAAACAACCGCCGAAAGCGAAGCACTGGTTAAAAACTTAATGAACTTAGATCATGAATTAAACCGCCTGGGAGCCTATTCAGATTATGTATTTTCTTTTCGGAATAAAGTGGTTAACTGGACTGAGTACGATAGTATGGGACCGGTTAACAAAATGAAATACATGGTAGATTGTAAAATTAAATACCTGAGTGAAAAAGGCGTTTCTGTTTCCCTTTTGAAAAATGGCCAGGTACATATAAGCGGCGGCAGCCTCTTTGATGCTGGAAGTATAACCGTTAAGGAGCGGCCAATGAATACCATACAGCAGCCCAAAAAAGACCAATACGGTAACGATCCCGATTTACCTTTTTAATGAATACCCTAAAACACATATCACTGTTTACCGGCTGCATGGGTTTTGACCTTGGCGCAGAATGGGCGGGCATTGAAACCGTTGCCACTTGCGAAAAGGATACCTATTTACAAAAGTTGATCCGTGAGAAATACGAGGGTAAACAGTGTATACATCATGACTTAATCGAAACCTTTAATTATAAAATACATGCCAACATTATCAGCGCGGGTTTTCCCTGCACCGACATTTCAGAGGCGGGCGGAAAGAACGCAAAAGGAATCAACGGCCCTGCTTCGGGCTTATGGAAACATATTATCCGAATTTGTGGGATCAATAGACCGGAATACCTTCTTATTGAAAACAGCCCAAAAATCCTTATTCGCGGATTTGGAGAACTCATACACGCCTTTTCCCAGCTCGGGTATGTGTGTGAATGGCAATGTATTCAAAACGCCGCGTTTGGCTTCCCTGACAAAAGAGAAAGGCTTTATCTTGTCGCCTACCCCATTAGCATCGGATCACAAGCGCGTGGGCCTGTCTTTACCGGTAACGTTAAAAATCATATCCGAACGGCGAACCTTCGCATGGTTCCAACGGGTTCAAGCATCGAGGAACTTGAAGAGAGTTTATCCCAACCTTCTGTTTTTGGAGAAAATCCGGGGGTTTCCCGAACGATGGACAGAGTTAAGGCATTAGGTAACGCGGTTAATCCCGTGGCCGCACATTATTTCTTTGAGTTGATTAAAAAACACAGGAATGGATAAAATCAGCAAATACACCACAAAATCAGACCTTGCCAAACAAGCCAGAGTAAGCCGCCCATTTTTGGACAAAGAATTAAAAATATTACTCCAGGACCAAGAAGCGGCCAAAGTGCTTTCAAGCTATAAAAAGAAATTAGGCTACACGCCTACCCAGGTTAATTACATTCTTAAACACCTTTCAATTTTTGATTAATGAGGCACGATATTAAAATACATGAAGAATATTTGTATGATGTGGCAACCGGCCGTAAAAACTTTGAAGTACGGAAAAATGACCGAAACTATAAAGCCGGTGATACCGTAATCATGCGAGAATATAACCCTACAAAAGAAGCATACACAGGCCGCGCAATTGAGATAAAAATTACCTACGTGCTGGAAAATTACCCAGCTCTTGAGCCTGGGTATTGTGTATTTGGTTTTACTCTTTTAACGGACATTTACTATGCAAAAAAATAAACCTGATAAGTATAAATTATAAATAATCAATACAATGGCAAAGGCAACAATTATTATAACTTTCGATCCGGGTACTGATATTGAAAGTGCATTTAAAGAAGCAATAAGATTGGCTACGGTTTTAAATGTGTGGTGCGAATTTATTTTTAACGGAGTAATTTGCCTGAAAGATGAAAGCGGATCGGTAGATAAGGGTGTGAAAGAATATAACTGTAATCTTGAAAGTAAAAAAGGTTTAAAAATAGCTTTGGCTAATTTACCGTTAACACCCGTTAAAAAATGAGCCAAATACCCTACCGGATAGGAGCCAAATACAAGTACCCCAATTGCGCCCAGGAATTTACTTTGAAAGAAGTACGGCCAAAATGGGTATTTAGGTTTGAGTGTGGCCACTGGTGTACGGATAGCGTTTTTATTGATTTGGTTGATATAGAAAAAGGCCGCCAGGTTTATGAAATGATACCGGCCAAACAGTTGGTTTTGGATGGTTTAGTATAAAAATAACACCGTAAAATTAATGCCCTATTCGGAAGTATTTAATAAGGATTGTATTGAGGTAATGAAACGCTATGCCGATAAATATTTTGATTTGGCAATAGTAGATCCACCCTACGGAATAAATGCGCCTAATATGGCAATGGGAAGCAACCCAAATAGAAAAGGAAGGGATGCAAGAGGTGAAATTCAATACGGTTCAATTTCAGTTGCACAGAAATTAAAGAAAGGCCGGTTAAATAGTGGTTCTGGAAAATTAAAAAATAGAAACCTGAATACGATGAATTGTGATTGGGATTATGAAAAACCTTCAGCAGAATATTTTAAAGAACTCTTCAGGGTTTCAAAAAATCAAATTATTTGGGGTGGAAACTATTTTGATTTACCACCATGCAGAGGTTTTATTATTTGGAATAAAAACCAGCCGTGGGATAACTTCAGTCAGGCGGAATTTGCTTGGACTTCTTTCGATTGTCCAGCAAAATTATTTACCTACTCAAACAGAGGCGGAGCAAACGAGGAAAAAAAAATACATCCAACGCAAAAGCCATATTACCTATATGATTATTGCCTAAAGCATTTTGCAAAGCCCGGAGATAAAATACTCGATACCCATTTAGGAAGTGGCACAAATCGGATTAGCTGTTACAAAGCTGGTTTTGATTTTATAGGAATTGAAATTGATAAACAATACTTCGATGCAAGTGAAAAACTATTCAAACAACATTCAAGTCAAACAAGATTGTTTTAACGCAAAGATGGGCGCAGTTCCATTGCGCTCATTAACCGTTATCCGCCGTTTTAATGGCGGCATATTTTTTGTACATTCACTTAAAAAATAGATACATGGGTTTACTTGATAATTACGGAAAAGGCCCCCATAACCTGGGAATGACACCAAGGCCAAATTTTGAACATCAACTTCTTATTTCTAAAATCATTCGGAACTTATCTAAGTTGGATAAAAAAAACAGTCTTTTGATAATGCCCGAAACAAGAGTTACAGATAAAAGAAAACAAGAGTATGCGCCCGATGTGGTAATTTACCGTAAGCAAGATTACGAGGCTGGCCGTTATAACCCTTTAATAATTATTGAAATTGAAAGAACCCGCCGCATAAAATCAAACATAACGAAGGTTAAAGAAATATATAAATTGGTTCCCGAGTTGAAAGAATCATTTATATATGACTATGAGGCCAAAGTTTGGTACTTGGTTATAAATACTGGTGAAGTTTTTAAAAGTTCAAATTCATTGGTTTTATCAATTGACTTAAACAAATTGGTGGTTTAACGGCAGCATACCCGCACACATATTTTAAGCCCGGAGGTTTCATTGCTTCCGGGCTTTCTTTTTACCCAGCTCCGCCAAAGGTTTGCGGCATATCCGCCAAAAAAGAAGAGCATACCGGAAAGCATATCAGCAAGCATACCCGCAAGCATTATATGTAATTATCTGTAAATATCTGTAAACGGGTACAAAATTACCTGCTGAAATTTGCCTTAACGATATCAAAACAAAAGCTAAATAGTAATGGCGCAAAAAATTTCAATCATGGACATTATCCGATTCCTGGGTTTAATTAAATATTTTATCGGGCCCGCCGTGGAAATCGTGGAAATGCTGAAAGAGGCTTTCAAGTCTAAAGAAAATAAATTTCTTGATTTAGCCCTAAAACTGTACGGCGACCAAAACGCCGCCGAAGAAGTGGAAAGAATTTTGGTTGAAGCCATCAAACGCCTGGGCATTGGCTTTGAATGTTTGAGCGAAAACCCGGAACCGGCTGTTTTCATCAACTGCTTTAATGAGCATGTGAATAAAGAAATTACAAACAAGAAAACCCGTAATTCAATATACAAGCAATTGGCTATGGAGTTGAGTTTAATCAATGCTCCTGAGCGGTATAAGAAAATACAGGAAAAAAGATTGGCGCGCTTGGTTCAGCGTGAATATGATAAGAAGAAAGCCCGCGGGTTTAAATTTCAAAACGCATAAGCATGGCCAGGGGTTCGGGTAATAATATACTTCTTTTTGGCTCATTGGCCGCCGCCGCATTATTCTTGCCGCGTATGATTGGAGCCTACAATGTGGGAGCCAATTTAACAACCCGTTTCCGGGGCGTAAGTTTCGGGAAGGTTGTGGGCAGTTTCCCGGTTTACCGGTTACAAATGACCTTAGACATGGCCGCCATAAATCCAACGGGATCAACCGCACGGATTGACTTCATAGGCTTGCAGATAGCAACCCCGGAGGGCGCACCATTTGCGGACATTACCCGCGTTAATGCTGATTACAGAATTGCGCCCCGAAGCGAAACCCTGATCAAAGTTCCGTTTGAAATTAACCTTACCAATTCACTTTTAAGTGTATTATTCCCGGCAATCATAGCCATAATTCAAAACAAGGCCGCCGCTACCGAGGTAGGGCAGCGCATTAAAGCGGCCTTACCCTCTTCGCTCATCATGTCCGGAAATATCCGTGTAAACGGTATCCGGGTTCCGCTGCAACAAACTTTAACCGTATTGAAGTAATGAGGGTACAGGAGGTAATCAATAACGCTACTTATTACGGTTCGGCCATGGTTGGCGGAATAGTTAAAGCGGTAGAATTTGAGAGTGAAGGAGCCGTAACAATGGAGAGCGGTTTACGTATTGCCGCCGCCGCCGCCGTAAGTGCCGGAGCCGGTGCCCTGGTAAAAGAAGTGGTAACAGCAGTTTTCATTTATATAAAAAATAAATTCAATGGACGAGGTAAAAAGCATTAATGCGTGGAGGCGCAAAATAGGCCGTAACGGAAACCCCTCAGCGGTTGAATTGCTCAGCGTGGTAAAACAGTTTACCGCCGCCGAATTGAATTTTTCTACCGATAACAGCCTGAGAACTATTGTACAGGCTACCCAAGGAATGGTAGTAAATCCCGTTCAGATTTGGGCGAAAATTAAGTTTCCGGATACCGGTGCCGCTTTGCCTACAAATGTGGATGATATATACATTGGCCTAAAAGGCGCACTAAATACCCAAATGCGGGTATTGGGTATATTGCCCGCTTCCTGTTGGAGTACATCGTATAAAGATGATTATTTCCCGGTGATGCTCAACAATGATTATTTGAGCCATGTCGCAAACCGGCAAATCGAAACTTTGGAGGCTTGCAGCCTTCGCCTGTATCCGGCAAATTACGAAGAGGCCGTTCCCGGTGATCGTTTTAACGGCGGTGATTTTTTCCTTTCGTTCCGGGTTATATATGAGAATTTACCAATTGCAGATTTTTTCTAATTATGAGTTTAACGGTTTACAATAAATTAAAGCGGATTTTTTCCGGTAGCGGCACGGCCGGTGCCGGTTTTATTCTTAGCCAAACACAAACGCCCAGCGGTAAAAATTCCAGCGGGCCTACTCAGTTGTATTGCGCTTATTTAATGGATCATATTTCTAACATTGATTCCGGAGATTTTGAGGTAACATTAAATGAGGCATTGCCAACGGGGGTAACCTTCTCAGGAGCGGCGTTAAACGGTTCATTGATGCAGGTTGTACTTGATTCTGACGGAACCGCCGCCTTAGATACTTATTCAATAAACGCTACTTGTTCATACGGCGGTTTTGAGGTTAATTTTTCAGTAAATTTTCAAATAGCAGCATAATGTTTTCATTGGGAAAAATAGAACCGGGAGGCACTTTTATGGTGGTAGATGCACGGAGTAATCCGCGCAAACCGCTGCATGAGTTAGCCGACTTTAACCGCCGCGCCAAACTGGTGCCGGTTAACGGTTCCGCTTTACCCGCCGATTCTGTTGTTATATCTTCCGCGCTCAGCGTGGTTGATATTCCGTTGCATTTGATTAATACCGCTAAAGATTTGTTTCAGAACCGTAAAAAGGATTATTCTTTACGTTCGGTTGAGAACATCGTAAACGCCGTTAAAAACGAAACATTCCGCTGGGAAAACTTCGATCCCATTATTTTATGGGAAGAGCCAAAAACTTTGAAGTATTATATCCTGAGCGGGCACAGCCGTACTGAGGCATTTAAACGCCTGGCCGAAACCGGTACCGTATACGGCGGCAAAAGTTTTGATTATATACCCGCTAAAATTAGCCGCGTATCATTGGAAGAGGCCAAAGAAATTGCCCGAAAAAGCAATACCCTAAGCACGAAGGAAACCGATACCGAGCGCGCCGCCTACTACCGTGAAAAGCGCGAAAGCGGAATTCCGGAAAAAGAACTTCGCGAAGAGGCCAAAACAACCGAGGGTAAGGACGCAAATAAGATACTTGCTCTTTCCTATCTTAATCCTTCCGGCCGTATCATTGCCGCGCTGGAAAGCACGGACGAAGCAGACGCAACCACTAAAAATACCATTGCAACCGTGGCCGCCTGGATCGGTTCCGTTCGCCGTTCATATCCCCAGCTTACCGATGCCCACGAAAGTGAGTTATTTGAGTGGTTGGTATATAATGGAGGTTACGGCACTAAAAGCGGCCAAATTTCAAACGGAGATACCTTTAAGGATAAAGTATATACGCTCATTATGCGTAATACCGAATTTGGGGAGTTTAACGCAGAAAAACCGTTAAACCCCAAAAACCTTGAAAGTAAAGGCCCGTATGAGTTGGCGTATGAGGAAGAAATGAAAGCCGCCGAAAAGGCACTAAAAGAAGCCGTTTCCGTTCGTGATGCCAAACGCCGCGAATTTGTTACCCGTTCAAAAACCGATGCTACCGTTACCCAAGCCATAATTTTAAAAGCCCTGGAACCATACGAAAACGCCATAATTGTGGCACAGCGGGCAGTAATAGACCTAAAGAAAAAAGCCGCCGATGTTTACGCCGCTGAGGCCGCCCAACCTTCTTTATTTGGTTTGGGAGCCGTGGCCGTGGAAATCAAAACCATACTCAGCCAAAACCTTACCGCCCATGTGGCCGGATGCGCCAAAGCCGTTACCGATATGGTAAACATGGGCATTCCCATTGATACGGCACTTTCGACAGTGAAAAAGGAAAGCGGATTGGCCGCCCAGGAATGGCGCAAAGTTGTGGCCGTGGTTCAAAGACAGTTGCAGATTTTTACAAAATCAGATATCAACCTAAACGGCCTGGGTAATCCCGCGCTTATGGCCGCCGCAAAAGAAACGGCCAAAGTATTGGGGCCTATCATCCTGGAACAGGGTTTGAAGTTTGCAGCCGAAAAAGCAAAGCAGTACGCAAACAATAAAAATCAGCCCGCAGAGCTGGGAGCCGTTGAAGTATTGGCCGCCAATAAAAGCCAGTCATTTAAAGCGGATGGCCGCTCGTATGATGGTAATCCTATCAGTTACGGAGGTTATAAACCTACATACCGCCGTTTGGCTTCGTATGATCATTTAATTGATGCCGCCTCCAATACACATAAGTATGAAGGTGATCAGGGTTTGGGTTTCGTTTTGGATAAAATCAAGAAAATCGAAAAAGAAAGCCGCCCCCAGGTTACGCGCCTGGCCGCCCATTTATATGCCGATACCGAAGCACAGGCAGCGTTTAACGTTTGGCATTGGCTTAAAATCAATATCGGGTACAGCCTCGAAGATCATGAGCAGTTAAGAACGCCCGCCCGCAGTTGGAAGGATAGAACCTGGCCTAAAATTGATTGTGATGATTATGCCATTTTTGCCGCCGCGCTTCTGTCAAACATGGGATATAAACCCGTTTTTAAGGTAGTGGCCTTTAACGGTAAACCCAATTTTCAGCACATATATGTGATTTTAGGAAACCATGTGGTTGATCCCGTATTGGATTATTACGGGGCAGACCCAAAAAATATAACAAACGCCATGCACGTTTACACTTTACAGGGCGTACCGGCCGCCGCCAAAAAAGCAAGCCGCCGCACAAACGCCAAAGCCGGTTTATTAAGAAATTTAGCCCGTGCCCATGCCAACGGCGACAATAAGAAAATACGCGTTTACCGCCATATTCTTAGTCGTGAGAAACGCCCGGAATTTTTACCGCTTGCGGGTCTTTCGCACCTTATTGCAGATGTACAGATGGAAGGTTTGGGGGCGGTTGGTTTTGTGTGGACAAAACCCGTTGAAGAGTTTACCGAGGCCGAAATAGAGCGCGTACACCTTGCCGGTGATGCTTATGCCCTGGGCGAAGTGGAAGCCTGTTTAAATGCCCGTGATGAAGCTATGGAAGGTTTAGGGCGCATTTCCAAAGAAGAGCGCAAAAAACGCATTGAAGCGCGCCAGGCAAAACGCTGGGCGAAACAGGATAAACGGATTCAAAAACGCCAAACCAAAAGAGTTGAGCGCGTGGAAAAGAAAAACCCGAACCGCGCCAAAAAGGTAAAAGCGCGCATTGAAAAAACAAACCGCCGCCGTAACGATTTACGGGAGGCCAACAAAGGGGTTTCCGTAGCCCGCAGGGTAGGCCGTTCATTTGCCCGTTTTGATCCGTTGGCCGTAACGGGTAGAAATTCATTCCTGGCAGTTGTAAAACTTAATTTCCGGGGTTTGGCCACAAACATGAGCTGGGGTATCCTTAGCGATGAAGTATTGAAGAAAAACGGCCTGAATGATACCCAGATCAAAAACGTGCGTAAAGCATTCGATAAACTTAAAAAACGCTGGGCAGACCTGGGAGGTAATCCCGGTGCCCTGAGTGATGCCATTAAGAGCGGATACAAGAAAAAGCCGTTGTTTGGCCAGGGTAAAAAAGGCAAAGCAAAAGGCCCCAAAACATTGAGCGGATTAGGCGCGGTATTAAAATTAGCCGCCCGTAAAAATATGCTTCGCGGAACGGTACAGGAACTTAGCGGCCTGGGCGGATTGGGCGGCCCGCAGTTTGCGGCCATTGCCGCCGCCGCCGCCGCCGTAATCGGTGCGCTCATTCCGGTAATTACCACGGTTGTAAAGGCCGCCGGAAAAACCGATGCCGGAGCCGGAGCCGCCGCCGTTGATCCGGCAAATGTGGATGATTCAACCATTGAATACCCGGAAGGCGAAGCCATGCCGGTAACGGAAGATCAGATGTATGAAGAGGCATTCCCGGAAGATCAGGAAGCGGAGGAATACGAAGAGGAAGCCCCCGCCGATCAGGAGGAAGAAGAATATACCGAGGAAACCGAAACCGATTTAGAAACAGAGTATTAACAAAAAAAATAGCAGAAAATGGCAAAATCATTTTTAAAAACAAAGGGGGCTATGAAGTCCCTGCCCGCTAAAGCGGTTAATGCCGGCTTACGCATTGGAGGCGCGGCGGGAGCCGGATACCTTTCAAATAAGGTAATCGGCGATAAAATCCCAAAAAAGTTTCACGGTTTAACCTTTTTGGCCATAGGCCTTGCGGGTGAACTTTTTATTGAAAACGACAAAGTAAACGCGCTCGCCCAGGGTATTACCACTTACGGCGGTTTACAGGTTATCGCAAAAAACTTATTACCCAACGAGGCGGCAAGTTTTGGCCTCAGCGGTGATGATGAAGATTTTGCGGCGTACGAAGAGTTGGAGGGTTTCGATGATACCCCGGCTGAGTACGAAGAGGAAGCCGCCGCCGCCGCCGAGTTGGAAGGGGTTGAGCAAGCAATGGAAATGTTAGCCGGTGCAGACCGCTACACTCCGGAGGAACTTGAAATGGCCGCAAGCCTTTAATTAATCCGAAAAAACCAACTATTACAACGATTTAAAACAATTATTAATTTATAAATATTCATCATTATGAATGAGAATCTTTTAGACAAAATCGAACAGTTAAACGGAGCCTTGGGCGCAACCGATTTGACTGAAAACGTGTACGATGAGGTATCCATCGGCGCACTGGTTAAAGCGGGCAAAATCACCCCCGCGGCCAAAAAAGACGTGGCTAAGGTTGTTAACGCGTCTGTTAAACGCCGCCTTTACAATTCCACTTTAACGCGCGGACAGCGTTTTCTTGTTAGTCAGGTGGGCAAATTGCCGATCGATAACAAAGTGGACATTGCGGAAGGAAAGGCACAATTTACCCTTGTGGATAAATACGTGCGCCGCCAACTGTCGGGCGGTAATATGCAAAAAATCGTTCAGTCCAGCGATACGGAGGAAGTGGGCCGCCAAAACTTTGCCGGTGATAAACTTTCCAATTCGGAAAACATGGCGATCGAGGCTATGAAATTAAGCTATGCTTATCATGCCTCGTCAACCGATGTACGGGCACAAGCCTACACCAATGCCATGGATGCTGAAACTGCGGGTTCATCACCGCTGGCCATTCCGGCCGCATTCCTCAACGGCGAAGTTGAACTTCAGATTGAAGGTTCTACGGTTCTCCGCTTACCGGTTAAGCGTTTCTTCCGTGAAAGCCTTTCCGTTGGTGTGGGTGTTGAGGGCGGTTTGGATTCGGTACAGTTACCGGCCCCGATCGTATTGAAAGCCAATCAGGCTTTTTCTATTCTGATCCACGGCGCAAACGGTCAGACGTTACCCGCAAACAACCACTTTGTTGA
>Ga0075163_10009880_pt1 | contig 12500 bp, 1 predicted proteins | sample JI1023141ADNA_FD_71478 | JGI IMG/M metagenome (GOLD analysis project Ga0075163, IMG submission 71478) | Wastewater effluent complex algal communities from Wisconsin, to seasonally profile nutrient transformation and Carbon sequestration -... | ecosystem: Engineered > WWTP > Effluent > Algae...
AGGTAGCTGATCGCTGGCGCATCGGGGGTCCGCGCCACCTGCTGGTGGAACTTATTCGGGAAGGTATCCGCCTCGGCGACCGGCAGCGGCTGGGGATTCCAGTCGATCAGCACCTGCCTTCGCTCTGCCTCCGAGAGCATCGGCAGTGCCGCAATCATCTGCTCGGGATCCTCGGCCACCGCCAGGAGCAGCCGCTCGAAGTGCGAGGCCATCTGCTCGATCGTTCGCCGCTCGAACAGATCGGTGCTGTAAGAGAGGGAGTAGCATAGAGCGCCGTTGGCCTCCGTGGCGACCATGGACAGATCAAACTGACCCTCTTGTTGACTCAGCTCCCAGGGCGTCAGCGGTACGCCGAATACGGCGTCAAGGTCTGAGGACTGGGTCGCGCCCGCAAGAGTGGAGAGGAGCAGATCCGCGCCCTGAAAGTTCTCGTAGCCGAACATGACCTGGAAGAGCGGGGTCCGGCTGGGATCGCGCTGGGGACGCAGCCGCTCCACCACCAGAGGGAAGGGATAATCTGCATGCGCCAGTGCCGCATGCAATCTCAGACGTACCTCTTGCAGCAGCGCGCGGAAGGTCAGACCATCAGAGAATCGCATTCGCAGCGCCAGGCTGTTGATGAAGCAGCCGAGGACATTCTCCCAGCGCTGCTCGTTGCGCCCGTGATAGGGCGAACCGATCATGAATTCTTCTTGCCCGCTGTAGCGGTGCAGGAAAGTAGCAAACACGGAGAGGAGCAGGATATTGAGAGTGGTCCCCTCCTTTGCGGCAAGCGTCTTTACACGCTGGGACAGCTTCGGGTCGACTACCCGCTGCAGCCGGGCACCGCTTTCATTGCGCGTCTTGGGACGCGGTCTGTCAGTGGGCAGATCGAGTAGCTGAGGCGCGCCGACCAGCTCGTCCACCCAGTACATGATCTGGCGCTCGCCTTCGGGCGCGATTAGCAGGTGCTGCTGCCAGGCGACGAAGTCGGAATAGCCCGCGGACAACGGTGACAGGGCCGCCGGCTGGCCGCTGATCTGGCTGCGATATAGCGCCCCGAAGTCACGAATCAGAATTCCCAGCGACCAGCCGTCCATGTGGATGTGGTGCATGCACAGGAGCAGCACGGACTCGCTGGTCGAGCGCTGGTACAGGTGGAGCCGGGTCGCGGCTTCGTGTAGGAGGTCAAACGGGCGATGGGCTTCGGCCTGGACCCGCTCCCGCAGCACCGCATCAGACCAGGTGGTGGCATCCGTGATCACCACCGAGCACGCTGGAGCGGCATCGACCTGCTGCCACGGCACTCCCTCCTGAAGGACGAGGCTGGTGCGCAGGCTTGGATGACGCATGCAGAGCTGCTCAAAGGCGCGGCGTAGAGCCGGAGTTGAAACCGGACCGAGCAGTCGTACCGCCAGCGATCCGATATACGCTGGGCTGGCCGGGTTCATCTCATAAAGAAACCAGAACGCCCTCTGCGTATAAGAGAGCGGAAACGGCTCATTCGAGTTCTTTTTTCGCTCTCTTAGCAGCACCTGCAGCTCGACCTTGTGCTGCTTGAGCAGCGCCACCAGCGGGGGAGGGAGCGTGCGCTTCAGGCCGCGATAGCGCAGTCGGTCGCCTTCAATCCACAGCTCGATGCCTTGCCGCAGGAGGTACGAGAGAATTTCTTGGGCGGTCATACTGCGCCCTCTTCTATTTCTTCTGAGTCTTCCGCTGCCGCGGTGGCTCGCAGGAGCTGCTCTCGGACATAGCTGACCAGGCGCGTGGCACTGGCGCCGGTCAGGAAGTACTGGATCGGCACGCGGACTCGCAAGTCGGCGTTGACTCGGTTGCGCATCTCCACTGCCATCAGCGAGTCGAGACCGAGCTGCAACAGCGGAAGCTCGGGCTCAACCTTGGCGGCCGGAAGGCGCAGGACATGGCCCAGCTGCTCGATGAGGTACTGCGTCAAGAGCTGCGTCTGCTCCTCGGGCTCAGCTGCCAGCAGCATCGCCAGCCATTCCATCTTGGGCGTCTGCTCCGCGCGCAGCCCGCGGCCGTGCTGGTTCACCAGGTCGCTCCAGTAAGGCGAGTCTGCCAGGGCCGGATTGGCCGCCAGCCACTGTCGCAGGTCGAGCTTGATTACGCCAACTTGGATGTGCGAGCCGCTTAGGAGACGGAAAAGGACGTGATTTCCTTCTTCGGTGGTCAGGCTCTGCATGCCCGCGTCAGCCAGCTGCTGGAGTCGAGCGGGCCTCTGCGCGCCCATCCCTGCACCTGCGAAGGCTCCCCAGTTGATGCTCAGCCCGCAGCGACCGGCCCGTCGCCGATACTGCGCAAGAGCGTCGACGAATGCATTGGCCGCGACATAGCTTGCCTGACCGGAGGCACCGAGCAGGGAGGCAACGGACGAATACATGGCAAAGAAGTCCAGCGGCTCCGCCAGCGTTGCCAGGTGAAGGTTCCAGGCACCATACACCTTGGGGGCCATGACTCGCTGGAACCGCTCCCAGTTCTGCTCCAGCAGGATACCGTCGTCGATTACCGCAGCGCAGTGTAATACTCCGAGCAGCGGTGGCCCGTTTCGGCGGATCGCCGCCACCACGGCCGTGACCTGATCATATCTGGACACGTCGACTTGCGCTGTCAGCACCTGCGCCCCAGCGGCGCGGAGCCGGCCGATGGTCTGGCTGGCCGCTTCATCCGGCGTGTGGCGTCCGAGCAGCACGAGATTTCTGGCCCCGCGGGTGACCAGGCTCTCGGCGGCTGCGAGTCCCAGTCCGCTCAGCCCGCCGGTGATCAGATAGGTGCCGGTCTGCACGATCCGTAGCTCCTTCTGGGCCTCCGCGGCCGCCCAGGAGCCATGCACCAGCCGCGCTACGTAGCGGTCTCGGTCGCGCAGCGCTACTTGCTCCTCCCGGACCCCTGTCTGGATTTCCTTGACCAGGCCTTCTATCTCGCTAACATTGACTGACGCGCTCAGATCAATTCGCGTGCACGCGAGCTCAGGGTGCTCCCGCAGGATGGCCTGCCCCAGACCCCACAGCGGTGCCTGAGATACCGCGATGGCAGTATCGGCTGCGGTAACCGCCTGACTGCCGCAAGTCACCAGCCACAGCCTGGGCGGTCGGCGCCATCCGACTCGCACCGCTGACTGCGCAAGATGCAGGACACTTTGACCGGCCAGTCGCTGCTCGTGCGCGAGCCGCTCCGCAGACAGCGGCTCATCCGCAGTCGCGTCCAGGCTCCACATGTGCACGATCGCAGCGCAGCCGGTGTCGCCGAAGGCTTCTCGCAGCAGGGTCTGGTACCCCTGGGCGTCGCTAGGGTCGATTTGATAGTGGTCCGCATCCACTTGTCGGTACCGATCCCCTACCTCGACCTGGACCCACCGCCCGCCGCCCTGCCGCAGCGCCGCACACACAGTGGCCCCGCGCTCTCCCTGCTTCACGAAGATCAACGAGGTCGGGCTCGCGGACTTCAGCGCCGGGTCAGCCGGAGGTCGGGCTCGTCGGCGCCACTGCACTTCGTAGAGCCACTGTTCCTGGGCGAGCTTGCGCTCCGGGGAGCTGGCGGCCAGCCGCTGGATTCTGACACCGCGAGCGCGCACGATCGTCTGACCGTCCAGGGAAAGGACAACCAGCTCAGCGGTGATCTGCGTCTCGCCCGGTTCGAAGGTCAGGTGGACCCATACAGATTCATCCGGGAGTCGATAGACCTCGAGCCGATCGATTCCTACGGGAACGAACAGGTCCGTCCCCGTGTTGGTTATGCCGCTTACGGCGGGCTGTATGCAGGCGTCCAGCCAGGCCGGATGAAGCTGGTACAGGGCGAGCTGCTGCGCGACAGCCTGCGGCACCGTCACCCGCGCTAGCGTCTCGCGCTCACCACTCCACAGGTCTTGTACTCCCTGGAAGCACGGCCCATATTCCAGGCCCAGATCGCTCATGCGCTGATAATGGTGGGACTGGGTGGCGTGGGTCGTGCACCGCTGCTTGACCGTGGCCAGATACTCGGTGATCGGTCTGGACTCCTCCGACAGGTTCTTCCAGCTAATGGTGCCACTGGCGTGACGCACCCATTGGTCGCGATCGCGACAAGAGATGCTTACTTTGGCTCGCTCAAGACCGTCCATCAAAAAGACGGTCTGCAGGACCGGGGGCTCCTGCTCGGAGACGATGAGAAAATGTTCGAAGAGCATGTCCTCAACGAGCACCGCGCCATCGGCTTTTACCTGCCGGGCCGCGGCCAGGGCCATCTCTACGTATCCGCTGCCTGGGAAGACCAGCTCACAGTGAATGCGGTGATCTCGCAGGTAGGGCAGTGCCGCCAGGTTGACCTGCCGCTCCCAGAAGCGGACGCCGGGCTGGGTCGAGATGGAAAAGGATTCACCCAGCAGCAGGTGCGCTTCGTTTCCACCACCGAGCGCTTGCTTCGGGCCGCTCTCTGCCGGTTGCTGGACAGGCACCTCCGGCCAGTAGCGCTCCCGCTGCCAGGGGTAGGTCGGCAGCTGTACGCAGCGCGCGTCTTCCGGGTAGTGCGGTGCCCAGGAGACACCGCAGCCGCGGACAAAGAGCTCGCCTAGTGTCTCCAGCAAGCAGCGCCGCTCCGGTTGCTGCCTCCGCAAGCTACCCAGCACGACGCCGCCTGGTCCGTGCTCCATCAGGCCATCCTGCAAGGCGGAGACGAGCACCGGATGAGGGCTCACTTCGACGAACAGCTCATACCCCTGGGCTCGCAGGTGCTCGACGGTCGGCCACAGCATTACCGGCTCCCGCAGGTTACGGTACCAGTAGGCTGCATCGAGCATCCCTTCGTCGACCTCTTGCCGGGTCACCGTAGAGAACATCTTGGTCTGCGGTCTGCGCGATCGAGTGCCGTCGAGGGCGCGCAGCAGCCCGTCGTGCAAGCCATCCATCTGCGGGCTATGTGACGCGACATCCATGCGCACCCGGCGGAATAGGACGCCCACACCCTGCAGGTGATTCAGGAACTGCTCCATCGCCTGGAGCTCGCCCGAGACCACCGTGGATCGTGGCCCGTTTGCCCCAGCGACGGCGAGCTTATCCTCGCAGCCGACCAGAAGCTGCTGAGCTTCAGTGTAAGTGGCATCGAGCTGGGCTACGGCACCTAGCCCACTCATGGTCTGCATCAGGATGCTGCGTCGGCAGATGATACGGACCGCGTCCGCCAGCGACAGGGCGCCGCAGATATGGGCGGCGGCAACCTCCCCCATGCTGTGACCGATGACGGCATCTGGTGCAACGCCCCAGGACTTATACAGCTTGGCCAGTGCGACGGCGATCGCAAAGACCATCGGCTGCATCACCTCAGAGCGTGCCAGGTTGGAGCGACCTGGCTCGGCCAAGAGCTCGCCAGTCAGCGACCAGCCGACTTCCTTCTGGATCGCCTCCTCACACTCGGCGATGGCGGCGCGGAAGACCGGTTCCTCGGTCAGCAGCTGCTTGCCCATGCCAAGCCACTGCGAGCCCTGGCCAGAGAAGACAAAGACGATCTTGGCACACTGAGTGACCGGGGCCTGTCCGTGCGCCAGACCTGGCGGCAGCTGGCCGCTGCTGAACGCCGACAGGGCCGCCAGCCACTCCTGGCTGTCTCTGCCGACGACGGTAAGCCGATGCGGGTAATGGGTCCGGCGCAGCGCTGCCGTATAGGCTATGTCTAGATCGTCTGCTGGCCCTTGCGACGCCCATCCTTCCAAAAAGGTGCAGTACTTCTGTAACAGAGCGCGCAGCGCAGGCTCGGTCTTGCCGCTCAGGATGAGCGCCTGCTCGCGCGCGGCGCCAGGCGGCCGCCGATCAGCGGTTTGCGGAGCCGCCTCCAGCACTGCGTGGGCGTTCGTGCCGCTCAGACCAAAAGAGCTGATGCCGGCAAACCTTGGCCCATCCCCGGCCGGCCAGGAGCGCTCCGCAGTGGGGATGACAAGCGGAGTTCCCGCCAGGGAGACCCGGGGATTCAGGGTATGAAAGTGCAGCTGGCGAGGGATCCGCTGATGGTGCAGGACCAGGAGCGTCTTGAGCAGGCCGGTGATCCCAGCCGCCGCTTCCAGATGACCCAGGTTGGCCTTGACGGAGGACACCATGCAGCCAGAGCCATCGCGGCGCGGCTGACCCAGCACCGCCTTGAGCGCCTCCAGCTCAATCGGATCGCCGAGCGCGGTGGCGGTGCCGTGCGCCTCTATATAGCCGATTTGGTCAGGCTCCACCTCCGCGCTGTCCAGTGCCTGGCGCAACAAGCGCTGCTGAGCCGTGACGCTGGGCGCGGTGAACCCGGTCGAGCGGCCGTCATGGTTGACGGCCGAGCCGCGGATCAGCCCGACGATGGGGTCCCCGGCGCGCCGCGCATCAGAGAGCCGCTTGAGGATCACTACCCCACAGCCCTCAGCGCGGACTGTCCCATTGGCCCGCGCGTCAAAGGTGCGGCAGCGTCCATCCGGCGACAGCGTCTGCGTCGAACCGACCAGCTGCATGGTGAGCGAGGAAGCAATGACATTGACCCCGCCCACGATCGCCATCGTCGACTCACCGCTGCGCAGGCTCTGGCAGGCCAGGTGGACGGCAACCAGGGACGAGGAGCAGGCAGTATCAACAGAGAGGCAGGGACCCTGCATCCCGAGTATGTAGGAGATCCTTCCGGCCGCGGTGCACAGAGCGTTTCCGGTGGCTCCATAGGCTCCATAGGCATCGGGGCTTATCGAGCTGGTGGTGGCAATCCAGTCGCGATAATCGAGGCTCATGATACCGATGAAGACGCCGGTGCGGCTGCCCACCAGCTGCTTGGTGGGCTGGCAGGCTCGCTCCAGCGCTTCCCAAGTCACCTCCAGTAGCAGGCGCTGCTGAGGGTCGAGGCTCACCGACTCGCGCGGGGAGATGCCAAAGAATCGGGCATCGAACTGGTCAATCTGCTCGAGCAGCCCCGCCCAGCGCGTCCCGGGAAGCGTCGGCCGCGGAGTTCCAGGAGGCCAGCGCTGCCGCGGAATCTCCGCTACCGCGTCAACCCCTTGCAGTAGCGCCTCCCAGAAGCTCTCCGGATCGCTGCCGCCGCCGGGGAGGCGGCAGCCCATGCCGATGACGGCGATAGGTTCGTGGGTCTGGCGCAGCAGCTCGTCGCGTTCCTGGCGCAGCTCGGTGAGCGTGCTGATCGCTTCTCGCAGGTGTGAGCTCAGGTCATCGGGCCGCGCGCTCATGACTTGCCGCCCTTCTTGGCCAGCGCCAGCTCACTCTTGAGACGAGCCAGCAGATCGGCCTCGGTCATCTGGTTCAGCTTGTCGGCGACTCTGTGCGAGTCGGTAGCCTGGACGCCGGCGTCGGTCAGGGGGACCGGGCTCGCCGGGGCGGGTCCGCCAAGCCGCTCCAGAAGATTCGCGCTCAGGGTGGTGATGGTCGGATGGGTCAGCAGGATCACCGCCGGCAGCTTCACCCCGAGGTTGAGCTCCAGGAGGTTGCGAATCTCAAGGCTCATCAGCGAGTCGACGCCCAGCTGGCGCAGCGGCATGTGTCGATCAATCCGCTGGGCCTCCAGCCGCAGGATGCGGCCGATCTGCTTGGCGAGGAGTCCATCGAGAATAGCCGGACGCTCCGCCGGAGCCACCTTCAGCAGACTGGTTCGCCAAGGCGCCGCTTCTTGGTCTTGAGGTCGTGCCGCACGCTCTTGGTCCTGAATCAGGTCGGTCCAAAACGGCGCACCGGCCAAGTATGGATAATACTCCACCCACTTGCGCCCATCGAGCCTCATCACTCCGAGCTGGGCGCGCGGTTCGGCGAGCAGCCTCAGGAAGACCTGCTTGGCCTCCGCCACAGTCAGCCGCTGCATGCCGCGAACCGACCACTTGGAGTCCAGGTTGTCCTGCACGGTCGCCATGCCTTCTTCAGCGAAGAGCCCCCAGTTGATGCTCGTGGCGCACTGCCCGCTGCGCTGCCGGTAGTGAGCGAAGGCATCCAGAAAGGCATTGGCGGCAACGTAGTTCGCCTGCCCCGGGGAGCCAAGAACGGACGCCACCGAAGCGTAGCAGACAAAGAAATCGAGGGGCCTGTCCTGAGTCAGCAGGTGCAGATTCCACGCGCCGCGGACTTTGGGGGCCATCACCCGTTGGAAGCGCGCCGCCGTCTGGCTCTCTAGTAATCCGTCGTCGAGTACCGCCGCCGAGTGGATGACGCCGCCGAGCGGTGGCTGCTGCTGGTCCAGGCTAGTCAGGAGCTGCGCGAGCTGCTCCAGGCTGGCGACGTCCACCTGCGCGACTACCACTTGCACCCCCGATGCTTGCATCTCTGCGATCCTACTGCGGGCGCTGTCCGATGCGGTGCTCCGGCCAACCAGCACCAGGTGCCGGGCTCCCGCGCTGGCCAGCCACTCTGCCGCCAGCAGCCCGAGTCCCCGCAGGCCGCCAGTGATCAGATAGGTCCTATCGCTGCGGATGCGACCCGCGTCACCGGGAGACAGCGGCTTGAGCCGGCTCCGGACCAGCCGTGCGACGAATCGCTTACCGTGCCGCAGCGCCACTTCTTCTTCGCGGCTGCTGGCAAGGAGTTCGTGGACCAGCGCCTCGACCTGGTCGGCTGTCTGGTCCTTGTCCAGATCGATCCGCCGACACGACAGGCTGGGCTGTTCGATGGCGATCACCTTGCCCAGCCCCCACAAGGAGGCCTGTGCCAGGGACGGGCTGGTTGGCTCTTGTCCGGTAGAGACGAGCCCTCGGGTCAAGAAGTAAACTGGTGGACTGTCCCGCCAGCTCGTCTGCATCATCGCCTGTACCAGGTGCAGCGCGCTCAGGTAGCCCAGGCGCTGATCTTGCTCCAGGGTATCGAGCGTCGTCCGCTCCGGTGGGGTGGAGTCCAGGCTCCACAGCTGGATGATTCCTTTGCAGGAACCTGAGGCGCCCAGGCTGTCGCGCAGCAGCTCCGCGTATCCCTGGGGGTCGCCCGGCGCAAGCCGATACGCGGCCGGCGCCAGCTTCTGGTAGCGATCGCCCGCTTCGACGACGACACACGGGTCTCCCTTGTGCTGCAACCGCTCTAGCAGCGCCCTGCCAACGCCGCCGCGATCCATCAGCAACAGCCATGGGCCGGCAGCGGCTGCGCTTGGCGGACCAACCGGCAAGTCCTGGGCCCGCCACTGAACCTCATACAGCAGCTCGTTATCCGGGTCGGGTGTACCCTCGCTGCGATCAGCGATCTGCACCAGCTTCAGACCCTGCACCGCCAGAGCCAGCTGGCCATCTTCTCCGAAGACCTGCAGAGAGTAATTCAGCTCGGCCGTGGCATCGCCAGAGGTTGCATGCTCCATCACATGTACCCAGAGGTCTTGACCGAGCGGCTGGACCGGACCGATCCGATCGACCCGGACCGGTCCCCACAGTCCTACCCGACCCAGGCGCGCGCTGCCGAGCGTTACATGCAGGCAGGCGTCCAGCCACGCCGGATGCAGCTGATAAGGCAGGGTCTGCGCCGACACCGACTCTGGCATGCGCAGCCGTCCGAGCAACTCGCCCTGGCCGACCCAGAGATCTTCTATCCCTTGGAACTGCCTTCCGTAGCCGCCCCCCTTGCCGGCGATTTCCTGGTAGAGCTCCGCCTTTCCGCGATGGCTTGGGCAGCGCTGCTTGAGCGCTTCCAAAGACTCCATCGGCGGGGGCGGTGCCAGTGGGGCTTCGGCGTGGCGAAGCTTGCCGCTGGCGTGACGCAGCCACTGCCCTTGGTGCAGACTCGCGACCTGGAAGCTCGCGCCTTGCGGTCCCTCGGTCGTCAGCGCCGTCTGTATTGTGCAGGGCGCCTCCTCATCCAGCGTGAGCATTCGCTCAAACCATACCTCTTCAAGGACGAGCCTTGCCTCGCCATACACCTGCCGTCCTGCCGCCAGCGCCAACTCCAGGTAGCCGGTCCCCGGGAACACCGCCTGTCCCTGAATGCGATGTTCAGCGAGCATGGGCAACCGCTGCAGGCTGAGCTGCTGCTCCCAGAAGTGAGTGCCCGGCTGCGTCGACACCGAGAACCTCTGGCCGAGCAGCGGATGCTCCGACGCCTCGCGCCTGCCCCCCAGTGCCCGGCCGCCGCCGGCCAAGCTCTGGCTGCCGGCTTCCACCCAATAACGCTCTCGCTGCCAGGGATAGGCAGGCAGCGGGACGCAGAAGCCGGCCCCCGCGTGCAGCGCGGCCCAGTTCAGCTCATAGCCGCGGACATACAGCTCGGCCAGCGTCTCGAGCAGGCAGCGACGCTCGGGCTGCTCGCGACGCAGGGTGCCCAGGGCCATGGAATCGGTTCCGGTCTGCCGCAGACCATCGCGCAGGGCTGGAACCAGGACCGGGTGGGGGCTTACTTCAATAAAGAGCTGATGGCCCTGGCGGGCCAGGCTCTCGATGGTGGGCCAGAACAGGACAGGCTGCCGCATGTTGCCAAACCAATAGGCTGCGTCCAGGCTGGCATCCGTGATCTGCTTGGTGGTCACGGTCGAGTACATGGGAATAGTCGGCGCCTGCGGACTGATCTCGGCGAGGGCCGCCAGCAGCTCGTCCTGCAGCACGTCGGCCTGCGGACTGTGCGAGGCTGCATTGCCGCCTTGCAAGCGACGGAAGAAGACGCCTTCACGCTCCAGCTGGGCGAGCACGGAGTCCAGCGCTTGCGGTTCTCCGGACAGGACCGTGGTGCGCGGGCCATTGCTGATGGCGACCGCGAGGCTGTCTGCCTGGGGCGCAATCACCTGCCGGGCCTGCTCGGCGCTCAGCTCGACCACGGCCATGGCGCCCTTGCCACTTATCCGCTTCATGATCCGGCTGCGCCGGCAGACGATGCGGACCGCGTCATCCAGGCTCAGCGCACCGGCGACATGGGCGGCCGCTACCTCTCCCATGCTGTGCCCGACCAGAGCGTCCGGTGACGCTCCCCAGGAGCGCAGCAGACCGACCAGCGCGACCTGTAGCGCAAACAGCAGCGGCTGGACCATCTCGGGGCGGTCCAGCCATAAGTGGACCTCATCGGCCAGGATCTCCTGGACGATGGAACGGCCACTCTCCTTGCGAATCGCCGCGTCGCACGCGACGATGCCGGCGCGGAACACCGGCTCTTCGATGAGCAGCAGCTTGCCCATCTTGGCCCACTGCGAGCCGATGCCTGAAAAGACGAACACTACCTTGGGCGGGCGGCCTGGGGAGATACGTCCGGTCGCCACGCCGGGAGTGCTCTCCCGTGCGCTGAATGCGGCGAGCATTTCCCGCCACTCCTGTTTCGTGCTGCCAACGATGGCCGCTCGGTATTCATGGTGACTCCGCCGCACGCTTGCCGTGTACGCGATGTCCTTGGGACGGACATTTTCATCGTCACAGAGCTGCTGATGGTAGGCTCTTGCCAGGTCGCTCAAGGCATCTGGGTTGCGCGTAGACAGCGGCAAGAGCTGAAACGTCTGGGGGGCGGTCGCACAGAGGGCAGCGAGCGTGTCCAGTACCGCGGCTAGATCGTCGGAGCCGCGCCGCATGGTCGTCAGTACCTGCCCGTCCTGGCCGGCGCTCTTCAGGAGCGTCTCGACAGCGTGATGGACGATGGGGTGCGGCGCAATTTCAACGAACTGCGAATAGCCTTCACCGATCACACTGGACAGCGTGTCCGCGAAATACACGGGTTCCGACAGGTGGCGTATCCAATACTCGGCGTCCAGGTGCTCACCGCTGCTTGCCCTGCCGGTGGCGAGTGAGACGATTGGCACGCGGGCGGGCTGCGGCTTGATCCCGCGGAGCCCGGCCCGCAGGGCTTGCTCCAGCGGCAGGATCTGCGGGCCATGACCGGCCACGTCTACCTGGATGCGGCGGCAGAAGATGCCCTTATTCGCCAGCGTCGCCAGGAGGGAGTCCACGGCCGCTGGCTCGCCGGTGATCACCGTCGCGTCATGGGTCGTCTTGATGGCGCGGTGCAGCCGGTTCGGGTAGTCGGCGATCGCCTGCTCCGCTTGTTCCCAGCCCAGGGCGACCAGGGCCATGGCGCCCTGCCCGTGGATCTGCTCCATGACGTTACCCTGCGTGCAGGCGACCTGCATCGCATCCTCCAGGGTGAGGACCCCCGCGATCTGAGCCGCTGCGACCTCACCGTTGCTGTGTCCGATGACCAGCGCGGGTGTGACTCCCTGGGAGCGCAGCAGCTCGGCCAACGCGATCTCGATTGCGACAATCGCCGGCCACGTCACTTCGATGTGTCCAAGCCTGGAGGTAGCTTCGGGGGCCGCCAGCTCGCTGAGCAGCGACCAGCCAAGGTGCTGCCGGATCAGGAGATCGCAGCGCTCGAGCAGCGCCCGGAATAGCGGCGCTTGCTGGAGCAGCGCGCGTCCCATGCCCAGCCACTGCGAGCCCTGCCCGGAAAAGACGAACACAGGCCCTTTGGCGGCGACCGGAGCAGCCCTTGTGATTGACTCCTCCAGCACCACATGGGCGTTGGTTCCGCCCATGCCGAAGCTGCTGACTCCGGCCACCGCGCGGCGGCCGGTCGCCGACCGCGGCCACGGCCCCAGGACGCGCTGCACCACGAGCGGTAGCTCCGCGGGGA
>Ga0075163_10009881_pt1 | contig 12499 bp, 8 predicted proteins | sample JI1023141ADNA_FD_71478 | JGI IMG/M metagenome (GOLD analysis project Ga0075163, IMG submission 71478) | Wastewater effluent complex algal communities from Wisconsin, to seasonally profile nutrient transformation and Carbon sequestration -... | ecosystem: Engineered > WWTP > Effluent > Algae...
CCTCGACGACCTCCGCCCGAGGCGTGACGAGCCGCGCGAGCAGCGTGCCGAGCGTGCCGGCGTAGAAGTGGCAGGCGGGCGTCGAGGCGCGCAGGTCGCGACACATCGGGCAGTGGCGCATGACCAGCCGCAACGGCTCCCCCGGCCGCCGCTCGAGCGTCACCGCGGCCGTCCCGGCGAAGGTCCAGGTGTGGCGCATGATCCCCGCGAAGAGCACGCGGAGCGCGAGGGGGGCCGGCAGCACGCGCATGAGCCACTGCACGGGACGCGGGATCCGGTGCGTCATCAGGTAGGCCGCCGTCCGGGCCCCCGCGCCGCGCAGCACGGCCTCGAAGAGCGCCGGGTCGAGGTCGTGCCGCAACGCGTGCACCAGCTGGTTCACCTCGGCCTCGTCCACCATCTCCGCGGGCATCGCCTCGAGCGCGCGGCCGGTCGCCCCGTGCACGAGCGTGCGCGCGCGGGAGTCGCCCACGCGCGCACGCAACGCCGCCGCCGTCTGGATGATCGCGTTGGGGCCGATGCGCCCCGCGACGGCGTGGCTCACACCGTCCTCGAGAAGCGCCCCTGCCCCGCCTGCGCGGGCAGGTACGCATCGAGCTCCATCGCCATGTTCCGGATGAAGAACCGCCCCATCGGTGTCACCGAGAGCCGGTCCTCGCCGAACTCCACGAGCCCGTCCTCCACGAACGGTGCGAAACGCTGCCGGAGGTCGTCCACGCCCGGCGGCACCGCCGCGTAGGGCAACTCCAGGTTGCACATGAGGTGCAGGATCGCCGCTTGGCGTGCCCGGTCGTCCGCACTGAGGGTGTGCCCACGCACCGTCGCGAGCCGACCGGCATCGATCCGCTCGCGCCAGGGTCCGAGCTTGGCCTCGTTCTGCGCGAAGCACCCGCCCGCATCGGAGATGGCGCTCATCCCCACGCCCACGAGGTGCGCAGCGGGCATGGTCGTGTACCCCATGAAGTTGCGATGCAGCCGCCCCTCGCGCTGGGCGACGGCGAGCGGATCGTCCGCCTTGGCGAAATGGTCGAGGCCGATCCAGGCGTAGCCCGCACTCGTGAACGCGTTCACCGCAAGCTGGAAGACCGAGGCGCGCATCGCCCCGTCGGGGAGGTCGGCCTCGTCGATCACGCGCTGGTGCGCGCGCTGCGTCGGCAGGTGCGCGTAGCCGAAACAGGCCACGCGGTCCGGGCCGAGCGCGAGGGCCTGCTCGATCGTGCGCGTGAAGGTCTCCGCCGTCTGGCGCGGCAAGCCGTAGATGAGGTCGATGTTCAATCCCTCGAATCCCGCGGTGCGCGCGGAATCGCAGACGTCGCGCACGAGGGCCGGCGACTGCAAACGGCCGATCGCCTCCTGCACCCCGCGATCGAGATCCTGCACGCCGAAGCTGATGCGCGAGAAGCCGAGCGACCGGAGGGTGCGGAGCTGCTCCGGGCTCACGAGCCGCGGATCCGCCTCCACGCTGAGCTCGACATCGTTGGTGAACCGGAAGCGGTCCACGAACAGCTGGAACGCCCGCGCGAGCTGCCGGTCGTCGAGGAGGTTGGGCGTGCCCCCGCCCCAGTGCATCTGCGCCGTGCGGTGGAAGCGTCCGAGCTGCGCGACCACGAGGTCGAGCTCGCGCTCGAGGTCGTCGAGGTATCGGTCGATCGTCTCCGGCCGGCTCGTGGTGAGCGCGTTGCAGCCGCAGTAGAAGCACTTCGCGGCGCAGTAGGGGAAGTGCGCGTACACGGCGAGCGGCGTCCCCGAGGCCCCGGCCGTGCGGAGCGCGCCGGCGTACGCCTGGTCGCCGAACTCGGCCGACCAGGCGGGGACCGTGGGATAGCTCGTGTAGCGCGGTCCGGCGGTGTCGTACTTCGCCAGCAGGGCCTCGGGGACCTGCGGGGCGTCGTCGAGCGTCAGCATGCGCGGATGCCGTCCGTGGCGGCCGCGACGGCGTCGGTCTGGTCGTTCTCGTCGGGCATCACCGCGGTGCCGCCGGCCGGCTTGGGGCGCATCGTCGAGCGCTTGGGGGCGATGAGGTCGTCGGCGGGCAGCTCGTGTCCGGCCACCGAGACCATCTGGGCCGTGCTGCAGGTGACCGCGGACTGCCCGTGGATGTGCTGGATCTCCTTCTTCGTGCGAAGGCGCACCAGCTCTTCCTTCGACGTGATCTTCGACTCGTCGAACTGCCAGTCGGCCTTGCCGGCGCCCCAGTAGTTGATGCGGCCGAGGTCGTAGCAGCGGCGCTCGAGCGCGCTCTTGAGGTAGGCCTTGAGGCAGCCGCGCAGGTACTTCCGGCGGTACGGGTCCTTGTCCCACAGATAGCCGCCGGTCGCCTTCTTGAAGTAGAAGCGCCGGTAGTTCTTGAGCACGCCGGCCAGCACCTCGTCGCGCGTCATCACGTCGGGCTGGATGATCGGCGTCACGAAGTCGTACTTGGCGTAGTCGCGCACCTCGACCTTGTCACCGAGATCCTGGAAGAGATCGGAGAAGGGCCACGGCGTGTAGCAGTTCCAGTTGACGAGGTCCGGCTTCCAGTCCTGCGCCATGTTGTACGTCTCCTCGAGCGTCTCGGGGGTCTCGTTCTCGAGCCCGACGATGAACTGCGCCTCGGTGACGATGCCGTTCTGGCGGAGGAGCTGGATGGCCTTCTTGGACTGCTCGACCTTGATCTCCTTGTTGAAGCGGTCGAGCTTGAGCTGCGCGGCCGCCTCGGTGCCGAGGGAGACGTGCACGAGCCCCGCCTTGCGGTAGAGCGGGAGCAGCTCCTCGTCGCGCAGGATGTCGGTCACGCGCGTGTTGATGCCCCAGGTGATGCCGAGGTTCCGCGCGATGAGCTCGTTGCAGAGCTCGACGAACTTCTTGCGGTTGATCGTCGGCTCCTCGTCGGCGAGGATGAAGAAGCCGACGTTGTGCTGCTTCACGAGGTACTCGATCTCGTCGACGAACTTCTTCGGGTCGCGCGTGCGGTAGGTGCGCCAGAACTTCCACTGCGAGCAGAAGCTGCAGGTGAAGGGGCAGCCGCGCGCGAAGTTGGGGATCGCCACCCGGCAGTTGAGCGGGATGTAGATGTACTTGTCCCAGTTCAGGATCGCCCAGTCGGGCGTGAGCGAGTCGAGGTCCTGGATGGGCGGGTGCGGCGTGGTCGCGACGTGCTGGCCGTCCTTGAGGAACGCGATGCCCTGGATCGATTCGCGCTCGGCGGGGAGGCGGCCCTGGCTGAGCGCCGTGACGAGGTTGACGACGACCTCCTCGCCCTCGCCGCGCACGATGTAGTCGATCTCGGGGCACTCGCCGAGCACCTGGCCGTACCTGAAGGTGCCGTGGATGCCGCCGAGGACCGTGACGGCCTTCGGGTGGATCCGCTTGGCGAGCTTGATGGTCTCCTGCGCCTTGTAGATCGCCGGCGTGATCGCCGTGCACATGATGACGTCCGGCGACTCGGCGCGGAGGATGGCCTCGAGGCCGGCGTCATCGATGTGATCGGTCATGGCGTCGATGAACCGGACGCTCGTGAAGCCGGCCTTCTTGAGGGCGCCGCTGATGTAGGCGACCCACGCTGGCGGCCAGTTGCCCGCGATCTCCGCACCGCCCGAGTGATAGTTGGGGTGCACGAGCAGGATCCGCATGGGGGAGCGTCCGAAAGCGTGAGTGTCGGGTTTTCGTGACAGTATTTCTGACGGGCTTACCTGTCACTTCCCACACCCATCCGCAGTAGGGAGAACTCCGCTAAATCATGTCGGGGATTGGACTAAGGGGTTGTCTGTAGGCGCAAGGATCAGGCGCCCTTGGACTTCGTCCCGGGGCGCAGCGGCATCGTCAGAAGCGCCCCGACCGTGGTGTGTTCGGACGGGTCCAAGTGCGTGTCCACCCCGTACACCAGGCGCGCGCGGTCCATATCCATATAGGTGCCGAACAGCCGGTCCCACACCGAGAAGACGTTCCCATAGTTGGAGTCGGTGTACGGCAGCACGTAGTGGTGGTGGACCTTGTGCATGTCCGGGCTCACGATCACCCAGCTCAGCGCCCGGTCGAGGGCCGGCGGAAGCGCGATGTTGGCGTGGTTGAACTGGCTCAGGACCACGCTCAGGCTCTGGTACAGGAAGACGAGCCACATCGGCGCCCCGGCGACCACGACAGCCAGGAGCGTGAACACGAAGCGCACCACGCTCTCGCCGGGGTGATGGCGGTTGGCGGTGGTCGTATCGATGTGCGTGTCGCTGTGATGGATGAGGTGGAGCCGCCAGAGGAGCGGCGTCTTGTGCTCCACGAAGTGCGCCAGCCACGCGCCCACGAGGTCGAGCAGGAGCAGCCCCACGACCATCTGGCCCCAGAGCGGGAGCCCGGGCATCCAGCCGAGCACCCCGATCCCGCGCGCGACCGCCCACTCCGACCCCATGAGCAGCACGAAGGCGAGCAGGAAGTTCACGACGATGGTCGTCGCGGTGAAGAAGAAGTTCACCAGCGCGTGCGGCCACTTCCGGTACTGGAACGCGAAGAGCGGCGCCGCGCTCTCCCAGATCCAGAAGAAGGCGATCCCGCCCGCGAGGATCAGGGCGCGGTGGGAGCTCGGGATGGTGCTGAAGTAATCGACGACGGGCTGCATGGGAGCGCGTTGGGGGGAGAGAGATGCCGCCAAAGATGAAGGCTGAAGGATGAAAGTTGAAAGTGGGTACCAGGCTCGGAGCCCGGCACCCACCCCCACCTTCATCCTTCCACCTTCAGCCTTCTACTGTACGACCGGCTTCGGGATGAGCTTCGCCGCCCAGAGTCCCGAGTTGAAGTCGGTGAAGAGCACGCGGCCCTTCCACGGCATCGCGTTCATCACGAACGGCGCGTTCGGGGTGTAGGCGTCCGGGTCGTACGGCTTGAAGACGGCGATCTCGCGGTTCTGGTCGGTGAGGTTCCCCATCAGCTCGCCGGAGACGTCCACCACGCGCACACCACCGTCGTAGTACGCCTGGTACAGGATGTCGTCCTCGACGATGATGTCGTGCGACCCGTAGTCCTCGAGGTGGTAACGGCCCACCGGGAGCGGGTTGAGCGGATCGGTGAAGTCCACGATGTGCGTGTAGCCACCCGACGTCTGCGCGATGCCGTTGCGCGGCGGCTTGCCATCGGGGCCGGCGAGCGAGTACTGCGTTCCCTCCCACACGCGACCGCGGCGGCTCATCTCCTCGTCACCGATGAAGAGGTAGGTGCGGCCGGTCTTCTGCTGGAAGTACGGGTAGATCTCGTGGCCCGAGTTGACCTTGTAGGTCGTGATGAGCTTCGGCTGCTCGATCGAGCCGCCGTACCGGCCGTTGCCGACGTCCACGACCACGACGCCCACGCCGCCCTGCGCCGAGTAGGCGATGCCATCGCGGACCCAGAGGTCATGGATGCGGGCGTTCGGGTGGCGGTACTCGCTCACGTACTTGGGCTTGTAGATGTCGCGCACGTCGATGATGACGTACTTCGATCCGCCGGAGATCGCGAACAGGTAGTCGTTCTGGGCGAACATGTTGTGCACGCCGCCGGTGAGCTCCTGGTCGAACGTCGAGGCGATCTTCGGGTGCGCCGGGTCGGCGAGGTCGAGGATCACGACGCCGTTCACGCGGTTCGACGCGCCCTCGCGCGAGAGCACGCCGTAGCGGCCGTCGGGCGAGATGGTGACGTCATTGATGGTGCGGGCATCGACGCGGACCGAGTCGGTCTTGACGATGTTGTCCATGTCGGTGATGTCGAACACGATCGCCCAGCCATCGCCGCCCCAGGTGCCGACGAGCACGTAGTCGCGCCCGTTCTTGCCGGTCCACGGCCAGAGATCCGAGGTGTGCGTGGTGTTGATGTTGCCGCGGCTGGTCACCTCGATGCGCTGCCGCACGTCGCGCGGGTTCACCTGGATCGCCCACTGCGCGTAGGCGCCGCCCGACTGCGCGAGCAGCGTGTAGCGGCCGGGATAGTTCGCCGCGAAGCGGTCGAACTGCACCATGCCCGCGCCGCCGGGGAGACCGGCCGGGGCGATCGAATCGTCGGGCACGTAGGTGTAGCTCCACGTCACCGGCGCGTCGGCCACCACCTGCCCGTTCGCGCGGCGCGCGGTCGCCTTGAGGTGGATCACGTCGCCGGTGCGCATCTGCGACTCGGCGATGCCGATCTCGAGCTTCGCGACCGGGTTGGCGGTCACGGTGTAGCTCCGCGTCGCGCGGACCCCTTCGGCCTCGGCGGTGACCGTCACGGCCCCCGGCGCCAGCGCGGTGAGGTCGCCGAAGCGGTTGACCGTGGCGATCTTGGCATCCGACGTCCGCCAGGTGGCGGTGAGTCCGGTGCGCTCGCTGTTGTCGGCGTGGAAGCCCTTGAGCTTCTGGGGCTGCGTGAGGCCGGCGTAGAGCGGGCCGGCGCCGGCGGCGATCTCGATCCGCGTGAGGGCCGGCCAGGTGACGTTGATCGGGATGGTGAGCGTGACGGGGGTGTTGTTCGCCCCCATCGTCATCGCGGTCGCCTCGAACCGGCCCGCCGCCGTCGCGGTCACCTCGGTATCGGTGAACCGGACCGACCGGCTGGCCGAGCGCACCTGCACGAGGGGGTTCGGGATCTCCTTCCCGGCCGCGTCGAAGGCGCGGAACTTGATGGGCGCGGACTGCCCGGCCTTGAGCGTCAGCGACGCCGGCTCGGCGACGAGCCGCGCCGCCGCGACGGGGGCGGCACCGCCGGCCTGCTGGGCGCCCAGCGGGGCCACCGCCGCGGCGCTCAACGCGACGAGGAGGGTGTGCGTGACGATACGACGGCGCGGTGTTAACATCTTCATGGCAGAGGTGCTCCGCGGATGGTTGGCCGACTCAGCAAGGATGAGACGATGCATCGGAATCGCGTACGCCGCAACCTGACGAAGGGTTGGCTCTCCCTTCCCGCCGCGCTGGCCGCGGCCCTCCCCCTCCTCCCCCTCGGCGCGCAGGGGCCGGCCGCCGCGCCGGCCCGCCCCGCGCCGCCCACCGCGACCTACTACGTCTACGCGGGGGCCGAGAGCGCGGACAAGATCTACCGCGTCCGGTTCGGCCCGGGCGGCACCGCCGTCGAGCGGGAGATCGTCGTGGGGGAGATGCAGGCCGAGATGGAGGGCCCGCACGGCCTCGCGATCTCCGCCGACGGCCAGTACCTCCACATGACCACCGGCCATGGGTTCCCCGACGGCAAGTACTGGGTGTACGCCCTCGGCCCCGACACGCTCGTCGCCCCGGGGGTGCTGCTGGGCGCCTTCCCGGCGTCGCTCGACGTGACCCCGGACGGCCGCTACATGTTCTCGGCGAACTTCAACCTGCACGGCGACATGGTCCCGTCGTCGCAGTCGGTGGTCTACGTCCCGACCATGACCGAGGTGGCGCGCATCGTCACCTGCACCATGCCGCACGGCAGCCGCGTCTCGCCGGACGGCCGCCTGCAGTACTCGGGCTGCATGATGGATGACCAGCTCGTCGAGATCGACACGAAGACGCTGAAGGTGAGTCGCCGCTTCTCCGTCGCGGTGGGCAAGGAAGGGCCCCTCGCGGCCGAGGGGGACGATATGCTGCAGATGTGGATCGACGGCGCGAAGCGCGTCTCGAACGGCGCGACGTCGGACCCGGCCCAGGTCGGCTATCTCGCGATGGAAGGCCACAAGATGCAGATGGAGCCGCAGACCTGTTCGCCGACCTGGGCGCAGCCCTCGGCGACCGGCGCGCACATCTACGTCGCCTGCAACAAGGCCGACGTGATCCTCGAGATCGCGCGCGACACCTGGACGGTGACGCGCAAGTTCAAGACGGGCCGCGGCCCCTACAATCTCGGCGTCTCGCCCGACGGCAAGTACCTCGTCGCCTCGCTCAAGCAGGGGAACAAGGTCGAGATCTTCGACATCGCCTCCGGCACGAGCGTCGCGCAGATCCCGACGACGAACATCCTCGCGCACGGCGTGGCGATGTCGAGCGACTCGCGCTACGCCTTCGTCACGAGCGAGGGCCAGGGCGCGATGCCGGGCCGCGTGGACGTCTTCGACCTCGCGGCGCGCGCGAAGGTCGGCACGGCGGACATCGGACAGCAGGCGAGCGGCATCGCCTTCTGGAAGGTCGTGCGCTGATCAGCCGATCCCGGGGATGCGCACGAGGTCCCGCAGCCGCGCCTCGAGCGCGGCCTTCTGCGCCTCGAGCTTCGTGCGCTCCTCGGCGATCCGCGTCTCCGCCTGCGCCTTGATGCCGTCGGCGTAGGCGCGGGCCTCGCGGGCCTTCTGGTCCACGAGCGCGTCGACCTTCGCGCGCACCTGCTGTTCGGCGCGGCGCACTTCCTCGCCGAGCTGCGCCTTGAGCGCGCCGGCGACGGCGTCGGCGATGTTGGTGCGCACGGCGAGCGACGGCGCGGTCACTGAGCCCGAGAACCGCGCCTCGATCTCGACCGAATCGATCCGCGCCACGGCGCGCCAGAGCGCATCTTCCACGAGGCGCATCGCCGGCGAGGTGGCGCGCGGCTGCGACGTGGTGTCGCGCGTCCAGGTCACCGCCGTGGACCGCCAGAGCCAGCGGCCGCCGAGCCGGTCCCCCTCGCGGGCGAGCACGAGTTCGGAGGTGCCATCGCCGAGCGCGACGGTGGCGCCGAGCCCGGCGAGCGGCATCGTCGGGAGCGGGAATCCGCTGAGGCGCGCGGCGAGCGAGTCGCGCACCGGCGCCCCGCGATGATCGAGCGAGCCACTGATGCGCGCGTCGCGCGGTCCGACCTTGCCTGCCGCGCGGCTCACGAGGAACCGCGTCGGCGAGCCGTAGATCGCCGGCTGCGTGGTGACACCGACGAGGCGCGCCTCGTACTCGCCCGCCGCCGCCCCCTCGCCGCCGATCGCGAGCGAGAGCTCGGCGAGGCGCGCGAGGAAGGTCGGGTAGACCTTCTCCTTCGGGAAGAGGACCGTCGTGCCGCTCGCGCGGACCCGTTCCGGTCCCTTCTGCATCTGTCGCTCGAGGCCGGGCGGGATGTACTGCTCGGCCATGTTCACCCAGTACATCACGGGCCCGACCTTCTCGGCGATGAGTCCCGAGAAGAGCTGCGGCCCGATCGCCGGGATCTCGAACGTGGGGAGACGCAACAGGCCGCGCGCATACGCGTAGTCCGTCGCACGCGCGCGGCCGATGGCCTCGACGCGGTCGCCGAGCGAATCGACGTCGGCCTTGGTGGTCGCCTCGAACGTCTTGAGCTTCGTGTTGAGCGCCTCGAGGTCGCGGAGCGTGCGGCGCACGTCCGTCACGGCCTGCCGCGCGCCGGCGATGCCGAGCGTGCGGAGGTTGGCGCTCTTGAGCCGGTTCGCGAGCGCCTCGGCCGAGTCGATCGTCGGACGGGGGTCGAGGGAACGGATGCCGCTCGTGAAGCGGTCGCGCGCCGTGTCGGCGTACGAGCGCACCGCGCGCGCGGCCCGCAGCGTCGCGAGACTCTCGGCCGAGATCGCCTCGACGTTCACCGTCTGCGTGAGCGTGGAGAGCGAGAGCGGCGGCACCTTCACCTGCGCCATCCAGTCGTCGACGATCTTCTGCACCGCCCCGGGCTCACCGTCCTCGGGGGACGGATCACGGGGGATCGCGCCCGACGTCTTGCGCGGCGTGCCGAAGCGGATGCCGCGCGCCGCGACGGTATCGACGACGACCTTCCCTTCGAGCGCGGGCAGGATCCCGACGTCGAAGACGATCGCCTCGGCCTCGAAGAGGTTCGTCATCGGCTTCGACGGGTCGGTGACGGCGAGACCCGAGAGCGTGACGTGTCCGTCGAGGACGCCGACATGCGCCTTGGCCAGATCGACCTTGGCCCCGACGGCGGCGGTGCCGCCCGCTTCGATGCCGCGGCGCACCGCGGGGTCCAGGAACAGGATGGTCCCGCCGATGACGACGACGAGCAGGACGACGAGCGGGATGAGGGCCTTCCAGCGGATCCAGCTCATGGGCGGAACATCTCGTACGCCTGATACAACTTGGAGGCCTTGATGGCCTGGAAGACCTTCATCTGCTCGAGCCGGGCGAAGACGTGCTCGCGGTACTTCGCGACGAGCGCCTTGAAGACGAACGCGGCGGGGATCACGACGACCAGCCAGCAGACGAGGCTGCCGATCACGATCGAGTTGTTCAGCCGCGACCAGGCGACCACGGGCGTGTTCACGACCCACGTGAGGAATGGCGCGAGGCGGTCGTTCAGCAGGAGCGACATCCCGACGCGATCGAAGACCGGGTCGAGCGCGAACCCGACCGGCACCGCGACCGCCCACCCGAGCATGAAGCCGGGGAAGGAGACGGTCGTGAGCATGGCGATGGCCAGGACGACGAGGTTGTGCAGGCTGCCGATGGGCGTGAGCCCGAGGCAGAGCCCGAGCGCCATGCCGGCGCCCACCTGGCCGGGCGTGCCGTCGGAGTTGAGCGCCTTGATGAGCGTCTGGAGGAACTTGAGGATGAGCATCGGCTGAAAGCTGACAGGGCGGCGGGGCGACTGGAAGCCGAGGATGAGACCGCGACTGTCGGGCGAGGGTTCCCCGCCCTAGAATCTCCGGATGCCCTTCTCCCCTCGCGCCCTCCTGCTGGCGGCGATGCTCGGTCTCGCCGTCCCTCCCGTCGCGGCCCAGTCGCTGACCAAGGCCGACTCGGCCCTCGTCGGGCGGATCCTGCTCGCCGAGGACCGCCGCGACGCGACCGATCCGGCGCTCGCCGCCGGGCTGGCCCATCCGGACGCCCGCCTGCAGACCCTCGCGCGCCGGGCGATCGGCCGGACGCGGGACGCGCAGTTCGCCGCACGCGATTCCCTGCCGCGGCTCGCGCCGCCGCCGATCTGGGTCGAGCCGGCCTGGCGGCTCCGCTTCCGTGCGCTGCCCCAGCTGCGCGACGACTGCTCGGCGCTGCTCCTCGCGGCGTCCGACTCGGCGTGGCCGGTGCGCTTCCGCGCCGCCGCGCTCGCGCGGGAGAGCTGCGCCAAGGACGAGGCGCTGGTGCAGACCTTCGTCCGGTGGGTCCGGGAGCGGCCCGTGGACCTCTCGCGCCGGAAGAAGGGGGAGGTCGCCTGGCAGGGCGCCGGGAACGGGCTCGTCGCGCTCGCGCGGATCGCGCCCGACGAGGCACGCTATCGGCTGACCGACGCGATGCGCAGCGACAACTGGCACCTGCGCCAGTACGCCGCGCGGGCCGCCGCGATCCTGCGGGACACGGTGCGGCTGCGGACGCTCGCGGTCGATGCGGACGACAACGTCGCCGAAGCGGCGATCGACGGACTCGCCCGCGTGAGCGGCCATGCCGACGACGCGCTGTATCTCCGCGCGCTCGAGCGGCGCGGGGCGCAGGTGGTGCGCGCGGCCGCGGTGGCGCTGAAGGGCTCCCCCGACCCGCGGGCGGCGGCGACGGCGATGCTGACGTTCGAGAAGTGGGCGGCGCGCGCGAACGCCTCGGAGCGCGATGCGCGTGTGGCACTGCTCGCGGTCGCCGGGCAGCCGGAGACGGCGGACCGCCCGCCGCCGGTGCGCGCGACGTTGCCGCGCGAGGCGATGGCGCTCGCGCTCGGCCAGGAGCTGCGCCTGCGGGTGACGATGCACAAGCACAGCGGCGGCGGCACCTTCACGGTGCGGCTGCGCGGTGACGTCGCGCCGATCATGGCCGCGCGGCTCTACGCGCTCGCGAAGGACGGCTACTACGACGGCCTCACCTGGCACCGCGTGGAGCACGACTTCGTGATCCAGGGCGGGAGCCCGGGCGCCAACGAGTACGTGGGGCTGCCGCAGTTCCTGCGCGACGAGCTGGGGACCGTGACGCATGCGCGCGGCACGCTCGGCATGAGCACGCGCGGCCACGACACCGGCGACGCGCAGTGGTTCGTGAACCTGCGCGACAACGCGCGCCTCGACCGCGACTACACCGTCTGGGCCGAGGTGGTGGCGGGGATCGAGGTGGTGGATGGTATCTTGGAAGGCGACCACATCGCGAAGATCCGACCCATCAAGCCATGACCGACCCACTCCTCGTCGCCAAGTCCGCCGCCGCCGAGCTCGCGCTCCTCCCGGCCCTCGCCAACCGTCACGGCCTCATCACCGGGGCGACGGGGACGGGGAAGACGATCTCGCTGCAGGTGCTCGCCGAGCGCTTCTCGCGGATCGGCGTGCCGGTGTTCGCCGCCGACGTGAAGGGCGACCTCAGCGGGCTGGCCAAGGCGGGCGTCTCGACGCCCAAGCTCGAGGAGCGCCTCGCGTCGCGCGGGCTCCCTGCCCCCGCGTTCGGCGGCTGTCCGGTGGCCTTCTGGGACGTGTTCGGCACGCAGGGGCATCCGGTGCGCGCGACCGTCTCGGACATGGGCCCGCTGCTCATCGCGCGGCTGCTCAACCTGAACGACACGCAGGAAGGGGTGCTGAGCATCGTCTTCCGCGTCGCCGACGACAACGGCCTGCTGCTGCTCGACCTCAAGGACCTGCGGGCGATGGTCCAGCACGTCGGCGACCACGCCGCCGAGTTCAAGACCCAGTACGGCAACGTCTCGGCGGCGTCGATCGGCGCCATCCAGC
>Ga0075163_10009882_pt1 | contig 12499 bp, 14 predicted proteins | sample JI1023141ADNA_FD_71478 | JGI IMG/M metagenome (GOLD analysis project Ga0075163, IMG submission 71478) | Wastewater effluent complex algal communities from Wisconsin, to seasonally profile nutrient transformation and Carbon sequestration -... | ecosystem: Engineered > WWTP > Effluent > Algae...
TACCCCCGAGAGGATGCAACTTATTTGGAGGTAGTCGGTTCTGGGCTTTCTTGGTGGCGAAGAAGGGAATTATCTAAAAATGCAATCGTCGATGCCGACGCACCTTTGCAGGTAGACTTGAGTCCACGGCAGGTACGACGTGTATCAGCTTTTGCAATGCGGGTAATATCAGGTGATGTTGGGCTATCTGAAGGCGATATTACTAGAGACCAAACAGCTATGATAAGAAACTTAGCATTTTTTCTGCCTACCGTTGCGTCATTATCAGGACAGAGACCTGATGAACTCACCTCTGCACCAGCCGTTCCACAAATGGAAGTTCCAGCCCTAGAAATCTTTGCAATGCCTGTTGCCAACAGTGCTCTTGCAGCGTAAATTATTAGTAGTCTCTAATGAGATAGGTTACAGAGACTTTTTTACGCTCATGGTTTGTAATGTTATTGCGTGACACGACAAGCTCGCACCGCAAGTCCAAATCGGCCACAATCAGGAAGATGACCCAGAATACATAAACATCCTAAAAGGCTTTGACCTGCTAGAAAACTCCAATATAAACTTCGGCTAGAATAAAGTCAGTCTAGATTATCGTTTAGTATGTCTTCTCGTTATAACTGTCTTCCAGATAATAATATATAGCACCAGAACGAATACGAACCTTGCAATAAGTAGGAAAATGCTCACTTCGTCACTGCCCTTAGTGAGCCAAATTACAGTATCGACAACTATCCAAATTCCAGTAAAAATAGTAAAAATATAAGCTAGAATTTTTGCATACTTCATCTTTAAATTATACCCTATGGATAGGTAAAGAATAGAAGTAGCTTTTCTGGAGCTTATGAAATCCAGAGCCCGTAAGGGTTCTTTTTATTTTCCACTCGTGCTTGTTAGATAACAGGAGCCGGTGTATGATGACTTGAAAAGGAGTTTTATGGCATCACCAATAGCTAAGGGTTTAATGTGGGGAACCCTTGCAGGAGTAAGCACTGGTCTAGTAACGAATGCTTTATTTGGGTATATGGAGGGAGAACCAGTGCCTGCATCGAGAGAAAAGATTGGGGCTTGTGCTGCAGCGCTTGCAGATGTAGCCACTGACACCTTTGTGCTTTATCCTGCTTGTGAAGATTTTTTATTCAAACGATCAATAATAACTGAGAAGGATCCTCTGGGTGACGATACAGAAACAACCATCTATCACTTGCCGTCAGCATCTGAATTTCCAGCTTACGCTAAAGAAACTAAAAAAGTCGATGATGAATTTAGGGCTAGGCTAAGTAGGGTAATAACTTTCGGGACAGCTGGCTTCGGCTTTCTTACCGTTGGTTTATTAACATATAGTAGCGCAAAGAGAGAAGAGCGTGGGAAGAAGCAAGGCATAAGCTGATATAGCACAGTTCATTGCTAGAAACAGCAAAAATATATTTGATTTAAATATGTTTTATATCACATTGACTTGGGAGTATTAAAGACGTACATTTAGGATGTATTTATCAAAAATACAAAACAAAAATAAAATAAAAAAAGAGGAGTAGATTATGAAAAATCTATTTATGACTGACCAAATCAAAAGAAACCCAAGAAGTAACAGTTTTCCTTGAATACTTTAGTCTAAAAATTTATATTAATTTGTCATCCCAAGCTTTAAGTCTTTCTTGAAGCGTCTCCTTGTGACATATTCCAAAAACTACGCTTGTAAAAAATCGTAGGCTAATTCCTAGCGCCTCAAATTTCATGGTGTATAGTACTAACTATGAATAGAATCATCGGCGTCGTGTGTTCGTTTGCGGTTGTTGGGCTGATGTTGCTCGCTGATTCGCTGGAGAGCTCTAGTGTGTCCAATCTAGGCTCTGTACTTTGGATGGTAGCCATTGTTGCTGGTGCACTAGTTTTGGGTTGGCAAGCAAAGAGAACAAGCACTACGCCAGTAATATTAATAGTAGCGTTTATTCCTTTTTTCAACCTGTTGCTTATACCGTTAGTATCTATTATTTTAGCCTTGCAACCTACCAAAACCTCAAAAGCGAAAAAATAGCCCAGGGTTTTATACCTCCAAAATGCGCATGATGTTACCAAGGACGTTGACATAAGCACCTAGCAATGAGACATTGTCAGTGCATGCTTGTAATAACAGACGCACCAGGTATAGGTATTAGAAATATTGTTGAAGCCCACCCCGCTATATATCAAACATACTCAGCACCTGTCCATTTAGTTGCTGGTGGAGCAATACTATTCGGACTTGGAATTTATTTATCTCCTTTTGCTCAACGAGACAACTGGCCTACATCGTCGGATATTGTGTATAACAGCATAGAAGAAAACCCACGTAGATTTGATAGAGCACTTGGATTCTTGGACAATCTGCGCTCGAATGCTGTGGCGCCAGAACCCACAAACCATGCTAAAACTAATTTGCATGTAGGAATTTTCAGAAGAACTTTTAGATACATATCAACGTTATCATCAGACCCAGAACTTCCGCTAACAGACAGGGAAAAGAGAATTATTAGAACAGCTCAACAGCTCGGCAGAACAATAGCAAACTAGATTCAGACGAAGGTTAATATATCACCATCTACTCCTCACTTTTCATTTGTTTGCTTGTATTACACAGTACTTGGTAATTTTTTTGATTAAATCGTAGGGAATTGGTTTGTCTAGAGGAAACTGGATAGTTCCTTTTGATGTATTGTAACCCTTTAGATCTTTAGCAAATACTACAATTGCATTTGAGCCGGGGTAGAACCCAATATGCTTTTCGTATGCGCTGAAATGAACTAAGTTCTTTCCGTTCAAAGTGAATGTTGGTATGCCATAGCCTATCTTCTCCCTTGCTTCTGGCACAATATCTAGAATAGTTAGCCTGATTTGCTGCAGTATTACTCGTGTATCCTCGGGGTAGCTTGCTATAAACTGGTCGATTGTTGTGATGCTTGTATCCATAGTTAGAAAAATTATAACCCAAAGTTGGGCATTCAGACTATACTGCCATAGCCAATCTTAGCTCCGGAAATTTAACAACACGTCTAAATAAATACCTTCTATCGACTTTTGCTGCACTGCTAATAACTCCTGGATCTCTGGTGTCTATGAGTCGGGACATAACCTGGTAAGCTAAGAATATCTCTGGACCATAATTTGCAGGTGGTTGTCCAGCGTCGCTAATGTCAGCAGTCAGATTGACAAAGAAGCCAGGGAATAATGTTAGGGCCCTATAGTATGCAGTTCTAGAACGGTGATCTTTAAACCGTACCAAACTATCTTTGTCGACGGTTTTTTGTAGTAAAAGCCGGATAGAACTAATACCCAGAGGAACTCTTTGTTGTTCACCCCTGTCACCATACACAAATTCCGTCATATGAAACCCATAGGCAAAAGCACCCACTTGGCCTTCATTTGTTGGGTCTGGTATGAAATCTAACGGTGCAACTTCTGCTCGTTCTACCAATCGCAAGTCACCTTGGCCAGCAGCATTTAATCGCCCGTTGAGTAACAGAGTATTGTCTAGCTGGGGGATGACTCTAGCTGCTAATGCCGATACTCTATCTACACGCTGTAGATAATCGTCTCGATGTGCTTGTAATAAACTTTCTGATTCAATCATAAGAATAATTGTACAACATTTTTTAATGCTTGAGCACAGATACGCATAAACTGGAACATACTTATGATTTAATGTTGACAATTAAGCGATAGCATGATATTATGCTTATAGTTTCTTCGGAAACAAACAACAAAACAGAGGGTAGTTCAAGTCAATTGTAGGTCGAAAGACCGAAGATGGATGCGAGCACGACACTCTGTTTTTTGTTTTGTTAACGACAAATGTGGGAGTTAAAAATTTATCATTAAACTGTAGCTCTTCATCTAATATATGAAAACTACAACAGGCTAATGGCGATTTATAGCCGCTCAGTTTGTTGCGGAGACGAGCACCGGATTCGGAGGCGTACATCTAGTACGCAGAAGAACTCGGCGCGGAGTATCCACACAAAATGTGCGCTAGAAATAGGCATGGCAAGGAGCACTTTACTATGGCAGGAACAAAAGAAGGCGGCATGAAAGCTGCAGCACGCAACAAAGAAAAATATGGTGCTGATTTTTACGCAAAAATCGGTGCATCTGGTGGCAAAAAAGGCACAACTGGTGGTTTTTACGCAAACCGTGAACTAGCTCGAAAAGCTGGTGCAAAGGGCGGACGTATTAGTCGCCGAACCAAAAAGTCAGTTTAATTTAAACAGACCTTAAAGAAATAGCCCTTGAAGCAAAGCTTCGGGGGTTTTCTTTATTCTTGCGTATATTGCTTCGGCAAAACCTGCGAGGCTCGCTCAACGTATTTTCATACGTCTCGGCTCACTTCTCGATTTTTTCTTGCACTATACGCAAGTCTGTCTAAATTAAATCTGACTTTGCTATAATTTACTTATGAAGATATCTAAAAAACAAGCTTGGGGTATTGGATTTACTACTCTGGGTATTTTGTTGTGTGTTGGTGCGATATTTGTAGAAAACTTACTTGCTGTACCTGGATTTATTCTTCTAATTGCAGGTTTGTTGGTTTGGAACCCTGGTGGATTAATGGAATACCTTCACCCGCCACTCAAATAGCTCATTGCATACTGCCCCTTAATTTCTAAAATTATCTGCGTCCGTCGGACTTGTTCCGTGGTAAGCAGATTCAATATTGCAGGAAAGAGAAGTCCAAGTTTTGGTGTTTCATAATATGGCTTTGGTGAGAAAACCTATCTCGGTTTTCTCATAAGGCACGCCGTCTATACGGGCGGCAGAAGCGGGCAGCACTCACGTGCCAGGTATCGTTACAGAACATACAGCTGTAGGTTTGGGTGTTAATTTGTATGCCACCCAGTTCACAGCGAGGGCAAAGCGATCTTTTGTATTGCCAGTCCCTATAGCTGTCCAGGCAATCTTGCACATGTTCTTGGTCAATACTCAGCCCAAATTCTTTGCCTAGTTCTTCGGCTCTCTCCCATGCGTCAACCTCTAGCATGACCAATTCAAAGTCGCTTTGGTACGCTGTATGGTTGAGTAATCCGTGGCAAGTTTCATGCAGTAGGGTCCATAGTCCAATCGGACTTTTATCTGCCTCTTGGTAGAAAACGGTTTTATCCTTGGGCGACCAGTAGTACGATTTGCCAGCCCTGAAATTGAGTGAGCTTGCATCAGTTTTTTGTAGCTTTTCTAGTAAATCAATTTGCTTCATTTAGATTCTGCTTTGCTAGCAAATATCCACCATAAATAACTGCTTCTTCTGGGTGTACTGCCTTGCGAATTTGCGGCAGGGCAACAACCATTCTGTTTTGATATAGTTCTAATTCGCCATATAATTTTTCCTGGAATTTTTCTAGATGTGATCCAACTCCGCCACCTATAACGATACAATCTGGGGTTAACAACACGCACAAATCAATCAATCCAATCGCCAGGTTTCGAGCCACTAAGTACCAATCGCCCTCATCAGTAATTTCACTGGCCATTTTGCCAGTTTGGGTCACAATTGCCTTACCACTAGCAAATTCTTCCCAAGATTTAATCCGTCCTTGGTGTTCTAGCATTATCGCTCGGCCACCAGCATCGCTAACGCTATGATCAATGATGCCGTCGACGGTGAGAGCGATTCCAATCCCAGTACTGACAGTGACGTAGAGCACCCGTGAGTAAAGATCTTTTAATTCATGAGCCTCAGATAATCCTGCCATTTTTGCATCGTTTTCTAGGTATATTGGGCACTGTATTGTGTCAGATAAATCTTGCGCAACAGATACGTTTTCCCAAGGTAGGTTACCGAAAGACAATGCTACACCATTTTCTCTGTCAATAACTCCGGGCATAGCTATCGCACATGCTTTTGGCTGTTTTTCGCCCAAGACTTCTTTAACAGCGTTTTTTAGCTCAGAAATAAAGTCCGGATACATAATAGGTGTTTTGAATTTTTTGGTTTTTTCAATCTCTCCAGAAGCCGAAAAAGTAGCTACTAGAACCTTGGTTCCGCCGACATCGATTGCTAATATCATGCACCTAGTTTAGCATGACTCTCACTCTCTTTACTTACAGATATGAAACAGGTATAATTAAGGCAAGTTTGGCGGACAAAATAGTCTACGGGCTACCGCAAGCAACAAAGGAGGCATATTAATTTATGTCAAATGTACTAACGATGGACGAGCTATTAGCTTCGTCCGATATACAACAACTGAAGGTAGGCGATGTCGTAGAGGGCAACGTACTATCTGTCAAAAAACACGAAGCTTGGATTGACCTAGGCGCCAATGGTGTCGGTGTCGTCATGCGACGTGAAATTGGATATGGCACCAATCTAGAAAAAGGCCAAGCAATTACGCTAAGCGTAATCGAACCAGAAATGGATGAGGGCTACGCACTTCTCAGCATGAAACGTGCTGCAAAAGACCGTGGTTGGGACGAATTAGAGAGAATTTTTGAGTCTAAAGAAACAGTAGAAGTATTCCCATATGACGCAAACCGTGGTGGACTGCTGATTGAAATGGAAGGAATCCGTGGATTCATGCCGGTTTCACAGTTGTCAGCAGATAACTACCCACGTGTGTCTGGTGCAGACAAAGACGAAATCATGCAGAAACTTACAAGCTTGGTCAAAAAACCACTCAAAGTCCGAGTTCTTGATGTCAGCCGCAAAGATAACAAACTGATTTTCTCTGAAAAAGAAGCTATCAAAGACGATATGCAGGCTCGTTTCTCAGAATTAGCAGTCGGCGATGAAGTAGAAGGTGTTATTACCGGTGTCATAGACTTCGGTGCATTCGTGAACGTTGACGGTATCGAAGGCTTAATTCACATCTCAGAAATTTCATGGGAACGAGTAGAAGATCCTAAAAAATACGTCAAAAACGGCGACAAAGTAAAGGCAAAGATTATTGCAATCGACAAAGACCGCCTTTCTTTGAGCTTGAAGCAAATGCAAGATGACCCTTGGCTATCAGAAGTCAAAGACTTCAAAAAAGGCAGTCTAGTAGAAGGACGCGTAACTAGAATCACTCCATTTGGTGCATTCGTACAACTTTCTCCTGCAGTTGAAGCCCTAGTCCACGTTTCAGAAATGAGCAACGACGAAGGTACAGACCCAGAGAAAGTATTCAACGTCAACGAGACCAAGCAGTTCAAGGTGCTTGATATAGACAAAGACGCACGTAAAATCGCTCTTTCATTAAAAGAAGCTGCAGAAAAAGCTTAAAACGTTTTTTAGTTAGAAAAATAACTAAACACTACAGAAAGGAATCTGCCATATGGCCTCAGCGACAATCGAAATTGATGCAATGATCACTGTTGGTGACTTGGCAGAAAAAGTTTCTGTACCCGTCACCAAACTAATAGGTGAACTGTTCAAAAACGGTATGATGATAACCGTTAACGAAAAAGTAGACTTTGACACAGCTCAGATTATCATCGGTGAGCTAGGGTTGGACATAGAACTAACCAAGAAATCTGTGACAGAACAGGTGGCGGTTAAAAGAGAAAAATCAAGCATTGACCCAAATGCCAAAGAACGTCCACCAGTAATTGCCGTCATGGGGCACGTTGACCATGGCAAAACTAGCTTACTGGACAAAATTCGTGGCGGTAAAGTTGCCGAAGGCGAGTCTGGTGGAATCACACAGCACATCTCTGCATATCAGATTAAACACAAAGACCGTGCTATTACTTTCCTAGATACTCCTGGCCATGAAGCATTTGCTGCACTCAGGGAGCACGGTGCGCTTCTAACTGACCTTGTAGTTATTGTTGTTGCAGCTGACGACGGTATCAAGCCACAAACACTTGAAGCTATACGATTTGCCCGTAAAGCTGGGGTCAAAATGATCGTGGCTGCAAACAAAATGGACAAGCCTGATGCAAACATGGACAAACTAAAGCAACAGCTTGCCGAAAAAGAAATGCTTCCTGAGGATTGGGGTGGAGACACGATTGTTATGCCGGTATCTGCTAAAACAGGTGAGGGTATTCCAGAGCTTCTAGATATGATTTTCTTGATGGCCGATGTAGAAGAGCTGAAAGCTCTTGATAGTGGTCCAGCAAAAGGTCTAGTAATCGAATCACACATGGAGCAGGGACGTGGACCAATTGCTGTCACGCTAGTAGAGCACGGACAGCTAAAGCAAGGTGATTTCTTGGTCGCAGGTGGCGTTTATGGCAAAGCCAAAACGATTCACGATACTTACGGAACTGAGATTAAAGTCGCAGGTCCATCAACACCGGTTCTGATTAGTGGATTCAAAGCACTGCCTGATTTTGGAGACGTGTTCAGGGTTGCCAATAATGAAAAAGAAGCTCGTGCAATGGCAGAAGTCGGTGCTGTAGAAAAGCACAAATCCAACAAAGCCTCCCACGTATCTGACACAGAATTACTTAGAATTATCACTCAGAAAAACCAGCTTCAAGAACTGAACGTAATCGTAAAAGCCGATGTGCAAGGTTCGCTGACATCAGTTGTTGATTCACTCAAGACTCTAGGAACGGACGAAGTGGCTGTTCGTATAGTTGGTTCTGGCGTCGGTGCCATATCTGACAATGATTTACACATGGCAGCAACCAGCAAAGCAATAATGTATGGATTCCATGTTAATTTCCCTCCCAACCTTCGTCAGCTTGCCTCCCGTGACAAGGTAAGTGTTCGTCAATACGACGTTATATATGAGCTACTTGATGATGCCAAGCAAGAATTATCAGACCTTCTAGCACCAGAGGTAATTGAAACAAGCCTGGGACGGTTAAAGGTCAAAAAGGTGTTCAAAACTACACCAAAAGAAATTATCGTTGGTGGGGAAGTTACCAAAGGCAAGCTAACAGTGCCTGCAAAGGTAAGGGTCATGCGTGAAAAAGAATTAGTTGCTGATGTTGATGCCGCTAAACTTCAGAGAGGCCCTCAAGAAGTAAAAGAAGTTCAAACCGGCGAAGAATGTGGAGTCACCTTGAATACCGACGCAAAACTCAATTTACTTGAAGGCGATTCACTAGAATTTTACACCATAGAACTCCTGGAACGTACGCTGTAACTACATATCATCAAGTTTATAAATTTATAGAATAGTAATCTTATTGTTGAATTACACTAGTAAGATAAGTTAAGATATAACCATATGTTTAAATTAGACAATGCATTTTTAGAAGAACTTGGGCTTGGGTCGTTGCCGCCCGTTGAAAAAAACAAGATGCTGGCTCACATATACGAAACGCTTGAAATGCGTGTTGGGATGCGCCTTGCAGAACAGATGTCAAATGAGCAACTAGATGAATTTGAGAGCTATATTAACGCTCAGGATGAAGCCGGTGCTTTAAAGTGGCTCGAGAGTAACTTCCCGAATTATAAACAAGTAGTTGCCGAAGAATTAGAAAAATTGAAAGCAGAAATATCTCAAGTCGCCCCACAAATAGTCGCTCAAGCACAGGAAAACGCAGCCCTAAATCCTGCTCCCCAATCCAATACTCCTCAACCGCCTGTTAGCGACTATCCCCAACCCCCAGTCCCTAACCCTCAATCCAATACTCCTCAAGAACCACAATCATCACCTGTTCAGCCACCGCAAGAGCAACCATCTGCACCCACTCCACAGGTCCAACCTTGGCAACCAGAATAAGATAGTCGTTAATTAATACTCAAAAACTCGGTTTTTGTATCCAGCCAAAAAAGCTTGGGAGTCCATCTCTTTTTTACCAACCGGTTTTAATTTTTCAATGTACAAACAACCATTTTTAGTCTCGACACTTAACAAGTTAATCTCTGGGATAATTTTTATGTCTCCAGGTTTAGAATCAGGAGTATTTGACGGCACACAATATGCTTTAGTTATCACTACGTCTACAGAACCAAGCCTGGTTCTACTTTTTGGCCATTCAATATAGGCTTTTATTTCACGCTCCAAAGTAAGAGCGTCTTTATTCCAATCAATCACGCCATCTTGTTTGGTGAGTTTGCGAGTATAGGTTGGTTCGGTTGTTTTTGTGTCCTGAGATTCAGGTTTAATTTGCATCGCCAAGTATTTAGGCAGAGTTTCGACCAGTAGATCATGACTTAAATGAATAAGTTTTGTACTCAGTTCAATAGACGTATCTGTATCTGTTATAGACAACTTTTTGGAGGTCAAAATTGGTCCCTCATCCATTGCTTGCACTAGTAGCATCAGACTAACACCAGTGGTTTTTCTGCCATCTAGTAGTGCAAAAGATATTGGGTCGGCGCCACGCAATTCGGGCAATATAGAAAAGTGACTATTAACAATCCCAAACTCAAAATAATCAATTACATCCTGCGTAACTATAATTCCAAAATCAATTAGCACTCCAACTTTTGATATAAATCTACGTTCTACAAATAGTTCGCTTAGCTCTGCTTTGTTAGCAACGCAAAAAATCGGGACATTATTTACTATTTTTTTCATTTCAGTTAATGTTGTAATTTTTGTAATTATTGCTTCAATTTGAAATTCATGTAGTAGTAGTCTTAAACTTTCTGCAGCTACTGGACCACTACCAAAGAATACTAAAGATGGCTTTTCGCTCTGCATCATCCAGCTCCTCAATTTTTCCGGTTGCGCCAAGTTTAAAAAACGCTTGCGGGTTATCTTTGATATGGTCAACAAACAATTTACCGTTCGTATGGTCAATTTCGTGTTGGAAAACTCGGGCCAAAAACCCGTCAGCTCTAATCCTTATTTCCCGACCGTTTTCATCTAGTGCTGAAACTCGAACTTTAGTGTGGCGGGGTACTCTACCATAGACATCACGTACGCTTAGACAGCCTTCAAAATCCTCAACAATTTCGCCTTCGTATTTGACTATTTTTGGATTAATAAAAACATCAAACTTCTTATTATTCTTATCGTTGAAATCACTCCTTATTACTACTATGCGTTCAAGCCTATTTACCTGAACAGCTGCTAATGCTACGCCGACTTCGTGTTCACGGCTGGCTTCCCAGTCGAGAGTGGCCGATTCCATATCAGTAATCAGCTGTGCTATCTCGTCAGAAAAAACACTCACTTTTTTTGAGCGCTCCCGCAAAGAATCGTGTGGAAGATATATTATGTTCGATTTGTTCATAGTTGGCTTAGGGGTAAGTATACCCTAAACAGTGATGAGTGAATAGTGATGAGTGAGTGATAGGAAATCTTAAATTGTAGCTACTACTCACTACTCACCATTCACCACTCACTGTCCTACAAAAGGCTAATCGGATCCAAATCAAAATAGAAATCCTTTGGTAGATTCTCAATACACTCCAAAAGTTTTTTCCTAGAAGGGGACATAACAATAACTTGCCATGAATATTTGTTGGCTATCTTTTCATAGAAGCTAGGCGCTGGCCCAAGTACTCGCAGATTATTATTTTTGCGCAAACTTTCGACTAATGTAAAACTAGCTTTAGATGCCGCTTCTCTTGAATTCTTGGTTACCCATATTTTGACAATATAAGTATACGGAGGATATTTATTCTTCTTACGTTTGGCTAGTTCTACGTCGTAAAAACCATGCCAATCTTGTGACGTCAAATAATCGAACATATAACTATCACGTTGGAAGGTCTGAACTATGATTCTACCCAAAGAATGACCTCTCCCAACTCGACCACTCACCTGGATTAACTGCTGAAATGCACGCTCTTCACTTGAATAGTCAGGGAGCATAAGTGCACTATCAGCCTGAAGAATACCAACTGTCTCAAGAAGTGGCAGGTCTAATCCCTTAGTAATTAGCTGTGTGCCTAGTATGATATCGGCGCTTCCGGATTTAATATCTTGGTAGTTTTCGCTGAAACTATCTTTTTTGTTATTGTCGCTATCAAATCTTGCTATACGGGCTCCTGGAAATAATCTATTCAAATCTTGTTCCACCGCCTTAATACCTGGGCTTTTCAACGATAGAGCTTGTTTGCACTCTGGGCACGAGGTGTGGGATTTTTTTCTATAACCGCAGAGATTGCAGTGGAGGGTGAAGCTGTCATGGTGATGGGTTAGTGGCAATTCACAATTAGGGCATTCGGCGTGCCAACCACATTTTTCGCACAATAACATCCTGGCGGTACCACGCTTGTTTAGGAAAAGCAGACTCTGCCTCTTGTTAGCCATGCTCTCACGGATACTTGCCATAAGTTGCTTAGACAACAGGTAGGACGTAGCGCTATGGTTTTCACTCTTGGTCATATCGACAATTGTGAATGTTTTAGTGTCCAGCGTGTTTCCTTTTGCAAGTTTATGCATACATACAAGCTGCCCGCCCTTTGAAATCACTTGCTGAGTCTCCTGCAACGGAGGTGTCGCACTTGCAAATATCAACTGTGCATCATGTTGTCTTGCCAGTGCTCCAGCTGCTACTAGACCGTTGTATCTCAAGCCACTATCTTGTTTATAGGCGCTATCATGAGCTTCATCAACAATAACTAGCCCTAGATTTTTATGTGGCATAAAAAGCGCAGACCTAGGGCCAATTACTATACTAGGGGTTTTATTTTCAT
>Ga0075163_10009883_pt1 | contig 12498 bp, 8 predicted proteins | sample JI1023141ADNA_FD_71478 | JGI IMG/M metagenome (GOLD analysis project Ga0075163, IMG submission 71478) | Wastewater effluent complex algal communities from Wisconsin, to seasonally profile nutrient transformation and Carbon sequestration -... | ecosystem: Engineered > WWTP > Effluent > Algae...
GTCGGGCGGTAGCAGGTCGTTCATCCCGCGGACAGAGGAGGGCGCGTCGGCCATGGCGCGCGGACCCTAGCACGGGCCCTCCGGCCCGTCGCCACGGCCCCCGCCAGCGCGGGGCTGCGGGATCGGGACTCGGCCTCCGCCTCGGCCTCGGCCTCGGCCTCGGTCTCGGTCTCGGTCTCGGTCTCGGTCTCGGCCTCGGCCTCGGCCTCGGTCTCGGTCTCGGCCTCGGTCTCGGCCTCGGCCTCGGTCTCGGCCTCGGTCTCGGCCTCGGCCTCGGTCTCGGTCTCGGTCTCGGCCTCGGCCTCGGTCTCGGTCTCGGTCTCGGCCTCGGCCCTCTAGCTCTTCTTCAGCTTCGAGAACAGCGACGACGACGCTCGGGCCGGGCGAGCCTTCAGCGACTCAGCGGCGCGCAGCTCGGCGGCGGCGTCGGTGCTGCGCGGCGCGATCTCGAGGGCCCGCCGCAGGTGCTTGATCGCGGTGTCGGGGTCTTGCTCCATGCGGGCGATCCGACCGAGCAGCAGGTGGCCCAGGGCCGACTTCTCCGACAGCTCGGTGGCGCGGCGCAGCCGGCTGCGCGCCAGCGGCAAGGCCGCGGCCTTGTCGGGCGCGGCGACGTAGGTGGTCCACCCGAGCATCGCGTGGTGGTCGGCCTCGGTCGGTGACAGCTCGACGGCTTGTTCGAAGTACGCCAGGGCCTCGTCGAGCTGCATGCGGCGCAGCGCGCCCTCGCCGCGGCGGTAGGCCTCCTCGCCGCCCAGCACCTGGCGGACCTGGGTCGCGGCCTGCTCGGCGGCGGCGGCGAGCGCGGCCGCTCCGCCGGCGGCCTGGACCCGGAGGTAGTCGGCGCGGCGCGCCGGATCCGACAGCACCGCGAAGGCCTCGTTGATCCGCGCGAAGACGCGGTGGGCCTCGCGGCGATCGTCGGTCAGGCCGGCGGCGGCCAGGCGATCGGGGTGGAGGTAGCGCGCCAGCTCGAAGTACGCGGCGCGGATCGCCTCGACCGGCGCGTCGGCGTCGACCTCAAGGAGCTCGAAGTGATCGGCGCCACCGTCGACCAGCGCGCGCTTGTGGGCGATCAGCGCCGCGACCCGGGTCGGATCGACGGTGCGCGTGCGGCTCACCGCCGGGCGCGGCGGGGGCGTGGTCGCGCCGGCGACGGTCGGGATGACGCCGGTCTGGCGCGCGGGCGCGGCGACGGTCGGGATGACGCCGGTCTGGCGCGCGGGCGCAGCGACGGTGGGGATGACGCCGGTCTGGCGCGCGGGCGCAGCGACGGTGGGCATGACGCCGGTCTGGCGAGCGGGCGCAGCGACGGTCGGGATGACGCCGGTCTGGCGCGCGGGCGCAGCGACGGTCGGGATGACGCCGGTCTGGCGCGCGGGCGCGGCGACGGTGGGCATGACGCCGGTCTGGCGCGCGGGTGTGGCCTCGGGGGACGCCTTGGCCGCGGGCGGGACCGGCGGCGCCACCAGCGGCGGAGCCGGCGCTGGGATCCGGGCCGCGGCCGCCGTCGAGGCGTCGGGCACCGCGGCGCCGGTCGCCAGGAGCGCGATCGCCATGGCCTCGACCACCGCGGCGTCGAGCCCCACCGGCACCGGCGAGAGGGTCAGCGGCCCGGCGGTGAGGCGCGCGACGGCGTCGGCCTCGGCCTGGCCGAACCCGAAGGCGGTGAGGTCGGCCCCGTCGACCAGGCGGATCGCGTTGGCCCAGGTGGCCAGCTCGCGCCGCAGGCGATCGAGGGTGTAGTGCGCGCGCACGCCGCTGTAGAGGATCCAGCGGGCGTCGATCGGCGGCACCGCGGCCAGCTCAGGGGTGTCGTCGAGGACGAAGGGCCCGGTTTCGAGGGCGAACACGCGGGCGGCCCGGGCGGCGACCAGCCGGCGGGCCATGCGCCCGACCGCCTCCGACGGCAGCCGCGCGATCCGCGCCACCACCTCGACCTCATCGCACCCTGGGTTGGCGGCGATGGCGCGCGCGGCCTCGCCGGCCTGGGTCGAGCTGAGGACGCCGATCGTGACCGCGATCTTGGCCGCGCTGTCGGCCGGGTGAGGGCTGGTCGCGGCGACGATCGCGCCGCCGTGCCACGCGAGCCGATGCTCGCGGCCGCCGGGGTCGATCACGAGCTGGCCGCTGAAGCCACGGGTCGCGATCGCCGCGAAGGTGCGCGGCAAGGGCCGATCGGTCAACTGGCCTTGGGCGACGATCACGGGGTTACCGGCGGCGCTTCCATTGCCGCGTCGTCCAGACTCGGGTGCCCACGTAGCCGATCGCGGCGACCGCGACCGCGATCACGACGATCGCGAGCGCGACCGGGTTGGCGTCGGCGATCGACCACCAGGCGGACGTCGCGAGCGCGGGCGATGGCATCGCGATCGAGCATAAAGGGCGATGGCGCCGAGTCAACCCGGCGGCGGCGCCGTGGTAGGCTCTCCGCCGGTGAGCACCTCGTTTCCGCTCGGCGCCAACCGGGTTCGCTTCGCTGGCGCGACCAACATCGGCCGCAAGCGCGAGCACAATGAGGACTCGATCGCGCTGCCCACCAGCATCCGCCTGGCGATCGTCGCCGACGGCATGGGCGGCCACGCCTCGGGAGACGTCGCCAGCCGCCTGGCGGTCGACACCGTCACCGACTACTTCGAGACCACCGCCGAGCAGCAGCCGCTGACCTGGCCGTACAAGGTCGACACCGAGGAGCGGGCCGAGATCAACCGCATGACCCAGGGGGTCATGCTGGCCAACCTCGAGATCTGGGAGAAGGCCCAGCAGGCCGGCGGCCGCATGGGCACGACGATCGTCGCGATGTACTTCCTCGACGACAAGGTCGTGGTCGGCCACGTCGGCGACAGCCGGTGCTACCGCCTGCGCGACGGCGAGCTGGTCCAGCTCACCGAGGATCACTCGCTGCTCAACGACTACATCCGGATGAAGCGGATGACCGCCGAGGAGGCGGCCCACTGGCCGCACAAGAACGTGGTGGTCCGCGCCCTCGGGATGAAGGAGTCGGTGGCGGTCGACATCTACAGCGAGAAGCCGCAGCTCGGCGACTGCTACATCCTGTGCTCCGACGGCCTGACGGGCATGGTGACCGACGATCAGCTCGCGGTCCTGGTGTCGACCGAGCGCGACCTCGACGCCTGCGTCGAGAAGCTGATCGACACCGCCAACGACGCTGGCGGCGTCGACAACATCTCGGTGGTCCTGGCCCGGGTCGAGGCCGGGTGAGCCGGGGCCCGATGACTCGCGGTCGAGCGCTCGCGGCGGCGATCGCGCTCGCGTTCCTGGCCGTGGGCTGCAAGAAGGCCGCCGACGAGGCGCCGTCGCGTCGCCCGCCGCCCATCCCGCCCGAGGAGGCCAACCTCGGCCGCGCCGCCTGCGACGATCTGGTGGCGCGGGTGTGCGCGTGCGCGACCGCTCAGCCCGATCGCCCGGAGCTGCGCGAGCGCTGCGAGCTCGATCGCGCGCGGCCGGAGGCCCTGGCCCTGGCCCTCGAGACCGCGGCCCGCCCCGACCTGGCGACCGACGCCGTCCTCGGCGCGCAGCGCTCGGTGCGGACGATCATCGACAAGTGCGTGACCGCGGTCGCGGCGTTGCCGAGCCTCGGCTGCTGAGCGACCCGGCCGGTCGCGCCGCGCGGCGAGCGCCTACGGCGTACCGGGCGCGATCCCGCGCGGGGTGACGATCACGTCGGTGAGGTCGCCCTCAGCGCGGGCCGCCGGCCAGACCACCGTCCGGGTGACCGTGGCGCCGGCGGCGACCGTGGCGCCAGCGCCGATCACGGCCAGGGGCCCGACGGTGGCGCCGGCCTCGACGACCGCGCCGGCGCCGATCCGCACCGGGCCGCGGATGGTGGCGTCGGCGGCGATGGTGGCGCCGGGGTCGATCCCGGTCAGCGGGCCCGGCGGGTGGCGCAACGCCGCGCCCTCGAGGAGGGCCCAGTTGCTGGCCAGGTAGCGCGCGGGCGTCGAGTGCTCGGCGAAGTACCCGCCCTCGTGCTCGAAGGCGGCGACCGGGGCGCCGGCGCGCAGCCACGGCAGGTAGCCCTGGCGGATCATGCAGGCCTCGCCGTCGGGCAGGCGGGCCACCACGCTCGGGCGAGTGACGTGGACGCCGCAGAACATGTGGCCGCCGTCGCCCAGGACGTCGCGCACCCGCGGGTGAGGGCCGGTGTCGTCGACGGCGACCGCGCCCCAGGCCACCGCGTCGGGCACGCGCTGCACGACCATCGTCCCGAGGGCCGACCGATCGTCGGTCGCGGCGGCCAGGACCGCGGTGAGATCGACATCGAAGATCAGCTTGCCGTTCATCGACACGAACAGCGCGTCGGTGCCGTCGGGATCGAGGAGCGGCAGCGCGTGCTTGAGCCCGCCGCCCGTGCCGAGCAGGGTCGCCTCGTGGCTGTAGCGCAGACGCGCGCCGAGGGCGGCGCCGTCGCCTAGCTCCTGCTCGATGACGTCGCCGCGATGGTGGACGTTCACGACGATGTCGCGGATACCGTGGCCGACGAGCTGGGCGATGCCGTAACGGAGGATGGGCAGATCGCACACCGGCAGCATCGGCTTCGGGCGCAGATCGGACAGCGCGCCGAGGCGGGTGCCGTAGCCGGCGCACAGGAGCATCGCGCGGACCATGGGCGCACCTTCGCACGCGATCGCGCGGTGGGCAGGTTTTCGGCGCCGCGGTCAGCGCGCGGCGGTCAGCGCGGCGGCTTGGTCCGGCGGGGCGCGTCGCGGGCCAGGACCGCGAAGCGGCGCGTGGCCAGCGGACCCAGGGCGCGCTGGTAGAACTCGCGCGGTCCGATCCACGCGATCTCGGTGGTCGGGTGGCGCTCGGCGACGTCGGCCAGGCACGCGATCAGGAGGGCCTCGCCGAGCCCCTGGCCGCGATGTTCGGGCCAGGTCCCGGCCGGGCCGAACCAGCCCAGGCCACGGTTGTTGCCGTCGTGGGCGGCGAAGGCGGCCAGCCGTCCGCCGCGCTCGGCGACGTGGAGCCCCGACGGCGCGCCGGCCGCCGCCCGCTCGATCTCGAACGGCCAGGCGCCGCCGAAGCCCAGCGAGATCGCGGCCGACACCGTCGGCAGCTCGGCGTCGCCGGCCCGGCGGATCGTGTAGCCGCGGGCGGCGCACCGCTCGGCCAGGGCCTCGGCGCGGGCTCGACTGATCCGTGGGTGCTCGCGCAGGTCGACGATCAGGCTCTCGTGCTCGTCGCGGAGCTGGTAGCCGCGGCGCCCGAGCCAGGCGATCGTATCGGCGTTCGCGACGTCGACGCCCGGCGCCAGGTAGTTGCCGGGCTCGTCGAGGAGCCGGGCGCGCCGGTGGGCGCCGGCCCAGATGACCTGCTCACACGCGGTCAGGAGCGCGCTGCCCAGGCCGTGGCCGCGGGCCGCCGGGGTCACCGCCACGAGCCGGACCCGATCCCCCGAGGCGGCGGCGACCCCGACCAGCTCGCCGCTGGCCCGCGCCGCCAGCGCCGTCGGCTGGCCCCGCGGCGACGGGCCGAGGAGCTTCTCCTCGGCGACCTCGGCGGCGCGATCGTGGGCGCACGCCGCGGCGAGCACCGCCCGAGCCGCCGGCAGATCGGCCGCCGTCAGCTCGTCGATCGTCGCCGCCATCCGAGGACGGTATCATCGGTGAGCGCGGGCGCGCGGACAAACCCGACGTGGCCCCGCGCGCCCTATACTCGCGGGCGGTGCCGCCGACCCAGCTCTCGCACTACCGGATCGTCGGGCCCCTGGGCCGCGGCGCGATGGGCGAGGTCTATCGCGCGGTCGATCAGCGCCTCGGTCGCGAGGTGGCGCTCAAGATGCTGCCGCGTGAGGTCGAGGGAGCCGGCGACGGCCAGGCCCGGCTCCTGCGCGAGGCCCAGGCGGTGAGCGCGCTCAACCATCCTGGCATCGTCACGCTCCACGACCTGGCCACCGTCGACGGTCGGTCGTTCCTGGTGATGGAGCTGGTCGACGGCGAGCCGTGCTCGACCTTGGCGCGGCGCGGCCTGCCATGGGCGCGCGCGCTGGCGATCGTCGCCGACGCCGCCGAGGCGCTGGCCGCCGCTCACCGCCTCGGCATCCTCCACCGCGACGTCAAGAGCGACAACCTGATGGTCCGGACCGATGGCCAGGTCAAGGTCCTCGACTTCGGCCTGGCCAAGCTGCGCGCGGACCTGGCGGCGCCGATCGGCTCGCCGCCCTCGGTCGCCGAGCCGGCGCTGGCCGACGTCAGCCTGGCCGAGACCCTGGTCCCGGCGACGGCGAGCGGCGCCGCGCTGTCGAGCGACCTGACCCAGGCCGGCCACCTCGTCGGCACGCCGGCCTACATGGCGCCCGAGTGCTACGACGGCGTCGCCACCCCGGCCAGCGAGGTGTTCGCGCTGGCGGTGGTCGCCTACGAGCTCTTGACCGGTCGGCGGCCGTTCGATCGCGGCACCGCGGTCGCCACGATGGCGGCGATCCGCCTCGACGAGGCGCTGCCGCCGTCGCGGGTCGCGCCCGACCGCAAGATCCCGGCCTGGGTCGACGCCGTGATCCTGCGCGCCCTCGCCAAAGATCCGAATGTCCGGTTTCCGGACATGCCGGCGCTGGCGGCGGCGCTGCGGGCGTCGCCACCACCGCCGCGGCGACGCTGGCCGGGGGCGGTCGGCGCGGCCGCCCTGGCTCTGGCCGGCGGCGTCGGCTGGTACGCGACCCGCGACCGCGCCGAGCCACCGACGATGACTGTCACCGCGAGCCGGCGCCTGACGCTCGACCCTGGCTGCGAGGAGTATCCGCGCTTCTCGCCCGACGGCCGTCAGGTCGTCTACGACGGCCTGGTCCACGACGACTACGAGATCCTGAGCGTCGACCTCGCCGGCGGCGCGCCGCAGCGGATCACCGATCGCTCCGGCTGGGACTACGCCCCGGCGCTGTCGCCCGACGGCACCCGCGTCGCGTACGTCCACGAAGCTCCGGACCAGCGGGTGGTGATGGTGCAAGCGGTGGCCGGTGGCCCGGCGGTGCCGCTCGGGCCGATCAGCGGCTACCCGGCGTGGACCGAGGACGGCGCGCTCTTGGTCGGCGACCCCAGCGGGCGCATCGTCCGCCGCGAGCTGACCGCCGCCGGCGCGATCGCGCGCGAGGTCGAGCTGGGGCGGCTGCCCTCCGGTGGTCGCGCCTATCACGTCGTGGCGATCGCCGGGGCCGGCGTCGCGGTCCTGTGGTGGACCGCGAGCGACACCGAGGCCACCGCCCTGGGCGAGCTCGATCTCCGGGGTCGGCTGCGCATCGTCGAGGAGACCCTGACCGACTACGAGGGCGGGCTGGCGGTGGCGGCCGAGCCTCGGGCCTACTACGTGACCCGCAAGGGCGCGACCACCGGCAACCAGCTCCTCTGGCGACGTTGGGGCGCGCGCGCCGGGGTGATCGTGCCCGGTGGCCTGTCGCCTCACGCCGGGATCGACGTCTCGCGCGACGGCCGGCGGCTGGTGTTCTCGACCTGCCGCGAGCGGCAATACGTGGCGCGGCTGCGCGCCGGCGCCGCCCCCGCGGTCCTGTCGCGCGGCGAGTGGCAGGACATGTTCCCGGCCCCGGCCGGCGCCGACGCGGTGGTGGTGACCTCGTCGCGGACCGGGGTCGACCAGGGCTGGCTGATCGACCTCGCCGGCCGTCCGCCGCGCGCGGTGACCCCGGCGGGGGCGGTCGCGGTCCGCGCCAGCCACGACGGCGCGCTCCTGGCCTACGCCGCCGACGGTGGACGCGGCGGGGTGGCGGTGGTGCCGCTGGCCGGCGGCGCGCCCCGTCGCCTGACCGACGGGCCGTCGGACGCGGTGCCGACCTTCACCTTCGACGATCGCGAGGTCGTGTTCAGCCGCATCGACCCCGACGGGCCGGCGGTCTACGCGGTGCCGGTGAGCGGCGGGCCTGCGCGTCGCTTGTTCGCCGGCAGCCACCCGGCGACCTCGCCGGTCGCGGCCACGATCGCCGCCCTCGACGCGCCCGATCCCAACGGCGCGCGGGCGATCGTGCTGAGCGAGCCGACCGGTGCGCCGCGCCCGCTGCCGGGGGCGCCGCGGGCGGCGTGGCTGGCGCCGCGGTTCTCGCCCGACGGGACGCGTCTGGTCGCGGTGCGCGGCTTCCAGGAGATCGTCGAGCTCACGGTCGACGGCAGCGCGCCGCCGCGGGTGGTGTGGACCGCGGCCACCGACTCGGTCCTGGCGGTCGACTGGATGCCCGACGGCGACGGCCTCCTCGCTGCGCTGGCCAACTACGATGGTGACCTGTGGCTGGCCGAGGGGCGGTTCCGCTAGAGGCGGAGTCCGAGGCCGAGGCCGAGACCGAGACCGAGACGGAGTCCGAGACCGAGACCGAGGCCGAGGCGGAGGCCGAGACCGAGACCGAGGCGGAGACCGAGACCGAGGCCGAGCTAGCGGCTCATTGGTCGATCACCGACAGCAGGTAGCTCGGTCCGCCGAGGGCGCCGGTGAGGCGGACGTAGCGCACCTGGCCGGCTGGGATCGTGAACCGGCGCTGCTCACACGCGGTCGGTTGGTCGGCCAGGAGCACGGCACCGCTGGCGTCGAGCACGTCGAGGGCGACGTGGTCGAAGGTCCAGTTGCACCGACCCTCGGGCGCGCCCGACAGCTCGACCCAGACGTCGCGCGCGGCGTCGACCGGGGCCGCCAGCCGGTACCAGTCGAGATCGCCGGTGTCGCTGATCGTGCCGCTCACGCGGCTGATGCCGGGCAGCGCCTGGGCGGTCGTCTGGGTGTCGTTTTGGGCCTGCTCGGCGAGCGCGGTCACGGCGCAGGTGTCGTCGCAGCCGCCCGGCGCGCCGCCGTCATCGCAGGTCTCGCTGCCGTCGCGGTGACCGTCGCCGCACACCGCGCGCACGGTGACCGAGGCGCGATACGATGGCAGGAGCAGCTCGGGCACGAACACCTGGCCGAGGTACTGGCCCGGGGCGATGCGCCGGGTCGCGAAGCGCTGCGCGGGCGTGCCGAGGTCGGAGGCGATCGCGCAGTTCGCGCCGCCGCTGGGGTCGTCGACGCTGACCACCAGCCCGCGGTCCTGGGCGCGGACCAGGTGGAAGTACGGCGGGCCGTCGCACGGCAGGCCGACGCCGGGATCGACGGTCAGGGCCAGCTCGACGACGCCAGGGGCGCCGCGCAGATCGATCGACCATTCGTCGACGTCGTCGCGCGGGAACATCGTGCCGGTCATGGTCGCGGTCGCGCCGACCGCGATCGGGCCGGTCAACGCGGTGCGCACCAGGCCGTCGTCGGCCACGCACAACGGACAGTCGGTGAGCGGCGGCGCGCCGCTGCCCTCGAGCGCGATCGGCCCCTGGACGCACTCGATCGAGTCAGCCACCGTCGGGTCCTCGAGCGCGGCGACGTCGAGCGTACACTCGTCGAGCACGATCGGCGGCAGCGCGGCCGGCGCGCACCGCAGGTCCCACGACGCCTGGCACGCGGCGGCGGCCGCGGCGGCGATCGCCGGGTCGAGATCCGACACCTGGAGGTCGCGCCACGGCTTGGACTCGTCGTTGACGCTCGGGCCACGCGTGAACAAGGCCTGCGCCGGGGTCAAGCGCCAGGCGCCGGCCAGGCCGTCGCCGCCGTACAGGTCGAGGAACGGCGTCGCCGCGGTGGCCAGCACGCGGCCGCCGACGCCGCGCAGATCGTTGTCCGGGGCGCCGTCATGGTCGCCGAGCAGGCCGGCGGTGGCGCCGGTCAACCCGACGCGGAAGTTCAGGTGGTCGCGGTGCGGGCGCACGACGATCACATCGTCGCCGTGCTCGAGGACGACGACGGTCGGCGCCGGCGCCCACGACGCCAGCCAGATCGCGCCGCCGCCGGGCAGCGCCGCCGTGGTCCCGGGGGTCAGCGTCAGGGGCGCGCCGTCGAGCAGCAGGTCGAGGCCGCCCGGCACGCGGTACAGCTCGACCACGCCGTGACCGGCGCCGAGGCGGATCGCCAGACCGGTGGCGATGCTGATCATGCCGGTGCCGCGGTCGACCTGGCGGACGTGGACCGCCAGCCCGTCGGCGCGGCGGGCGGCGACGAACTCCCCGACGCCCTGGAAGTCATAGCTCAGGCCATCGAGGGTCCGGTAGTGGACGTCGCCCGAGCCGCCGGCCGGCGGGGTCGGCGGTGGCGGTGGGCAGTCGTCGTCGGCGATCCCGTCGCAGTCCTCGTCGCGATCGTTGCGACAGATCTCGGCGGCCGGCACGCACGCGCCGCAGTCGGCCGGGCACATGAAGCTGGTCTCGCGCCAGTCGGTCTCGCACACCTGGTTGCCGCACTTGGGGAACTCGAAGGTCCACGGCGTCGGCCACTCCTTCTCGTACAGCACGCGCGCGATCTCGCCGGCCCCCTCGACCTTCGCGAACACCCCGGCCTCGAGGTAGGTCTTCACGCCGCCGTCGAGCTTCGGGTACAGCCAGCCATCGAAGCTGCCGATCCCGAAGTTGGCGCCGGCCTGGCCGCCGGCCTCGACGTACAGCCCGCCCTCGAGCACGCCGACGACCTTGACCGCGGGCTTGGCCACGATCGGCAGCTTGCCGCGCAGGCCGCCTTGGAGCAGGAACTCGAACGGGTAGAAGCCGTGGTCCTGCTCGTAGCTGCCCTCGGCGAACAGCTCGCCGCCGCGAGCGCCAAACGACCCGACGGCGCGCGCCGCGGCGTGGAAGCCGAACCGCATGTCGATCAGCGCGGCGATCTCGATCGACGGCGCGATCTCGATCGAGACCTGCGGGGTGATCCAGATCGGCAAGAGGCCGACCCACACCACCGTCGTCGGGCCGTCGAGCTGCGCGACCTCGACGTTCTCGCCGATGTGCAGCGTCTTGGCCAGGGCGGCGCCGCGCCCGAGGCGATGACCCGAGGCCAGCTCGAGGTTGGCGCGGAAGTGCGCGCCGAACCCGGCCTCCGCGCCCAGGGTCACGTAGTAGTCGTCGCGGTCCCAGTCGAAGATGAAGTCGAGGATCGGCTCGGCGTGCAGGTAGGCGTGGTCGCCGAAGTACAGCCCGCCCTTGATCGACTCCTCGGTGAACTGCGGGCCGCTGTTGCCGAAGCTCGACTCGACCTGCCACTGCGCCTTCTTGACGTACAGCGGCAGGCCCTTGAGCGAGACGCACCACAGCGACTCCTCGCAGTCGGCCGGCGGCGTCCCCGGGCTGCGCGGCGGTGAGCCCGGCGGGGCGGCGTCCGCGCGCACCTGCTGCTGCGCCACCACGCCGGCCGCCTGATCGGTGAGGTCGGCGCGCTGGCCGGCGAGCTGCGCGGCGGTGCGACGACCGGTCACCCGCGGCGCCGCCACGATCAGCTCGCGCAGGCTCACCGGGCTGCCCGACAGCTTGACCTCGCCGCCGCCGAGCGTGACCTGGCCGAGCGCGAGCAGCGCGCCCGGGTGTCGGTGGTCGGCGCCCGGCGGTACGATCAAGGTCGCGCCCGGCGTCACGTTCACGAACTCGGCCGCGTGGGCCAGCGGCGCGACGTAGTCGCCCCCGGCGCCGGCGAGCTGATCGCCGGCCGGCGGCAGCAGCGACACCGGCGTGGTGCGCAAGACCACGTCGGTCGGCGTCGGGGCGGCGATCCGCAGGTGCGGCGCGCGGGCCTGGCCGCGGACGCCGTCGAGCTCGATCGACCAGCCGGCGGGGACGTCGGTGGCGCGGACCTCGAGCGAGAGTCCGGCGCACGGGGCGCTGGCGCAGGCGGCGCGGAGCGGCGCGCTGACGTCGAGGTCGACCCAGCCGTTGGCGGCCAGGCGCCCGGTGGCTAGGGGCGCGCCGGTGGTGCCGGCGCGGCGCACCTCGAGGGTCGTCGTCGGCGGCACCGCGTCGGGAGTGGTCGGGCTGTGGTAGCGCGCGAACACGCGGAGGTGCGCGTCGCCGAGCGGGCCGGGGGCGAGGTCGGCCAGGCCAAACGCGAAGCGGGCCGCCCGGGTGCCACCGAGGAGCAATAGCTCCCCGGACGGATCGGCGCCGCGCCCCCCCAGGCTGGCGTCGTCGTGGGCGCGCACCACGCGTGGCTGATGCGCGAAGTCGCAGGCGTCGCCCTGGCCATCGCGGTCGAGATCGCGCTGGGCGTAGTCGACGACGTCGCGGCAGACGTCGAGCTCGTCACAGGTCCCGTCACCGTCCTGGTCGCGCTCGCAGGCCTCGGCGCCGTCGCGGATGACCAGCGTCGGTGCCTCGGCGTCGCGCGCGCCGGTCAGCGTGAGCGTGCCCGCGCGATCGTGGACGCGATCCGTGAACAGCTCGAACGACACCGTCGAGCCGACCGCCAGACGGGCGTTGACGTAGCCGGTGACGTCGACCTCGATCATCCCGTCGCGGACGACGTACGCGAGGGCGATCACGCGACCCGGGTCCAGCGCCTCGAAGGGCGCCCGCGTGCTCCAGGTCATCGCGGCGTCCCACCGGTCATCGGTGACCGCCGCGATCGACAACGCCACGGGCACGGCCCGCAGGCGCGGGTGGGTGACCCCGCCGATCGGCAGGCGCAAGATCGCGCGTCGGGCGCGACCGC
>Ga0075163_10009884_pt1 | contig 12497 bp, 8 predicted proteins | sample JI1023141ADNA_FD_71478 | JGI IMG/M metagenome (GOLD analysis project Ga0075163, IMG submission 71478) | Wastewater effluent complex algal communities from Wisconsin, to seasonally profile nutrient transformation and Carbon sequestration -... | ecosystem: Engineered > WWTP > Effluent > Algae...
GCCGACGGGGTCCAGACTCGCGCCGCCGAGATCCTGCACATGCCGCGGCGGACCTTCGTCGCCAAGATGCGGGCCTACGGGCTGCACGACGAGCTGGACTGAGGGCGGGTTCGGGTTCGGTCTCGGTCTCGGACTCGGACTCGGTCTCGGTCTCGGCTTCGGCCTCGGTCTCGGTCTCGGTCTCGGTCTCGGTCTCGGTCTCGGTCTCGGTCTCCGCCCGCGACGTGCTCCTTCCCGGCCCTTACAGCCGGAGGCCGATCTGGAAGAACTGGATCGGGAAGCGGGCGCGGTGGAAGCCCGGGCTGGTGAAGCGCTGCGCCCCCGGCCCGGGATCGGCGGTCGGCCCGGCGAAGACCTCGACGGTGACCCCGCCGCGGAAGATCTCGACGCCGCGCATGGCCGGCAGCAGGGCGGCGTCGCGCGAACACTGGAACGCGCCGTCGCCGCTCCACACTCCATCGTGGCCGCGCAGCTTGGTGAGGTCGCCGAAGCCCGGACCGAACAGGGTCAAGGCCGGCGGCGTATCGCGTCGGTCGTGGGTGAAGCGGACCAGGCGACCTGGCCCGGCGCCGGTCGGGAGCTCGGCCGGCATCCGGACCTCGACCTCCATCACGCCCTCGGCGTCGGGCACGTAGCGGACCTCCTGGGTGGTCCGGACCTCGCGCAGGCCGTCTTTGCGGAAGGTCTGGATCACCTCGACCTCGAGCGGCAACGGCTGGCTGCGCGGCCCGGGCGGCAGCGGCGCGTCGGGGTGATGGACGGGCAGGGCGTAGACCTGGCCGCGTCGCCGCCACAGCCGGCGCCGCTCGGTCGGCGGCAGGGTGCGGATGAACTCGGCGCGCGTCAGCCGGGCCGCGGTCGGCCCGGCCGCGGCGCGCAGCTCGCGGTAGCGATGCAGGCTCGAGTACGGCTGTAGCGGGCTGGCCAGGTCGTCATCGCTGCCCGGGACGACGACGTCGCCGTAGCTCCACAGGTGGTCGCTCGGGTAGGTGTAGACGACCTGCCCCTGGTGCCGCACGATGATCCGCAGGTCGGGCTGGGCCGCGCGGTCGGTGTCCTGACCCAGGCCGCCAGCGTGCTCGTACCAGACCACCGGATCCGGCACCGGCTCGCCGCTGGGGGACACCGGCTTGACGATCAAGAGGCCCGCCGAGCGCGACGGCGCGATCGGCTGCGGCGGCGGGGTTCGGGGCGCGCCCGCCACCACCTGGGCCGCGCGCTGGTAGCCGTAGGTCATCGCGCGCCGGATGCCCTCGGGGTGGAACGACGCGCTCGGGTAGATGTCGACCTCGGGGGCGATCACCCGGATGCGCACGTCGTCGCCGTAGCGGTTGAGCACGGTCTGGCGCGCGATCGCCGCGCCCAGGTCGGTGCGCAAGATCTCGTCGAAGGTGACGTCGAGGATGGCGCGGCTGGCCAGCCCGAGCAGGTCGCGGTACCGCTCGCGCCGGCGCGGCGCGTGGTGGTAGCCGTGCTGGGCGTAGGTCGGGATGACGACGATGTCGGTCGCGCCCAGGCGCAGCGCCTGGTCGAGGCCGGCCACCTCGCGGACGCCGCCGTCGACGTAGACCGCGTCGGCGGTGCGCTGGGCCTGGTAGAACAGCGGGATCGCCGCCGACGCCAGGGCCGCGAACACCTGATCGCCGGCCTTGCCGAACCAGGTAGTGCGGCCGGTGATCAGATCGACCGCGGCGAGCTGAAGCTCGATCGGCGAGCGCCGCACCCGGTCCTGGTCGAGGCGGCCGGGCCCCATGCGGCGGGCCAGCGGTCCGAAGGTGGTCAGCGACTCGCTGGCCCGCAGCGCGTCGATCAGCGTGAACGCGCGCTCGACCGCATCCTCGGCGACGTCCTGGGCGATCCCGGCGCCCAGAAACGGCAGCGGCAGCGCGACCCCGAGCCACTCGTCGGCCGACATCGTGCGCAGATGCTCGACCGGATCGGGCGCATCTAGGACGGCGTGGATCGCGCGATAGGCCGGGGTGTCCTCGACGATGTCGTCGTCGTGGCGCAGCTCGTGCCAGAACGCGATGAGCTCGGTCAGCGCCCGCAGGTGGTCGGCCGGCGTGCCGTCGGCCTCGGCCAGCTTGACCGCGTTGATCGCGCCGACCGAGGTGCCGACGATCAGATCGGGGTAGAACTGCTCCGCCTCGTAGAGCTGGCGCAGCGCGCCGATCTGGAAGGAGCCGCGCGAGCCCCCGCCAGACAGGACCAGGGCGCGCTTGTAGCCGCCGCGCGGGATGTCGGCGCGCGACGGGCCGCGGTGGAGCCCCGGCGGCGGCAGGTCGACCGACTGGGCCCGGGTGTGGAAGCGCAGCTCGTAGGGCGCCGCCAAGGTGCTGCCGTCGGCGCCGCGGGCCACCGCCGGATCGAGGCGCACCAGGTACGCCTTCCAGTCGTCGAAGGTGCCGGGCACAAGGACGTGGAGCTGGTCGACCATCACCAGGTTGGCGATCGGCCGCCGCGGGTCCGACGGTGGGGCGCCCAGGCGGCGGTGCGGCACCTCGGTCCAGCGGACGTGGATGGCGGCGCTCGGGGTGATCGCCAGCGCGCGCTCGATCGAGCCGCGCTCGACCTTGCGGTCGAAGGTCAGCGTGATCGCCGCCGGGAACAGCGGGACCTGCTGGGCGTCGGGGGACGGGGTGGACGAGATCACGGTCAGCATGGCCGTCGCCTCAGCACGCTGCGGGCCAGCGCGCCCGGGTCCGCTCGCGGCCTGGCCGGACGCCGCGCTGCGCAGATCCTGCTCACTGCGCAGCGCGTGCCGTGCCGGTCCGACGGCGCGTGGCCCGGCCGGCTTGCGGTGACCCGCGATCCGCGCCAAGGTCGCGGCTCGGCGACGGCCCCGACGCTGCGGGGACCGCGCCCCGGAGGATCCCATGGCCGAAGTCTTCATCTACGACGTCGTTCGCACCCCGCGCGGGCGGGGCAAGGCCGGCAAGGGTGGGCTGTCCCAGCTCCATCCCCAGGAGCTGGTGGCCCAGTCCCTGAACCACCTGGCCGATCGCCTGCGCCTCGACAAGGGCCTGGTCGACGACGTGTCCTTGGGCTGCGTGACGCAGGTCAAGGAGCAGGGCGCGTGCATCGCCCGCAACGCGCTCATCGCGGCGCAGTGGCCTGAGGACGTCACCGGCTTCACCGTCAACCGCTTCTGCGGCTCCGGCCTTGAGGCGGTCAACTCGATCGCCGCCAAGATCGGCGCCGGCTTCATCGACGGCGGGATCGGCGGTGGCGTCGAGTCGATGTCGCGGGTGCCGATGGGCGCCGACGGCGCGATGATCGATGGCCTGAACGAGCAGCTCCGCAAGCGCCTGTTCATGGTGCCGCAGGGCATCTCGGCCGATCTGATCGCGACCCGCGAGGGCTTCACCCGGGCCGACGTCGATCAGTTCGCGCTCGACAGCCAGGCCAAGGCGGCCCGGGCGATCGAGGAGCGCCGCTTCGATCGCTCGCTGTTCGCGGTCAAGCACCACGACGGCGCGGTGGCGCTCGCGCGCGACGAGCACCCGCGGCCGGACACCACCGCCGAGTCGCTGGCCCAGCTCCAGCCGGCCTTCGCGCAGCTCGGCGCGACCGCGATGGGGCCGGGCGGCGAGACCGTCGATCAGCTCGCGCTCAAGATCTACCCCGACACCGCGGCGATCGAGCACGTCCACACCGCCGGGAACTCGAGCGGCATCGTCGACGGCGCCGCCCTCGTGCTCATGGGCTCGCGCGAGTGGGGCGCCAAGGCTGGCCTCACCCCGCGGGCCAAGATCCGCGCGATGGCGACCGCCGGCGCCGAGCCGGTGATCATGTTGACCGCGCCGGCCCCGGCCTCGGCCAAGGCCCTGGCCCGCGCCGGCATGACCGCACGCGACATCGACCTGTGGGAGATCAACGAGGCCTTCGCGGTGGTGCCGCTGCAGACCATCCGCGCGCTCGGCATCGATCGCGATCGGGTCAACGTCAACGGCGGCGCGATCGCGCTCGGTCACCCGCTGGGCGCGACCGGGGCGATCCTCCTGGGCACCGCTCTCGACGAGCTCGAGCGCACCAGCCGCGGCACCGCGCTCATCACGCTGTGCATCGGCGGCGGCATGGGCATCGCCACCATCATCGAACGCGTCTGACGTTGCGGTCCCCGGCGCTCGTGGCGGGGGTGGTCGCGGCTGCGCTCGGCGGCTGCGCGGCCCCAACGTCGCCGCCGGCGCCGGTGGTGGTGATCTACCCGGCCGGGGCGCCGGGCTGGCCGCGACCGCCGGCGACCGCGCGGATCGGCGACGGGCTGGCGCGGGCGGCGCCGCCGAGCGTGCCGATCGTCGCCCGCGCCGGCGTGGCCGAGGGGCCGCTTTTCGGCGCCAGCCTGGTCGGCAGCAGCGACGGTCCACCCGAGGTCGCCGTGCTCGGTCACGACGTCCACGGCCCGGCCATCGACCTCATCGACATCGACGCCGGCGTGGTGCGGTGGCGGGTCCGCGCGGCCGGCTTGCCGGTGGTCGCGATCGTGGGCTCGCGGGTCTACGCCGCGGGCGGTGACCGGGTGCTGGCGCTCGATCGCGCGACCGGCGCGATCCGCGCGACCCTGGCGGCGCGCTGGCTGGGCGGCGCCGGGGTCCGGCCGCTGGTGGCGATCGGCGACACCCTGGCGATCCTCGACGACGACGCCGCGCGGGCCCGGTTCACGCCGCCGGTCGGCGCGGCGGCCGCGGCGGTGGTCGCGGCCTGCGGTGCCGGGCCGAGCTGGGTCGTGGCCTGGCAAGACGGTCAGCTCGCGCGCTGGGACCTGACCGGCGATCGCGCGGTCGCGGTGTGGTCGGTCGCCAGCGACCAGCCGCGTCGGGTCGCGTGCGATGACGAGCGAGCCCTCGTCGTGGTCGGCGGCGGCGCCGCGGTGGCGCGCGATCCCGCGACGGGCGCGCCCCGCGGCCCGACCGTGGCCGCCGCCGACGCCTGGGTCGATCCCCGCGATCGCGATCGGGTCGAGCTGGCGACCGCGTCCGGGATCGAGCGCCGCGATCGCGAGCTGGTCCACGTCGACGGCGTGGTCCCGGTGTCGGCGGTGCGCCTGGCCGCCGCCCACGGCGCGCGGCGGATCGTGATCGGCGTCGACGGCGATCCGGTGCTGCTCGACGGCGACCGGGTCTGGGTCCTGGCGGCCCCGGCCGGCGAGCCGGTGATGGTCGCCGGCGCCCGCGCCGTGGTCGCGGCGCGCTGGCGCTGGCCGCGGGTCTCGCTGGGCCAGACCGTGACCCGCTATGCCTGGCCCGACGAGCCGGCTAGCGCGCCCCGCCTGACGCCGCCGCCGGTCGCGGCGCTGGTGCCGCCGCCGCCGCGGGTCGATGTGCCGGCCGCGGCCGCGCTCGAGGTCGCGTTGACCGCCGAGGTCGGCGCGTGGGCGGTGCCGGCAGCGCTGCTCGATCCCGACGGCGCCGAGCGCCTGTACGCCGTGACCCTCGAGGCGCGCCCCGACCTCGATCGCGGCGCGGGCCTGGTCGCGATCGATCTGCACAGCGACCGCGTGCGCTGGACCAGCCCGACCGGCTGTCCGCCGGGCCAACCGATCGCGCTCGCCGCCGCCGCTGGGCGGGTGGCGTGCGCGGCGCGCGGCGTCGGCCTGGGCGTTGGCGCGGTGGCCGCGGTCGACGCCGAGGACGGTCGGTTAGTCTGGCGATGGACCGGCGCGACCGTCGACGCGGTGATCGGCGCCGGCCCGGTGTTCGCGATCATCGCCGGCCCCGAGCTGATCGTGGTCGACGCCGTCACCGGCGCCGTCGCGACCCGCTGGCGCACCACCGACGGCTACCTGCCTCGGGTCGCGATCCTGCGCGGCGACGACGACGACGACGTGGCCCTGGCCAGCTACGAGCATGGCGCGATCGTGGTGCGCGCGCGCCGCCTGGGCTGGCGTCCGGTGGCCGCGATCGCCGTCGACGGTGGCCTGGTCGGGCTGGCGACCGTCGGCGATCGCGGGTTGGCGACCTTGGCCGACGGCAGCGCGTACCTGTTCGATCGCGCGGGCGTCGCGGTCGCCGCCGGGGTCCTGGCCGCGAGCCGGCTGCCGCGCGGCGCGCACCTGGTCGCGGTCACCACGACCGCCGAGGGCGACGCCGCGATCGCCCTGGTCGATCGAGACGGCGTGGTCCGAGCCGAGGCGGCGCTGGCCGGGCAGCGGATCGCGACGGTCGGTCAGCGCGGCCCGGCGCCCGACGCGCCGCTGGTGGTGGTCACCGCCGACCGCGAGGCGGTGGCGTTCGGCGCCGACGGGCGAGTGCTGGGCCGGGCCGCGCTGCCGTCGCCCGACGCGCCGACCTTCGCCACCGTGATCGATGGCCGCCCGGTGGCCGGCGCGGTCCTGGCTGGGCCCCTGCGGCTGGCCTACGCCGTGCGGTGACCGCGCGGCGCGCCCGCCGCGAATATCCGCCGCCCGCCGCCCGGGCCGGGGCGCGCTGCGATACGCTGTCGGCATGGCGCTTCCGCTTCGTGCCGCGCTCCGCTCCGCCGGTCGCTTCGTGGCCCGCAACCCCACCACCATGCTGAGCATGGCCCGCCACGCGCTGGGCATGCGCATCGCGATCCCGCTCGACGCGGTCCGCTGGTTCATCGGGTCGATGCCGCCGAGCAAGAAGGCGCCGCAGGACGTCACCGTGCTGGCCCGCCCGCCGGCGATCGCGGTCGGCGCCACCGTCGATCTCATGGGCACGACGGTCCGGGCCTCGGCCTCGATCAAGGTCGAGACGATCGAGGTCCAGCCCGAACAGCTTCGGGTCAAGCTCCGGCTCGCCAACATCGACCTGAAGGTGCTCGGCGAGTCGCTGACCCCGGTCGCCGCGCTGATCAAGAGCGGCGCCCTCGACCTGTCGAAGCCGGGCAACCTGCTCAAGTTCGCGCCCAAGAAGCCCGATGTGCTGGTCGAGGCGTCGGACGACATCATGGTGCTCGATCTCATGCGCAACCCGAAGATCCGGTCCAACGACAAGGTCCGCCGCGTCCTCGAGACCCTGACCCCGGTGGTCAACGTCACCGGGATCACCACCGATGGCGACTTCCTGGTGTTGCAGCTCAAGGCCACGCCGCTCGGCATCCCGCGCGCCTTCAACGCCGCCCGGGCGCTCGCCGCCGGCTGAGCCGGAGCCGGCGCGGTGGCGAGCGAGCAAAGCGCGACGGTGCCCGCGCGGGGCGCCCTGCTTCGGAGCGGGGGCCTGCCGCTGGCGCTGATCCTGGCGGCGGTCGTCGGCTGCGGCGAGAAGCGCGAGGAGCGCCCGGCCCGCACCGAGCCCCCCGGGGGCGGCGACGCCGGCCCGAGCGCGGTCGTGGGCGATGACGCCGGGGCGGCGGCCACCGTCGACGACGACGGCCAGGTCGTCATGCCGCCGGGCAGCCTGGCGCCGTGGCAGGCGGTCATCGATCGCGATCGCTATCTTGCGCGTCGCAACCAGGGCGCGGTCTTGGTCGGCCGGCTCGGCGGCGAGGCGATCGCGCCAGGCGCGCGCGGCGCGGTGCGCTGGCTCATCGACGAGACCGAGGGCAACGGCGCGCTCGCGGTGCGGATCGGGCTGACCGGCGCGGTCCCGGCCGAGGGGGCGCGCCTGGCGGTGCGCGGCGCCTGGGCCCTCGACAGCCAGCGCCGCTGGTACTGGCAGGTCGACGCGGTCTCGCCGGTGACGACGGCCGCGCCGGCCGCGGCGGTCGATCCGCCGGTCCCACCCGGCCATCAGGTCACCGCAGGACCGGCGCCCAGCGGGTGGCGGCCGATCTCGCGCGGCAAGGACGGCGGCGTCGTGGTGTTCGGCGTGATCCGCTCGTCGGACGGCGACGGCGACGGCTGGATCGTCGGCGACGACTCCTTCGGTCAGCCGATCGCCAACCTGATCTTGCCGGGCGAGCGCCCGAGCTACGGCGGCCACGATCTGCGCCACGCCGACGAGCGCTGGCAGCTCAAGCGCGGCGTCCTGTACTGGGTGCGGATCGATCGCTACCGTCGCCGCACGCCCGACGCGCGCGCGGTCGTGCGGGCGCTGACCGCGCCGGTCAAGTTGCAATAGCGTCGCGGTGACGGGCGCCACAGCTCGACAACGGCGCCGCCCGCGGCCGCACGCGTCGGTCTCCCGGTGTACGGTCACCGCAACTTCGGGAGGACCTATGCGTGCATCATTGCTTCGCGCCGCGATCGCTCTGTCTTGTTCTTTTGCGTTCACCGCGTGCTCCGGGGCCGACGGTGAAGACGGCTTGATGGGCACCATGGGGGCGCCCGGGGAAACCGGGCCTGCCGGCCCTGCGGGTCCTGCGGGCCCGGCCGGTCCGGCCGGCGCGACCGGCCCGGCGGGCGCCGAGGGTCCTGCGGGCCCGGCCGGTCCGGCGGGTCCCGAGGGTCCTGCGGGCCCGGTGGGTCCGATTGGCCCGGCGGGTCCGGCGGGTCCTCTCGGCGCGATCGGCCCTGCGGGCCCGGCGGGACCCGTCGGCCCTGCGGGCCCGGCCGGCACCACCGGGCAGCTCGGCCAGGCGGTGTTCGGAAGCGCGGCGCTGACCGTCGCGCCGAGCCTGACGACCCAGACCCTCATCCCCGGCCTGACCGCGACGATCACCGTGCCGGCCGCGTCGGTGGTGTACGTGTCCAGCGACGGCAGCATCCAGACCACCTCGGCGGCGACCAACGGGGTCAGCGTCGTCGACGTGTTCTTCGTCATCGACGGCAACATCCCGGCCAACGGCGCCTACCAGCGCGTGGTCGCGGCCAACACCGGCGGCATCGTCAACATGATCACGCCGTGGAGCATGTCGCAGGTGCTGACCCTGACGGCCGGTACCCACACCATCGCGGTGCGCACCGTCGGGGTCGCCGTGTCCGGCGCGGTCGACGCCACGGTCAGCGGCAACAACACGTCGCCGCTCCAGGGCACGCTGAACGTCATGGTCCTACGGCAGTGATCGGGTTCGCCGGGCGGTGCCCCGGCGGGGGGATGGGCAAGCGGCCGCCGGCCCCGTGAGCGGCGGCGGTTTCCGCGCTAGGCTCGCCGCGATGATGAAGCGCGCCCTGACCGCCGTGGTGATCTGGTTCGGGCTCGGGATCGGAGCCGCCCAGGCCCAGCCGCACCCGCGGCTGTTCCTCGACGACGCCGTTCGCAAGACCTGGGCGGCCCAGGCCAAGCAGAAGGGCAGCGCGGTCGCCCGCTCGGTCGACGCGTGCAAGACCATCGCCGGCGATCCGGCCCGCCACGTCCGCGACCTGTACATGGGCCTCGACTGGGCGCGCCACCTCCAGCACTGCCTGGTCGCGTGGGCGGCGACCGGTGACGACCGCGCCGCCAAGACCGCGCTGCGCTACTTCACGGCGCTGATCGACGACCTCGAGAACGTCGGCGACGGCAAGGGCGGCGACAAGGCGGCGACCCGCGACAGCGGCTTCGCGATCCGCGCGCTCGGGCCGTACACCGCGCTGGCCTACGACTGGCTGCACGACCACCCCGACCTGACGCCGACGCTCAAGGCGCGGGCGCGCTCGCGGTGGGCGGCCTGGACCACCTGGTACCTGGCCAACGGCTACCGCGCGCGCAGCCCGTCGACCAACTACCACGCCGGCTACCTGGCGGCGGTGACCTTCATCGCGATCGCCCAGCGCGGAGAGGCCGGCGCCGACGGCGACGCGCTGTGGCGGCTGGTCGCCGACGAGCTGTGGGGCAAGGACATGACCAAGGCCCTGGCGCCCGGCGGCGTCCTCGACGGCGGCGGCTGGGGCGAGGGCTGGCAGTACGGCCCGCTGTCGGTCGCCGAGTACGCGGCCTCGGCGCGGGCGATGGCCGCGCAGGGCGTCGTCGTGCCCGGCGTGCGGGCCTGGCTCGACGGCCTCTTGCTCCACACCATCCACGCCCGCGCCCCCGGCGGCGGCACCTGGGCCGGCGGCGACACGCAGTGGGAAGAACCCAACCTGCCGGTCAATCCCAACACGCTGTTCGCGGTGATGCTCGGCGACGCCTCGGCCCAGAGCCAGGCCTGGGCGGCCGGTGAGCTGGCGACCTTGCCCGGCCAGTACGAGTTCCCGCTCTACGCCGCGCTGGCCTGGGCCGGCGGCGTCAAGCCGGTGCCGCCGCCGCGGGCGTCGTGGCCGACCGCGTATCGAGTCGCCGGCACCGGCACCTTCTTCGCCCGCACCGGCTGGGACAAGGACGCGACCTGGGTGGTCAGTCAGTGCTCGAAGACCCTCGACGTCGATCACGCGCACAACAACGCCGGCAACTTCGCGCTGTCGCGGGGCGCCGACGATCTGATCATCGACCCGACCCCCTACGGCTCGCTGTCGACTCTGACCGGCAACGCGCCGACCGTGGAGTCGGAGCACCTGCCGCCCGACTACAAGCCGGGCCAGGCGTGGTGGAGCGAGCGCACCGGGTTCATCTGGGCGACCCAGACCGCGTCGGGGGTGATCGCGACCCGCTGCGACTACGCCGATCAATACAAGTTCCAGCATCGGCCCAGCGACGTCCCGGCCGCGGTGCGCGATCTGGTCGTCGTGCCGTGGGGCGACGGCAACGCCAGCGCGATCGTCGTCGATCGCGCCGCCTCGGGCGCGGCCGCGCGCGGCCTGCACCTGCGGTTCCGCACCACCGGCAAGCTCGAGAGCAAGGGCGTGCAAGCGATCGCCGGCATCGGCAACTCCAAGCTGCGCATCACGACCCTGGCCACCAGCGGCGGCACCCCGGCCCACGAGCGCGAGCCGGCCGGCAGCTGCTTCACCGACAAATGGACTCGCGGCAACTGCGCCGCCGCCCGCTTCGCGGTCGAGCAGTGGCGCCTGACCGTGCCGGGGCCGACGATGACGGCGATGCACGCCTTCGACGCCGTCGACAAGGGCGGCGGCGTTCCGGCCTACGTCACCACCAAGGCCGGCGCGGCGACCGTGATCGCAGCGCCGGGCGCGAACTTCGCCGTCGTGGTCGGTGGCGGTGACGATCTGGCGTACCCCGGGCCACGCGACGCGCGCCACGTCGTCCTCGACGGCCCGACCGGCGACACCGCGACGATAAGCGCCAGTCCTGCCGGCGACGGTTGCCAGGTCACGGTGCGGGCCAGCGGCGCGGGCACGCCGATCCGCGGTCGACCGCGGGTGTTCACCGTCGGCGCCGACTGCGCGGTCGCGGCGGACGCGGCGCGGGTGGCCTCGGCGCCCGCGGTGCCCGACGGCGGTGTCGAGGTCGCCCCGCCCACGGTCGACGCCCTGCCGCCGGTCGGTGAGGTCACGCCGCCGATCGATGGGCCGGCCGCGCCACCGAGCGCGAACCCGCGGACCGCGCGCAGCGGCTGCTGTGGCGCCGAGGCGTCGCCCGGCGGCTCGCTGGCCATGGCCGGGCTGGTCGGGGTGGCGCTGGTGCTCCGCCGCCGCCGGCGAGATCGCTGATGGCGCGGCGGGCTCCTTCGAACGACCCGGCGTGGCACCCGGCGTCGACGTCGCTGGCCTTCATGCGCCAGCTCTGGACCCTGGCTCACGCTCTCGACGTCCGCTCGAAGTGGATGGCGCGCCACCTGGGTGTCACCGGGCCGCAGCGTCTGGTCGTGCGCATGATCGGCCAGCGCCCATCGGTGTCCGCCGGCGAGCTGGCGCGGCTGCTCGACCTCCACCCCAGTACGCTGACCGGGATCCTGGCCCGGCTGCGGGCGCGGCGACTGATCGTCGCGGTCCGCGATCCTGAGGATCGTCGGCGGGTGCGCCTATCGTTGACCGCCGCCGGACGAGCGATCGATCGCCACCGACGCGGCACCGTCGAGGCCGCGGTGCAGGCCGCGCTGGCGACCGTGCCGGCGCGCGATCGGATGGCGGCCGAGCGGGTGCTGGCCGCGGTGCGCGCGCAGCTCGTGCGCTGAGACGGCAGGGGGGCGATCGGGGGAGGGGGGCGGAGACCGAGACCGAGACCGAGACCGAGACCGAGGCCGAGACCGAGGCCGAGACCGAGGCCGAGACCGAGGCCGAGGCCGAGGCCGGAACCCGGAACCGGAACCGGAACCGGAACCGGAACCGGAACCGGCGCGGGACGGTGCGCGGGAGGTCGCGAGGGCACCCCGACCACGGAGCCCCGGACGGGCGATGGCCATCTCGGCGACGCGGCTCGGCGGCGCGCTGCGTCGGGCGGTGGCGTGCTCGGCGACGCGGCTCGGCGGCGCGCTGCGTCGGGCGGTGGCGTGCTCGGCGACGCGGCTCGGCGGCGCGCTGCGTCGGGCGAAGGCCAGCTCGGCGAGGCAGCTCGTCGACGCAGCGCTGCGCCGGCTCGGCGAGGCAGCTCGTCGACGCTGCGCAGCGCCGGCTCGGCGACGCAGTTCGACGCAGCCCTGCGCCGGGCGGTGGCCAGCTCGGCGGCGCGGCTCGTCGACGCTGCGCTGCGCCTGGCGGCGCTGCGGCTCGCCGCTGCGCTGCGCCGGGCGATGGCGGCGCGATGACCTCGCGCGAGGGCGGCGTGGACGACGGCTCCTCGGGGGTGGCTCACCCTGCGCGCCCTGCGCGCACGGGCAGTGCCCACGACCGAGGCTGGCTG
>Ga0075163_10009886_pt1 | contig 12496 bp, 9 predicted proteins | sample JI1023141ADNA_FD_71478 | JGI IMG/M metagenome (GOLD analysis project Ga0075163, IMG submission 71478) | Wastewater effluent complex algal communities from Wisconsin, to seasonally profile nutrient transformation and Carbon sequestration -... | ecosystem: Engineered > WWTP > Effluent > Algae...
TTGTCTTTTCCCGAGTAGACCGTGCGGGTCCGATCGGAGAGGCGCACCAGCCCGCCACGATTCGTCCCCACCCAGATCACCTGGCTGCCGTCTGGCTCCCTGGTCTCGAGCAGACCGTAGACCGAAGACTCCTTGAGCCAGTTGGGCGCATCAAACGTGGTCCATCCTTCGCGCTGGAGGCGGACCAGACCACCGCCCGCCATGCCCGCCCACAGCGCGGGCTCACCGCCGCTTGGAGGCGTCTCGGCCAGACTCCAGAAGCCCTGGGCGGGGAATCCGGATTCGGCGCCGAAGGAATCGACCCGCCCCTTGTGGATGCGCGCGAGTCGAGCCTGACCAGCCACCCACAGTGTGTCCGCGCCGTCTCTGTCACGCGTGGCGAGGAGGGCCTGGAGCATGCCGATCCAGAGACCCTCAAGGGGACGTCGTAACCAGCGACCCTCGCGGAACTGGAGCAAACCGGGATGGGTGGGGGCGGCGACAAGCGTCTCTCGCCCATCGAACGCCGTGGTCAAGGCGAAGGCGCGCACCGGATTATTCCGCGGCACCTCGGATTCGGCGAGGTCGAACACCGTCCAGGCTCCGTTCGTGAGGCGGAGGATCCCATCGCGCAGACCGAGCCACAGCCCGGCGACGTCGGGCGTCGTCCCTCCTTCAAAGAAGGAGGTGACCCGCAGCGTTGGCGAACCATCGGGCAGAGGCACAGGGATGAAACGCGAGCCGTCGAACCAGGCCAGGCCCTGGTCGGTGCCCGCGAGCACCACCGGCTCCTTTCTGAAGGTCACGCTCTCGATCAGAGCGAGCACCTCGGCGCTTGGGAGTCCTTCGGCCCGGGTGTAAACGCTCCACGCACCCTCGAGCAGACGGGCCACCCCTCCGCCCCGCGTGGCGAACCACAGCGATCCATCCCTGGTCTGAAGAATGGCCTGGATCCAGTTGGAGGCGCAGCCCTTGGGCATCGACACGGAAGTCCAGATGCGGCCGTTGTAACGCGCGGCCCCGTCCTTGGTGCCGATCCAAAGCGCGCCGTCCCGATCGAAGGCGATGGCGGTGATCGCGTTCTGGGGAAGTCCGTCGCGGTCGGTGAAGACCCGCAGGGGCAGCCGGCCGGCGGTGGGCCAGTCGATCGCCCACGCCGGTGAAACAAGCGAGAGGGCGAGCAGACACGCGCCGAGGGCGGCGCGGATCATGCCGCGATCATTGCCGCTCGTCCTGCCGCCGCGCGGCTTCGAGAAGCAACTCGGGTGTCGACATGCCGATGGCGTCATCGCCTTCCACGGGACCATCGACGAACTCGAATGTTCCCCGCGTCCAGGTGGCGGCGTGGTACACGAGATGCGCGTCGCGCAGCGCTTCACTGTCGACGAGTTCCGCGCCGATGACCGCGCCCTCGCGCAGGAAGAGAACGGCCCGCCCTCGCGGCGAGGTAAGGCGCAGTGTGCCGGTCTTTGCCACCGATTCGAGAAGGAAGAGGATGGCCGGAAGCCCGAGCTTCTCGAGGTCGCCCCGGAAAGCAGCCTCAAGATCGCGATCGACCATCTCCTGGAGCTCGGTCCTGCGAGACATCACACGGTGCACCGTGCGCGCGAGGTCCACGAGAGCAGCGCTCTTGGGCAGGTAGTCGTCCGCGCCGAGCGAAAACCCCTGAAGGGCGTCGTCCGGCGAATCAAGCGCGGTCAGGAAGATGATGGGGACGAGGGCGGTGCGTGGATGCGACCGCAGCGACCGGGCGAAAGCCCAGCCGTCCACCTCGGGCATCCGCACATCGGTGACCACGAGATCGGGGACCGAGGCCACGGCTCGCTCCAGCCCTTCACGTCCATCGCCCGCGGTCAACACCTCATGCCCCGCGGCCACCAGCACGGCGCGGGCCAGATCGCGGGCCTCGGGGTCGTCGTCCACGAGCAGAATGTGCGCCCCCATCAGGCGCCGCTCCGGTTCGTGGTTTCCGCCGCCGATTCGAGGGACTGTTCGATGGCCAGCAGGAGCTTCGCGAAGGGCGTCTTCTTCGACACCATCGGCCAGCCACCCACCTGGCCGTGGCCCGCCTCGCTCTCCTCGAGCGAGATCATCGACGACAGGAACAGGATGGGAATGCGACGCCCGGCCTCCCGTTCACGCAGGGCCGCGGCCAGCGAGCCGCCGTCCATGCCGGGCATGTCGATGTCCGAAACGATGAGGTCGGGGCGCAACTCGGCGAACCGGGTGAGAACGTCGCGCGCTCGCGACACGGCCATGACCTCGAACCGTCCAAGGGCGAGCAGACGCGACTGCATGAGGTCGAGGAGTTCGGCATCGTCATCCACGAGCAGGATCCGGGGGCGCAGCGTTTCTTCTGTCATTCTGTTCTCCAGGTCAGGAACTGGCGGGGCGGGGTTCGTAGCGCACGTGATCGAGATAGTCACGCAGGACTCGGACCTGGCCGGCGATCTCGCGCGCCGGCCGCCCGCTGCTCAGGTGGTCTTCGATGGTTCGGCTGAGCGCGCCCGCCTTCATGAACCCACACATCTCGAGACCGCCTCGGAGTTTGTGGGCCAGGGCGCGGGCGCGTTCGAGGGCCTCGTCGTCGAGCGCCGCCGCCAGATCCTTCGCCTGCTCGCGACGTGACTGAAGGAAGGCCGGAATCATGGGGAGCAGATCGGCCTCCACACCGACGACTTCGGACGCGTCGGGCGCATCGCCCGGGGTGGGCTCGGGCGCGGGGCCGCAAGCCAGAACCGCCTCGAGAAGAGCCGCTCGGGTCACTGGCTTTGCCAGGACCACGTCACAGCCCGCATCGAGGAAGGCCGCCCGCATCGCCGCGTCGTCGTGAGCGGACAAGCCGACGATCAGGCGTCGAGGGCGACCCGACGCCTGGTCGATCGCGCGCAGGCGCGTCGCGGTGGACGGACCGTCGAGAACCGGCATCTCCGCGTCGAGGACGACCACGGCGGGATCGAAGCCTTCGATCTGGTGGAGAGCCTGCTCGCCGTCAGCGGCGAAAGCCACCGCGGCCGTTTCGCCAATGAAGCGCGCGAGCACGAACCGGGTTGGTTCATCGTCGTCCGCGATGAGCACACGCCGACCCGCGCGGTCCGCAACGCGGGTCTGGGCCTGCGGCCGCGCTTGCGAGTCGGTGGATGAAGGATTGCCCGCGCGCTCGAGACTCACCGTCACCACGGTGCCGAGCTCATCCGAAGTCGACATCTCGATGCGGCCGCGCTGGGTCTCCGCCATCAGCCGGGCGGAGTACGCGCCGAGGCCGCTGCCGCTCTTCTTCCCCGAAGACGCGTACTTGCGGAAGAAGGCCTCGCGCAAGGCCAGGGGCACGGCGAGGGGATTCCTGACCGCCATGCGGACGACCGCGTCATGGGTCTCGATCTCGATCCGCACCACTCCGCCACGCGGCGTGGCCTCGACCGCGTTCTTGACCAGGTTCGCGAGCATCGAGTAGCTCAGGAGTTCTTCGGCCTTCACGGTGGCCGGCTCCCCGCGAAGGCTTGGCAGGTCGAAGACCACTTCACGCTCGCGGGCCAGAGGATTCAGGTCGCCCGCCACCCGCTCCGCCAGTTCACCGAGGTCGACCCGGGCAGGATGGAATTCGTACGTCCCCGATTCCATTCTGAATAGATCGAGCGAACGATTCACCATGTCGAGGATCCGATATCCCGCCGCCTCCACGGAACGGAGCATCGCGGTCTGCTCGTGAGTGAGGCCGGGGGTTTCGAGGAGAATCTGAGGGATGGAGATGACGCTGGTGAGAGGCGTCTTCAAGTCGTGGCGGGAGAGGCGTTCGACGTGCTCTTTGAGTCGGAGGTTCTCCGCCAGCACCTCCGCCTCCTTCTCGAGGCGTTTGTGCGCGCCACGCAGTTCGAGGTGAGTGCGCACCCGCGCGCGCACGGTGGGCGGCGAAATCGGTTTGGTGATGTAGTCGACCCCGCCGGCTTCGAAGCCGCGGGCCTCGTCCTCCACTTCGCCCAGAGCGGTGACGAAGATGACCGGAATGGCCCGGGTCTTCTCGCGGGCCTTGAGAGCGCGGCAGAGATCGAAACCGTTCTGCTCGGGCATGACCACGTCGAGAAGAATGAGATCCATGCCCGAAGCGGCAAGCTCGATGGCCCGATCGGCCGATGTGGCCGCGAACAGCTCGTAGCCCTCGCCCAACGCTTCGGCGAGCACGTCGATGTTCGGGGCCTGATCGTCGACGATGAGGACGCGGGGGCGGGCGGGGCGCATGGCGTTTCGGTCTAACGGCTCCAGGACAGCTCGACGAAGGCCTTGGGGAACTCGTAGGGCGCCACCACGGTGGTGGTCGGCAGGACCTGCGGAAAGATGACTCCGCGCCCACGGGAGAGCCGCACCCCCGCGCGGAGGTCGAGTCCGCGCGCGAGGACGCTCTTCTGGGTGGCCGTGAGGGAGAACTCGCTGTACGCGGGTGTGGCGGCCGCCCGCCGGTCGCCCACGTACAACCAGCGCGCGGCGAGGCGGGTCTTCGGACGGGGTGCGGCGATGAGCGCGATGTTCCCGAGAAGGCTCGGGATGGTGTCGCGCTCGACGAAGAGATTCTGGGCGTTGCGCGAATCGCGGGTGTCGAACCACGAGGTGTTGACCACCGCCTTGAGCCTCTCTCCGATCTGACGCTCGAGTTCGATCTCGCCTCCCGCGACGCGGGCCTTCCGCCGATTCTCGAACACCGAGCGACGCTGGGCGTCCGCCCCCACCACAAAGATGAGATCGGCGAGCTGCGAGTGGTAGGCGGTGAGGCGCACCACCGTCTCGGGTCGACGGTGCACGTAGTTGAGCTCGATCGTCCGGTTCACCTCGAAGTTCAACGCAGTCTGCCGGAAGCCCCGGGAATAGAGCTCGAAGAAGTTCGGCGCCCGAAAACCCTCGGCGTACTGGAACTTCACGATGTGGCGATCGGAGGCGCGGTAAACGAGAGAGGCGCGCGGGGTGACCCGGGTGTCGACGTCGCCGTAGCGATCGAAGCGACCGCCCACGGTCAGAGCGACTTTCGATGAGGCCTCGATGGTGTTCTGGGCCATCACGCTCACAAAAGCCAGCTTCTCGTCGTCAACGGTGAATCCCACCGGCGGGGGCGGAGCACCGGGCATGGGTTGAGGAGAAGGCGTGCGGAACACCGCGCGGTCGATATTGGATCGAGTGAACGAGGCGTCAAGAAGCCACGACTGCCTCGACGCGCCATTCCAGGTGAGACCGAGCCCGCCTTCGATCACGTCGCCATCGAGGTCGGAGGTTCCGCTGCGAAAACGGCTGATTCGATCGTTGAGACGCACCTCGGCACGCGCGGCCCTGGAGAGATCGAAGGCGTAGCGGACGTCCAGCACGGTGTGGGTCTGCTGGCCGTCGACGGGCGGAAGGGTCGAGCTCAAATCCTCGACTTCGCGAGTGGCCACCGAGGCCGCGATCGAGAAACCGCGGTAACGGAGGGATCCGAATCCGAACCCGCGCCCATCATCCACCTCGCGGCGAGCCGGCACATCGGCCGAACCGCCCGCGGATCCGGCAGCGGAGAGCGCGTACTCCCATCCGGAAGCAGTCCGACCACCACCGAAGAAGCCCCCCGAGAAGCCCCCCGCTTCCTCGAGCCGCGCATGAAAGCCGTGACCGGTCTTGCGGGTGATGATGTGTACGAGGCCCATGTAGGCGAAATCGCCGTAGACCACCGACCCCGGGCCGCGGATCACCTCAATCCGTTCGACCAGCTGAATGGGAAGGTCAAGGACGATGCTGTTGATTCCCGCGTTGTCGCGGGTGGCGGGCATGGAGTCGATCAACACTTTCACGTTCCCCGAGTTGAACGGGAACTGAATGCCGCGCACCACGAGGGAAGGGACACCCGCAGGGTCGCGCACCGCCTCGATTCCAGGGACCATCGAGAGCGCGTCCCATACCGTGCGGGCGCCCATCGAGGCCATCTCGTCGCCATGCAGGACGGTGACGATGCCGGGGACGTAGTCGCCGTTCATGCGCGTCTTCGTGGCCACCGCGGTCTCCTCGCTGAGGATCTTGAGCAGCCCTTCGAGTTCGGCCTCCTCCGCGGCCTGGGCAACCAGGGGCGATGGCTTTGGCTGCGGCTCGGCCGCGCTGCGGGTTTGCGCCCCGGCGTTTCCGCTGGCGATCATGGTCAACAGAACCATGGCCATGGTCAGGTCGCGGATTGGTATGGGCGGGGTGAAGGTCATCATGTCCTCTTCAGAATTCCGGGAGCACCGTCGAGGAGACGCCGGTTTCGAGGTCACACACCACGCCTCGGCGGCGGCCGGCCTGCTTCGCCTTGTAGAGCCCTTCATCGGCCACGCGCAGCGCCTCGTCCACCGAACGGAGAGGCGAAGGAATCAAGGTCGCCGACCCCACGCTCAAACCAACCTGACCGGGCAGGGCCAGTCCCTCGACTTCCACGGCCAGGACCGCGCCCAAAGCGCGGATCACGAACTGCCGCGCGCCATCGAGGTCGACATCGGGCAGGAGAAACGCGAACTCTTCGCCGCCGTAACGCGCCACCAGTTCTCCGGGCCTGCGGGCCAGACGATTCAGGGCCTGGGCCACCCGCCGCAGGCAGGCGTCGCCCCCTCCGTGTCCGTGTTTGTCGTTGAAGACCTTGAAGTGATCGATATCGGCGATAGCGACGGTGAGGACCTGAGAGTTCCGCATGCATCGCCGCCACTCTTCATCCGCGGCTTCGTCGAACCTCCGGCGGTTGGCGATTCCGGTCAGCGCATCCACCTTGGCCAGGCGCTCGAGCAGATCGCGGGCCGCCTTGAGTTCGAGATGGGTGCGCACCCGCGCGCGCACGATCGCGGGGTTGATGGGTTTGACGATGTAGTCCACCGCCCCCGCCGCAAAGCCCTCGGCCTCGTCCTCGGTTTGCTCGAGCGCGGTCACAAAGATGATGGGGATCGGCCGGGTAGCGTCCTCGCCCTTGAGCCTGCGGCAAACGTCACGGCCGTCCATGTCCGGCATGATCACGTCGAGCAGGATCAGATCGGCCTTGGACGCGAGTTCGAAGGCGCGAGCCGCGGTGGTCGCGACGAGGAGCTCGTAGTCGTTCCCGAGCGCCTCGGCCAGGACGTGGACGTTCGTGGGCTGATCGTCCACGATCAGAACGTGGGCCTTGGGACTCATGACCGAACCTCGGAATCGAGCAGGGGGAGAAGTGACTCGATCTCCCGACTGGCAGCCGGGAAGTCGAGATGGGACACCGCATTCTCGAGGTCGCGCAGGGGGCCGGGAAACGCCCCACCCAACGCGCCTTGAAGATCAGCGAGCGACCGGCGGGCCGCGAGATTGCCCGAGGCTACATGGTCGGCGAGCCGCCGCAGCGCCTCGAGCGCCTGCAACCGTCTCTCTGGCGTGAGGCCGACCGTCGCCGCATCGTTCGTGCCGAGGGTCAACGCGGGGGGCGGTGCGGGCGCCAGAGCGCCGAGCCTCCCCACCGCGGCCAGAAGCGCGTCGAGGTCATCAGGCGAGGGCAACTCCGCCGCCCTCTCGAGCCCTCCTGCCAGCGTGGCGATCTCGAGCGCGCTCACTGTGGCCGCGTTCCCCTTTAGGGTGTGCAGGTCCCGCCGGACCGCCTCGGCATCACCACGGGCGGCGCTGCTGCGCAGGCGATCGACCAGATCCGGGGCTTCGGTCACAAAATTGCGCACCAGCCGGTCGTACAGGGCGCGATTGCCGGCAGCGCGCCGAAGACCCGCGACGCGATCAAGCGTGTGAGAGGACGACGATTCCTCCGCCTGGCGGGCGGGATCCGCGCTTCGCTCGGGAGGCTCGGGAGGGGCCACATGTCCCGACTGCGAACGAAGCCAGCGCCCGAGAACACGAAAGAGCTGGGCTTCCTCGATGGGCTTGGCCACGTAGTCGCTCATGCCCGCGGCCAGAAAGCGCTCGCGATCGCCCATCATGGCGTGCGCGGTCATGGCGATGACCGGGAGCGACGCAAGCTCCGGGTCGGCGCGAATCAAGCCCACCGCGGCCAGCCCGTCCATGTCGGGCATCTGCACGTCCATCAGCACAACGTCGGGGCGGCTTCGCCCGAGTTCGTCCAGGGCAGCGCGGCCGTTCGTGGCCTCCCTCACGACGAGCCCGGCCTGAGTCAGGAGTTCGCGGGCCAACTCACGATTGATGACCTGGTCCTCGACCAGGAGAACGGTCTGCCCGGAGGCGAAGTTCGCCATGGAGCCGCCAGGCGTCGCGGCCCGCAGCCGCTCCCAGGGCAAAAGAGTGGTGACGAGTGCGTCGTGCAGGCCGGAGGGCGAGAGCGGTTTGTGAAGGACGGTGGCGATACCCGCGCCTTCACCCCGCTTCGCCGCTTCCTCCCAGTCGTGGGCGGTGACCAGAATCAGACCGAGCGGCGATTCGCCGGCCAGCGCGCGCAGACGTGACGCGGTTTCGATCCCATCCATACCGGGCATCTTCCAGTCGACGAGAGCGATGCGATAAGGCGAGTGCTCCCGCGCCTGCTCGAAGGCCCGCATCGCCTCCTCGCCCGAAGCCACCGCGTCCACCCGACAGGCCAGCATTTCCAGCATGCCGGAGAGCGCTACCCGCGCGCTTTCGTTGTCATCCACCACCAGCGCATTGACTCCGGCGAGCGCCTCGGGCAGGCGGCGCGACTCGGACGCCCCTTCGGGAAGGCCGAAGGTGGCGGTGAAGGTGAAAGTGCTGCCCTCGCCGACGCTCGTCGCCACCACAATGTCCCCTCCCATCAGGCGCACCAGCCGCCGCGAGATGGCAAGGCCAAGGCCCATGCCCCCGTAGCGCCGGGCGTTGGAGTTGTCGACCTGGGTGAAGGGTTCGAACAGGGTATTGAGGTGCGACTCGGGAATCCCGATGCCGGTGTCGGTGATGGTGAAGCGCAAGACGGCGCGATCACGCCTCATCTCCGTGGCTTCGATCCGGGCCACGATGTCGCCGCGCTCCGTGAATTTCACCGCGTTGTTGAGCAGGTTCAAAAGCACTTGCTTGAGCCGCACCGGGTCGCCCGAAAGATGCCGGGGCAGCCGGCCCACGGGCTGGAACGTGACCTCGAGCCCCCTCGCCCCCGCGCGCACGCCGATCACGTCGCTGATCTCGGCGAGCATTTCCTCGAGGTCGAAGGTCTCAAGGACTAGCTCCAGCTTTCCCGACTCGATCCGTGACAGATCGAGGATGTCCTCAACGATCTCCGCGAGGAGGCGGGCGGAGACCCGCACCTTCTCCAGGTAGTCGCGCTCCCTTGGCGCCCGAATGGAGCGGAGAGCGAGACCGGTCATTCCGAGAATGGCGTTCAGCGGGGTTCGGATCTCGTGACTCATATTGGCGAGGAAGCGGCTCTTCGCCTGGTTCGCCGCATCGGCTTCGTCCTTGGCGTGCTGGAGTTCTTCGCGGAAGCGCCGCTCCGCGGTGGCGTCTCGGGCGATGCCATCGATGGCCACCAGCGCTCCGTCCTCTCCTGAGACCGTCACCTCCGAAAGTTCGATGCGGTGGCGATGGCCGTGGGCATCCTCGAGTTCCACCTCCGATCCGGACTGGGCCGTGGAGTTCGACGAAGCCAGGCGCAGGCTCTCGGTGTGCCGGGCCGCGAACTCCGCGGGAGTGAACCCGAGAACGCGCTGCACCGAGTCGCTGACCGAGAGGAGGCGGCCCTGCGCGTCCTTGCGGTACACAAAGTACTGGTTCAGATTGTTGACGAGACGCTCGTAGCGCTTTTCCTGGCGCGACAGCTCGCGCTCAGCCGCGAAGCGTTTCGCGGTCTGGCCCTCGAGTTGGGCCAGCACCATCATCAAGGCGATCCACAACACGAACAGCAAAGCGAGCACCGCGAGGGTGACCCGGAACAGTTCGTCGCCCACCTTGGCGGAAAGCTCGCGGAACAGGCGACTGCTCACTCCGAAACGGACAAGACCCAGGACCTCCGAGGTCTTGGGATCGTAGAGCGCGACCGAACTGGCGAAGGCGGAGCTGGACGAGAGATCGCCCTTGCCGCGATCGAGAGTTTCGGGAGGAGCGCCGAGCGCCTCGTGGTCAAGCTCCACGGCCACGAAGTCGAAGTAGGCCTGGTTCGAAGCAGGGTCGCGCAGGAGGAGCAACTCATCGAGGGCCGCGTCGAGGGCCGCCTCTCGCCCCTCGGGTGCGGTGTTGCGAAGCACGCCCGCGATCAGGCCCGCCTGAGAGCGCGACAGGATCTCCGCCTGGGCCCGGGCCTCGTCACGCAGTCGCGGCTCGAGGACGGCGGTGCGGTAAAGAGTCATCACCGTGGCCAGGGACAGCCCGAGCACGATGAAGATAAGGGTGGCCGCCACCATGGCTCCACGGCCGAAGTTCTCGCCTCTGGTGGTTTCGCGCACGGTCATGGGAAGGCCTTGGCGACCTTGAGGAAGAACTCCTTGAGCGTCACCTGGGACGCCCGGAGCGCCGCGGTATTGACGAAGGGCCTCACCTGGGCCTCGATCGACAATCCTCCCGCTATCCCCTGCTCGACGTCGCCCTCGAACGGGGAGTAGATGATGACATGGCGCTCGACCCCGAAGCGGATCAGCGCGCCAATCGCCTCACGGCGAAGCGGCTCGGCGATGAACACCGCGGCCACGGCCCGCGGACCGGTCGCCTGCAGCTCTTCGACCCGAACGAGTTCGGTGCGCATGGGGAGGCCCCTGATCGCCTCCGAGGCGCGCTTCGCATCGCGTCGGGTCACGAGATCACCCAGGCTCTTCGCCCGATCCACATCACCCGCGTGGACGATGGCGATGACCAGGGCGCCCCCGGCATCGACCTTCTGCTCGAGTTCGATGTCGGCGGCCAGCATGGCGCGGAAGAGGCGGGCCCCGGACTCAGCACGGCCATCACCGTAAGCCGAAGCCCCAACCGCGGGGGGAGCAGCGGCCCCAAGCACCGCGGCGAGGAGGAGGAGGCCCAGGGCTAGGGGCAGCTTCGCTCTTGGCTTCCTGTTCCTGATCATCCGGTCTCGTTGCCTCGATTCGAACAGATCCGGGTAAGGAAAGCGTGAAGGCCGCGCGATCTCTTTGTAAGGACGGCGTAAAGATCAACGCGTCACGCGGTCTTTACCGAATCCTTACGAAAAGAAGGGTCATCTCCTACACGGCCTTTACGCCTCTTCGGTCTACTCCTTCATGAACCCTATGAAGCTCCAAGACCAAACCCCCTCTCAAAAGCCACGGGCCCGAGCGATCGTCGGCCTCGGACTGACTCTCACCCTGCCCCTGGGCGCTGCCGGCTGCGGCTCCAGTTCGCCTACCACTCCTTCGGCGACCGCCACGACCACGGTCTCGGCCACGCCGACACCGACGCCCGCCACCGCGGCCTCGAGCCTTCCCGCCCACTACTCGCAGTTCTACGGAGCGCAGGCCTCGATCGACGGCAACTTCGTGGTGCTGCGGGCCACCTCGGTACCCGACCACACCAGTCCCTACTTCGGCGCGGGCAACACCGGCTATGAAGCCCCGCACGCCGGCATGGCCGTGAACCCCAATCGCATCGTGTCGCAGAACATGGTGCTCCGCGTCCCGGTGAATCCGCAGGTGGGCACGGCCAGCGACACCCCAATGGGCGTGATGGGAGTCTCGATCAACGGGGTGGCCCTCTTCAATCAATACGCGGCCCAACAGGCGCCCCTCACCCAGGAAATCCAGAGCTTCGACCGCTACAACGGCCATCCCCAGCAAAACGGGGTGTACCACTACCACATCGAGCCGCTCTACCTGACCGCGCAAGGTTCGAGCCGACTGCTCGGCGTGCTGCTCGACGGCTTCCCCGTGTATGGAACCCGTGATGCCGGAGGCGTCGTGCCTTCCGGGCTCGACACCTGCAACGGCCATGTGGGAGCCACGCCCGAGTTTCCGAGCGGGATCTACCACTACCACATCGTTTCGGCGCCTCCTTACATCGCCGGCTGCTTCCGCGGCGCTCCTGGAACCGCGAGTTAGCCATGGTCCGCCTCGCTCTCGCAGCCCTTCTTGGCCTGTCTTCCCTGGCCCAGGCAGGAAGTCTGGTCCCGGGAAACCCCGATCGGATCGTGCAGACCTTCGACGACGACGGAACGCTGCTCGCTCAAACCACCTGGCGCCTTGGCCGCAAGTCCGGCCGCCACGTGGCCTTCTGGCCGGGAGGAACACCGCGAGTCGAGGCCTTCTACGAGGGCGACATGATCGAGGGCGCGTACCGGTCATGGCATCAGAACGGCCATCTCGCCGAGCTGAAGAACTACGAGGAGGGACGCGAGGCGGGCTCGCAGCAGGCGTGGACTCCGCAGGGCGAGTTGTTCCTCAACTACGAAGCGCGGAACGGGAGACACTTCGGCCTCATCAACTCGAAGCCGTGCCTGCCTGTGCAAGGAGGAATGTGATGCGCACCCGCGCCGGCCTTCTCATCGCGGCCCTCATCGTCGGTGCGGCGTTGGTCGACCCTCTCGCGCGCCCGGCCGAGTCCTCGGCCTCCGCCTTGCCCTACTACGACTCGCGGGACTTCACTCCGCGCTGGTCGGAGGTCTCCCATCGCG
>Ga0075163_10009887_pt1 | contig 12496 bp, 28 predicted proteins | sample JI1023141ADNA_FD_71478 | JGI IMG/M metagenome (GOLD analysis project Ga0075163, IMG submission 71478) | Wastewater effluent complex algal communities from Wisconsin, to seasonally profile nutrient transformation and Carbon sequestration -... | ecosystem: Engineered > WWTP > Effluent > Algae...
AAGAATCTAAAACTAAAAGGTAGACAAAAATCCAAGTCATGCTTCGATTCAAGAAAGCCTTGAGACACTTCTTTTGTGCCCTCAGAATTTACAGCAATCATACTTTTATTTATACTATTATCCTCTACTTTGACAGCATCACAAAGTAAGGAATTAACACCGATGCACCCAATCAAAAAATCTAGTATTAGAATATACGAAAACAAAAATAAAGTTAGAAATTTTAGAATCTTCTTAAATTTCGTGCAAAAAGATTCTATCAAATTAGTAGACATTGAAGAATATTTACACCATCTAAAAAATCGAAAAAATAAAAATAATAAACCTCTTTCTATCTCCACAATTCAAAGCCATATTTACGGGATAAGTTCAAAACTAAAACGTCATTTGATTGCAACAGGACGTATGCGCGACATAGGAGAGTTAGTTTATTTTATTAAAAATTTACCAATTGGTAAAAATTCAATTAACCAAAAAGTTTCTGTCTTATCTAAAAAAGATATTCATAAACTAATTAGCCTTAGCCCCGCAGATATAAGCGTAATTTTAAAAACCTATTATTTGACTGGATGCAGATTTCAAGAGCTTCTAGATATTGAATTAAAGCACGTTGTTAAAATTAAACGTGAAGCAATGTTTATTATCCATGGTAAAAATCGTAAAATAAGATCAGTCTTTATTCCTTACAAATTATTCAAGGAGATAAAGAGCATTACCCAGCCTGAAAAATTCTTATTCGAAAATTCTTTTAAAAGAAAATACAAACAAAGAAACCTTTCCAAGAAGATAGAAAAAATAAGCCTAAGAATTTTAAATAAAAAGGTGACAATGCACATGCTAAGAAAGGGTTTTGCAACTCATATTTACAAAACTTTCCCTTATCTAAAAGCCTTGGCTGATTACTTAGGAAACACACCGGAGATTTTAGCAAAGCATTATCTTAGAAGCGAATTAAAAAGTAGTAAAATTTATGAAACACTTTTAACAAATACGGACAAGGACAAATACTTATGATGTTTATAATCTGCCTTGATTCAATTTACTTAGCTAAGAAGCTTCAAAACTTTTTATTCTTTTTGAATCTCCATTATGAATATGAAGAATCAGAACCTAATACAGTGGCTTATAATTTTAGAGTAACAGTAAAAAATACTTACGAGCAAGTTTCATTAATAAAGTTTTTAGATACAAGGCACATTTACACATATTTTATTTTAATAGGAGTCAAGGCAAACAATGGCTAACCCACAACCAACAAAACCACAGGAGACAGGACTAGAAAAAGTCGGCAAATTTTTTCTATTAAACGCATACTTCACTTTTACCCCTATCCAACACGATTTTATTAAACGGGAATGGGTAGAAGTGAAACACCCCAACGGAGTAATAGAGAGAAATGAAAAATGGCAATTCAAATTGTCAGGGGTAGAAATAAAATAATGGATACTAGACAATCAATACTTTTAGAAATGCTAGAAGAACTTAAGGAAAAGGAAACAAAAGAATTAAATGAAAATAAATTCTCTGAGAAATGGCATAAGCTTAATACAAAAATAGAAATCCTTTTGGAACTTTGCTCAATCGCCGGAGATATTGAAGTCTTAGAAAATTTTACTCACTAAATATATAAAAGCGAAAATGAAAAATACAAATAAAAATACAAAGAATGTCAGAGCCACTTTTAAAATAAAAATAAATAAAAAGGAAAGCAGAAAATTGTTTTATACTCTCTCAGAAGCGATAGAATACATACACAAGAACCAGAATAAAGAAATTGAACTTGTGGAATATCCCTATTATCCCTTGAGAGAGGAGCAACAATTTCTATTTAAAAGTTTCTAACAATGTCAAAGGAAAGAAATAAAAATGGACTCATATTTACAGCTAATACGCACCCTAGCCCCAACTTTATCATTGATGATGGAGTTCTAAAGATGATTAAAGGAAACGAAACCCTAAAAGTTTACTGGACTATCATCCGTCATACAATCGGATTCCAGCAAGATTCGATACAATTAGCCAATTCAACCATTGGCGATAAAACAGGCTTAAATAAAGTAAACGTTATCAGAACCCTTCAAAAATTAAAGGAGAAATACAAGCTTATTCATTTCGAATCTTGCAAGGGAGGGAGAACAATTAAAAATATTAAAATACTTCTTCCAGAAAAGTTTTATAGCAAAGATAATCCAAATCTTGATGAAGCCAGGAAGCTTTTAGAAGCTAACGGTTTTAAAGTCGAAGCCCCAGAGGATAAGAGCAAACAAGAGAAAATTAAGCCTGTTAAGTCTACAGGAAATGAAATCAAAGCTTGGAATGATTTTATTTTGTGGGCTAATACTCATTTATCTAAAGAAGGAAAAGACCAGGTATCAAAGCTAAAAATTTCTATCCTTGATAAAGATGAATTAATGATTGAAGGGTATCTTTCCAACATGCAAAAGATGATGATTTTAAAATATTTCAAAGAGATTTCCACAGATGGAATTTTAATAAATTTTAAAGAAGGTGACAAATAAAATGGATAAAGACAAAATTTTAATCAGATCAATAGGCTTAAAAAATGGAAAAAAGCATATTGCAAAAATTGGAAATTCTAGTTATTGCAACAAGACAATCGAAGATGGAGTTTCAGGAACTTTAGAATTAAAAAAAATAAAATGTGTTTCTTGTTTAAAAAATTATACAGAAAGATATGAAAATTGGGAAGCAGATTATGCAACAGAAAAGAAGAGCAGCGGATTTTTTTAATTAAAGGATAATAGAATGAGCCCAGAAAACGACAACATAAATTATCTCTGTCCGATATGCGGGAGCATACGTGAAGATGAACATTTTGAAGATGAAGATGATGATGATTTTGATGATGAAGTTTTAGGAATTAATCACATTGAGGATAAGGAATATAAACCGGAGGATTTAATTATATGACTCTCATATTTGAAAACAAAATGAAAGACTTTGCAATTTGTCCACACTGCAAAGTAAAAAATTATGTATATTTAGTGAATGGGAAAATTCAAAATTGTCGCTCTTGCAATAAGAAATTTGAGCTTCAATATGAAAGGACTTTTAAAGTTAAAAAAGTTAAGGAGACAGTTAAAAAATGAGTAAGAAAAAAGAAGGGTTTTTAATGTTCTGCTTGTTGATGGTTTTACTATCAATAATCGGATACAACGAAAGAACAGAGAAAGAAAATCAGAAGGCTTTAAAAGCCCAGGCTGAGAGCGCGAGCGCAAAAAAGCGAGTGAACGGGAAACTTCCAATTACACGTCCACTCGCTTCTTTACAAATTTTATCCAACAATGAAGAAGGAAAATAAACCTATGAATATTAACGATTCAAACAACCAAAAAGTCAACGAGAAAAATTCTCTCCTTGGAACCGTTTTCAACAGCATTTTTAAATCAGATGCTACTAAGGCAGAAGATCAGATACAGAATGCCAGGAACACAGAGCAAAAAGACAATTCTAATACAGCCACGGCTGTATTAGAACCCGAAGACGCTGAACAAATCGCACAGCTTGAAGGCAGAAGAAAAAAAATAGAAGTTCATAAAGAGATCAACAAAGTAACCGTTGACGAAATCAAATCAAAGAAGAAGGTCAAGATTGAAAAGAAGTCCGCGAAGACTTTAACCCTTTGGGAAACTCTTGTCAGTGCTAAAAATTCTTACTTCTATTATCTTGAGAAGCATCATATTTTTATGCTTATCGGGACTATCGCTTTATTTGGGAGTATAGCTCTGCATGAATTGGCAAACGTTACGATTCTAAACAAAGTTTTTCCTGATTTATTTTCCCTTTTGAAACATGGCATTGCAACGAGCGTAAGTGTTCTTTTCGAAGCTCTTGCAATTACTTTAGTAATAACCAGATTTAAAAAAGCTTCTTATGTGCTAGACGCTGTAATTGTTGGAATGATTTCATGGGCTAGTTATTACGAACTTACAGTCAATCAATTAGACCCGACTTCAAGTATTTCCAGGGGGGTAATTGGCGTTAGCTTCTTTATCGGTCTTATGATTATTGTGCATGTAATCGCAGACAAGGAAGCCGAACGAAAGAGACAACTTTTCAAAGACTTAAAATTGAAGCTTGCAAAAGAGCTTGTAAAAACTTTGAAGGATTCAAAGGAAATCATTCTTGCAACTAAAAAACAGGTTACCGTAGTCAGCAAAAAAACCCAGAAGGAAACTTTGAAAGATGTTTATGATAGATCATTAAGGATTGATTATAAAGCCCTATGCTCTTCCTACAATTTGAAATCGTCAGAGCTTAAAAAACTTTCTGTAAGATTAGGAATGTATAGCAATGTATTTTTTAAAAATCCGCCTAAAGACAGAAAACAAAAACCTAAAAATAATAAGGGTGACAAATCTAAAAAAGGGAGCGCGAAAAAATAAATTTATACTGAAAATATCGAGCCTGTAGCTGTGCCTGTAGGAGTGCCTACAGCCACGCCTACACGCCCGCCTGAGCCTTACGCGAGAGCAAGAAAAATATTTAGAATTATTTTCGAAGATTTACGGAACAAGTGAAATATTCTCAAAGTTTTACGTCACAGGTTTTGTAAATTTAGAATGAACTGGATACAAAAAAAATATTTTCGTCACAAGAAAATTATTTACCGCGCAAGAAAAATATTTTCAGAAATTTAAACGCTTAAAAAGGAATCAACCATGAACCTAGAAAATCTTATACTAATATCAATACTAGCCTTTGCCATTATTTTCGGCTCTGTGTCGCTTGTAGTTAGCTTGAAGCAAAAGAGAGCTTCCGAAAGAGAAGAAGACGAATTTTACGAAAACTATCTATCTGACAGTGAAAAGGATGTTAGAGACGCGAAGGCGAGAGAACTAAGCGAAACCAGGAAGGAAAGGAAAAGACTATGATTGAAAAAATTAATCCAAAATACTTATTTGCTTTATTTATAATCTGCCTTATAGGTGAAGCTTTCTTTTTCCTTGGCGTATACACAGGAATGAAACCTCATAGAGAATTTCTTTCCAACAAGTTAGAAAATGAAATCAATAGGGTAATCAAAAAATGATAAATACAATTTTAATATGGATAATACTTATTATCCTTATATACTCAGTTCTAAGAATCCAGGAAGTAAAAATTTATTTTCTTGCTAGATGGATTTGGCTTAAAGACAGAGGTTTAATTTTATCAGAGTTTGCCGCTACAGAGCATTATAGAAACTTATTATTAGAAGAACTTGCAAACTCTTATGATTACACTTACACCTCAAAAATATCTCTTACAGAATGCCATACTCACATTGAAAGACAGGAGTATTGGAGGCATGAAAAATTAATGGATCAGCTAGAAGATTTTATACAAGAATGGCAGATCAAAAATAATCTTCCGCAATGGGGAGGATACAAGGAATTTGATAAACCAGGAGTAGAAGGAAGATGAAAAATAAATACATGAATTTTCAATATACCGAAGAAGAGCAGAACAGAATGACAGGATTTTTAAGCCCTGAAAGACAAGAAGAATTTAATAAGGCAAATAAAGAATACATAGCTGAATCTCTAAAACAATACAAGTTTTATAAAATCTTAGAGAGAATATTTTTTCTTGCCCTTGGCTTTTGCGTATCCTATCTAATTTATTACATCCTATGAACTTTAAAAAAATTTGGCAGTTTTTAAAAACTGCCTTTAAAGCAAAATCAAAAGTATGCGCTCATTGTTACTTTGCCTTACAGTCAATGACTCAAAATGATTACATAACATGCATGAATCCAGACAGCCCACTAAAAAGAAATTTTTTATGGAAAGGTGACACTTGCATGAACTTCACACACGAGGAAAGAAGAAAATGAAATTAGAATTAAATATAGACTGCTTACCAAATCAGATAGAGGTTAATGCCTTAGAGATCATTAAAACCGGATTTGTTTTCAACACTGGATACAAATGCGAAAGCAATTCAATTAAGTTTATTCTAGTTCAAACCTACATTTTATAAATAAAAACTATAGAGGAAATAATGAGTAAAGAAAATAAAAAACCAATTAAAAAAGATGTTCTTTTAAGATTTGTAGAAGATTATCTTTTACTAAATACAAAATTAAATTCTGATGAAGTTCTAAAAACTTTCTACGAATTCAAAGAAGTAATTAAAAAAGAAGAATACGCTAAACTAGAAATTAAGCTAAATAAAAAACTTAATTGACAAAAATTTAAAAACCGAAATATAGAAGAATGAATTTTTTAGAATTAGAAATAGCTTCTCATCTTGAGACAATTGATTTCATTATTAAAATGTCTCAAGTTGATTATTTACAGCTTTATTCTTATGAAACTGAATTCAAATTTTTAGAAATGAATCTCTATGAGCTTTACAAGTTCATGAAGAATTTAGAATATATAAAAGGTGACAATAAATCACAGCTTATAGCAACACCGGAACAACTTTTTAAGGGAAACGCCCCTTATCAAAATTGTGCCGTTAAAGTTTACCTATTCGCCTGTTTATTACGCTATCTCTCAGAAAATAACCACCCACTTAAAAAATATAAATATTACATTGAAATTGCAGGAAAAACAAAGAGTTTTGAAGACATCGGGCATATTTACTTTAAAGTAAAACTGGATACAGATTTAAAGTATTTTGATTTTACTTATCCAACCCGTAATCATCTTTTCAAGCCTCTTTATATTCCAGGAATATCAATTGCAAAAGAATTTATTTTATAAGTTGGAAAAAATGGCTAGAATTCTAAACGATGACATTATAAAAACAATAAACGATCTACACGCTAAGAAATACCAAAGACCGCATATAAAAAAGTATTTAGAATCAAAGAACTTAGTTGATAAAATAGGTCTATCCACTATTAGCCGCGCACTTTCGAAAAAAAATTTAAAAAGTTTCTCAGAAAATTCTCAATAGTTTCTCACTGTCTTAGCTAATAATAATTAACCGCTTGCAAATTATTTTCAAAGCTTAAGATTAAAGCTTATGAAAATAGCTTACTTGCACGGAGAGACGGGAAGTCAAACGCCTAATATTTTTTCTGCAAGTAGCTATATTTTAATAAAACCAAGTCCAAAAACTCTTTCTGTTTTAAAGTCAATTAGAAACGCCGCCAGGGGAAACCTATGATTCACGCCTTACAAGGTTTAGAGGGTATAGATTACCTTGACGGTTTTTCTTTCAAGGGAGGCTTTAAAGCTCCTAAGTTTAAAGCTCCAAAATTTAAGGCGCCTAAAATTAAAGCTCCTAGAATCAAAGCTCCAAAATTTAAGGCACCCAAAATAAAAGCTCCTAGAATCAAAGCTCCAAAAATAAATACATCGGGCTTTGGTCGAAGTTTAAGCAATACAACAAAAGGATTAACTAAAGGCATATCCAGTGTAGGGAGATCAATTTCAAACGCTAATACTGCTATCGGTCGAAGCATTTCAAGCGGCTTACAAAGTGGCGTCAGATCAATCGGACAGGCTGCAAGCCAAATAGGACAGGCTTTACCAGATTTATTAGACCCTTTAGGAATTACCAGATCAACCTTATCAGATCAAACAGAACAGGAAGCACCGGAAGAAATAGAAGAAGAAACGCAAGACGAAATATTAGAAGAAACAGAGGACGAAAATTCTTATGACTCTGATTATTCAGACGAATCTGAATCTGATGAAAGCGACATAGAGGATAATACAGATATGACAACAGATTCATACATGGAAGGCTTTGGCGAAATGTTTGGAATGGTAGGCAATATGATTGCCCCAGGAATCGGCGGAGGCATTGGCGGAATGGTTGGAAGAGGTTTAGATTCAAGCCAGGCAAAAAAAGCAACAAAGAAAGCAGCTAAAAAACAAAGTTTCTCTTCTGCCTTATCCGCACTAAGCCAAAGACAAAATCAAATTAAACAAACTCCAAAACCTAAAATTTCCACTCCGAAAAAATTACCCGTTACAAAACAAATTCCACAGGTTAAACTTTCTTCAACCGCGCCTAACTCGTATTCTCCAAAAAAGGAAAGTCTTAAAGGACCTTCCTTTTTTGAAGAATACCGAAAGCCGTTAATTTTCACAGGATTAGGTTTAGGAGTTTTCACGGTGGGAACTGTTATTTATAAAATTGCAACGTCAGGAGGAGAAAAACACTATGCGCGCTAAAAAGACAAAAATTTCAAAATCATTTTCTCTCGTGCAGTATAATAAGGAACGCCAGGCGGAAAAAGAAACGGTGACAAAAGGCAATACTAAAAAGCGTAAAACTAAAAATAAGGATAACAAAGATTATTCACCAAAAGGATTTTTCTAATGAATTCTATTTTTAACGAAAAAGAGGAAAAGGCGAGAGAAAGAGCAACGAAAAAGTATTATTCTAAACATAAACCGAAAGGATATGAGAACGAACTAGAAAGAGCATTTCAAACCAAACGAGAATGGAAAATCAGAAAATTTATGAGAACACAAAAAAATAAGGATAACAAAGATTATTCGCCAAAAGGATTTTTTTAATGAAATCGAAAGAACAAAAAAAAGCTTTTTACGCAAAACTCAGACGCTCACCAGCAAACTCTAAAAGCATGAAGAGCGCATGGCAAGCCATTATGAAAGAATGCGTTGATGATTTGCCATACTTCTTAAGTGCAAAATCAATAGTAGACGGAAAAGCACAATTTGTAAAAGGTCTTAGAGCCGGAAAAGGTCAAACAACTTCAAAAGGTAAAAATTCAAGTAAAAAGAAAACCTCAATGGATGAAAGAACAAGTCGAAAATACAAACGCAGATTTAAGGGTGATTCATCCCGCTCAGATATAATGGGCGCTTGGCAGAAAAGAAAGTATAACAGAAAAAAATAATTTTAAATGAATTCCTATTCTTTAACATTCTGCATAAGTGAATCAAAGCTTAATTCTTTGATAGCTAAAAAAGGAACACCGGAAGGAAAGGCGCAAATTAAAAAGCTTTTCCCCGTTACTCCTTTAAGCTACAAGAGAAGTTTTTTAAGTAAAGAATCAGCTATACAAGTAAGGACAGTTTTAGAGAAAACTGAAAAGGGATATTTATTTTTTAAATCGGTTTTCACTTTTCCTAAAGATGGAAGCGGAAAATCTTATATTAGTGGATACGAGCAATCTTTTGAAAAGTTTTGTAGAAATTACATTGCTTCAAAAAATTCCCTCGTCGGCGTTCTTCTAATAACTGGTAAATTCTCGGACGTATCAAATACAACCACTATTAATTTACCGTTACCACCTCGACCAGAACAAAAACCAGTAGCACCAAAACAACCAGCTAATTCAAATTTACCGCAACCATCGGAAACAAAAAAAGAATTAGTTGCAATGAATTTTTTTCAACAAAATAAAAATATTATAATAGGAGGAACGATTGCAACGGGCGTTTTAATTGCCGTAGTAATCGCAACAAAATAAATGAGTGGAATGAAGCAAATAAAAAACCTTAAAGGAAAGATTCCTAAAAAGGGGACTCACGAATATGATATTTTTATTTATTTCGTGCAGATCATTGAAGGGGCTACGGCGGTTTTACTCGCCAGGCTAGGAGTAAACGCAGCAGTGAAAGACAATATGATGAAAGAGATTTTGACATGGGCAATCTCAATTATTTTATTCGTTCCTTGCTTCTTCAAATTCCCAGGAGTCGAGCATGTAAAAGCGATAGCATACGGTGTATTTATGGAAGCTATTAACCGCAGTATTATGAAACGTCTTGAAAAGACAAACTTCGGTTTGCAATATCTTTCCGGTGATGAAGTCCCTATTTCAGAAACGGAAATGAACGCGCTACTAGAAAAGAGAATGGAAGAAGTTCAAGCAGCCAGAGCATTACAGGGTAATGATGAATATCCACAAATTGAAACCTATGTTGAAGGCGAAGAAGAAGAAGAGGATAATCAAGATTACCTTGAAGGCGCTGAGACAGAAGTGCACGACAGACTTATTGAAATGAGAATATAAGGAAAGGAAAACTATGACACCTACAACACAAAAACCGAAACAGAACCGAGTAATTAGAAATCTTTACGCACCTACAAGACTAAGAGCAGTCGACAATCAAGTAGTGCCTGTAAGAGAGATTTTTAAAAGAGAATTTTTCACTATCGACAAGACGAAAGAAACGACTGAAATAGAATTTTTCTTACCAAAGAACGAAGGACAAGAAGGCTTAGTTAAACTTTTTCCAGGTTCCAAGTATGGAAGTCAAAATTTCTTTATAAATGGCTCCGGTGAGATTGTAAGAATTGAATTAAATCTTTACGATCCGAACGGTTTACCTTTCGACTTCCATACACGAGACGCCACCGGAGGCGTTATAAAAGAGTATGAAAAATTAGACGAGCTTAGAAGAGTTTTAAGCCTTGTTCAAGTTATCCACAGAATGGACACAGAAGGAATTCCAATAGAGGATAAATTAGATAATTATATACACGCTCCGCACATCGACAAAGTCTCTAAGCGTGAAACGTCTATGTATTCTCGTTACTCTTCATCTTCCAAAGACAACAGACTAGGAAGACTTTTAGGAATCGAATTGCACGGAAGTCATATTTACAAAATCGCTCTAAAAGGTTCAGCGTTATTAACTAACGTTTTACTTTCAGGTTGCCAGATACACGCCGAAGCATTGGTTTTAGAAGACCAGTCAGCAATATCTAAAACGGTTTAAAAGATATGAAAATTTTTCATAATGTATCACTCGTTACAGATGTGAAACGGCAAGCCATATCTAATCTTGCCGTTACGGGAACTGACAGAGTAGAAAAACAAATTGCAACGTTAGGAACAACAGAAAGACGAGCCTTAGCCGGAATTATCATTTATTACAAGGAAGGCTTTCAAGATGTTTTTATAAGTGCTAAACTTTCCCAGCAAACCGGATTTTATTTCTTAGAAAATATTCCTCTTTCTATAATTGGAAATAAAATTTCTGAAATAGGTTTGTGCGAGAAAGTGGGTTGGAAACCTTCTAGCGTTCCTGAATGCTTCATACTGGATAAACACAACAAGCTAGAAATTTCGGTCAAGTCGTCAATCGAGATTCCTATTGATTCTATTTTCTGCCTTTTTGATACTTATAGGGTTCCATAACAATGTCTCAGTTTGTTTCCAAGACTATAGTTTTTTCTGAGCCTGAAACCTCCTTATTAATTGCTCCCGATTCCTCGGAAGTGGTGACAATTAATAAAGGAGTAATTGGCTTATCTATTGTTAGAATAGACAAACAAAGACGCGAGCAAATTAAAAACATTACTTTCAGTAAGATTTCAGACTCTTCTTACCAAAAGAATTATGATAGAATCGAATTTTTAGACAGATCAACAAAAGCGGAACAAATAGAGCAAACCGGAGAGACAGGAATTGAATTAGAAATTGATTCAGATTCTACCGGAACCATTAACGGAATTTCGCAAGGAAGATCAGAAGGAACTTTTGGATATACCATACCGGAAAAGCCAGACCCTTTAACTAAAATTTTTACCGCAGAGGGAAACACTGAATCGAGTATTTTTACAGATTCTACAGACCTAAACACTTCAGAAAATTCTAAAGGAATAATAAAAGGGTTTATGTCTGTAGCAAAAAGCAGAACTCCAGCAAAAAATATTTTTCTTTACAACGCTTTCAATTTTAATTATTCAAAACAATCTATTGAAACAAATTCTCTTTGCGAGGTTTACTTTGTTAGAGAAGGTTTTCTTTTAGAACTTTTACAGGCTAATACAGATTATACCGTAAACGGTAAAATTTATTCTTCCCAGGAACTTAGAGACGAGAACCCAGGAAAAAACTATACACGAAGAATAGAAGATTATAAAATCGAATTCACAGAAGAATTAATTTTAGACAAATCCTCGTTTACATACATTACCACACTTTCGACGGCGGATAATAGCAACTATAATTATACGATTGATGTAAACCCCGATTATGATTATATTCTTTTCTTGCCTCTTGCAAGTCCTAAGTCTGTATCAATTAAAAAACCAAAACTCGAAGTCTTTTATACCAGGTTATTAGAGGACACGGATGCAAGCGAAATACCGCCAACCGACGAAGGAGCATTTTATTATCCTTCGGGTAGTTCTACACCTCAAAATGTAGGAGACTATGCCGCGCTGTATAACCACCTTAACAAAAATGCAGTAGAATTCTTTGTCAAAAAATACCAGGAATTCATAGATAGATTTTACAATTTTGATATAATCCAAGATTTAACCGCAGATAAAAAATTTTATACTCTTAAAAATATCCGCGCTAATATCAATTTTAACCTCGAGGATGCAAAAAATGGAAATTAGAATTTCACAATTGGATAGATACAACTGGATAGACCAGTTAGGTAAATTTAAGGTCAAAAAGGATCCAAAACGAAATACTTTAAAAATTGAGGTCATAGAAGACAATTACGTTTTAACACTCAGTGACTTAATTAGAATTGATTCTTATTTCAGTATCAACTCTCTTTCTCAAGTTCCAGGAGGAACGCCAGGCACGGGC
>Ga0075163_10009888_pt1 | contig 12496 bp, 9 predicted proteins | sample JI1023141ADNA_FD_71478 | JGI IMG/M metagenome (GOLD analysis project Ga0075163, IMG submission 71478) | Wastewater effluent complex algal communities from Wisconsin, to seasonally profile nutrient transformation and Carbon sequestration -... | ecosystem: Engineered > WWTP > Effluent > Algae...
AGCCTTCACGGTAATGAGCTATGCGATGCCGCTACGCCGTGTACTACCGATGCGCTGTGCGGCTACTATCGGCGCAAACGGCGACACGCTTTTGCTTTTTGGCACGAACGGCGCAGGTAAGACCACACTTGCTGCCGATTCCACGCGGAATCTCATTGGCGACGACGCAAACGGTTGGGGCGATGAGGGTGTGTTTGCCTTTGAAAGCGGTGCTTACGCTAAGGCACAAGGTGTTTTGCCCGAAACAGAACCTTCTATCTATGCGGCATCGCGGACATTTGGCACAATTCTCGAAAATGTGAAATTTGACCCCGCGACCCGTATTGCTAATCTTGCCGATACTTCTATCAGCGACAATGCGCGCATTTCTTACACGCTTGGGCAGCTTTCTCCGCAGCAACCGCTTGCTGCCAAGTTGCGCGGCGCACATCCGAAAAATGCTGTATTCTTGGTAAATGATGCGTTCGGTGTGCTCCCCCCAGTGGCGCGGTTGACACAAGAGCAGGCGCTCTTTTTCTATCTATCGGGCTATGCGGCAAAAAATCCCGTCGGCGAACCGAAAGGCGAACCGCGAGCCGTTTTCAGTGCGTGCTTCGGAGAAACGTTTATGGTGCAAGACCCACTTACATACTCAAATCTCTTCCGTGAGCGCTTGCGCCGCAATAATACAAAAGTTTGGCTTGTCAATACGGGCTGGCAGGGCGGTACGCAAGCAACCGGCAGCCGAATTAAGCGTGATTATTCACGTGCGATTATTGCTGCCATCACATCCGGTGCTCTGGATTCGGTGCAATACAACACTGACCCCGTGTTCAACCTGAGTGTTCCGGCAGTATGCCCCGGCGTTCCGGCAGCAATGCTGAATCCTCGCAATGCGTGGGCTGACCGTGCGGTGTACGAGAAAACCGCACAAAAACTGCTGCAACTGCTTACAGAAAATTTCAAAAAATATGCCTCGCGAGTTGACAAATCCGTCGTGCAAGCGCTCTCGTCGGCTTCGCAACAAGCTCCACAAAAGCAGACTCCGCCTCAAACACAACCCACCAAGGCAAATGCTAAAACAGGTATTCAAACAAATACTCAGGCAAGTGGTGAAGCGCCATTGGAAGTTCGTACGGTAGTTTCTGAAGTCGTTGTGCATGATGATGAGATACTCACAGAAGCACCCGCAGGTAAAAAAGTTCTGGCAAAAAAAGTGAAGCCACCCAAAAAAGCACTGCGCAAGCCAATTCATATTGACGATGACGACGAAGAGGCAGAGGTCGGCGATACAGGCTCGCTCGAAAGCCTTGAGGAGCCATATATTGACGACAGTGGAAATGGTGATGATAACGTTATCATTCCGCCAAGTCTCTTTGCGAGCGAACCGGGCGGTGCATTCCGTCCCGATGATGATATGCTGACAGCACCCGCTTTTGAGGAAGAAGAAGATGATGATGATGATGACGATAGCGAGGAATCGGAAAGCACTCTCGCCGCCGATGGCGGGGCAGAGCAAGATTCAGGTCAGACTGCCTTCAAGGGCGGTCGCCGCCGCAGAGGTGGTCGCGGTCGCCGTCGTCCGCGATGAAATAATTATCTCGCTTGAACGTGCGGGCGCAAGTTTGTACAAATGACCTTTGATACAGCTTTGCGCTCGTATTGTTTTTGAAGCGCGAAGAGACTCTCAAACAATGAAGCTCTCGAAAAAAAATATTGGCATTCTTCTTCTGCTCATGCTTCTTGCGGGCGTAGCCATTGCATTTTTTGTTCCCCGGCGTTTGGGTTTGCCCGCACAGGAACTGAATGACGGGGCGGTAGAAATACGAGTGGCGCAGTATCTCTATCATACAGGGATTATTATGCCGGTTCGCACGGCGGGCGTTGACTGGAGCGATACATTCCCCTGTTTGCGGGATAAGCGTTCTTTTGAAATTGGTTGGGGCGACCGTGATTTTTATATGAGCGGCAGCATCACGGCGGACTTGGCGCTCACGGCACTTTTTCGGTCAAAAGCATCGGTGGTGAACGTAAGCGGTTTCGATGTGGACGTAGCGGATGATTTTCAACCCACAGCGCCCTTTTCACAGAAAAAACTGCGCATCAGTGCTGCCAACTACAAACGTATGGTCGCATGGATGCTTGCTTCCTTTGCTTTTCAGAACGAGAAACCTGTTTTTCTCCGCAAAGGCTTTTGGGGCGCATCGTCGGCATTTTATGAAGCAAACACCACCAATGCAGGCGCATACAGCATTGTCAACAACTGCAATGTCTGGAACAGCAGAGCATTGGATGCCGCAAACCTCCCTGTTCCAATATGGGCAGGCGCTCCACAACCGCTTTTGTGGATGCTCTCCGAGTAGGCAATCAATCTTCTTTGTACTTGAATTTTGTTGTATCACCATTTTCCGGGAGTACCGCGCATGACGTTTCATTCCTACAACCCCGAAGGCTTTTATGATGAGCTTTTTCAGCCCGACGGCACACCACGTGCGGGTGCAAAAAAACTTGTGGACAAAATTAACTCGCTCGGCACAGACGACATCCGCCTCCGTCAGCAAGCCGCAGAGAGTACGCTTATGAACTTGGGTATTACTTTCAATGTGTATGGTGACGATGAAGGTGTCGAAAAAATCTTTCCCTTCGACCTCGTGCCACGTATTGTGGAGGCGGTGGAATGGCACAAGCTCCAAACAGGCTTGTATCAGCGTATCAAGGCGCTCAATCTTTTTTTGCAAGATATTTACCATGAGCAAAAAGTTCTCAAGGACGGCGTAATTCCTGAGTTTGTTATTACAACAAGCAAAGCATTTTTACCGCAATGCAAAGACTTAAAGCCACCGCAAGGCGTGTGGTGTCACATCACCGGCACAGACATCATCCGCGATAAAGACGGCACATTCTACGTTTTGGAGGATAATTTGCGCTGCCCGTCCGGTGTTTCCTACGTTTTGGAAAACCGTCAGGTAATGAAGCGTACATTTCCTGAGGTCTTTGCTACGTCTAATGTTATGCCGGTGGATGACTATTCCTCTCGGCTTCTGGACGTGTTGCAGTGGCTTTCGGGGCGCACGAATCCTGTTTGTGCGGTGCTCACGCCGGGCATCTATAATTCTGCCTACTTCGAGCATTCCTTTCTGGCGCGGCAAATGGGCATTGAGCTTGTAGAAGGGCGTGATTTAGTTGTTGTCAATGGCATAGTACAAATGCGTACCACCAAAGGCTTGCGCCCTGTGGACGTAATTTATCGCCGCGTGGATGATACGTTTCTCGACCCGACGGTCTTTAACCCCGAATCGCTTTTGGGCGTTCCGGGCATTATGGATGCGTACCGCAGAGGCAACGTCGCGCTGGCAAATGCACCCGGCACAGGGGTAGCAGACGACAAAGTGGTGTATGCGTATGTCCCCAAAATGATTCAATATTATTTGGGCGAAGAAGCGATTTTGCCCAATGTACCGACCTACGTGTGCTGGGATGATGCCGAGCGCGAATACGTGTTGGACAACATTGAGCAGCTTGTTGTCAAGGCTGCAAATGAGTCCGGCGGCTATGGAATGCTGGTAGGACCACACGCAACGAAAGAAGACCACGCAAAATTCCGTGAACTTGTTGCTGCCAACCCGCGTAATTACATCGCACAACCGACCATTTCGCTCTCCCGTGTCCCCACTTTTGTTGACGACGTTTTTGAGGGACGGCACGTGGACTTGCGTCCGTATATTCTCTACGGTGAAGATATTTTTGTCATGCCGGGCGGACTAACGCGCGTGGCGCTGCGCAAGGGTTCGCTGGTGGTAAATTCTTCCCAGGGTGGCGGGAGCAAGGATACGTGGGTGCTGGGGGGGTAGAGTCTGTTGCTTTGATAATAGATAATTCTATCTTGCTGCAATGGAATGTGGCTGAATCTGTCGTACTCATTTTTTGATGAGATGAGCCTCTTGAAATGTTTATTTTGAATTATGAGCAATCCACACCGTACATTCCACATAACCTTTCTGAACTATGAAATACAGCATCTGCCTCCGCTACGAAGAGACAAGCTATGCGGCATGGTGTCCGGGACTGCCGGGATGTTGGTCGGAGGGCGCAACAAAAGAAGAAGCTATCAATGAATATCCGCGAAGCAATTCGGGAATACCTGAAAGTGATGGAAATGCTGCATATTAACAAATATCTCAATAATGACAACAGTGTTTGATTTTTATAACCTCGTCGAAACCGATGAACTTGAGTTCAAAGCTGCACAAGGTCAAAACGGAAAAGGAGAAGTTCCCAAAGATTTTTGGGAAACATACTCGGCTTTTGCCAATACCAACGGCGGCACAGTTATTTTGGGGATTCAAGAGAATAGAGATTATTCGATCAATGTGCTTGGAATCAAGGATATTCAGAAAGTACAAAAATCGCTTTGGGATTTATTCAACGATAAAACTAAAATCAGCGCGAATCTTCTTTCAAACAAAGATGTTAGAGTTGAAAGTGTTGAAGAGAAAAATGTGCTTGTGATTACCGTACCTCGTGCAACACGGCATCAACGCCCTATTTATACAGGAATAAATCCGCTCACAGGGACGTACAGAAGAAACGGCGAAGGTGATTACAAGTGCGACGGAGACGCTGTAAGGCGTATGATTGCTGAATCTCAAACCGATGCGCGTGATGGTGAAATTATTGAGGATTATACTATTGATGACCTTCATTTACCAAGCCTTATAGCCTACCGCAATAGATTTGCTTCATCGCATCCTGCACATCCTTGGCTTACACTGGATAATCAAAACTTTCTTCGACAACTTGGTGCAATACGGGAGGATAGAGAAACTAAAGACCATCACGTAACGCTCGCAGGGCTTGTAATGTTCGGTTCATGGCTGTCTATTCGAGAACGATTGCCGCAGTATCAACTTGATTTTCGAGAATATTCCGAAAATACTGTTGATTGGATTGACCGTATAATACCTGATGGTACATGGTCGGGCAACGTATGTGATTTTTTCTTTTTAGTCTATCCGCGATTAGTACGCGACTTAAAAGTTCCATTTCAGCTTGATTCTGAGCAGCGTCGTATTGACGACACCGACGTTCATAAGGCAATCCGTGAGGCACTAACCAATTCATTAGTTCATGCAGATTATGCGGTTTCCGGCGGCATTACCATCTGTAAATATCCGAATAAATTTGAGTTTCGTAATCCAGGATTGTCGCGCGTACCGCCGCTTCAGGCTATCGTGAGTGGTGGAATTTCTGATTGTCGAAATCCTTCCATACAAACAATGTTTCGTATGATTGGCATTGGAGACAGTGCTGGTTCAGGATTTAGCCGAATCGTACAAGCATGGCAAGCGCAGCATTATAAGTATCCGCTCTTCCGAGACTCTTTAGAGGATTTTCTGCCATACTCTCACACATCAGCATATTCTTCCGAATATTCTACTCTTCTTTTGCCATTACAAAGCATAATTTCACCTGAGATTACAACTACATTGATGCGGCATTTTGGCGAGGCATACAATAGTCTGCTCCCCAATGCTCGAATGGCACTTGCGATTGCCATCAGCGAGAAACAAGTTACCAATACTCGCTTACAACAAGTTTCCGGTGCGCATCCGAGTGACCTTACTGTATTATTACAAGACTTGGTAAAAAGAGGATTTCTGGAAAGTGAAGGACAACGGCGCGGAACATACTATCACTTACCACAGTCTTTCAATAGCGATAAATTCTCTGAAAATGTTCCGAAGAGCTTACCTGATTTGAACGAGAGCTTACCTGATTTGAACGAGAGCTTACCTGATTTGAACGAGAGCTTACCTGATTTGAACGAGAGCTTACCTGATTTATCAGTAGAATTACAAGAAATTGCATTGACTGTACGAATAAACAAAAAAGTTTCCCCACAACAAATGCAGCAAGCTATTTATACAATCTGCCAAAATCAGTGGTTTACAACGGCTCAATTATGCCAACTGTTAGGAAAAACACCACGATATTTACAAAATACATTTTTGTCGTCAATGGTGAAGTCCCAGCTTTTACAATTGGAGTTTCCGGATAAGCCTAACCACCCGCAACAACGATACAAAGCTGTTCAGCAGCCAATAGAAGAATCAAACAACTTTACTTTATTTTCATAATAACACTCTATGCCCTACAACCACCAATCCATCGAAGCCAAATGGCAGCAATTCTGGGACACGCACCAGACCTTTCGTACCGCAACGGACACAACCAAGCCGAAATACTATGTCCTCGATATGTTCCCCTACCCAAGCGGTGCGGGGCTGCACGTCGGGCATCCCGAAGGTTATACTGCCACCGATATTGTCAGCCGCTACAAACGCATGAAGGGCTTTAACGTCCTGCATCCAATGGGCTTTGATGCCTTCGGGCTGCCGACCGAGCGTTATGCTATGACCACCGGCATTCACCCCGCAAAAGTAACGGCGGACAACATTGTGAATTTCACGCGGCAGCTCAAGTCTATCGGCTTCGGCTACGATTGGGAGCGCGTCATCAATACCACTACGCCGGATTATTACAAATGGACGCAGTGGATATTTTTACTTATCTACAATTCATGGTACGACGAAGCGCAGAAAAAGGCACGTCCTATTAGCGAGCTTCCGATTCCGGCGGAATACACTACGCCGCTTCAGATTCAGGAATATCAAGACACGAAGCGCCTCGCATTCATTGCTGAGATTCCCGTGAATTGGTGTGAAGCACTCGGAACGGTGCTTGCCAACGAGGAAGTGGACGAATGGACATCGAAAGGCTACACCGTCGAGCGCCGACCTATGCGCCAATGGATGCTGCGTATTACTGCGTATGCAGAGCGTTTGCTGAATGATTTGGCACTCGTAGAATGGCCCCAATCCACAATGGAAATGCAAAAGCATTGGATTGGGAAATCCGAAGGCGCGGAAGTAACCTTCCCACTTGAAAAACAAATTAACGGACATGACGAAGGAATTACGGTTTACACCACGCGCCCCGATACGATTTTTGGCGTGTCCTACATCGTGCTTGCGCCGGAGCATCCGCTTGTGGAGCGCATCACAACGGACGCGCAGCGCACCGCCGTCGAAGACTACAAACGCGCTGTTGCTCTCAAAAGCGACCTTGAGCGTACTGAATTAGCGAAGGAAAAAAGCGGTGTTCCTACGGGCGCGTATGTGCTGAATCCCGTAAACGGCGAAAAAGTGCCAGTCTGGATTGCGGATTATGTGCTGGCGCACTACGGCACGGGTTCGGTGATGGGTGTTCCTTCCGGCGACGTGCGCGACTTCGCTTTTGCAACGAAATTCGGCTTACCGATTCCTATTGTGCTCAAGCCCGCAGACGGCACAGAATGGGACTTCACGAAGGATGGCTATGATGATTACGAAAATGCGATTGCCATCAATTCAAAAAATGACAAAGTTTCGCTGGACGGCATGGAATCGAACAAGGCGAAAAAATGGATGACCATGTGGCTTGCAAGCGAGGGTTTGGGAAAATTGAAGGTGCAGTACAAATTGCGCGACTGGCTCTTCTCCCGCCAACGCTATTGGGGCGAGCCGGTTCCGATTATATTCTTCGAGGACGGCACACGCCGCGCCTTGGAAGCGGATGAATTGCCGTTGCAACTCCCGAACGTCAGCGACTTTCAGCCCGCCGGCACAGGCGAGTCGCCGCTCGCAAAGGTAGAAGAGTGGATAAACTTCACCGACAAAAAAACGGGCAAAAAAGCACGGTATGAAACGAACACCATGCCGCAATGGGCAGGCTCGTGCTGGTATTATTTGCGCTTCATAGACCCCAGCAATGATGCGGTGTTTGTGGATTCCGCTCAAGAGAAATACTGGATGGGCAATGGCGGAGTAGATTTGTACATGGGCGGTGCGGAACACGCTGTGTTGCACCTTTTGTACTCGCGCTTTTGGCACAAAGTTTTGTTTGATTACGGCTATGTCTCAACGCCGGAACCGTTCAAAAAACTGTTTCATCAGGGCTTGATTTTAGGCGAGGATTCGGTCAAGATGTCGAAATCACGCGGGAATGTGGTTAATCCTGACGACGTTATCAAGGAACACGGTGCGGATGCGCTTCGCATATTTGAAATGTTTATGGGACCTTTGGAAGCCGCAAAGCCGTGGTCAACGAAAGGTGTGGAGGGCGTTGCGCGGTTTTTGAGCCGTAGCTATCGCATGATTGCGGACGAGGAAACGGGTAAACTTTCTGCTGACGTACAGGACGTAGAACTTACCAAAGAACAAGCATTTGTGCTGCATTACACCATCAAAAAAGTCGGCGAAGATATTGAAAATTTGAGTTTCAACACCGCCGTTTCGCAAATGATGATTTTTGTGAACGAGTTCTTCAAGCTGGACGTGAAGCCTCGTGCGGCAATGGAAGCATTTGTGCTCTGCCTTGCGCCTTTTGCGCCGCACTTGGGCGAAGAGCTGTGGCAAATTCTGGGACACACCGAATCGGTCGCAACGGTGGCGTTTCCTCAGTTCGACGCATCGAAACTGGTGCAGGACGAAATCGAAATTGTGCTGCAAATCAACAGCAAAGTTCGTGCAAAGGTCGTCGTTCCGAACAATGCCGACGCTGCAACCCTAGAGAAAATCGCCCTCGCCGACCCGACGGTACAGAAATTCTTGGAAGGTAAAACGCCGAAAAAGGTAGTGGCGGTGCCCAATAAATTGGTGAATTTTATTGTGTAAATCTCGCTTGAAATGGGAGAGCCTCATTGACGGAAGTAGGCTCTCCTGTCTGAAAAAGCATTCAACAAAGAAAGGAATAACGCTATGTCCGCGGCAGTTTTGCAATTAGAAGAATCAGTAAAAAAACTTTCGCACGAGGAATTTAGCGAGTTTCAACGCTGGTTTGCAGAGTACGAAGCCGCACGATGGGATGAAGAGTTGGAGCGCGACTCAACAAATGGAAAACTTGCCCGCATGGCAGCTTCGGCGCGTGCGAAATACGATGCCGGACGGTTTACGGAATATCAAATACCCAAGAAATGAAGCACTTCACGGTTGCAGAATTTTGGGAGCATTACCAAGCTCTTCCCAATGCAATCAAAGACCTTGCCGATAAGAACTATACTCTCTTGAAGGATAATTCTCACCATCTTTCGCTTCATCTCAAAAAGGTCGGTGTATATTGGTCTGTGAGGGTTGGGCGTGATTATCGTGCGCTTGGTATGGATATTCCCGAAGGAATTCTTTGGTTTTGGATTGGTACTCATGCGGAATATGACAAGATTATCTGAGTATTCAGTTGGCAAATTTAATCATTCTTGAATTCAAACCACATAATTTCATCACACAGAATCATCTTCTTCAATGGCACTTTTTCATACTGCTGAAAAATCACTCCCCAAAGCTATTGCCGATTTAACTGCGACCCAACTCCGTTCATTGGTCGGCTCGACAATATTCCAACGCGGCGAAAGTTATTACAGTAGTGGCGCTGTGGAAGATATTTCCTACACCGACCGCCTAACGCTTGAGGCAACAGTTGGGGGGTCGGAGTTCTATGGTGTTATTATATCATTGGACGGCGACGGCGTTGAAACCGAGTGCGACTGTCCCTATGACGGCGGCACGTGCAAACACGTCGTTGCTGTGCTGCTCGAAGCGATGCGCGAAGGCGATAGCATTCGTGATTATCCCGAAGAAGATAACGAAAGTTCAGGCAAAACGGGTGTTCTGCCGCTTCAATCTCTCGACAATGAAGGAACTCCGCCGGAAGCAAGCAAGGAATTTCAAGCGTACGTCGAATCGTTACCCTTGAAAGAACTGCAAGAGTTGGTGCTGCGTTATGCACCGGAAGATTTTCGCCGCACTGTACTGACACGTGCGCTGAACGAAACGGATGCTGAAAAAGTGATGAAAGCCGCCGAGCGTGCCATCGAACAACTATTCCAAAACGATTATCTCCGGCACGACAACAGCAAGCTGGAGCGAGAACTCATGCGCCAATGCAGCCGTGTGCGCGGTTTGTGGGAGATGCTACCGGAGCGCGTCGGGGCTATGCTGGCGGATATTATCACGACCATTGATGAGGGATTTGAGGAAGGTGATTTTTATGATTATGGCGATTACGATGGCGAAGGTTTTGCTTCTGATGAGTTTGATGAGTATGTGGTGCAGTTTCTTCGCTCTATTCCCGTTAGCAAAAAATCGCCGATTGTTGCGCAAATTCAGGATGCACTTGGGGCGACTGGGTATGGAGCATTCGGCAATATTGAAAAGCGCAAAGCCGAATGGTTCACGCCTCAGGAACTGCCGGCACTAAAACGAACTATTCTGCAAGCCGTCCGAACCAAAAAATATGGAGGCAATGCGGAACTGGATTACAAGACCATTTCGCCGATTCTTGATGACGCAGAGCGAGAATTGATGCTGCTTGCAAGCTATGCCAATAGCAGTACACTAACGCTTGAATTAGTGGCACTGTACCGAAGACAAGACAAAGCAGCAGAAGCACTCACGATTGTGGACAATTTCATTCGGAAGCCCGGCGAACAGTATTGGTCAAGGTTCGGTAGTGGTGCTATTCTGCTATGCCGATTGGAACTTGCGGCGGTGATACAGGAGCCATCAACAGCGTATCTGAAGTCTGCCACAAAACTTCTCCAAGCGTACCCCCAAGCTGAACTTTTGCAGGCGGCTTCGGAATATCTTGGCGCTGGGGCGGAACCTTTAGAAACGCTGCTGCGTAAGCAGAACCCCGAAGAATTCTTCCGCTATTTGGACAAGCAAGAGCGCTGGAAAGAGTGCTGGGCAATGGTTCATGCAAAAAGCCTCCGATCTGGCACAGAATACCTATTTGCCGTCAAGAGATTGCGCTCTGAGCCGGAGAATGCGAAAGAGGTCTTTCTGCACCACATTGAGACCCAAAAGAAAATTGCTGACAACGATGCGTACAGCCAAGTCACCGAAGCACTGAAGCATTTGCAAACGATTGACAGTGTAAAAGCGCAAGAAATCTTGCTCGACCTGCGTACGAACTACAAGCGCCGTACAAATTTGATGAAACTGCTAAATATGTATTTTCGCCCTTGACCATTTATCGTAAATTCCTCACTCCACTATCCAATACTCAAAAAAGGGAACAACCATGAAAGCCAATGGAAAAACTATCGTCGTTACGGGTGCCGGAAGCGGCATGGGACGCGAACTGACGCTGCATCTGCTTGCTAAAGGAGCACGAGTTGCGGCTGTGGATATGAACGAAACATCGCTCGGTGAAACGCTGGCGCTGGCAAAAGACAAGCAAGCTATGGCAAGTACGCACATCCTGAACATTACCGACAAAGCAGCAGTCGAAGCGCTGCCCGCGTCGGTGATAGCAGCGCACGGCTCGGTGGATGGCATTATCAATAATGCCGGTATCATTCAGCCCTTTGTGCGATTCTATGATTTGCCGTTCGATGCGATTGAGCGGGTGATGAATGTGAATTTCTACGGTACGTTGTACATGATTAAAGCGTTTTTGCCACATCTTCGTGCACGCCCGGAAGCGCATATCGTCAATACTTCCAGCATGGGCGGCTTTCTGCCTGTGCCGGGGCAAACCATCTATGGAGCATCCAAAGCGGCAGTCAAACTTCTGACCGAAGGGCTTCATTCGGAACTTTCCGATACGAATGTGCGCGTAACGGTTGTCTTCCCGGGAGCTATCGCTACAAACATTACCCAAAATTCCGGGGTTTCCATTTCTTCCGGTGCAGAAGCTCAAGAAAATTCGTTCCCGACGCTTCCGGCAGCGAAAGCAGCCGAGATAATCATTGATGCAATGGAGCAAAACCGCTATCGCGTTTTGGTGGGCAAGGACGCTAAACTGATGGATATGCTGTATCGCCTGAATCCGCGCCGTGCTGCGGGACTTATCTATAAGCAAATGCAAGCCTTGTTGCCGAAATAAATGAGCCTTCTACGTGGTTGTAGTTGAAAAAATTCTGTCATTCTGGGGCGTAAGTCGGCATCCATTGGAAGCGTAGAGGTACTGCTGCCTCCTTTCGATATGGATACCGACCTGCGTCTAATGGCATTGGTGTATTTTCAGTACTATCGGGAGAGGTTTCCAACTAAAATCATGTAGAATCAGAGGTTTGAAGTTCTTCAACTTTTATTCTACCCCACGCTTGTGCGAAGTACTGCCGGATATTACGCCTGTTTCAATGAAGCAAATACCTCCAACACCTCATCCACGCTCATCGCGCCCTTATCGCCCACGCCATGCTCGCGCACCGCCACTGTTCCGTCTTCCACTTCTTTTTTGCCAATCACCAGTGCAAACGGTACTTTCTTCTGCTCGGATTCTGCAATTTTCCGATTCACTTTTTCGGCGCGGTCGTCAAGTTTCACACGGTAGCCAAGTTTGTCCAGACGCGCCGTCAGTTCTTGCGCATATTGCAGTTGCGCATCCGTAATCGGCAGCACACTCACTTGCACAGGAGCAAGCCAGAACGGGAAATTACCTGCATAATGCTCAATCAAAATGCTCAAGAACCGCT